>Ga0307515_10003099_pt1 | contig 35207 bp, 20 predicted proteins | sample 17_EM_MG_FD_194513 | JGI IMG/M metagenome (GOLD analysis project Ga0307515, IMG submission 194513) | Populus trichocarpa ectomycorrhiza microbial communities from riparian zone in the Pacific Northwest, United States - 17_EM | ecosystem: Host-associated > Plants > Roots > Unclassified | place...
AGTTTGTTAATTTATATACCGACGAGAAGCTGAACCAGCAATCGGCCCGTTGTATGAATTGCGGTATCCCTTTTTGCCATTCGGGATGCCCGCTGGGTAATATTATCCCGGAGTTTAACGATGCCGTATATCGTCAAAACTGGGAGGAAGCTTACCATATTTTATCATCAACTAATAATTTTCCGGAGTTTACAGGTCGTATCTGTCCTGCACCCTGCGAATCTGCCTGTGTGTTGGGTATTAATAAACCGGCTGTAGCTATCGAGGAGATTGAAAAACATATCATCGAAATTGCTTACCAGAAAAACCTGGTAAAATCAACTGCACCTTTAGTAAAATCGGGTAAAAAAGTAGCTGTAATAGGCTCTGGCCCTGCCGGTTTGGCTGCTGCAGCTCAATTGGTAAAGGCAGGCCACGCGGTAACTGTTTACGAGCGCGATGATAAACCGGGAGGTTTATTACGCTACGGTATCCCTGATTTTAAGTTGGAGAAAACCGTAGTGGAACGCCGTATTGAAGTAATGGAAAAAGATGGTGTGGTGTTTAAGCTGAACAGCGAAGTAGGCGTTAATGTTGCTGCCGATGAATTACTGCGCAGCAATGATGCAGTAGTGCTGGCTGGCGGTTCAACAGTGCCTCGTAACCTGATGATCCCCGGCAGGGAATTAAAAGGCATCCATTTTGCGATGGACTTTTTGAAACAGCAAAATAAGCGTGTAAGTGATATTGCTGTTGACGGCGATGATATTTTAGCCACAGGCAAAGATGTTGTAGTAATTGGTGGCGGCGATACCGGCAGCGATTGCGTAGGTACATCAAACCGCCAGGGTGCAAAATCTATCAAGCAATTTGAGGTGATGTTTCAGCCGCCGGCGCAGCGCACGCAGCATATGCCATGGCCAACCTACCCAATGGTGCTTAAAACCACCAGCTCGCACGAAGAAGGTGCTGATCGTTTCTGGGGCGTAAATACCCTGGAGTTTTTAGGCGACGACGAAGGCAACCTGCGGGCGTTAAAAGTGGTAGATGTAGAGTGGGAGCAGGATTTTATGGGCCGCCCGGTGAAATTTAACATAGTTGAAGGATCAGAACGCGAAATTCCTTGCCAACGTGTATTCCTGGCTATGGGTTTCTTATATCCGCAGCCTGCCGGTTTGTTAGCCCAATTGGGTGTTGAACTGGACGACCGCAAAAACGTTAAAGCCAAAGAAGGTATTTACCGTACCAACGTAAGTAAAGTATTTGCTGCCGGTGATATGCGCCGCGGACAATCACTGGTTGTTTGGGCAATATCTGAAGGCCGCGAAACAGCCCGCAAAGTAGATGAATTTTTAATGGGCCACTCGTTGCTGGAAAGCAAGGATGCCGTTAATCAGTTTGACCAGGTGTTTTAACCTTTTCAAAATCTTATAAAACTAAAAAGCCGGATCGTTTATTTAATGATCCGGCTTTTTTGGCTTTTTGTGAAAATTAATCAGGCAGGTTTGCCAGTTCGGCGGTGTTTTGTTCTTTTAGCTTTATCAGCATCTTTTTTGCCTGTAGCTGCCAGTTGTTTTTTTAATAATGCTATCGTAATAAGCATGGTAGCTATTGCCAAATTTAAGTTTTGAAATCCCGGGTTTATATGGTCCGCAAAGTGCCAGGTATACGTTGTTGTCTTCGTCATATTCCTGGGTGTATTTAAAGGCATAATAAATATTGCCCTTATCCAAGATAGAACCTAAAAGGGTAATGTTTTTTGGCGAACCTCCCTCATCGTCATTACCTGTCATTGATTGGTATAGGCATAGTTTGGCAAACTCATCCGCTTTTTTGTATTTGGGCGGCACCCTTGATAATTGTTTTTCCTTATTTAATGCCTCCATTAAACTATATCTTACATCTATGCTATCCAAAAGCTTGTTCAATAGTTTCTGATCTACATTAAGGCGATTGTTTATACGGGTGATAACAGCATCTGAAAAATGATACTCATCTAACCCGTTTTTAATAAGTTTAGCTGTGAATTTATCCGTGATTGGTTCATTTTTAACAGATTGCATCAGTTGAAGGTAACTATATCCCGATGAGAAATATTTATTGTTTACCGTATCTTTTGAAAGATAATTGTCAAGATCCTCCTGTGCAAAGGCGGTAAGCTGGTTGAAGTTGTTTTTTAACAAACCAGAATATTTTTGTTTGTCTTTAACATAGGTCATCTGTTGTGTTACCGATAGTAGCTTTTTCCTGTATTCGGGGTATTTAAGTAATGGCAGGATGCGATTGAAATTGGCGGCAACATATTCAACACTATCGTACATCGGACTAAAGGCACGGTATAATTCGTCACTTTTAAGTGCCGGGTAGTTGGTTAACAGATCAAGGTAGATCTCATAACCCTCTTTTTTATTTATCTCGGGTATAGCACCCAGTATTTTAACTTTAAGCCTGTCATTAGTGTGCTTATCTATATATAATGATTTTAAAACACCCGTGGTTTTATCGTCATTTACTTTTAATAAGGTAGTAATTAGAGCGCTGCGTACGCCATACTTAGCGGTATCATCTTCGTACGCACGCTCAATTGCTTTATAAAGGTAAGGTAGTTCATCCTTTTCAAAATCATAGTAGGATAGGGCTCCTTTAGCGCTGTTGCGCACAAGTGTATCTGCCGATGAAAGGTCGCCGGTTATCTTTTCGGCCTTTGAACCGCTTAGGTTAATGGACGGGGTTTCATTTATTTTTTGTAACGAGTTATAAAATGTATTACTTGCATCGCTAAATAATTCCTCATTAGCCACACGGCTGCTAAGTGTAATTACATCGGCATTTATAATAAATAACCGGTTGCGCTTTTTATCTTCCGAACCCTTTTTTTGAACAATGTATTCCCTTCCGGCAATACCGTTTACATTTATAGTATCTGTTTTCAGCAGCGAATCCTGGTATCCAACTGAGTTTGTTATAAAATGCTTATATACCGAATCAATATTTTTAGCCTTATAATAATTGCTCATAGCACCATGTTCCATTATATACAAACCGCCGGATGCAGGGTTGGTTGAATTTGTTGATACTGTGTTACCTAAAAAAGAGGTGGAAGAAGCTGTATCTATAATTGATTTGGTATCGGCAAATGTTTTAACCTTAAGGTTACCGCCATCAAACACAAAATCGACAAATGTGGTTTTGACGTAAGGTGTAAATTTAAACGACTCAAAAAAAGCGTTCGTGCTTTGTTTGCTCTTTCCTTCGGGTATGTTGCTTTCCATGATCAGGTAAGTGCGGTTGCCCCTCACAAACAATTGTATTTTGCATAATACTTCATTTAAAATTACATCAGCTTCGCGGCCTTCGTTGCCATCTTTAAAAATTTTTCGTGGTTTGCCAATTACTTTACCTTTTTTTTCAAATTCACTGGTGAGCGATTCAAGCATCACTTGCTTGTTGGCAAGGTACATGCCCTTGGGGTAATCATTATACCTTACCAGGTAGTTTTCCAGGTTAACGGTATCGGTGGCCATATAAACGGTTATTTCAAACGGCTCTGAAGCTGGATCTTTTGGATTAGGAACTTCTTTTTTTAGCAGCATGGGCTGCCCGGGCAAACTTACAGAAAATGCGGCTGTATCATTTTTGAAGGTTATCCAGGTAGGATCAGTTTTCTCGGGAAGCTTAATGCTTTTAAAGGAGTTGAAAAAGCGATTGGCATAAACCGAGTTAATGTTTTGTAATGTATTGCCACCATACAGGCAATATAGGTAATTATGGGTAACCAGCAACCTGAAACGGATAGTTGACTCACTGGTACGCACTACTACATCTGTACCTTTTAATCCGTTAACCCAAATGGGTGTTTTGCTTATCAAATGATTATTCTGGTTGATAGAGAAATTGTTGATGGCTTTACGCATCACTTCATCTTCGGTTATTGGCCTTGCAGTTGAACCCTTTTGAATTGCATATGCGCCAAAAAACATATCATTGGCCATATCCGGAAAAATTATGGAACTGATACCATAAAGCGATTTTGTTTGCATGGGCATAAATGGCAAATCGATAGAATATCCGTTTTCCTCATCAGTATATGTTTTCCAGTTAAGTTTAGTGTAATCGGTATTAAACTTACCCGCTACACCGGTGAATGTAGCAGTAACCGGGCTAACAGTATAGCCACTGTTTTTTAATAACGCTATTAAACCATTATCGCCAGGTAAATGGGCTACGCCTACCGCTGCGAATAAAGGTTGTTGGTGTATCTGCGCAATGATGCCGGCAAGCATTACTTTATTGCGGGCGATTGTTTCGTCATCATCAAGCCCATCATTGCCCAGGTAAGCTTTTATGGTTTCTAAATTACCGGTACTGTAAATCTTTATTAATTTTTCCTGGGTAGCAAGTTTTTCTTCCTCGTTGTCATCATCTACCAGGTCCTGTACTCTTGTTTTAAGATCAGATTCGTTGCCATAGTATTCTTCGAATTTTTCGGATGTGTTTTCAAGCCCAAAAATGTTTTTGTTCATGGAACGTGCAATGCCATATAAGTAAGCGTCAACAAATGATTTTTTATCGTCGGGCTTTATTTTTTCTGGCTTCATCATAGCTTCAATGCGTATAGGATCAAGGTTGCCTATCGGGAAGCCATTTTTTTCTTTAAAGCGCTTTGCAAGCTTATTGTACTCAGCGTCGGTAAGCCATTTGCGTACATTCCGGATGCTGTCCTGATCGTTTAAGGTGGTAAACATTTTTTTAATCAGGGTATCCGGATGTACTTCTAAAGCAAACGCCCGGCAGCTTTGAATGGCCAGCATCACCGAATCGCTAAACCGGAATGCCCGGTTATCCTTTACGTGCATAGTGCCAAATAGATAGGATGGTTTGGTAAGCCCCTTACCTTCAATGCGCCAAAGTATATTGTACACGGGTTTTTGCTGGGCCTTTGCAATAGGGGTTGCCGCCATGAACAGTAAAATAGTTAATGACGAAAGTTTAACAGCAGATTTTAAAAAACAGGCAAAAGCGTTTAGGATCAGGATGTTTAGTGAGTAAGGTTTGGTCATAAATATAAATAATGAAATAAAAAAGCAAGCCCTAATATAAAGGATATTATCGGTTTTTTAGTAATTTTTCCCGGTTAATATTATCACAAGGAAGCACCGCAGTTAAAAAGAACACTGAGTTGTCGAAGGAGATTTTATGCTGTAATCAAGATAATTATGCCACTTTGGTAAACCAGTTACCGCTTTTGTTGTTAAACCTAAACAAGGCATAATCAATTTATAAATGAAGTATTTCACCGGCTTATTATTGATTTTGGTTACCCTCATTTGGATGCCATCATGCGAAAGCAACAAACGCGCAAATAATTACAACAACAAAGCGCTTGTTGATGATAGCGGAATGCTCTTTTTAAAAAATGGCACCGAGGCCAGCCTGGCAACTGTAAAGGCTTCCGGTTTAGCTATCTCCAACTCAAGAAATCAACAGGTTATTCAGTTTGCTAAAGCGATGATTGACGACCATACCTTGCTTGCCGATAATTTAAGAAAATTGGAGATTGATAACTTTGTGACATCAAATGACACTATAAATGCCAATCATCAACAAGTTATTACCGCCCTTGCACAAAAAAAAGCAGCCGATTTTGATAGGGCTTATATGGAACTGATTGTAAACCAACATGAACAGGAAATAGCCTTGTTTAAAACCGCCGCCCTTAATAAAAATCCTAACCTATCTGATTTTGCCCACAAAAGTATGCCGTCGTTACAAGCACATCTTGATTCGGCTAAAATGATCGTGATGGCAATAAAATAGTTCACTTATTAATGCTTAAATTGCCGGGAAACCAGTTTAAATGATGCAATCAAAAATACGCACCGTTATAGCCTTTTTCTTTGTTTTAACGGCCTGCCAGTTACAGGTTTCCGCGCAGATTTCTGTAATTAAACCGGGCGAAGTTTGGCCCGATAACCGGGGCGAACATGTGCAGGCCCATGGCGGCGGCATTATCAAAATTGGGAAGTTGTATTATTGGTTTGGCGAGGATAGGGCAAAGGATAATGATCCGGCTAAACGCTACGTGGCCTGTTATTCGTCGCCCGACCTTACGAATTGGACATTCCGGAACAAAGTGATCAAAACAGACGATCCTGCAAACTTTGGTAAAGGCTTTGTTTTAGAACGGCCGAAAGTTTTTTACAACAAAAAGAACAGGCAATATGTGATGTACCTGCATATGGATAGCGCAAACTACAAAGCCGCCCGTGTTGGCGTTGCGGTTTGTGACAAGGTTGACGGCGATTATAAGTACCTCAAAAGCTTTCGCCCTTTGGGCGAGCAAAGCCGTGATATTGGCCAGTTTGTTGACGATGATGGTTCGGCATACCTTATATTTGAGGATAGGGCCAAGGGCTTTCATATTGCACAACTATCAGATGATTACCTGAGCGTAGAAAAGGAGGTGTGTCTTATTAAAGCTCCATTGGAAGGTGGTGCGCTTGTGCATTACCAAGGGCTTTATTACGCCATTGGTTCGGCGCTCACCGGCTGGGACCCTAATCCTAACAAATATGCTACGGCAACATCGCTAAGCGGGCCATGGTCGGAGTTTAAAGATATCGCCCCGCCCGAGACAAATACTTATGGGTCTCAATCTACCATGATGGTTAAAGTTGTTGGTACAAAAAGCACCACCGTTATTTTTATGGCCGATCAGTGGCACCCAAAAGCCCAATGGGATTCGCGCTACCTGTGGATGCCTTTGGAGATAGGCGACGGCAAGTTATGGCTGCCAAAGCCGCAGCCCTGGAAGATAGATGTAAAAACGGGTGAGTGGAAATATGTTGATGATAAGTAATACTCGCTTTTTAGCTTACGAGAGGTTAGCGGTTGCTTAACTTTCGGGGTGCACCGGTTTGTTTAAGTCTGTGGCTTGACTACTTCGGCTGAAAGCTGAAACCATGTAACCCACGAGCTGGAAGCTCGCGGGAGCGGTGTGGTTCAGGAAAAAAGCATTTTCAAATTCTCAAATCTTCAAATTTTCAAATCCAACTAATCTTCTTCCGCTTCACCAGCATACAGCTCATCTATTTCTGCGGCGTACTTTTTCTCAATAACTTTGCGTTTGGCTTTCATGGTTGGAGTTATCTCGCCTTCTTCCATGCTGAAGGGGTTACGCTTTACTTTGAATGATTTGATGCGTTCAAACTTGGCCAGCTCGTTGCTGAATTTGCGGATATCCTGGCTTATCCAGTCCACAATTTCCTGATCATCGATAAATACTTCGGGACGTTCAAAAAAATCGTTCTGGAGACCGAATTGTTCCTGCAAGCCTTCTTTGCCGGGCACTATGATAGCGGCAATGTATTCGCGTTTATCGCCCACTAAAAACACCTGCTCAATTTTAGGGCTCTTCAGATAGGTATTCTCTACCGGGGTAGGGTATATGTTTTTACCGTAGGCGTTTACCAGCATGTTTTTAAGCCTGTCGGTAATTTGCAGGTTACCACGGAAGAACCTGCCGATATCACCGGTATGGAACCAGTTATCCGTGTCGATAACTGTAGCGGTTTCTTCGGGTTTGTTCCAGTAGCCTTTCATTACGCAATGGCCGCGTACAATAATCTCGCCTTCTTCGGTTTGTGTGTCTTCCTTAAAATTATTGTGGGTTTGTACAGAGTAGATTTCTTTAGTTTCTACATTTTGGATAGCTACCTCGATACCCGGAATAATGCGGCCCACTGTGCCATAAATAACCCTGTGTCTTTCGGTTACGGCCATTACAGGCGATGTTTCAGTTAATCCAAAACCTTCCAGTATCACAATACCCAGGTCGCCAAAAAACTCACCGATATTTTTGGGCAAAGCCCCTCCGCCCGATACCATAAACTGTAACCGGCCGCCGGTTTTTTCCTTAATCTTGCTGAATACCAATTTTTCTGCAATATTATGCTGAGCTTTTAGCAGCAGGCCTGGTGATTTGCCGGCTTCCTGCACGTGGCGTACTTTTTTGCCAATTTCAAATGCCCATAAAAAGATTTTTGTTTTAATCCCACCTGCCGATGTTCCGCTTTTGATAGCCCTGTCATGAATGCGTTCCAATAGTCGCGGTACACAGCATAATATGGTTGGCTTAATTTCGCCCATATTTTTTGCCAATAACTCCAAACTTTGAGCAAAGGCAATTTGTGATCCTTTTAAAATAGCGATATGATAAATGGTACGCTCAAATACATGCGACAACGGCAGGAACGACAGGAAACGATCATCCTTGGTTACATACGGAATCTGGATAACGCTGTTCAGCGCGTTTTGAGTAAGGTTATAATGCGTGAGCATAACGCCTTTTGGGATGCCTGTTGTGCCGGATGTGTAAATCAGGCAGGATAGGTCGGTTGGTAAAATGGCCTCGCGCGCCGCGTTAATGGCATGGCGGAATTGTTCAACCAAACCCAAACCCTCTTTAATTACCTCGTCGAAACCAATAACGCCGGCATTAAGTTTATGCTTATCACTATGCTTTTCAAAATCATCAAAAGCAGGTATAATGCGGATAAGTTCGGGGCAGTTGTTGGCTATTTTAAGCACCTTGCGGAAAAGGAAGGGGTTCCCCACGATGATGGTTTTAGCGCCGGAATCGTTCAGGATATACTCAATCTCGTTTTCGGTAAGCGTAGGATATATCGAAGCATTAACCGCGCCTATCTGTTGCAGGGCCTGGTCGTAATAAACATAATTTGGTCCGTTCTCGATAATGAGTGAAAGCCGGTCGCCCTTTCGGATACCAAGGCCCAGCAACCAGGCCGATACAGCATCAATCTTTTCGATAGCTTCGTGGTAGCTAATCTCCACCCAGGTATCTTTAACCTTATGGATTAAAAAGGTATGATTTTCGGGATGGATATTGGCTACCGTATTGCGGATAAACGATGGAACGGTTGTAAGTTGATTAGCCTGGCTCATTAAGTGATGAATTGGTTCTGTTCAAACATCAAACTTATGTTTTTTCGGTATAAAACTCAAATCAAATATTAGTGGCTAACACGCACTAATTACAAAATAATCTATTTATCCTTCGGCATGGCCTCGGCCAAAAACTCATTAATCAACGCCACAAATAACTCCGGTACTTTACTATCGGGATTTGGCGCCATAACCTCACCCATAAAAGCGCCGTGGCTGCCGGGCATAATGGCTAAACGGCCGCTGGGTAATAACCGCGACAATTCTATAGCATGCTCGGGCGTTATCACATCCTGATCGCTCACTATTACCAGGGTAGGGGCTTTTATCGATTTAATAAGTTCTTCGTTCCAATCCTTAAAGTTCTGCATCCGCTGGGCGTCTTTATCGTGCATGTTTTGCAGCCCGGCCTGGGTATTGCCGGGTATGGCCAGGTAAACGTCCTTGTAAATCTGCGGCATCGATGATATATCGGCTTTGCTTATAAAATCCCAAAACCACGGGAATGTGCCGGCGCGTTTATAAAGTGCCGAAATAGCAACCAGTTTATGTACTAATTCGGGATGCCTGATAGCCAATTGCAGGGTAGTGCTGCCGCCGTTGCTAAAACCCATAACATCGGCACCTTTAATATTTAATTGTTTTAACAGTTCGGCCACATCATCGGCATCCTGTTCAAAAGTTTCGGGAACGTACCTTGCCGATGTGCGCCCGTGATTTTGCAAATCGACGGCAATAACCATGTGGGTTTTGGCCAGCTGGGGCATAATTTTACCAAACGACGTATGCATGGTTGAGCCACCGCCGTGAATTAATACCAGTGGCTGGCCCGTGCCATGAATTTCGTAATACATTTTTATGCCGTTTACCTGGGCATATTTACCGGCATCCTGTGCCTGGGTGGTGTTGGCTGTTGTCATAAGTATGAGTATAAAAGTAATGATCTTGATATTTTGTATTGGCGAAAGTTTCATAATTCAAATTTAATGCGAAGTGCTGACGGCACAAATAGCAGTATGCGACAAAGTTTAGGGCGGTTTACGACAGGTTGTAAATCGTTTCAGCAAACCAAGGGTAACAATTCACTTACAATGCACCTGGGGTAGTAAAATAAGGGTGTATTTATTACACAGTGATTTGCTAAATCGTTAATATTGTTCAACCAATTAGCTAACCGGTACTTTTTTGCCCTTACATAATACAATTTTACCGCAGGCCCGACCCCGGCTTTTCATCTGCTCTTATTGTAACTACCAGTGGGCTTATTGGGATAAAATGTACATCAACTAAATCTCTCAAATAATGTCATTAAAATTAAAACTCACCTGTATTTTATTGATAGGGCTCAGTTTTGGGCTGTATTCGTTTAAAAAGCCTGTGCCGCGGCAGCATGTGCTGGTTTTTTCAAAAACATTGGGCTGGCATCATTCCTGCATCCCGTTTGGTATAGCTGCTATCCAGAAGTTGGGTAAAGAAAATAATTTCGATGTTGATACCACAATCAATGCCGAAGTTTTTACCGATGAAAACCTTAAGAAATATGATGCTGTAATATTTCAATGCACCACGGGTAATGTACTTAACGCAACACAGCAGGCGGCTTTTGAGCGGTACATCCAGGCGGGCGGGGGTTATGCTGGTTTTCACTCGGCAGCCGATACCGAGTATGATTGGCCATGGTATGGTAAACTGGTAGGGGCTTATTTTTCAAGCCACCCTAATAATTCCAACATTCGTAAAGCTACCGTTGATGTCACCGATCGCGCAAACCCGATTGCCGCCGGTTTGCCCGCCCGCTGGGAACGTACCGACGAATGGTATAACTACAAATCCATCTACAGCGGCATACATATTTTGGCCAGTCTTGATGAGAATACTTACGATGGCGGCACCAACGGTACAAACCATCCTATTACCTGGTTTCATGAGTTTGATGGCGGCCGCTCTTTTTACACCGGCTGCGGCCATACCGACGAGAGTTATAGCGATCCGCTGTTTTTAAGCCAGATGCTTGGTGGCATTAAATATGCCATGGGCAATGGCAAGCCTTTGGATTATAATAAAGCATACGCTAAAGTATCGCCCGATCAAACCCGCTTCCTGAAAACCGTATTGGTCAATAATATTGCCTCGCCAATGGAACTGGCTACGGCCAAAGATGGCCGGGTGTTTTTTACGCAATTGATGGGTAACTTCTCGGTGTACGATACCCGTACCGGTAAGTATAAGGTAATTCATAAATTCCCCATTACCTATGAGGGTGGTACAGGAGTCATCGGTTTAACGCTCGACCCCAAATTTGAAAGTAACCAGTTTGTTTATATTTATTATATGCCTGCCGGGCAAACTATCGAGCCGTTGAACTTCCAGCTATCGAGGTTTAAACTCAGCCCGGCAAATGTGCTCGACCTGAAATCTGAAAAGATCCTGCTAAAAGTGCCGGTACAAAAAGTGAGCGGTGCACACCATGGCGGCTCATTGGCATGGGATAAAGCCGGTAATTTATACCTGTCGACCGGTGACAGCTCAAGCCCCTTCCCTTCGGATGGTTACGCGCCGATAGATGAACGCCCCGGAACAGAACATTATAGCCTTGACGCACAACGCAGCGCAGCTAATACCAACGACCTTAAAGGTAAGATATTAAGGATCCACCCCGAGAGTGATGGCTCCTACACTATCCCGGAAGGGAACCTTTTCCCTAAAGGAACGGCCAAAACCAGGCCCGAAATTTATGTGATGGGTTGCCGTAACCCATACCGTATCGCGGTAAATCCTAACACCTCGGTTTTATACTGGGGCGAGATTGGGCCGGATGCCGGTAAAGATTCGCCCCGCGGCCCACGGGGGTATGATGAATTTAACCAGGCCCGTAAGGCGGGTAACTTTGGCTGGCCATATTTTGTGGGTAATAATTTTGCGTATCCGCACTGGGATTTTACAACCAACACGCCCGGGCCAATGTTTGATGCTAAGCTACCCGTAAATAACTCACCTAACAATACGGGCTTAAATGAATTGCCACCGGCAACGCCTGCAATGATCTGGTACCCGTATGCAGCATCGGACGAGTTCCCGGAATTAGGGTTAGGCGGACGTTGCGCTATCGGGGGCGATTTTTATAAGTATAATGCCAATATTAAAAATCCCAATAAGTTCCCTGATTATTACGACGGTAAATTATTTGTGGCCGATTGGATGCGTAACTGGGTAATAAGCCTGACGTTTGATGAAAATGAAAACTATGTGCGCAACGAAGCCTTTATGCCTGCCAATGGTGATTTCAGGAGGCCGATTGATATGGAGTTTGGCCCCGATGGAGCCTTGTATATGCTGGAATATGGCTCTGTATACGGCGCGCAAAATGAAGATGCCCGCCTGGTGAAAATTGAATACAACACCGGTAACCGTGCGCCAATTGCCAAAGCCGGTATTACCGATACCGCTATGCAGGCCCACTATCAGCATACCAAATACCTTACTGCCGAGTTGAAGGAAATGCCAGTAAAAAAAGAGATATCAGGCCAGGCACCGCTTACGGTAAGCTTTAACAGCCAGACCAGTAAAGATTTGGATGATGATGATAAAATAACCTACCAATGGCTGTTTGATGGTAAAACTGCCGGCGCTACCACAGCTTCGGCAAGTTATAGCTACGCTAAACCTGGCGTTTACAAAGCTATTTTAAAAGTGACCGATAAAACCGGCGCTACCGGCCGCGATACCGTTATGGTGAGGGTGGGCAATACCCGGCCGGTAGTTACCATTGCAGGCACCGGCAACAAATCATTTATCCAAAAGGGGCAGCCCTTTAAATACCATGTGGTGGTGAAAGATAAAGAAGACGGTAAGATAGACCCTAAACGGGTGAAGCTGTTTTACATTTATAACCCGCAGCCATCAGCAAATGGTAAAACGGTGCAAAGCCTGGCGGCCTTATCGGCCAACGAGATCAGCTATCCCGGCAAGGCTTTGATGGCCGGCAGTGATTGTAAATCGTGTCATTTGGTTAACAAAGTAGCTGTAGGGCCAAGCTTTGTAGCTATAGCCAATAGGTATAAAACACAAAAGGGATCGGTTGATAAGCTATCCAAAAAGATTATAACCGGTGGTGCAGGCAGTTGGGGAACCGAGCATGTAATGAGCGCCCACCCGCAGCTTTCGGCGGCCGATACCAAAGAGATAGTGAAATACATATTTTCATTAACCGATAGAAAAAGCAAAGCAACGCCTCTACCGCTTACCGGCAGCCTGGACCTGAAATTTAGCGATGCCGAACCACGCGGGCAGTATACGTTGCTGGCTTCATACACCGATAAAGGTGGTAAAGTGGTTGGCCCGCTTACAGGTACCGATGTGGTAACTTTGCGCAACGCCGATGTGAAAGCCGTTTATGCCGATGAGTTGAAGGGTTTTAATCGTTTTAAAGACGATTTGTCCCTGGGTAACCATAAATCGTTTGTGTTGTTCAGGGATGTCGATCTCACCAATATCAAAAAGCTGAGCTTCAGGTATGCTTCCAAAGGTGTTGATGGCGAGATTGAAGTACGTATGGACTCACAGGCAGGCCCGGTCATCTGTTCGGCAGCTTACGGCGATACAGGCGGTTGGGATAAGCCGGCCTGGTTAAGCGGCGATATACAAAAAACGGTAACCGGCAAACATAATGTATTTGTTTTTGCTATTAAACGTACCAAACCAAACGACGGCATCCTTAAATTAAGCGATATTCGTTTCGATCAATAATTTATAACATATAGAACACCACATATGAAAACATCATCAGTTATAATAAACGCCTGTATAGGTTTAGGCTTATTAACCTCCAATGCTTTTGCCCAAAGCGGCAAACCAGTTTTTGTTGGCAAAATAGGTGTACAAGCCTATACCTTCCGCAGCAGTATGCCCAGGGCTACCATAGCAGTGCTGGATACCATAAAATCAATGGGTATAACCGAACTGGAAGGGCAGGAGCCCAAGGGCCTGCCGCCCGAAGAGTTCAGGAAGCTGTGTAACGAGCGTGGCATAACCATCCCATCCATAGGCGCCGGTTATGATGATATTGTACGCAGCCCGGGTGATATAGTTAAACAAGCCAAAATACTGGGCGCTAAATATGTAATGGTGGCCTGGATACCTCACGGTAAAGAATTTACACTTGACGATGCAAAAAAGGCGGTGAAGGATTTTAATACAGTAGGGCAGATTTTGGCCGAAGCAGGTTTAACCTTTTGCTACCATAACCATGGTTACGAGTTTGGTCCTTATGAGGATGGAACGCTGTTCGACTATATCGCTAAAAACACCAACCCCAAATATGTGTCGTTTGAGATAGACCTGTTGTGGTCGTTTCATGGCGGCCAGGATCCGGTTAAACTTATCGAAAAATATCCAACCCGCATCAAGTTGATGCACCTGAAAGATATCCGCAAAGGCGTAGCCAACGACCTTACCGGCGGCACTGATACCAAAAACGATGTGGTCCTGGGTACCGGGCAGATTGATATCCCGGCGGTGCTTAAAGCCGCAAGGAAAGCCGGTGTAAGGCATTATTTTATTGAGGACGAAAGCCCGTCGTACGCTACGCAAATCCCCCTTACTATCGAATATATTAAAGGTTTAAAATACTAACATATGGCTGTTGCATTAAACAGGCGGCAGGCATTATAAACGATCGCTTTAACTGCTTTAACTGCCGTGAGGTTTTAACTTTCAGCTGATAGGACATTTCATATTTGTCGTTTCGAGTGAGCAGCAGTTTAGCTGGAAAAACAGTAATGGCATGGCTGTAAATAGGGTTGTTGTAGAGACGCATAATTGCGTCTCCCGCAGGATATTCAGAATTTGCAAGGCCGATTTGCATGCAGGATTTGCATAATCAATACCTTGAAACATGTCATTATAAGCGCGGCAATCGCGAACTGTGCAGATTTACTTTGCATCCTTGCGATTGCTTTGTGTTTCGCCATGCCATATAATTTGTCATACCCCATACCTCTCCCTCAAAAGATTGCGATGATGTACATTGTGCCCTACCACCATCCATCCAACACTTCTTGCTGTGTAAATCGGCATTGTGTCGAATTTAAAATCCAGCATGGCATCGGTCATGTGTTTATAAAGGCTGATGGTGGCGTCCCTGATGGTTATGAATTCTTCGGCTATATCTGCCAATGTGCGGTTTTGCGCGTTAAAATCTTTGTTATAATCATTGCCTTGCAGCACTTCCAGTATTGCATCGACCTGCCGCGAGCAGCAAAAAGCTTTGTAGGCATAATAACGCTCGTCATCAGCAAGGTGAATGAAAACCTGTTTTATGGTCCATTTACCTTCGGCATAGCTATAATCTTCCGCAGATGCCGGGACCGACTTAATCAAGTCAATTGTTTGCCGTTTGTTAGCCTCCATAGCTTCGATAAGGTCATCACCTTTGGCTAAATCAAAAAAATAAGGATACCAGGAAGGCGCATCTTTTATATTGGGTCGGCCTATTTTTATCATCGTTTATCAGTCGTTTTTCTTTTGCTATAAAGATACCGGTAGTAATTAATTCGATGATATGCATAACCGACTATTTAAGGGAGATATGCGACAATCGCTTAATCTCCCGCGTACTCCCAGGCGCTTTGGTAGCCGCCCAGTTTTTCGGCATATTCCACAAAATCAGCATAAAATTTTAAACGGGTCAGGGTGGCGCTATCGCCAATAACCACCAGCTTTTTGCGGGCGCGGGTCATGGCTACGTTCATTCGGCGGATATCCGCAAGGAAACCTATTTCGCCATTGGCATTGCTGCGTACCAGGCTGATGTAAACCACATCCCGTTCCTGCCCCTGGAAGCTATCAATGGTGTTGACCGCAATATAGTCGATATAAGGCATCAAATCCGGGTTGGTCTGCAACTGTTCAGTTAATACCCTGATCTGTTCTTTATAAGGCGATATGATGGCTATCGACGGAAATTTATCGGTGGGGTCTATCTCGCTTACCAGCCGGTTTAAATGTTTAAATAGCAGTACCGCTTCATCTGGGTTATAGGTACTTGTTCCGGCTTGTTGCTCCTCAAAACCTGCACCGGCAGTATCAATAAAGGTAACCGGCGTGTCGCCATTAAACAATAATCGTGTTGCTACCGAAGCATGAGCCTTTAACTGATTGCTATAAAACTCCCGGGACGAAAAGCTCATAATGGCCTCGTTCATGCGGTATTGCTCATCCAACAAAACAACAGCTTCGGGATGCAGGGCAACGCATTTTTCGAGGAGGGTGGTGCTTAAACCTGCACGCGCGGCATCGTTTGATTTAATGGTAGGAGGGAGCTGCAAATGGTCGCCGGCTAAAATTACCTTCTGCGCTTTCAGGATAGGGATCCAGCAGGCGGGTTCAAGGGCTTGCCCGGCTTCGTCAACTACCACGGTTTCAAATTTTACCTCGCGGATGGTGTAATGGTTGGAGCCAACAAGGGTGGCGGTTATTACCTGGGCTTTGCTCACCAGGTCGTCGATTATGTGCTGCTCGGTATTCGCCACATCCTTCATGATCTTGTGCGCTTCATTAAACAAGGCCTTGCGCTGGTCGCGTTCTGATTTGCCGAAGCTGCGTTTGTACTTGTGCGCCATGTCTTTATAGGCGCTGGCCTGTTTTTTCAACGTGCGGATGAGTTTATTATCCGCGTGTTCGGCCATTTTGCTATCCAGCGTAAGCGAAACCAATTTATCAGATACCCGGTTAGGGTTGCCTATTCTTAATACGTTTAAACCTTCGTCGGCCAGTTTTTCGCTTAGGAGGTCAACGGCGGTATTACTCGGCGCCACCACTAAAATTTGCTTGTGCGTTTGCCTGGCCAATAAACAGATAGCCTGCACCAAAGTAGTGGTTTTCCCCGTTCCCGGCGGGCCGTGAACTATGGCCAGGTCCTGGGCGGCAATAATTTTATTTACCGCTGCTAACTGGGAAGTATTTAAGCGTGAGCTATTTAAAGACTGCACCTGTTCGGTAAATACTGGTGAGGTATTGCCGGTAAGGATGTTTACCAACCGGCCTTCCTTTTTTTCGCCTAAGGCCGATGCTTGTTTAATGGCCTTGAACATTTCGTCGTAGCTGTTATTATCAAACAGCAGGTCGATGCCCAGCTTGCCGTCACGGGCCCAATCAGGCAGTTCCTCGGCATATAAAGTTATTTTGAGCCTGTTACCGCCCTGGTAGGTAATGGTGCCTTCTAAGCGGTCCTTTTGAGGGTCGTGGTTGCTGAATAACGCGGCCGGTACCCCGAAGCGCAACTGGTGCGATAGATCCTGGTGTGTGGTACGTTCAACTTCCACGCTAATGTAATCGCCACGGCCGGGTTCGGTATTCCTGATGGCGATAGGGTACCAGGTAAGGCCCTGCGCGCGGCGATCGGCGGCAGATGTGTTTTCGGTAAGTTTGAGGTAGGCGCTGCGGTCTTCTTCTTTTTCCTTATTCAGCAGATCGAGCAGCTTTTTAAAGTAGTCCATTGAGGGCAAAGGTAGTGGTTAAGTCGGGAAGTCCGAAAGACGGGAAGTCGGGAAGTCGGGAAGACCGAAAGTAGGAAGTTTGGAAGTCGCCAGGATTTCGATTGGTCGGGCCTGCCGGAAGGCGTCCGATTCCTTCTCAACTTTCGGACTTTCCGACTTTCGGACTTTCTGTTCCACCGGAACGCTGGTACACCCGGAACGGTGTGGAACGCTTTTTCATTGGTAATCAGCGATTTATGTTTTTAGTTAAATCAGGTGTGGAACACTATTCGTGCTAATAATCAGTCATTTACGGTTTTTTAATAAACACTGTGTGTAAACTAACAACAGGACTAATCAGTAAAAGGGTCTTATACGGCTATAGGTTTACACTTCAGCCCCGAGCCAGGCTTCGGCGAGAAAAAGCTTTTTCCCGCCGGGCAATTAAAGCAGGATCATACAGTGATATGGACTAAAAACGGGTTGAAAATCGCCGGTAAGTGCGCAAAAAATTTCAAAAAACTACAAAAATGAACAAGAAATAAGCACTCCCTTTTATCGTTTTTATCTTCCGCGCAAAGCGAATAAAGCCACCCGTACAACATCCTCCAGTACGCTCATGTCGGCGCCGCTGCGGGCAGATACCCTGAGGCCGGCAATGGTGCTGAAAATAAACCGCGCGGCGGCTTTGGGGTGTAAATAGGTGTTAAACTGGCCTTCGCACTGGCCCTTCTCCATAATCTTGGTCAGGGCATCTTCCACGCTTTGGTTATTTTTAGCAACCAGCTCTGCTATCTCTTTATCGTGGCTGGATAGTTCGACTGCTGTATTCACCATAAAGCAGCCTTTAGCCAGGGTATCTTCTTCGCTCTCGCGGATAACGCCGTAAAGTATTTGTTTAATCGCTTCTTCCGCGTCGCCGGCATTGTTGAGCAGGGTAAGTACAGCGCCGGTATTTTTGGCCTGGTACTGCTGTAAAGCCTTGGTAAACAGCGTTTTTTTATCGGTGTAGGTATTGTAAATACTCGACCGGGCAATGGCAAGGCCGGTTACCAAATCCTGCGCCGATGTGGCGTAGTAGCCTTTGTCCCAAAACAAATTCACCGCTTTGTTCAATAGTTCGCCTTCGTCAAAATCTTTATTCCTTGGCATAATGATATCCTCCCGCAGGTAAAAATACCTATTTGGAACGATCGTTCCAAATAGGTGCAAAAATTTAAAAGCTGTTGATTTAGTATATAATAGCGTTAACAGTTAAGCCGCCATCAACGGTAAGTTCGGTACCGGTAATAAAGGAGGCATCGTCAGAAGCCAGGAACCTCACCGCGTTTGCAATTTCTTCTGGTTTGCCAAAACGGTTAAGCAAAATCCTTTGGCTCAAAACAGATCCAAAACCGCTAACCTGTTCTTCGGTTAAGCCCAGTTTACCATAAAGCGGGGTTTCAACCGGGCCTGGCGATACCGAGTTGACACGGATTTTGCGTGAGGCCAGTTCGCGGGCAAATACCTTGGTGAATGATAACAGGGCTGCTTTGCTTGCCGCGTATACACTGCTATCGGGAGCGCCTAAAGCTGCATTTACCGATGCATTGAATATGATGGAACCGCCATCGTTTAAAATAGGCAGAAATTTTTGAACGGTAAAGTAAACGCCTTTTACATTCAGGTTCATCATGGTATCGTAATGCTCTTCGGTCGCGGTTTCCATCGGGCTAAACAGGGCCACACCCGCGTTAAGGAAAAGGATATCTACCTTGCCAAATTGTGCTTTAACCTGGGCTACCAGGCTATCTATCTGGCTCAACCTGGCCTGGTCGGATACTATACCCGTTACGCCAAGTTCTCCGGCTGCTTTGCTTACCGTATCGGCGTTACGGCCGGTGATAATTACCTGTGCACCTTTAGCGGCCAATTCTTTGGCGGTGGCATATCCTATGCCGCTGTTACCACCGGTAATTACGGCTACTTTATTTGTTAAATTGCTCATGACTTTTATTTTAAATGTTGTTGTTTTTATTTGATGACTCAAAGATAATCGTTTTGGAACGATCGTTCCAAAATAAAAATTACAATTTAATTGATGATTACATTTGGATTACAAAGTAGGGGAGAAGCGAGTTTTCCGGTACCGGTAAAACCTCTTAAAATGCCTTTAAGCAAATGGTGCTGATAGCTTATTGCCTGGTGTTGGCCGTGGTAAGTAAAAGGAAAAATGTGTTTAAATTAATAGATTATATAAACTTTATAAATATGGTGAATATAAGCTATATAAATGTTTATTACTTTGTTTAAAAGCTCACGTTATTTGGGCGATTATTTATATGTACACCCTCAAAAGTCCAGGGCCGGGCCTTGGGTAATTGAGGGTTCACTAATTTTACGGGTCTCTTATGTTTTGTTTTTCCTCTCGGGAGCGGCACCCTCAGGCAATGATGCGTGGACATGCACTTCATACTTCAGTACACCAACATCGATTTGAAACAGGCCCCGACAAACTTTAATCCACAAGCGGCGTGAATTAATATTTTTATAACGAAGGATAATTGAGGAAAATATTACATTTATCCACTTAAATGTAACAGGCAGTTTTAACCTGCGTTTTTTTTTGATACCGATTTGAAAACACATTTTATTACCATATTTGTTACAATCACTGGTTAACCCAATCATCTTTTAAAATATATACCAATGCAGGACTTAGACCCATCCATCCTAAAAAAAGTAAACACCTGGCTCGAAGGAAATTATGACGCCGCTGTTAAACAGGAAATTCAATCTTTATTAGACAGTAAAGCTTATACCGAGTTAACCGACTCGTTTTACCGCGACCTGGAATTTGGTACCGGCGGCTTGCGTGGTACCATGGGCCCCGGCTCAAACCGTATTAATAAGTACACCATTGGCGCCGCTACCCAGGGCCTGGCAAACTACCTTAAAAAAACATATCCCGGCGAAAAAATTAAAGTCGCCATTGCGCACGATAGCCGTAACAACGCCGACTTGTTTTCGAATATTACCGCCGAGGTATTTTCGGCCAATGATATCCATGTTTACTTCTTTAAGGCGCTGCGCCCAACACCCGAGCTTTCGTTTGCCGTACGCCACTTTGGTTGCAAAAGCGGGGTGATGCTTACTGCATCGCATAACCCTAAAGAGTATAACGGTTACAAAGCATACGGTGCCGATGGCGGCCAGTTTGTATCGCCGCATGATAAAGCGGTTATGGACGAAGTAGCTAAAATTGCCAGTATCGACGAAATTAAATTCAACCGCGTTGATGCAAACATTGAGGAGATAGGCGAGGAGGTTGACGAACTTTATTTAGAAGGGATCACTAAATTATCCATCTCGCCCGAGGCCATCAAGCGCCAAAAAGATTTAAAAATTGTTTATTCGCCAATCCACGGCACAGGTATTACCCTGGTGCCACAAGCGTTGGAGCGCTTTGGTTTTGAGAATGTGATCCTGGTAGATGAGCAAACCACGCCCGACGGAAATTTCCCAACGGTAGTATATCCAAACCCCGAAGAAAAAGAAGCTTTAACCCTGGCTTTAAAAAAAGCGCAGGAAACCGATGCCGACCTGGTTTTAGCTACCGACCCTGATGCCGACCGTGTGGGCATCGCCGTAAAAAATACCGCTAACGAGTTTATACTGCTTAACGGTAACCAAACCGGCTGTATGCTCATCAACTACCTGTTAACAGCGTGGGAAGAAAAAGGTAAGCTTACCGGTAATGAATACATTGTTAAAACCATTGTAACATCAAACCTTATTGATACCATAGCCAAAGCCAAAAATGTAACCTGCTATAACACTTTAACCGGCTTTAAATACATTGGCGAGCTGATGACACAATTTGAAGGCAAACAAACCTTTATTGGTGGCGGCGAGGAAAGCTATGGTTATTTAATAGGTGAATTGGTGCGCGATAAAGACGCGGTAGTATCAAGCGCCTTTATAGCCGAAATGACGGCCTATTACAAAGACAAAGGCAGCAGCTTGTTTGAGGCCCTGATTGATACTTACGTGCAATATGGTTTTTACAAAGAGAAGCTGATATCGATCACCAAAAAAGGAAAAACCGGTGCCGAAGAAATTAAGGCGATGATGGAGACATTCAGGAAAAACCCGCCGGCAACTTTAGGCGGATCGAAGGTGGTTACTTTAAAGGATTACGAATTCCAGGTAGAAACCGACCTGAATACCAACACCACCAAAGGCATAGAACTGCCTACCTCGGATGTATTGCAATTTATTACCGAAGACGGCAGCATTATATCTGCCCGCCCATCAGGTACCGAGCCTAAGATCAAATTTTATTGCAGTGTTAACGGCAAACTGGCCAGCAAAGAAGCTTACGCCGATACCGACAAGCAGCTTGATGCCAAAATTGACGCCATTATGCAGGATTTGGGCGTGTAACCCGTCCCGCTTTGTGCGCATAACAAATTTTAAATCCCAGACTTACGAAGTATTTAAAACTTCGTAAGTCTTTCACCGGCTTATCCTTTCCCTTTCAGAATTTCGCGAAATTTTATTATTACCCATGATGTTGTTGGGGTTACCTAAACATTTGCATGAACGCAGGCTAAGACTCACCCGGCCGACGCTTCGCTGGGCCACCCTCTCTTCACCTGCGGTGTAAAGAGGGGCTTGAACGCTGAATATTAAATTATAATCAAAAAAATAAATAATAAAATTTCAAGCCCCTCTTTCCGGCGAAGCCGAAGAGAGGGTGGCGGGCGCAGCCTCGCCGGGTGAGTCTTCGCCGCCATGCGATATACGTTATTCCAATCTTTCACCTTTCACCTTTCACCTTTCACCTTTCGCCTTTCACCTTTTCCCTTTCACCTTCTCCCGCACCTGTTCGCCTGTGCACGCCTACCGTCCGCTTTCGTACGGTTTGTAATTTTTAGTTTTTTTATAAGTCACTGTTAGTTAGTTTATTATGTAATTGGTACGGGTTTTAGTATTTAAATAGTACAAACATTAAATAACTGTACTTATGTTGAAGAATTATATAAAAATAGCCTGGCGAAACCTGCTTAAGCACAAGGTTTTTTCCATCATCAACGTAAGCGGTTTGGCTATTGGTGTGGCGGCTTTCTGGCTTATCAGTTTATACGTAGCTGATGAATGGAGCTATGACCGTTATCATGCCAAGGCAGACCGTGTTTTTAGGGTTGCGCAGCATGGCGAGTGGAATGGCGGCAAATTTAACCTGGCCGTTACATCGCCGCCTTATGGCCCTACTTTAAAAAATGACTATCCTGAAGTTGAGGATTTTGCCCGTATAGACGCAGAAGGCGGTGGCAAAGTAGTTTACGGCGATAAGCAGGTAAATGAAGGCGGCATCCTTTTTACCGATAATGGCTTTTTTAATATATTCAGCCACCACTTTTTATCAGGCGATGCCGGCTCGGCCTTGTCAAAGCCGCAAACTGTGGTTTTAACCAAAACACTGGCTGTTAAACTTTTTGGCGATGCAGATAACGCGCTTAATAAAACAATCACCATTAATGATCAGCCAAACGCGGTTACAGGGGTTATTGAGGATGTACCTGCAAACTCACATTTTTCATTTTCGGCTTTGCGCTCATTTCCATCGGGTTATACCGATAGGTGGGGCAACTCGGGCATATATACTTACCTGTTGCTAAAAAATCATGACGATTTTAAAAAGATAGAGGCCGGTTCGGTTGCGTTCCACAAAAAGTATCTTACCGCCGACCTTGGCCCTATGAAGTACCGGCTGGAGCTTCAGCCGCTTACCGATATCCATTTAAAATCAAACCTTGGTTACGAGATTGGCAACAACGGTAACATTACATACGTGTACGTGTTTGGCGTTGTGGCTTTGCTAATATTGGTAATAGCGGTTATCAATTATGTAAACCTGGCAACAGCCCGGTCATCGGTGAGGATGAAAGAGATAGGCGTGCGCAAGGTTATAGGCTCCAGCAAAAAGCAATTGATGCTGATGTTTTTTGCCGAATCTGTTTTGTTAACGGTTATTGCTACAGTTGTTGCTGTGGTATTAATTGAAGTCGCGCTACCTTATTTTAACCAATTATCGGGCAAAACATTAATACTAACCCAATTCGGGCAGACCGAAACAATTGCAGCTTTAGCCATATTCTCGTTTGTTACCGGCATGTTCAGCGGTTTATACCCGGCGTTGTTCCTGTCGGGTTTCGGCACTATATCTGCTATCAAAGGGCAGGTGGGCAGCCAATCGGCTACCATATTATTCCGCAAATCGCTGGTGATATTTCAGTTTATTGTTACCATCGTAATGATAGCCGGATCGTGTATAATTTATCAACAGCTAAATTTTGTAATGAACAAGGATTTGGGCTTTAACAAGGCCCAGGTGCTCACCTTTCACATCGGCGATAAATCGGCACGTACAAAAATAGCTGCCCTTAAAAGTCAATTGCTGCAAAACCCGGCCATAGAAAGCGTTGGCATAGCAGGTAACCCCATTGGTAATAACAACATTGGCGGCGGCGATTTTAACCTTGGCCCCGATGGTAAAATAAACCCCGAATCGAAAATTGTAGAAAACCTGGTTGTCGACGAGGATTTTATCCCTACGCTGCAAATAAAAATGGCAAAAGGGCGCAATTTTTCGCCATCGATGGCTACCGATCAAAAAGAAGCCATCATTGTAAACCAAACCCTGGCAAATGAAATGGGCTGGAAGGATGCTGTAGGCAAAAGGGTGCGTACCGGTGTTGATGAGAAGGGTAATGTAATATCGCAAACCATTATTGGCGTGGTAAAGGATTTTAACACCTACTCGTTACAGCACAAAGTAGAGCCTATGGTACTGCAGATGCCGGCCAAAGCAAACGACGAGGATAATTTATACGTGCGGATAGCCAAAACTAATGTCCCGGCTACGCTTGATTACATCAGTAAGGTATATGGCCGTTTTGATATCGCGAGCAAAGCAGAATTCCACTTTCTTGATCAGAACTTTGCCAAACAATACCAAACAGAGCAAAAGCAAGGCAACATCCTGTTCATATTCACCATACTGGCCATCAGCATTGCCTGCCTTGGCCTGTTTGGCCTGGTGACTTTTACTGCCGAGCAAAGGGTAAAGGAGATAGGCATCCGCAAGGTATTAGGGGCAACTGTAACCTCTATCGTTGGGCTGTTGTCAAAAGATTTAATTAAGCTGGTTTTAATATCAACTATCGTAGCATCGCCATTGGCCTGGTACAGCATGAGCCAATGGCTGCAAAGCTTTGCCTACCGTATCAACATCCACTGGTGGGTATTTGCCATAGCAGGCACGGCAGCTATCGCGATAGCCCTTGTTACAGTAAGCATACAATCAATAAAAGCCGCGATGGCTAACCCGGCGAAGAGCCTTAAAAGTGAATGATTGGTCATTGGTCATTAGTCATTGGTCATTGGTGCTTGTCTGGTGGCAAGTAAATCAACTTAAAGTACCAAATAACAGTGTAATGCAGCGAAATGACCAATGACCAATGACAGCAGAGCGAAATGACCAATGACGCGCAGCAAATGACAGCAGAGCGAAATGACCAATGACGCGCAGCAAATGACAGCGCAGCGAAATGACTAATGACTAATCGAAATGATAAAAAATTATTTTAAAACAGCCTGGCGTAATATTGTAAACAACAAGTTTTACGCGGTCATTAATGTGGCGGGGTTAACTTTTGGATTAGTGATTGGCCTGTTTATGCTGCTTTGGGTGCAGGATGAGTTGAGTTTTGATACGTTCAACAAAAAAGGGCCCGAAATATACCGCGTTGGCATTGTTGGCGGTACTGATGAAAGCAAACAGATATTTACCTCGATTATTGCCCCGCTTGCCACTTACGCCAAGGCCGAGATGCCAGAGGTTACCGATGCAGTGCGGATCAGGAATATCGGCGTAGCGCCGTTTAAATATAAGGACAAGAATTTCAGGGAAGATAATTTTGCATTTACTGATCCTTCATACTTTTCGGTATTTGACTTTAAACTGGTTGCCGGCGATAAGAAAAACCCATTCCCGGATAATAGTTCGGTAGTGATAACACAGGCTATAGCCAAAAAATACTTTGGTAACGAAGATCCCATAGGCAAAGTGGTTGTTTTAGGCTTAAACGAAAACCTGAAAGTAACCGGTGTAGTTGCCGATTATCCTGCAAACTCCACCCTAAAATATAACATCCTGCTGCCCATGAGCCGGTTTAACAAACTGGCCTACCAGGATAGAAAATTAAGCTACGATAATAAAACGTTCATCCCGTCGATGGATGGTGATTGGGCCAATTTTGCATATGATACCTACCTGTTGCTTAAGCCCAATACCGATATTAGCAAGGTTACCCAAAAGCTTCGTGCGATACACGAACGCGAACACCCGGTAGATGCGCCCGTGCCTTACCTGGCGCAGCCACTTTTCCAGATGCACCTGTACAAAGCCGACGGCAGCAACGGCGGTATTGAAACCGTACGCACATTTGCCGTTGTGGCCATCCTGATCCTGGTGATAGCCTGCATTAACTACGTAAATCTTTCAACAGCGCGATCAATGTTGAGGGCCAAGGAAGTAAGTATGCGCAAAATAATAGGCGCCGGTAAACTGCAGCTGTTTATGCAGTTTATGATTGAAACTACTTTGCTGTTTGCCATATCAACCCTGTTTGCCCTTGTTTTGATGTATGTACTGATGCCTATGTACAATAACTTCTCGGGCAAGCAATTACAACTGTCTGTAACCAACTACCAGGTTTGGATGTATGTAGTAATTACACTTGTGGGCACCTTAGCGGCGTCAAGCATTTACCCCGCCTTGTTACTTTCATCTTTTGAGCCATTAAAAGCACTTAGGGGTAAAGTAACGGCGGGTATGGGAAATACCGTTTTCCGGAAGGTGCTGGTTGTGGTTCAGTTCAGCGTTTCTATCGTGTTGATCATCGGCACGCTGGTAATTGGCAGGCAGCTCAATTTTATCCAGAAAAAGGATCTTGGCTACGATAAAGAGAACGTGTTTGTGTTTAATATGCGCGATATGAAAACGCATTACGATGCCATTAAACAGGAGTTGCTGAAACAGCCCGGCATTATATCGGTAACCCGATCAGGTAATGACATTATTGAAAACGATAACTGGACGGGCGATAACGACTGGGACGGTAAATCGGCCAAAGCAAACCTGTTTTTTCATCCGATTGCCGCCGACAAGGATTTTATATCCTTCTTTAAAATAAAAATGAAGGAGGGCGCGGCCTTTACCGGGGCTGTTTCTGATACTACCCGTTTTGTGCTAAATGAGGCCGCTGTATCTGCCATGGGCCTTAAAGATCCGATAGGTAAAAATATCCGCATCCAAAAAATGAAGGGTACCATAAGCGGGGTGGTTAAGGATTTTCACTTCGCATCTATGCGTAAAAAAATTGAGCCGGCCGTATTGTACTACCGTGCCGACGACTGCTACAAAATATACATCAAAACCACCGGTGCCGAGGCGCAAAAAGCCATTGCAGCCGCGCTTGCCTCCTGGAAGCAATACAATAACGATTCGCCATTTTCCTATACTTTTTTAGACGACTCGTTTAATCAGTTGTACAAAACAGAGCAACGTACAGGCTCGCTATTTAATGTGTTTTCGGCCATTGCCATTTTTATATCATGCCTTGGCTTATTTGGCCTGGCAACTTATTCGGCACAGGTGAAAACCAGGGAGATCGGTATCCGCAAGGTATTGGGCTCAAGCGTTGCAGGTATTATCAGGTTGCTGGCCACCGAGTTTGTTGTGCTTATTGTAATATCCATTTGTATAGCCGTGCCCATAGCCTATTATGCCATGGATAAATGGCTGCAGGATTACGCTTACCGAATTACCATAACCGCCTGGATTTTCCTGATGGCCGGTTTTGGTGCAACAGCAATAGCCCTGCTAACCATCAGCATACAATCGGTAAAAGCCGCTTTGGCCAACCCGGTTAAGAGCCTTCGTAGTGAGTAATTTAGTTATTCGTCATTGGTCATTCGTCATTGGTGCTTATCCAATGGCAAAGAAAACGGATGAACACCAATGACTAATGACAGCGCAGCGAAATGACTAATGACTAAAAGAAATGATAAAAAACTATATTAAAACCGCGTTCCGTACGCTGAAGAAAAACTTGGGATTTACGGCTATTAATGTGTTGGGGTTGGCCCTTGGACTGGCTACCTGCTTGCTGATTGTTTTTTATGTGGTAGATGAGCTGAGTTATGACAGGTTTAATATCAAAGCCGACAGGATTTATCGCATCAACAACGATATCAAGTTTGGCGGCAACGATCAGTCGTACGCCAGTTCGCCCGCACCATTGGCAGCCGCCTTGGTAGCTGATATCCCCGAGGTGGAGAAAACCGTTCGCCTGATAAACAGGGGAGGCAACAATGTTAAAAAAGGCAACCAGAATATTAAGGAAAGCCAGATGCTGTTTGCCGACGCCACACTTTTTGACGTTTTTACATTCCCGATGATTGCCGGCGACCCGCACAAGGCTTTGGTTGACCCGCATACTGTGGTAATTAACGAGACCGTTGCCAGGCGCTATTTTAATGATCCGCTACAGGCTGTAGGCAAAACCTTAACCTTTAATGATAGCACGCTTTATAAAGTAACGGGTGTTATAAAAGATATCCCAAAGCAATCGCACTTTAATTTTGGCTTCTTTTTATCCATGAGCACCCTTGCCGAAAGTAAGGAGACTGCCTGGTTCAGCAATAATTTTAATACCTATGTTTTATTGCGGGAAGGAGCCGATCCGCAGAAATTTAAAGCAAAGCTGCCGCTGCTAATGCGTAAATACGCCGGGCCGCAGCTGCAAAGCATCCTGCATATCACTTTCGATCAGTTTGAAAAAGCGGGTAATAAATACCAGCTTAATTTAATTTCGTTAAAAGACATCCACCTAAAGTCGAACGCTGTATCAGATCTTGCACCCAACGGCAATATTCAGTACGTATACATTTTTACAGCGGTGGCTATTTTTATATTGCTGATAGCCTGTGTAAATTTCATGAATTTATCTACCGCCCGCTCATCAAACCGGGCGCGCGAGGTAGGGGTGCGTAAGGTATTGGGCTCGCCCAGGAAATATCTTATTTTTCAGTTTTTGTCCGAGTCGGTAATGGTTACGCTTATCGCGGCGGTGCTGGCTATTATTACCGCCTATTTGTTTTTGCCCGTGTTTAACAACATGGCCGATAAATCGTTCAGTTTTAACATCAGCTCGTTAAGCTGGCTATTGCCGGGTATGTTGGTGGCGGTACTGGTTATTGGGTGTTTGGCCGGTTTTTACCCGGCGTTTTTCTTGTCGGCATTTCAACCTATCGAGGTATTAAAGGGCAAGCTGGCCAACGGTTTTAAAGGCAGCTGGCTCAGGAGCTTCCTGGTGGTGTTCCAGTTTTCCATATCTATCTTCCTGATCATCGGTACGCTGGTTATTTACAACCAGCTGCAATTTATCCAGCATAAAGATCTGGGCTATAAACGCGACCAGGTATTGGTTGTACACAACACCTGGGATTTAGGCAACCAGGCCGCCACATTTAAAAATGAAGTAAAGCAACTTCCCGGCGTAATAAACGCCACCATGACAGGCTTTATACCCACTATGGATTACCGCAACAGCAGCAGTGTATTCCCGGACCGTAACCTTGACCAAAAGAAAGCAGTGCTTGCACAAACCTGGACCGTTGACGAAGATTATATGGGCACTCTTGGTTTGAAACTGGTAAAGGGCCGTAATTTTAATAAAAAAATGGGCACCGATACCGCATCGATGATCATTAACGAAACGGCAGCCAAATTGATGGATGTGGCAGATCCTATAAACAAAATGATGTACGTTCCGCAGGATAATATGGCCAAAATTTGGAAGGGGTACCGGATAATCGGGGTGATAAAAGATTTTAACTTCAATTCGTTGAAGACCAACATTAGCCCTGTTGTGTTGATGTATGGCGAAGACAAAGGGGCTTTAAGTTTAAAAGTTAATACCGCGAATATTACCACGCTGATGGACCTCATTAAAAATAAATGGAAATCGGTAGCGCCCAACCGCGAGTTTAGCTACTCGTTTATGGACGAGGACTTTGATGCCACCTATCGCGCCGAGCAGCGGATGGGTACAATAGCCATTGTGTTTACCACGCTGGCCATTATTATTGCCTGCCTTGGCCTGTTTGGCCTTGCCGCATATGCCGCCGAACAACGCAGCAAAGAAATAGGCATCCGCAAAGTATTGGGCGCCGAAGTAAGCACTATTGTGGCCATGCTGAGTAAAGATTTTATAAAACTGGTACTGATAGCCATTTTGGTGGCAACACCCTTAGCCTGGCTGGCTATGCACCAATGGCTGCAAAGCTTTGCCTATCGCCAAAATATTCAATGGTGGGTAATAGCAGTATCGGCTTTCCTGGCGGTTTTTATAGCTTTTGCTACTATCAGTTTTCAATCCATCAAAGCGGCGTTGAGCAACCCGGTGAAAAGCCTTCGTAGTGAGTAGTGAGTGGGCAGTTGTGAGTTTGCAGTAAGCAGCGGGGAGCTCACTACAAAGTTATGAAGCGATAGGTACCAATGAACTAATGAACCAGTGAACAAATGAACAAATAAGATGATCAGAAATTATTTAAAAATAGCCTGGCGGAACCTTTATAAGCAAAAGGCTTTTTCGCTGATCCATATCCTGGGGCTAACCATGGGCATTACGGTATGCCTCATGATTTTCCTGTACATTATGAATGAGTTTAGTGTAGATAAATTTCATAAGCAGGGCAAAAATATTTACCGCGTAATGCGGGGCTTTGATCCGGCTAAGCCAAAGGTGCCATACCTGTCGGGCCCGTACGCGCCGGCGCTGCTGAACGATTATCCGCAGGATATTAAGATGGCAGTGCGGGTATCGCCACAAAATAACCTGGTATCTTTTGGCGAAAAAGCTTTTAACGAGAAGAAGGTTTATGCCGTAGATGCCGGCTTTTTTAAGCTGTTTACCTTCCCGCTGCTGAGGGGTGATGCCGCCTCGGCGCTTGATAATCCTAACAGCGTGGTGCTTACCGAAACTACTGCAAAAAAATACTTTGGCACTGTTGATAACGCCATAGGAAAAGTAGTACAGTTTGACAAGCAGTTAAACTTGAAAGTTACCGGCGTTGCTAAAGATGCGCCATCAAACTCGCACCTTGATTTTGATCTGGTAATGCCTATAGCCAATTATACCAAAAATCCGGGCTTTAATGTATGGATAAACAACGGCCTGTTTGTGTATGTGCTTTTAAATGAGCATAGCAGCCAAACCGCGCTCGAACGCCGTTTTACCCAGTTTATGGATAAGTACATGGGCAAGGATATGCAAAAATTCGGCGCTAAGTTTGATTTATCGCTAACCCCGCTCAACGATATTTATTTTGAACAGTATTCGGCTTTTGATAATGTGAAGCATGGCGATAAAACGGTGGTTTTTATATTTATATCGATAGCGGCGCTTATCATGCTTATCGCCTGTATCAACTTCACCAACCTGGCCACCATCAGGGCGGTTGAGCGTTCAAAAGAAGTAGGAATGCGCAAGGTAATGGGCGCGTTGCGCAATCATTTAATCTGGCAGTTTATCGGCGAGTCGTTGATGCTGGCGCTCATTTCGTGTGCATTATCAGTTGGCTTGCTCCTGGTATTGATGCCATCCTATAACCAATTGTTGGGTTATGATTTAACAGTATCCTGGAGTAGTCTGCCTATCTGGTTGTTCCTTTTGGGGGTTATTTTGGTGGTCGGTTTTTTGGCGGGAAGTTATCCGGCTATATTTATGTCGGCGTTTTCGCCTATACAGGCTTTAAAGGGTAAATTGAAGCTGGGCAAGGGCGGCAGTATTTTCAGGCAGGGATTGGTGGTATTGCAATTCAGTATTTCGGTGATGCTTATTATCGGTACTATTGTAATTGTAAACCAGATGCGGTATATCAAAAGCAAATCATTAGGGTATGATAAGGAACAAACGCTGGTGGTAAAAATTGATAACAACGATATTTATGATCACCGTAAAACTTTTAAAGACGAATTACAAAACTCCGGGGCGGTTTCATCAGTGTCGCTGATGTCTGGCGAACCCGGCGGCTTTTACGATGTGCATGGTTTTGACGCCGAAGGACAACAAGCCAATTTTATGGCGAGAACAGAATTTGCCGATTTTGAATACGTAAAAACCTTAGGGCTGAAAATAATTGCCGGCCGCGATTTTTCGCCTGCTTTTGCAACCGATACTGCCAATTCGGTGCTTATCAACCGTACGGCAGCTAAAGACCTGGGTTTTTTGCCGCAGCAGGCTATTGGCAAATGGATAAAAAACAAAGTGCGTGACGATAAACGGCGTACTATTATTGGTGTAGTAGACGATTTTAACTTCCTTTCGCTTAAAGAAAATATGGACGCCCTGGTAATCTCGCCGGGCGACGACAGGAGGGTGGTCGTTATCAAATTAAAGGCAGGCAATATCCCTGCATCTGTGGCGGCGGTTAAAGATATATATAGCAAAGTAGCGCCGGTTTACCCATTTGAGTATACGTTTTTAGACCAAAAGTTTGATACTACCTATAAAACAGATATCAGGCAGCAAACCATGCTCACTATTTTCTCGGGCCTGGCCATTTTCATCGCCTGCCTTGGTTTATTTGGCCTGGCATCGTTTACAGCCACTAAGCGCACCAAAGAAATAGGCGTGCGCAAAGTGTTAGGATCATCGGTACAAAGCATTTTGATATTGATTTCGAAAGATCTGCTTAAGCCGGTATTACTGGCAACAGTTATAGCAATGCCAATTGGTTATTATTGCATGCATAAATGGCTGCAAACCTTTGCTTACAAAACCCCGCTGCACTGGTGGATTTTTGTGCTGGCGGCATTTTTAACTTTTGTTATAGCGTTGGTTACCATTAGTTTTCAATCGCTTAAAGCAGCATTGATGAACCCGGTGAAAAGCTTAAGATCTGAATAGATTGTTCATTAGTTTATGGTTCACTGGTTCATTAGTTCACTGGTTCATTGGTGAAAAGTTCGGAAACTTGGAATTTAGAGTTTAGGATTTTTCCTTTTAGAGTTTAGAAATTAGAATTTAGGATTTTTCCTTTTTAGGATTTAGGATTTTTCCTTTTTGAGTTTAGAAATTATCATTTAAATACATATGAATACCAAATTAGCGTGGCGTAATTTAAAAAAGAACAAGTTGTATGCGTTCATCAACATACTGGGTTTAACGGTGGGGATTGCCAGTTGCCTGCTTATAGGCATCTACATTAAGCACGAAACAAGTTACGATAAGTTTCACGTTAATGGCGATAGGATAGTGCGGGCTACTATGGAATATAACAACGCTGATGGACCGCAAAGCATAGCCATTAGCGGTACTAAAGCTGGCCCGCAATTTAAGCGGGTGTTGCCTGGGGTGAAGGACTATGTACGCACGTTTAAATCAAACAAGGTAATTGGTTATAATAACCAGGTATTCGACGAAAAGAGCATTTTATATGCTGATCCGAATTTCTTCAAAGTATTTTCATTTAATTTAGTTAAAGGTGATATCTCATCGGCTTTAAGTGCCCCGGATAAAATTGTGATCACTCAAAAATCGGCTGCGAAATATTTTGGTAACCAGGATGCATTGGGCAAAGTATTGAAAGTTGGCTCAAAAAACTTCACCGTGTCGGCAATAGCCGAAAATGTGCCAAGCAATTCGCAAATACAGTTTGATTTTGTGCTGCCCTTTAGTCTTTATATGGATATGAACGGGCCGGAGCAATGGTGGACAGCCAATAACATGACTTATTTGCTGCTTAACGATAAAGCTTCACCTGCTGCATTGCAAAAACAGGTATCAGCTTACATGGTAAATACGGTAAGCAAAAAAGAACTAAAAATGGATGGCAACCATTATCTTACTTACAATTTGCAGCCCTTAACAGATATACATTTAAAATCAAACCTGGCTGATGAATTTGAGCCGGTCGGCAGTATTACGTACATATACGTTCTTTTAATTGTAGCCTTATTAATATTGATAATAGGTTGTGTAAATTATGTTAACCTTGCTATCGCCCAATCCGCGGGCCGGGGTGCCGAAATTGGTGTACGCAAAGTTATGGGTGCCGGCAATGGCGAATTATTTTGGCAATTCATTGTTGAATCTGTATTTACAGCGGCTATAGCTGCACTATTAGCCATTGCATTGGCGGCGTTGGTTTTGCCTCTGTTCAACCAAATATCGGGCAAACAACTTGAGGCTGCTACCTTAATCAACCCCGTTATCGTTTTGGGTCTTATTGCATTAAGTGTATTAGTTGGTTTTGCGGCGGGAGTTTATCCTGCATTGTTATTATCAAATGCTAAGCTGGTTAAAATATTAAAATCGGGTTTCTCATTTACATCTGGTCAAAACGTACGTAAATCGTTAATAGTCTTCCAGTTTGCGATCTCGATATTTTTGATCATATCTACCATCGTGATACTGCAGCAATTATCATACATCCGCAATAAGGATATTGGTTACAGCAAAAGCAACATGGTAGTACTGCCTATAGATGCGAAGATGTTACCGCAGTTGGATGCAATAAAAAAAGCGATGGGCGGCATTCCCGGCGTGCAATCAGTAGCTGCTGCTAATGACGAACCTATAAATGTTGGCTGGGGCGATGGTATAAACACCAATGACGGTAAAAATATTTCTGTAAATGCTATCCCTGTCGACGAGGATTTTATAAAAACAATGCAGCTCAAACTAATTTCGGGAAGTGATTATACACATGCGGATTTGCTATTGCTGGATACTACAAATCATGGTAAAAATTATCATTACACCTTTATGTTGAATGAGTCGGCGGTAAAAGCATTAGGCTGGACTCCAGAACAGGCTATTGGCAAAACTATATCAAAAGGAGTAACCGGAACAATAAAAGGCGTGATAAAAGACTTTAATTTTAAATCATTCCATGACCAGATAACGCCCCTGATCTTATTCCTGGACAACGAGCAGCTACACCGGATGTTTGTGAAGATAGATGGGAATAGTACCGCCGCAACTTTGGCAGAAATTGGTAAGGTATGGAAAGATAGGGTTAGCCACCGCCCGTTTGATTATCGCTTTTTGGATGATGATTATGATGCGTTATATCGCACCGAGCAGCGTACGGCAGGTGTATTCACTACCTTTTCTGCACTGGCTATAATGTTGGCCTGCTTAGGGTTGTTTGCCATTACAGCCTTTGCCGTAGTACAACGCACCAAAGAGATCGGCATCCGCAAGGTGTTGGGCGCAAGCATCGCCAATATTATTATGCTGATAGCCAAAGATTTTTTAGCGCTGGTGATTATAGCCACCGTTATCGCATCGCCGATAGCCTGGTACATATCCAGCAAATGGCTGCAAGATTTTGCTTACCGTATTGACATTCAATGGTGGGTATTTGTAATAACAGGTATTGCAGCCTTATTGGTAGCCGCCGTTACGGTAAGCATACAATCAACCAAAGCCGCGTTGGCCAATCCGGTGAAAAGCTTAAAGAGTGAGTAGGCAGTTGTGAGTAGTGAGTTGTGAGTAGTGAGTTGTGAGTAGTGAGTAGTGAGTAGTGAGTTGTGAGTTGTGAGTTGTGAGTTGTGAGTTGTGAGTTGTGAGTAGTGAGTAGTGAGTTGTGAGTTGTGAGTAGTGAGTAGTGAGTTGTGAGTTGTGAGTTGTGAGTTGTGAGTTGTGAGTTGTGAGTTGTGAGTTGTGA
>Ga0307515_10003100_pt1 | contig 35197 bp, 16 predicted proteins | sample 17_EM_MG_FD_194513 | JGI IMG/M metagenome (GOLD analysis project Ga0307515, IMG submission 194513) | Populus trichocarpa ectomycorrhiza microbial communities from riparian zone in the Pacific Northwest, United States - 17_EM | ecosystem: Host-associated > Plants > Roots > Unclassified | place...
GTGGGGTTTGAAGCCCTTTCATATATATATACACTATGTTCCCATGAAAAAAACCATGTCTTTTCAATGTGGGATAAAAAACCTTTTGGTTTAAATACTTGAACTTAAAAGGATAACATAGTATCTTTTCAATGTGGGGTTTGAAGCCCTTTCATATATATACACTATGTTCCCATGAAAAAAACCATGTTTTTTCAATGTGTGATAAAAAACCTTTTGGTTTAAATACTTGAACTTAAAAGGATAACATAGTATCTTTTCAATGTGGGATTTGAAGCTCTTTCATATATATACTCCATGTTCCCATGAAAAAAGTTATGTTTTTTCAATGTGGGATTTGAAACCCATTAGTATATATACTCTATGTTTCCAAGGAAAAAGTTATGTTTTTTCAATGTGAGATAAAAAAAAATTTTAGTTTAAATACTTTAACTTAAAAGCTTAACATAATATCTTTTTAATGTGGGATAAAAAACTTTTTAAAATATTCTTTTAAACTTCATAATATGTATAATCTATATTTACATGGATTTTTTCATATGAAATATTAAAACTTTATTTTTTTTTTTAATTTTTCCGGGTTAATCCGGGTTGACCCGAGTTGACCCGGGTTGACCCCTGAAACCCGGGACCCGGCCCCTTGGCCGGGTCAACCCCCGGGCCGGGTTTAATAACTATGGGTAAAAGTCTATATTTTAGTGTGTAAGCCTAGGGTAAAAACCTATATTTATAGAACAAGAGTCTCATTAACCTCTTAATTGATATATTACTTTGTTGCAATTTAATATGGGAGTTAATTTATTAGACCAAATTAAAGTTCTTGAAAAAATTGAATCTCATATTAATATGAATTTAGTAAAAGCAACTTTAACATTCTCCCACTTTGTCCATACTTTAACCCAATGTCTTAACTTAACCTCATCCTTTATCTTTCTTATAAAACAAATGCATAAATCATGGTGATAAGTTCTCTAAAAACAAGTATTACATTTCATGTATTACAATGCATATAATTTCCCAAGTATTATTCTATGTGTGGCAACCTTACTTAACGAATAAACCTTATGTTTATTCTTGGTTCTATATGGATGAATTTTCTCAAATAAACTAAGGTGCACATAAATATAAGAAAACATCACAATAAATAGAATTTGTTTAAAAATAATATAGTTCATACAACTAAAATCACATAATTGAACCAAGTCTCATTTTCACTCATGATCCTTGAATTTTAACAGTGGCTTGCTCTTAGTCAAAGGATCTGTGATCATCAATTCATTACTAATGTGCTCAATGACCGCTTTATTTTCCTTAACACATTATTTTATGGCTAAATACTTGATGTCGAAATGTTTACTTCGACTATCATTTTTGTTGTTCTTAGCAATAAGAACAATAACTGAATTGTCGTAATATATTCTTAATAACTTAGAAATAAAATTCATGATTTTAAGCCTAGATATGAAACTCTTTAACCATACATCATGTGCAATAGCCTCAAAATAGGAAATGAACTTAACTTCCATAGTGAAAGTAGTAGTCCAAGTCTGCTTAGCACTTCTCCAAGATACAGCTCCCCTAGCCATCATAAAAATATATCCTTATGTTGATTTATATGAATCAATATAGCTAAAAAAATGTAAATCTGAGTAGCCAATTACTTCCAGATTGTTCGTTCATCTACACATAAACATGTAGTCTTTATTCCCTTGGAAGTACCTCATTACTTTCTTTACAACTCTCTAGTGGTCTATATTTGGATTACCTAATATCATCCCAACATTCTCATAACAAATGCAATGTCAAGCCTTATATAGACCTGAGCATACATCAGGCTTCCTACAATAGAAGCATATATAATGTTATTAATTTGTATTTTTTAAAGATCATTTTAAGCATATATAATGTTATTTATTTATATAGACCTATCATTTACTACTAAATGTTAGTAGTGGGAATGATATGTCAAATAACATTAAATTGTGAAAATCCTATGTAGATTGAGGGGATGTTTTGAATAACATGTTGAATTTATGAAATTTGTAATCCATGTATACTTAATTTGTTATGCTATAAGGTAATGGTATGATTTTTATTCTAAATTCTTAATATTTATATTTTGATAGTTTTTTCATTTGTTCCTTGATTCTAGACTTGCATGATAAACTTTTTAATTGTTGGTTTTTAACCAATTTCTATTTAGTTGTAGGATTTCCATATTGTATGGTATGATATGCATAAAGCTTCTTGAGAGAATGTAATAAACATAATTGTTGAATTTTTAAGCATTATTATTTTATTATGGTAAAGTTGTAATAATGACGATGGAATTATTTGTTTGATTATTAATATGAGATTTTAATGTTTTGCCTTGTAAGTCATTTTGTTGTGGAATTATATTGTAAAATTTAATCTATGATTATGTGATATGGAAACATATATGGATGGTGTGGATAATGTTATCGGGTGGGCATAAGCACACCTGAGATTGTAATTCAAAAAAACAATTTCACAATACTTATGTAATATGTTGCTAGTTATCTTGTATGATTACATACTGAGCATGTAGGGGTGTTATAGTTGTGATTCTGAATAACCCTTCTTAAAAACTATATTCTTGATTTGATAACCCCTACTAATCAAGTTATTTTTAAGAAACTTTGCATTTCTTGATTCCATAATTCTAGTGTTAAGAGATACCTAATAAAATTTATACCCTTTAGACCTTTCAACATATCAATAAAATACCCTGGTCTATAGGTCTAGCTTCTTTTCTCATGGATTTTAAATTCTTACTTTAAACGGGTATCCCTAAATGCACGCATGGTTCAAACTCGATTTCCAACTTTTCAATAACTCAAATGGTATTTTTGGAACAACCATGGTTGAAACTCGATTTAATATGTACATTGTCATCTTTATTGCTTTAGTCCACAAAGATTTAGGGAGATTAGAGTTATTAAGCATACCCCATATCATATCCAATAATGTTTGGTTTTTTCTTTCTATGACACCATTCTAGTCTAGTGAACTAGACATAGTGTTTGTCCATTTTTTGTGTATCTACCATAATATTATCCACCTCTATTTAATCTCACAATCTTAATTTGTTTCTAACATTATTTATCTACTTCAACCTTAAAAATCTTAATGTTTCATTCTTGTTATGAAGTAAATAAAGATACAGTATTGTGAATAACCATCTATAAAAGACATCTATTAGTATGAGTGATTTCTAATATGTTTGAACTCTTAATAACATCTTTATTTGACTTGTTGGTTTGCTTTCTCTTAATAAAATACACACAAGTTTCAAAGTTTATAAAATCAAGAGTACTAAGCATCGTATCATTTACTAGTATTTTAATTCTCTTTATAGAGATATGTCGGAATCTCTGGTTCAATATCATAGAGGAATCCTCATTAATAATATATATTTGTAATGCTAATGTAAACATGCATTGAACTATAAGTAATATTGTTTTATAAACTAATGTAGTAAACACCATCAGATAAAATATCATTTCTAATACAATCAAATTTATAAAATAAACTAAAAGTTTTTGAAAACTTAATGGAATGTTCAAAAGGTACAAGTTTTGAAACTGAAATCAAGTTTCTAAAAAAACTTGGAACATAAAAGGTTATTTCCAACTCTAAAACAAAACCAATATTTAAAATTAAATAGCATGTTCATATTGACTTCACATGTGAACATATCTTGTTTCTTGAATAAATATTTTTCTCAATTTGCATTGCTTTCCTTAGGTTTTCTATACACTAAATGTATTTGAAATATGAATTGTAGAATCATAATCAATCCACCATGTGTTATAATTAACATCAACCATATTATATTCATAATAAACAAATGAGATTGGAACACATTTTCTTTCAAGCCATTTTTTATATTTAACGCATTTCTTCTTTATATGTCCCTTCTTTTTATAGAAGAAAGATATGGATTTCTTTTTAATGTCAACTTGGGAAGACATGTTACATTTTCCCTTCTTATTGGCTTTAGTTTTGTCCTTCCTCGTATTGTCAGCATTGCACTTACTTCCAATTCCATTACTAGCCTCTTTTCCTCTTAAACACACATGGTCATCAGTTCATTGATTTACCATTTATCTTTATGTGTGTTTTATAAGATTTTAAAGGATATGCGTTGTTGTGGAAGAGTATTCAGGATATAGTGCACAAATAAAGATTCTGACATCACAACCTCAAGATTCTTCAATTGAGCCACAATGTCCCTCATTTGCATACACTAGTGAGCCTCATGGATGAGAACTTCATGATTAAAGTGCTTGCTAGTATCTTATTTAAAGTGACAAATTGATCATCAATTGTTTTTATCAAATTACATATTTTTCCATGCTGATCAACCAAACCACATATACCAGTGGATATTCTAGTTTCTATGAACATCCTCCTATTATTTATAAAGTGCAATATCATCTAAAGTGTTAGTACTAGTAACTGCAGGTGGTTCATCTTTTCTAATTGTATAATCTATGTCCATCCACCCTAAATAAAAGAGAATTCTTTCTTTTCATATTTTATAATTATCACCCTTTAGATTGGGAATGTAATAATGAATATTAAAGAAATTGCCAGATTGTATAACTACAAAAATAAATTTAAAGTACATGTTTATATCAAAATTGAGGTGTAAATAAAATTTCATGCTTTACCAATGTAATTCATGCTAAAATTGAATTTAATAACATAAAAATTGCTTGTGGGCTAAATTTTTAATTCAAATAGATTCAAATATATCGTATGATAGAATTATCAAATTATGTACTTAATTCATAATTTTGTGTATATATATTATGAGAATAATTTGATATTCTATCATAAACCTTACTATAAAACTATCAAATTATGTACTTAATTTATAATTCTTGTGGATATATTATAAAAATAATTTGATATTTTATTCTAATCAATTATATAAATATAATGAGAAATTGTTATGGGATGATATTTATTATATTTAGTATAGTTAATTATAATTAATGTCTATAATTTTTTATATGATCCTAACATAGCATAATATATAATGTTAGTAATTAAAGATATTGTGGCTAATCCCTAATTAATTAAAATTATATAGATCACTGGACATTAAGTTAAGATATAATTTTATATAACATGAAATAACATGATACCTTTTTATTCATAAAAGAAGCACAAAATAAAACAAAATAAAACCATGAAAATAAATCACACAGATAATCAAAGTGACAACCATACAAATTAAAATTACACAACCCATAGCAAACTAAAATGAAAAGCCCAAACATTGAATGATTAGAAATTATTTTTTGTAATGATTTATTATTATACAAAGCATCAAAACAACCCATAAAACAAAAACCCCAAATGTTTATTTTTGGAAAAAATGGTTTTCAATTTATTCTTATGCTACTGAGCATGTTATGAAAATTATTTCCTTTGCTACTAAGCATCATACTAATGGTAAGTATTAAAACTCATTTCACCATAAACTAAACTTTTAAGCTATATATAAAGTCAAATTAATTATTAATTCAATTCAGGAGCTAAGGTTCTTCTTAAAATTCTTAGGGCATATAAAATATGGCGGGATAAAAAAATCAATGAACCACTAAAAAATTCCATGAGAAATATAATTAAGCATATCAAATAATTTATTTGAGCACAAAGATTTCTAGACATATATATCAACATGGATATTAAGGAAGATAAAATCTTATTCATCCATAAAGAAAATTTTATCAAGCCAAAGGTATTATTACTGGTGTTGATACCAACTGTTAAATTTGATAGATTTAAACATATTTCTAAAAAAAAATGTATTTAGATCTAATGAAAAAAAAATAGATCAAAATATACATTCTATCATTGATGAAAAAGACTCAATACTTCTTCTTTTTTAGGTTTTATTACTTCTAAGTTTTTAGACACTCAAATTTAATAGTATATTTCTGCATGTAAAAGTTTGTATATTAATGTGTAAGGCTAGAAATCAAAAACCTGTATTTATATAATAAGAGTCTTATTAAATTTTTAATTGATATATAATTTTGTTGTGTTTAACATGGGAGTTAATTTATTGGATAAAATTAAAGTTCTTGAAAAAATTGAATTCCATGATAATAAGATTTAGTAAAACATAATTTTAATGTATCCAAATCACAAAATGAAAGATTTTTATTTTTATTTTTAACTATATTTATAGATATATATATTCAATGTAGTATTTGAAAAAAATCTAAAGATGAGTATGTTTATCAATTTAACTAATAAAAGTAGATTATGGAGTCTGAATAACACCATTCAAATATGTTTTTAAAAAATATGTTATTTTCTCAATTTTTAGTAAAAAAAATAACTTTTTTCTAAAATATTTTCATCTTTCCAGAATTGTTAGTTATTTTTTTTATTGTAAGCATTTTTTTTTTCGTAAAATATTTTTGATGGTCAAATCTTCTCATACAAGTAAAGATAATAAGAACCATATTTAACGAAAACATATATAAAGGACGCCTAAAATAACATAAACATTGGAGCAAATTGGAATAATATACGTAGAATTCTAACTTGGGTATCCAGCCAGCAAACAAATCCAACAGAATTATTTTATTCTGTACCTAACAGCATCCACAAGTTCTCCTTATTGTCAGGTACTCTTTTTCTTTTTCTTTTTTTCTTTTTTTTCCCCACATTGCGAAGCACTGTTTTATTCTTTTAGGTGGCAATACCAAAGTCCCACCTCGGCACCATACGGTATACAAATGTCCAACACGTGGCATCTTTCTAGTTTTGCTTAATCATCCACTCCTCCTTGTGTCCAGACCACCAAAACCTAGCTGTGATGCCCGATCACAGAAATGCAAATATTAAATTAAATTTTAGGGTCTAATTCAATTAGATAAATCCTGAGTTTATTCTTCAAGTTATAAATTTATTCTTTAAATATTATTATTTTGAGGGTTTTTAAAGTTATTAAAGAATTATATAATTATTAATTTAAAAATCTTAGAAAATTAATCAAGATGCATATAAGTTGATCCGAACATCTATAATTAAAATAAAAAAAAGAAAAAAAAGAAAGAAATGCAAATATTAATTTTCAAATTAGAAAGTCTAACAAAAACAACATGGAAAGGAAAAAGGAAAAGAAATGGAGAAGAATTAATGGTGAGTTCCTTGGACCAAACGCATCTAATTTTTTTGGTTTAGGTTCGGATGTAGAGGTTCGGTGGTAGACTTTTAAGCACACAGATAAGCACCTCCCACACCTCATCCACCACCCACCACTACAATCTCCTACCCCCACCTCTCTCTATCTCTGTCTCTCTCTCTTTCTGTGACAAAAAGCTCTCTTTTCTTTCTCCGAAACCGTCCATAGATGATCATCAATGATCAAGAAACCACTGTGAGAGAAATCAAACCCAACATCAGAAGAATCATGGTAATTATAATTAATTGGCTACCACTAGTGCTGTATCTCACATTTATATATCTTGTTGGGAGTAGCATCTGTAATCAAGAAATAGAACACAAGATTAACATCTAACCACATACGTATGTATGTGGTTTGTGTCCATCTTGTGTTTTAATTATTTCTTGATTACAAATGGTGCTGAAATCAAATCCATGTTAATCTTGTTTGAGTATATATATTATAGGGAGGTGGTGGTCCTGATGATGATGTTGATGATCATAAGGAAGATATCAAGTGGCCACCATGGCTGCATCCACTTCTTGAAACAAGCTTCTTTGTTCAATGCAAGCTTCATGCTGATGCTCATAAGAGCGAATGCAATATGTACTGCTTGGATTGCATGAACGGTGCCCTTTGTTCTGTTTGTCTTTCACTCCACAGTGACCATAGAGCTATTCAGGTATGTGCAAAGTGCTAAGGATTTTATACACCATTCTTATAAAGTAGCAATACACACACACAAACACTGCAGTCATCATGAGGCACTGTTCCTTCTTCCCGAGATATCCCCATGTCTCTCATCTACTGATATGTCCAAGATCACATGAATTTGCATCGGTTTCAGCAATGGCATGTGTCTCTTTGATTTGGTGTGTTCAATCCTGAATCCATGGCTTTTTTTTAATTGAGACAAGGGCATCTAGCACATGAGTACTTTTGTCTATTATGGTTTAATCAAATTACTCATTGATGGCATTTTGTCGTTGTCTTCTTGTAGATAAGGAGGTCATCATACCATGATGTGATTAGGGTGTCTGAAATTCAGAAATACTTGGACATAACAGGAGTCCAGACATACATTATCAACAGTGCTAGAATTGTGTTCTTGAATGAGAGGCCTCAGCCTAGGCCTGGTAAAGGTGTTACCAACACTTGCCATGTCTGTGAGCGTAGCCTCCTGGATTCCTTCAGTTTTTGCTCTCTTGGTTGCAAGGTAAAATTAATATGCCCGCACATATTTCCAATTTTATTTTTTTTAATTTTTATTTCCACTCCTTTGCTTTTTTGTCAACTGAGATTTTAATCAATATATTTTTCTTTTAATAGATTAAATCAAATATTTTGCTTTTTTCTTTTGTCTTACTTCCGTATATATTGACTTTGTTTAATTTTACTTGGGAAGAAAGTTGATTCACTTGTGGGAATATTTTCACCCATGGAAATTAAGAGCTTTATGGTACTTTCTTCTTGTTAACACTCCGCCAACCCCCTCCCCTCAGAAGTTAATGGAAAAACATTTAATTCTTCATTTATTTGAGGAGGAGGAGGAGAGCCCGAGCCTTACTAACTTCCATGTAGCTAGATCAAATAAACCTAGCTCGATCGATTTGTCTTCTCTCATTAAAAGAGGGTCCTTCCGCTATAATTACTTTTCTCATGCTCAATATCGTTGTGCCAGTTCTAATTGAATAACATTTCAGATTGTTGGAACATCAAAGAATTTTAGGAAGAAGAAAAGATACAAGGAGATGGATGGTTCAGACACTGACGAATCAATGAAAGGCATTGGCAACGGAGGTGCTAGAAGCAAAGTACAAAGCTTTACACCATCAACCCCACCTCCAAGTGCTATGAATAATTATAGGACTGCCAAGAGGAGGAAGGGGGTTCCACACAGATCTCCAATGGGAGGATATATCATAGAATACTAGCTAGTGATGAAGAAGACTACAGCAAATATATCAATATATATATATATATAGTGGTGACCGACGTCCATCAAAAAAGAATATTATTACTACAGCAAACTACCTTAAGTTATTACCATCTTATATATTATGATCAAGAGCATCACTGTCTCTTTATGCTACTAAGTTGCTAGCATCTGAGCCTTTGTACCTTGAGGCCGGTGTTGGGCACCGATCAAATGTTCTATATATTTATTTAGAACAAAAGAAATAAGTGATATAGGGGGATACAGCTGAAATGAGCAAAAGAAGCTGGCGATGGTAAGTTATATGGGAGCATGAGTAGGGTTTTTTTTTTCCAGCTTTATTATACTAATTTGTCAACTTCAACTTCACTATGTAAATATTAGTTTGTTGAGAGAGAGTAATGTACTGTAAAAAAAAATATTGACTGAATGGGAAGTGCATATTGTGTTGTTAATTATGGTGCCTGCCTGGTAGTGTTTCTCGTGATTATTGTTTAGTGTCCCTGAGATATATATATATATATATATATATAAAATATGCTCTCTAACTTATTTGTATTGCTTTTTTATGTCTCTACGTGTGCGATATTGAATCTTGAAATTTTGCAAGGTTAAAAGTAAAAAAAAACAACATAAAATCTTACAATTTATTTTACATTGTTAATACAATATTTGAGTTTTAATGTTTAATTGTTATTGAGTTTTAAAATATTACAAGTTGTATCGCATAATTTAATAATTTTATCAGAAAAGAATCTAATTGTAAATAACAAGATTATAAATGGGCGCATATTTTAATTGATATAATATGATAAAATTTTAAATAAATAGGGATTTTAAAGATATTTATCTCATATTAAATTTTTTTTAATATTTGATGTGTATATAAAAGATTATGTAATATATATAATATTAATTTTTTAAAATTAGTTTAAGTAAAAATAATAAACGATAAACTTATCATAAGAAATTTGTTTTAAAATTCTTTATTTAAGAACTTTTTTTAAAATTTGTTAATATTTCAAAATTTTGTTTTATTAGTTACACACATGACAAATGTATCTATTTATATAGGTGGCAATTTACTTTCTAAAAATTTAAAGGCATTTTTTTCTAAAAACTTACTAAAATAAATGTTAGATGCATAATGGCGTTTTACAATTGTCATTATTATATCTTTAATATTGAATTTGTTTGAATTTTATTCAAATATTCTACTAATACATGCTAGCATCAACTTCAATGATCAACAACCTTTTCTTTTGTTGCAAAAGTCTCGTACTTTTAAGGAACAAAACCACGAAACTCCCATATAACCTCACCTCATACTAGCCATGCCAGTATTGCCTTCGTAGCATTTCTATCACAAATATAGCCACCCATTTAGCTACCTTAATTTCCACCATCTCTGGAAGATCAAATCTATTAACACTAGCTAGTCCCAGCAGGAGTCAACACAATTTTGTATCACCGTGCTCGTAGATGCAATTATCTAGAATTTATACTATAGTTCAATCTTTGTATTGAAAAATGGGGTTCTAAAACGAACCCCACTACTCATGTTTGATTCAAAATCGACTCAATAGAGTATTCGTTCAAGCTCGATGGATTTAGATAAACAAATTAAGCTTAGTCACAATTTTAAAGCTTGATTATATATCTTCTAAACAAGTTGTATCAACTCACTATTTGGTTTGAAATGTTTGTAAATTTAAAATATATCTTCAAAAAAATATATTTTAAAAAATATAATTAAAAACAATATTTATGTTATATCATGAATGCAAAACAATACGATTCAAGAAAAGTTTGAATAATTAGCAAATTCAAATTCTAGCATAATTGATCATAACTCTCAATCCAACAATTGGATTGTACTAAGATTTTATCATAAGTTTCCAGACATATTATTCTATATTGAGTTAAAATTTTAGATCAGTCGAATTTCAAGAAGATGTTGTGATATAGATCAGTAGATGCATTACGGGTTTTGTTATTTATTGCATTTTGACTTATGAATTTCTTATTTGGAAATGACTCTTTTTCTAATGATATAAGGATATTCAACAACTTATTTTTGGGAGTTTTCTAGTTCTTCTAGGATTTTTAATGGGTAAGAACATATAGTTTTCAAGTGTTGTAATGATTCCTTAATGCTCTAAAATTATTTTCTTACAAGAATTTTTTATTTATTTTAGCTATGCAAGGAAACGAGCGATGCAATATTTAATGATAGAATATTTTAGGAGTTTTCATCTTCTACAAAGAAACTAAGGGGCATGAGTTATTACAAAGATTTTCATGCTTATTTAGGATAGTTAAAGTTGGTTTTGGGCTGATTTTTTTTATTGCATATATATTTTTACGCTAATAAGCATAAGTTTTGATTTGATCATTGGATCGGGCTAGAATTTTACTAAAAGTTTCTAGAGGTCATTTTTTATACATGATTAGAATTTTAGGTCAGTCAAAGATCTGAAAGATCTTGAAATAATGTTCAGAAGAAACTAAGCGTAATTTATATTAGTTTTCTAGTTGATTTATGATTCTTTTTCTATTTTATTTAGATCTTTTTTTATTACTTTTCCAGAATTGTTAAACATATATTTTTTAACCTAGTATAAATAGGATTATTTAATTTGTAATTAGATTTTTTTTTTAGCCATCATAATGTTTTGAATAAACCTTTGTTTTGCATGATGCAACACTTTTCTCTTTGTTGGGACAAAGAACAAGTTTGACTTGTGAAGGTATAACTGGCCTTGTGGCGTCTTCCTTATACTTTCCGTTCGCAAATTAATATTTGCTGAGTATGGATTCATTTCAATAGTGTTGGTGCTTTGGTTTAGGTAATCTTCGTATCACACTTCTATCAAACCTGATTCTTTAACTTTCTGAGATTTGCTTTTCCTGTTTGTGGGTTACATAACCATATGATCACGAGATTCACATCACAAAATAACTTGAAAATCACATCAGATGATGTATCGAGGGAGTTTTGTATTGAAATCGAAGATAGTCTATGAGATTAAGATAAGAAAATTAATTGTAAAATAATTATTGTATTAAAAAATCCTATTTATTTGACTTCTTATATTCATAAATTGTTATATTCATAAACAAGCTCGGTCGAAAATTAATAAATCAAATTTGAATGCTACTTTAAAGTTTAATATGATATAGAAGCTTAACTTGAGCTTGATTTAATTTATGTGGGCCAATCTTGAATATCATAACACTTGACTTGATTCCACTCAGTCACATCTCTAGTTGGAATGCAAAATAATTCCTTGCCATCCAAATTCCCAAAGAAAGTGAGATGAGCAAGCATTGATTTGGGTTAATAGTTGTAGTAATTAGCTCCTAAACCTCCCATCATAAGCTAGCTAGGAGGGATTGAAACCAAACATCTCTTGCCATAGAGCACTGGGCAAGAATGCATTGTCGGCAGCCGACGACCTGCCGTTTCTTCCTTCCCTTTTATCTTTTTAACAAACGTTGTAAGAAACTGAAAACTTCGAGCATGGCGTTGTAACATTCTAAAGCCGAGTGGCTCGAGTGGAGCATTGGAGGAATGCCTTTAATAAAGTGATTAAAGTTAGTATATGGGCCCCAAGTCGTTTATTAAGATAAAGTTATTGGAGAGTCACGAGCGAGGAGGATTTCCAATCGCTGGAAGTTACCTGATGTTGACACGTATTTTGTTCTTTCTCACCGGAAATACCGGTCGAGCAAACTTTTTCATCTTCTCGCCCTTAAAAATTTCTTGAGAAAGTGACGCCGTACACGCCGCCCTTTACAAGTTGCCAAACCCGAAACTTGCCATCACTTTCATGAATCATGATTCCCTTGTTTACTATGTGATTGCCACGTGTACCATTAACTCCAATAATTGTACCTTCCTTGGTTCCTAGCCGTCCAATTCTTCGCCCCACCCATCGTTTGCGTTGTACTTTGTTGAAAAAATTGGCAAGAACCACTAGAGAAGATGGGTTTAGTGTGAAATTTGGGAATTGATAAAGGATTGATGTTCTGTATAATATAGTAATGATTTGTGGATTTCCTTGGGGGTTGGTGGTGGTGGACAGAGTTTAATAAAAGAGAAAGAGAAAGAGAAAGAGAAAGAGACACTTTAAATCAGAAAACGTTTTTGGTCATTTTATGAATGCATTATTATGAATAAATATCAAATTATTGTAAAATTTGAAGAGCTTCTATGATTGTAGAGTTAAGTTATAGATCAATTTTGAGTTGAATTATTATCATTTTATAAAATCAGATTAATAAAAACTATTTACCATTACATAAAACAAATTTCTCACGGCTAAAACTAGGGATGAATATGCTTGTATCATCTAGCATTGAATGCTAGATAATACAAAGGCTAACTTTAAAAAGTTTACTAAAAATCACAAATGTTAAACTGGAATGTCTTAAATATCTGTATTTCATAAATGATTAATTAACAACATCAAGTTTTATTACAAATCCTAAAAAATATTAATAATAAATGTCTAATAACAAGTCAAGAGATGTTCTTCATTAAATAAGTCTTTCAGCTCAACTAAGAACTTAAACTAATGATGTATTCTCCATAGCTCAAAACTCACTAACACCTCTATTAATCCTTTACCTGTCTATATAGGGAAAAAAGAGAGGGGGGAGGGGGTAAGCTAACAATGACTTAACAAGTAAAGCTTCACACACACACACATATTGCATTGACAATAATGAAACAACAACTTAATGTAATTAAAAAAAATGTTGATAATTTATAGTTCATAAAACATTCCATAAAACAAGTCATCAATACATGCTTTTACTTGGCATTCAATTCCATAAAACATGACCTTACTCTCAGACCAAATTCCTACGACTAAACTTGTGACCAGACCACTAATCAATTATTCCTAAACAACTATTGTAACCTGTTATCATGGTCCATTGTCAATATTATAACCCATTAGCAGGCTATTAGAACTAGTTATAGTGTGAACAACCCAACTCACCAGAGGTCATTACTTCATTTATAGCCATTTGAGTGATTATGCAACAATGACTTAACAAGTAAAGCTCCACATATACACACATTGCATTGACAATAATGAAACAACAACTTAATGTAATTAAAAAATTGTTCATAATTCATAGTTCATAAAACATTCCATTAAACAATTAATTAATACGTGCTTTTACTTGGCATTCAAATCTATAAAACATGACCTTACTCTTAGACCAAATTCCTACGACCACATTATACATGTGACCAGACCATTTGTCAACTATTCCTAAACAACTATTGTAACCCGTTATCAAGGTCCATTGTTAATATTATAACCCATTGATAGACCATTAAAACTAGTTATAGTGTGGACAACCCCACTCACCAGAGGTCATTACTTTATTTATAGCCATCTGAGTCATTATGCAACCATTTGCAAATCTAATCCAAAAAAACTTTCTTTCATAAATCAATTTATAAAACATTCTTATAAAAATTATATACCTTGCATTCACAAACATCATATATAAGAAAATCAATTTCAACATAGCAAGAGCTTGATCTTCTTTTAAAGAATTTAACACATACAATAGAGGAAATATGCACAATTAAGAAAAATAATATTATTTTATTTAAAGATAATAAAGTGTTTGAAGATTTACTTATTTCCCTTACTTAAACAACCAATGTTCAAAATCTCAGCTCAAATAACCTATTCAAATCATATAACCCATTAAAGTCCATCCAACACTTAATTACAATAATTCGTCAATTGCATACAACCTAATAAACTGATCATAATTCCTTCTAAAAGCTTCAGAATTCCATTCCGTTTTTAGAATTGTAAACTAATCTCAATTACCTTTTTTATCTATATATAATTCACCTAGTAATTCTTTAATATAATTTTTTAATAAGCCCTTGAAATCTAAGGGTAAAATCATAATTTTAAAATATTCAAGGACTCAATAGAAAATGTCATATATCAATGACCAAAGTGGAATTCATCATCTTTAACCTTACAATCAGTAATGTTCATAATTTCATAATATGTTTCGGGGGTCAAATCATAATTTTTCAATTCTTAGAGACTAAACTATAGTTTTCACAAATCAAGGACTCAAGTGAAATTTGATCATCTTCAACATCAAAACTAATCTTTTTAGAATTTTCAGCAAAGATTGTTACAAATTTCTTAACCCTTCATACTCATAACACATCAATTAAACAAATATATCTCAAATCACAATTCCTAACAATTCACCCAAAATCAATTATTTCAACTATTAAACCATATTAATCAATCAATCACACTTAAGAACATATACTTCAAATCTCCATCAACCTAAAAAAATTCAAAATCATACTTAACAATAATAATCATGCATCTCAAAATCTAATTCTTATATTTACTTATTAAAATATATCATTCATCATCCATCTTCCCCTTCCTTTCCTTCTTCCTCTCTTTCTCTTCTTCTTCTTTTGGTTTCCTCTTTTCTATTTTTGGTTTCTTCTTGTTTTTTTTATCCATGTATACATTTATCCAATCATGTGAAATGCACAATTTACCCCTTAATCATTTTTGTTATCCACTTTTGACCCCACAAAAAAAAAATCCAAAATACAAGAGGATATATATAAAGAAAACCTAGAAGATTTTCCAAGTAGGTGGTGAAGGACCAAAATGAGAAGTGGAAAAGTTGGAGGACTAAAATGTATAAGATTGACAACCTATTTCTAATTGACAAAGGGCTTTATTGGTGAAAGTATTGTTATTTGGGGTAAAGAAATATAAATTTGGATAGGTATGGACTCAATAAGAATTTTGGAAGGCTTAATTAATCTTACAGAGGACTTGATTGTAAGGAAAATCAATTTTTGGAGTTAATTTGGGTGTTAAATGGAATAAATTAAAGTTTGGGGACTTCATTGGTGTTTTGGGAGGATTAATTGGATGAATCAAGGACTTAATTGTAAAAATATTAAAGTTTAATGGATAATCAGGGACTTGATTGAAGAAATCAAAAACTAAGGACCAAACTAAAAAAGGCATGTGATTGTAGGGGCTGAAATTGACCATATCAGAGGCCAAATCGAAGAAAATTAAAAGTTTGATAGTCATTTAAGGGTCCAAGTGCACAAGTCAGAAATCAAGGACCAAAATGAAAATGAAGCTGAACTTTGGGGCTAATGATTGAGTTTGGAAAAGAATGAAATTGCATGCAATTAAATGGTGAGAAGAAATTACTGGTGTAAGTAAAAGAAATTGAAAATGTAGGGACTCTATTAAACTTTGTCAAATCCCAAATTAAAAACCCTAATTTTTAGGGTTTAACCTAGATGACACGTCACTTAAGTTTAATGAAGGGATTGAGTGACACGTCGTTCAACCATTATTCAGTTTCTTCTTTAGCAGTTTTGACTTGTCGAGTAGGCTTTTTCAGGTGAATGAATGTGGCATCTCCGACCACCTCAGAGGATCTAACCACCATCATTCAACTGAAAAACATTTCATCTACATAGATCAGCTACTCCCATTGAATATTTACATCATATTGTTTTTAACAAATTCAACAACATCTTGTCCCTAATTAGCTATCACTACGTTTTAAAATTTTTAGCTAATCGAGTTGGCACCTTCAAACGAATGAATGTGGAGCTAGCTCATAAATTAAGCAAGAATGGATCCAATCGAAATGTATGCTTCTCCTCTACCAATTTCAGGTGGTCTCAGATAATGTTTATATCGGAGTTGCTCTAGCGAAACCTTGAAATTGGTCAACTTAGTCAGCCTTAACTGAGATACCCATTTATGCAAAACAACTCAACTTTTTCGTGTTCACACATAAAAATTCCTAGAGGGTTCTTATCACGGGTCACAAATCTTTCATAAAAAATCAGAAGGTAAGGGATGCATGCCTTTATCTCCAAGCAAAAGAAAACCACTTACGCAAATTTGTTATAAAACCACCATCCCAAAACCATTGAAGGATAGAGGTTCCGACTGTTAACATTTGTCCATAACCCTCTCATTTTGATCAGAGGGCTAAGCTTTGATCTATCTATATTTGAATCTATCAAGAATCCATCAAAATTTATTGCGATGTCACGGTAACACAAATTAATTACCCTAACTTAAATAAATAAGATAGTATAGAGCTAGCAAGGGGTCAATCCCACGAGGAAGGTTTAGTTCAGATTATTATATTATATGATATGCAAATGAGGGGGGATTGAGGTTATCTAGGCTATAACAGAATTAAACAATCAAGCTAAATTAAATAAATAAGAAAATATCAAGAGAACAAACCTTGGTTTCAAGTAGACGTCCACCTATGGAAATCAGAACCGATCATTGCAACGATACATCAATCTATGTTCTGAATATTTATCTCTTCTTAATGTTTGTTAGTTAACAGATCCGTCGTATAACTAACCCTAACCATCAAACAACCACAGTGTGCGTACTAGTAATTTAATTGAATGGCAGCATTAAGAACTAGATAAGTTGATTAATCAAGAAAACATAATTGTCTGCAATCCATGTTTGATTTGATCGAATGTTTTCCCTAGACTAATAAAATAGATCCGCTACGATTATTAAACTCAGTTTTTCACAATTTATATACCACAACTCCAGTTTTGATAGCAAACATAGCAATATATTATTTACAATAACAACTTAGAGTCTGCTCTAGCAATTAAAATAAACAATTATAGAGTGTGTTTGGCAGTGTGGTAGCGGTTGCTTTTCAAATAGCTTTTCGTGCCGAAATACATGCCAATGATGTTTTTTCATTTTTAAAAAATTATTTTTGACATCAGCACATCAAAACGATCCAAAAAGTACAAACCGCACTCAATTTTAGCAAACAAAAAAAAATCAAAATTTGATGAAACGCAGTTACAAACGCAATGCCAAACGGTCTCATAGAAAATAAGCATAGAAAAACAAGCATGTTCATCAAATAAATTGAAAAGAAAAGATAAAATAAATCTCACAGTTCTTGAAAATCGAAGGTTTCTGTGTCCTTGCAACCAAGAAAAAAAGCTTAGCCTTGCATGTCTATTGAACAACTAATTGAAAAGAAAGAAGAATGCATGATTTAGGGTTTTGGAGGAAAGGCTATGTTTTTTCTCTCTTTTCTAGCCACCCCCTCTCTTCCTTTCGCTTTTTCTTTTTATTTGATAGGAAACCATAATTCCTTTTTCTTACAAAATAGTCCTTACCTAAGTAGACAATTTAGATTTAAGTAGTTCAATAACTATTTTCTTAAAAAAGAAGAAATAGCCTTGCATAAAATCCTCAAGCTTTGACTTTGGACTTAGAAGAGTTAAATTGCTGAAATAAAGACTTGGATGTCGGTTTGGATGCTTTGGGAAGTAATTTGGACTTGTTTCTTTACAAGACTTGTCTGTGGTAGAATTTATTTGTCATCTTAGAAATATCATATCTCTCTTATATGAGCTCGTTTTCTGTTGAAATTTAATAGGCTGATAGGTATTTAAGTCAGGAAACTAAAACAATTGAGTTTGCCTCAAATGGACTTCTCTAACGCAAGATATTAAAGTCGGAATGGCCAAAGGTCAACACTGGCAGATTGCGAGATTTGTCTTTGAAGGCTGTGATTTGCATGCTCTTTTGTTTTTCTTGACATAAATGCATAGAAAGGTATGGATGTTAGATTTCTAATGCATGTTAGATTTCTAATGCCACTAAAATCACTTTGTTTTGACCTCTAGAGCTCAAGTTCTGCACAAAACATCGACCCAAGGTTAAATCTGTCAATTATCTCCAATTTACTTCTTTTTTAATCTTACATCCAAAAGTGCCTTTAAAACATAAAATAAAGAATATCAAGGTATTTTATATATAAAAAATGGGCAAAATACTATGTAAATGTGGGTAAAACTATCAAATAACATGGTTGCATCAAATACCCCCACACTTAGCTCTTGCTCGTCCTCGAGAAAGGAGAGATGAAATCAAACTTGAATTAAATAAGTAAAATAACTATGACCAAACTCTTAATCTCCCATCAAGTTCCAAGAGTACATGCATTATAAACAGGAATACAATCAAGAAGGATAAAAAACATAAATTTTCATGAATTTATTTACATGTGAACTTCGAAACTCAATTAATTGTTGGGATTTAAATGAAATCTATGTCATGCCAAAGTGATAGGTCATCACATTGATATACACTCCAACACTTACGTGTTTAGGGTTTATGTGTTTAAATCTCTCAAATTTAATCAATGAATATGTTCTACCATAAGCTTGCTTTTTAATCTCATCTCCATTACTAAAATATTACAAACAATGCATGAATCAAAAGGTCTTACTTTTTGGTTGTAATGGGGTTAAGGCTAAAACCAAAGGAAATAAATCATTCTATAGAAAAGCATTTTTGAAACAAGATATCTCATCAAGGCACATAATTTTTCTATCTTTAAGCATCAATACTTAACTTCTTTTGATTTCAAGCTCCATCTTTTCTTTTCTTTCTCTTTTCTCCTTTTTGTTTGGTTTTTTTTCACCTTTGGCAACTTTACCCATCTTTTCATCAAGCATCACTTCTTCCTTTCACATAATTTCCAACCATAATTCATGAGATATCAACAAGTATATGCTCCACTAATCCTTGGCAAGGGGAAAAGGAAAACATATAAAACATTAAGGCTTGCACATGGGTAAAGCAAAGAAAAGATAAACAAGCTTAAAATAGCTCACTAAGGATAATATGCTTTAGATTGGCTTTTTGGCTCAAGTGGTTAAAAATCCTAACGTCTTTATCATCTTTATGTACACATGTAATGTGAATATAATCTCAACAAGATATGAAGCAAGTTCTTGAGATACATATCATTGAAAGAATGCACAATCAAAGAATATAATGTTGAAGGCTCAAAAGATTGCATTGGTACAACACTATAAAGTCAACATGACATACTTTCAAAGTCAAGCCCTAAACTAATTAAACTTTTAAAATTTGCAAGCACACTCATTCATTCGATTTATATTTTTATCTATCTCAACTAATTCTCATACATAATACTCTTATTCTCATAAACCAATGAGAGTTCAAGAGATAAAACTTAGACTTTTTTTTTTGTTTTTTTAAACAAAAAAAAAACAAAATTCTCCTTATACCTCCACACTTTAAACACAACATTGTCCTCAATGTTGAAATAAAAGAAAAGAAATATAAGAGAATGACAAAAATAAAGTACAATGTGAAAAATAAAAGATAAGGGAAAAAGAAAGCAAATATGAATTTTTTTTTGTTGGGTTGTCTCCCAGTAAGTGCTTTTGTTTTATATCATTGGCTCGACACATCGCATGCTCATACTTCATAGATTAGTTCAGCTAACTCCACAGAAGCGATGAGTTTTGTCGTCCAACCTTCATAGAAAGGTTTCAAGCAATGCCCATTGACCTTGAGCACTTTGTTGGTTTCTAAACTTGTAATTTCAATTGCACCATAAGGAAAAACATTAAAAACAACAAAGGGTCCAATTCAACGAGAGCGCAATTTTCTAGGAAAAAGTTTCAAACATGAATGATAAAGAAGGACTTTGTCTCCAACATGAAACTCCTTTCTTGTAATCATTCGGTTATGAAGACTCTTGGTCTTTTCTTTGTAAATCCTTGTATTCTCATAAGCATCATTTTGTATCTCTTCCAACTCTTGCAATTGCAACTTCCTTATAATCCCAGCAACATCATAATCCATGTTACATTGTTTAATGGCCAAAAATGTTTTTTTTTTCAAGCTCCACCGGTAGATGACATGCTTTCCCGTAAATCATTCTATAAGGTGACATTCCTATAGGTGATTTGTAAGCAGTCTGATAAGCCCAAAATGTATCACTAAGTCACAGACTCCAATCTCGTCGGTTAGGTTGCATTGTCTTCTCTAAAATAGACTTGATTTCTTGATTTGAAATTTCAGCTTGGTCATTCGTTTAAGGGTGGTAGGTTGTGAAAGTCCGATGAGTCACATGGTATTAGCGGAGTAATGCTTCCATTGAACAATTGCAAAAATGAGTGCCACGATCACTAATAATAGCTTTAGGGATTCCAAACCTGTCAAATATATAAGTCCTGATAAAATCTAAAATAACCTTAGCATCGTTAGTTTGTGTGACTTTCACCTCAATCTATTTAGACACATAATTAATAACAAGAAGGATATAAAGATTACCAAAAGAAGAAGGAAATGGACCCATAAAATCAATACCCCAAACATAAAAAATTTCACATACAAGAATATTCATTAAAGACATTTGATTCTTATGAGTGATATTACTTGTTCTTTGGCATTTTTCACATGATTTGCACAAGTGATATGCATCCTTAAAAAAAAAAGGCCAATAGAGACCACTTTCAAGTACCTTAGGGCCATTCTTTTTGCTCCAAAATGCATGCCACAAAAATGAGAATGACAAAAGGCGAGAATGGAATGAAATTCATCTTGTGGTATACATCTCTTAACTACTCGATCCACATAAAATTTTCAGAGATAAAGAGTATCCCAAAAATAATATTTAGCATCAGCTCGTAACTTGTCTTTCTGGGATGTAGACAAACCTGGAGGGACTTTTTTTAATGACTAAATAGTTCACCAAATCAGCATACCATGGTCTTATAGAGGAATGTAACACATACAACTGCTCGTCGGGGAATGTCTCTCTTATTGTTTCGGTTTGTATATCCTTGGTCCTTAGTCAGCTCAAGTAATCAGCCACATGGTTTTCAGCACCTTTTTTTATCTTTGATCTCAAGATCAAATTCTTGTAAAAGCAAGATCCACCTAATCAATAGATCAAATTCTTGTAAAAGCAAGATCCACCTAATCAATCTTGGTTTGGACTCCTTTTTCTTCAAAAGATACCTTCAAGCTGCATGGTTAGTAAAAACAACGATTTTTGTACTAAGTAAATATGACCTGAATTTTTCTAGAGCAAACACCACTGCAAAAAGTTCCTTTTCAGTTGTATAGTAATTGCATTGCCCTCCGTCCAACATGCGGGAAGTATAGGCGATAACATGCAAATTCTTCCCTATTCTTTGTCCAAGTAGAACCCCTACCACGTAATCACTAGTATTGCACATTATTTCGAAAGGTTCATCCCAGTTTGGTGGTTGTATGATAGCGGCAGATGTGACACGTCTCTTAAGCTCATCATGGACATCTTTACATACTTGATCAAACATAAAATCCACTACTTTGGCTAGTAATTTGCACAAGGGTGCTATAATCTTCGAGAATCTTTGATAAAACGTTGATAGAAACCTGTATGGGCAAGAAATAACATCTATTTTAGCTTTATCAACCTCTAATCCACGCGAAGACACAACATCCCCAAGAACTATTCCTTGTTCTACCATAAAATAACACTTTTCATAGTTCAAGACAAGGTTAGTTTCACTGCATCTTTTCAAGACCAAAGATAAATTTTCTAAACACTTATCAAAAGAATCATCATACATCGTGAAATCATTCATGAAAACCTCAATTATTCTTTCAACATAGTCAGAACAAATACTCATCATGCATCTTTCAAAAGTTGTAGGTGCATTACGGAGATCAAAAGGCTTTCTCTTATATGCATATGTACCAAATATAGTCTTTTCTTGATCTTCAAGATTAATAATAATCTGATTATATCCACTATATCCATCAAGAAAGCAATAAAAAGACTTACATGTCAGGCGTTCAAGCATTTGGTCCATAAATGGTAATGAGAAATGATATTTGTGTGTAGAAAGATTAAGCTTTCTATAATCAACACATATTCTCCAACCACTCGAGATGCGAGTAGGAATGAATTCATCATTTTTGTTCTTTACCAACGTGATTTCGGTCTTTTTGGGCACCACATGGATTGACGCCACCCATTTACTGTCCGTGATGGGGTAAATGACTCTTGCATCTAATAGTTTCAAAATTTCAGCTTTCACTACCTTCATTATAGGTGGATTCAACCTCCTTTTCATTTTCCTTGTTAGTTTCACATTGTCCTCCAATAATATGTGATGCATACACGTCGAGGGACTAATGCCCTTGATGTCGGCTAAAGTCCATCCAATGGCTGTTTTGTGATCGCACAACAACTTCACAAGTTTTTCCTCTTGCGCACTTGTCAAACCTTTTGCTATGATAATGGGAAGTGTATTGTTGTCGCCAATAAATACATACTTCAAATTATCGGGCAAATGTTTCAATTCTAACTCAGGGGCTTGTAAAATAGATGGCAAAAGCTTTTTATGTGAAAGTACTAAATCAACAAAGACATAACCATGGGGAATGGTTTGCAAAGCTTGCAAAGCCAATGCTGATTCGGTTTCTATCTCCTCTTCTTCCTCCATCTCAATTTGTTTCGACCTTTGCTCTTCAAGTTCTTTCCCATTTTGCAGCGTGATCACACTAACATTCTTTTTTGGATTCAATGCTTGGGATGGCAGTTTTCCATTCATTTGTGCTTCCAATTTCCCTACATTTGAAGCTACTAGCCCATTTACTTCTCTAAGATGTGAATACTTGACCTTGTTTCCTATTGAAAAGACATGATATTTTACTGCAAGGTCACTGTATTAGAAGCCAAGGTTTTCATCATCTCACGAATATCATCACTCGATGACCCCATAACATTGGAATTTGTGAATGCAGGGGGCTGTCTCACTTGATAATTTTGTTGGGACTGAAATCCACATGGATGGAACTGTCGGCCTTGATTGCCTTGTTGAGGCGGGTTCCTATAACATAAGTTCGGATGATCTCTCCATCTAGGATTGTATGTGTTAGAAAAAGGATCATACTTACGTTGGGGATGTCCATTGAATGCTCCATCAATTGCATTAGCTTGTTAAATGTAATCTTCTTGCATGCTTGGGCACATATCCGAAGCATGTCCTTATAACGAGTATATGCTACAAACTTTCACCTGCTGTACATTTCCACAAGCCAAAGAACGCACAAGAGAAGTAAGATCATTAACTTTATTCTCAAGTTTAGCAATACTTACCTCATTTATCCGTTTGCTTGGAAGGTCTCAATGCGTGCCAAATTGTTTCGAGTTGGCTGCCATATTTGAGATCAATTAGCATGCAGCCTTGGGTATTTTATCTACCAATGCCCTTCCACTTGCCACATCAATGATACTGCGGTCAATAGGCATCAGTGCTTTATAGAAATATTGAATGAACAACTGATCGGGTATCTGATGATGAGGGCATTGAATGCACAATTACTCAAATCTTTCCCAATACTCGAAGAGTGTCTCCCTATGAGACTGTCGAATCCCACATATTTCTTTCCTTATGTTGGCAACTCGAGAGGCTGTGAAATACTTTTCAAGGAAAATCTACTTCAAACCATTCCAAGTTCCAATGGAACCGGGAAGAATAGAGAAAAGTCATGCTTTTGCTGCCCCTTTTAAAGAGAACGAGAAAGCTTTCAACTTAACCTGTTCTTCGTCAACTCTGTGCGATTTCATGCCAATGCAAACCATGTGGAACTCCTTGAGATGATTATGAGGATCTTCTCTGGCAAGTCCATTAAATATTTGCAGTAAGTGTATAAAACCAGACTTGAGCTCAAAGTTGACATTGTTGTCGATGGTAATGCATAATGGTTGATTCTGCATGTTAGGAGTAGCGAGCTCCTTGAGTGTTTGTTGTCGTGCAACAGCCATGGTGTTGGTGCGAGCTTCCTTTCGTAACCTGCGTAAAGTGTTTTCTATTTCGAGATCTACCTGCACTTGTCTTTGATTAGTAAAATGGGTTACAAGCATAAATCGCCAAGAAAACTTAAAATAAATCAACCACACAAAAGATTTAAAGTAGTGCAAATTGAATGAAAATCCAACACTAGAACACAAAAACTGCCTAAAAACCCTAAAAAATAGTGGAATTTGGCCTCGATAGGGTGGGGCTAGTTGCCAAAAGCACCTAGTCTTATTCAAAACATTGTTCTCCTTTAAGAAACAAAAGGCTGAGGCCTAATTCCACCAGAAAATCTGTTTTGAACAGTACCTCCACCATAATTGCACAGTACCGCAAGCAACACCTTTTTTGTCAACAAAATTAATAACAATCACATAGCAAATAACAATCATAGCACAAGAATCAACTAAAATTACTTCCCCTGCAATGGTGCCAAAAATTATTGTGATGTCGTGATCACATAAATTAATTACCCTAACTTAAATAAACAAGATAGTATAGATCAAGCAAGAGGTCAATCCCAAAAGAAAGGTTTAGTTCAGATTTTTATGTTATATGGTATGCAAATGGGGGGGAATTGAGGTTATCTAGGCTATAGCAGAATTAAACAATCAAGCTAAATTAAATAAATCAGAAAAATATCAAGAGAACAAACCTTGGTTTCAAGTAGACGTGCACCTACGGATATCAGAACCGATCATTGAAACGTTACATCAATTTATATTTTGAATATTTATCTCTTCTTAACGTTGGTTAGTTAACAGATCCCCCCGTATAACTAACCCTAACCGTTAAACAACCACAGTGTCCGCATTAGTAATTTAATTGAGTGGCAGCCTTAAGAACTAGATAAGTTGATTAATCAAGAAAACATAACTGTCCATAGTCCATGTTTGATTTGATCAAGTATTTTCCTTAAGATTAATAACATAGATCCACTATGATTATTAAATTCAGTTGATTCACAAGTTTATATACCACAACTTCGGTTTTGATAGCAAACTTAGCAATAGATTGTTTACAATAACAACTTAGAGTCTGCTCTAGCAATTAAAATAAACAATCATAGAAAATAATCATATGAAAACAAGCATGTTCATTATATAAACTGAAAAGAAAAGGTAAAATAAATCTCACAGTTCTTAAAATCCAAAGGTTTTTATGTCCTTGCAAGCAAGAAAAAAGCTTAGCCTTGCATGTCTATTGAACAACTAATTAAAAAGAAAGAAGAATGCATGATTTAGGGTTTTTGGAGGAAAGGGTGCATTTTTTCTTTATTTTCTAGTCGTCCCCTCTCTTCCTTTCTCTCTTTCTTTTTATTTGATAGGAAACCCTAATCCCTCTTTCTTACAAAATAGTCCTGACCTAAGTAGACAATTTACATTTAAGTAGTTCAATAATTATTTTCCTAAAAAAAGGAGAAACAGCCTTGCATAAAATCCTCAAGCTTTGACTTTGGACTTAGAAGAGTTAAATTGCTGAAATAAAGACTTGGATGTCGATTTGGATGCTTTGGGAAGTAATTTGGACTTGCATCTTCACAAAACCTGTCTGTTGGTAGAATTCATGTGTCATCTTATAAAAATCATATCTCTCTCATATGAGCTCTTATTCTAATAAAATTTGGTAGGCTGATAGGTCTTCAAGTTAGGAATCCAACAAAATTGAGTTGCATCAAATGGACTTCTCTAGCTTAAGATATTCAAGTCGGAATGCCGAAGGTCAACACTGGCAGAATGCGAGATTTGTCTTTGAAGGCTGCAAATTTTATGCTTTTTTTTTCTCTTTCCATATATGTATAGAAAGGTATGGATGTTAGCTTTCAAATGCCACTGGAATCACTTCGTTTCAACTTCTAGAGCTCAAGCTCTACACCAAACATCGATCGGAGGTCAAATCTGCAAATTATCTCCAATTTACTTCTTTTTGAATCTTACACCCAAAAGTGCCTTCAAAACATAAAACAAAGAATATCAAAGCATTTCATATATAGAACATAGGCAAAATACTAGGTAAATATGGGTAAAACTATCAAATAATATAGTTGCATCAAGACTTCATTGGTTTTTTAGGAGGATTAATTGGATGAATTAGGGACTTAATTGGAAGAATATTAAAGTTGAATTGACACTTAAGGACTTGATTGAAGAAATCCAAAACTAAGAACCAAACTAAAAAAACCATGTGATTGTAGGGGCTTAAATTGACCAAATCAGAGGCCAATTCGAAGAAAATTAAAAGTTTGATGGTCATTTAAGGGTCCAAGTGCACAATTCAAAAACCAAAGACCAAAATGAAAATGAAACTGAACTTTGGGGTTGATGTTTGAGTTTGGAAAAAGGATGAAATTGCATGCAATTAAAAGGTAAGAGGCAATTACGAGTGTACGTAAAAGAAATTGAAAGAGTAGGGATTATATTGAACTTTGTCAAATCCCAAATTAAAAACCCTAATTTTTAGGGTTTAACCTAAATGATATGTCTCTTAAGTTTAATGAAGGGATTGAGTGACACGTCGTTTAACCACTGTTCAGCTTCTTCTTTGGCAGTTTTGAATGGTCGAGTATGCATCTTTAGGTGAATGAATGTGGCATCTCTGACCACCTCAAGGTCTCTAACCACTATAATTCAATTAAGAAACACCCCCTCTACATAGATCAGCTACTTCCATCGAACATTTACATCCTATTGTTTTTAACAAACTCAACAACATCTTGTCCCTGATTAGTTATCACTGCATTTTAAAATTTTTGGTTGATTGAGTTGGCACCTTCAAATGAATGAATGTGGAGCTAATGACATCTAAATTAAGCAAGAATAGATCCAATTGAAATGTATGGTTCTCCTCTACCAATTTTAGGTGATCGCAGATGATGTTTACATCGAAGTTGTTCTAGCGAAACCTTGAAATTGGTTAACTTAGTCAGCCTTAACTAAGATACCTATTTATGTAAAACAACTCAACTTTTTTGTTTGTTCACACTTAAAAATTCCTAGAGGGTTCTTATCAAGGATCACAAATCTTTCATAAAAAATCAGAAGGTGATGGATGCATGCCTTTATCTCCAAGCAAAAGAAAACCACCTAGGCAAATTTGTTACAAAACCACCATCCCAAAACCATTGAAGGACAAAGGTTCCAACTATTAACATTTATCCAGAACCCTCTCATTTTGATCAGAGGGCTAAGCTTTGATCTATCTATGTTTGAATCCATTAAGAACTTTAGCAAAACCCTATAAATACCCTTGGAAAAAGAAGAAAAAAGGGGAAAGAGAGGAAAAACATGGAGAAACACACTGTTAAAAGATCATGGTGTGAAGATTCAAGAGCCTAATATAGAAGGTCTAACAAGCTTTGGAAGGAAAAGATAGTGAAAGGAAAAGAAGGATAAAAAAGAGAAGGAAAAAAGCAGTCTATAGCCAACAAGCTTGGAAAAGTTATAACCATGTAAAAGTTCAAGGGTGGAGTCCATGTGGCCTGCCTATTCATGCTTTTTTAAAGTTTAAACCTCTTTTAATGGTGTTTGAGCGTATCTTGTATTTTTTTTTGTTTGATTTTTTTACTGGAATAATCTGATTTTTTCGTTAGAGTTTGTTTTGTTCTTGTTATAAGCATGTTTTAGATTGTTCAAGCTTTTGTTATGGTAATTTGTTATAGTTTTGATTAATAATGTGTTAGAGAGGCTTGCATAAAGGAATGATTCTTGGTTTTGATGCTTGTTTGATTTTGTGTTTTTAGCCCAATAGCATGTTGATGATGTATTTAAGGTATTTTGATTAGTGTTTGAATATGTTTTGTAATAAAATAGTAAGTTGTTCTTATTTGTGGGTTAAGGATTTGGAAATTATGTTGATCAATTTGATGTCTTTTAGTGTAATTTTGTAGTTCATACAAGTATGTATTTGCATATATATGTAAAAAATATCAAGTTATAAATCCAATCAACATGAGTATGCTTGCTATTTAGCTTTGGTAGTTTTGAACTTTGAAACCTGTTGCATGATTTTGATGTTTTGAGATTATTTGTTAGCTTTGGAAGTCTAAAAGGCCAGTTCTGGGTTTGATAGTATATTGGGTTTTCTGGGAAAAAATCTAGGTTGGTGTTCTTAATGTTCTTCCCAAGAATGTTGCCTTTGTGATTCTAACTTATTTTGGTTCATTTCTTTGTATCTTCACCTTTTTATGCATCATTAGTCAATAATTTAGAGTCTTCATTCATCAATAACAAGTTTTTAGGAGTTTTAATCCTAAGTTTTTTCTTTTGAACCGAAACCTATTTCTGACAACATTGTGTTGATTGTTTGATAATCAAAGCAAATGAATATTAGATTACTCTTTCTAGAATGATTTCAAATAAAACCCTCGCCTTGATTGCATAAAAAATTATCTAGATTGAGATTTGTGTTTGCTAGGTTCTTGATGAATGTTCTTCGTGTTCTTCACGGCTTGAGTATTTGATCCATTTTTCTAGGAAAATTTTTATGTTTTGTGTTAATTTTCAACTTTGATTTTGTTTTAGTTTAAAGCTTTGTGTTGGTTTAGTTTTTTGGTCAAATCTTGGTTTTTGGTTCGGTTCATGGTTGAATTAGTGTCTTTAAATTAACCCGTTTGGTTTTGTTTTGGGTTAAGTACTTAAGACTTTGTTTGTTTGGACAACTTTTTTGTCAAGGAATTTTTTGTCTAAATGGGTGTTTGGCAAACACACCCTTAAGTCCATTTTGGTAGTTTTCTAGGGAAAGAAAAGATTGTTTTACCAAACATGGCGTTAGAGAAATAAATAATAAAAAAAACCAAAAAATAATTTTTGCTTCTTGCATATGACCTAACCATTACACTAGAAAGTGCATTTTATTTATAAAAAAGAGAGAAATGTTTTTTGCATTGTTTTATAAAATTTTTGTGTTTTTGTTTTTGCATTTTTTTAGAATTTACAATAAGTTTGTAAAATTCCTTAAGGATTTGACTAATATTTCAATAACCCTATAAAATTATAATTCCTGGAAATTAATGGTCAACATTTTGGTATAAATATTGTACCTACTTGTAGATTGATATTTAAGTACCAAGAGTTGACTAGAAAATTCTCAAAATAATTTTGGATATTCACCAATTTTAATTGGGAGTATTTCTCATCACAATATACGAGTTGTGGAAAATACTTTCGCCTTCCAGAATAAGTGAACCCTGTCAAGGTACCTACATGGTTTTTATCTAGTGGTTTAGACAAAGACCATTGGGGACCTTATGTTTTTTATAGTATTGAATTATGATTTGTGTGTTTTATGTGGTTTATGTGATTTGATTTTCGCATTTGGCTTACTTGTGATATATCATTTTGGAATGCATACACATGGAAACTTTAAGTTAGGTAGGGGGTAACGGCTTACCATATAACTTTCAGTCAGGATTTAAGTTTGTGAAACCATCTGACTATTTGGTGAGTACTTGGACTAGTAGTGATTGGTATACGTGCAGTCTCACTACCTACTAAACCCCCATATTACCTTCATGAGGGCAATCACTGGGACACCAAGAAGCCCTTTTGAGACTACATAATGCTTACCTCCATGTCTCATGTAAAAAGACATTGAACCTACCTATAGGATATATGTTCTACAAATAAACATTGTTGCATTAAGACATGCTCAACCTTAAAAAACATCTTGAATTGTAGGACTTAGGGCTGATAAAATGACCATCATTAAAGAGATGACTTCTATTAAATACAGGTTGGATTATGAATCCTCTCAGCTGTTAGAAGGGGATTGCTTGAGACTAGATGATAAAATATGAGTTGCTCTGAAAAAGACTCGAAGAAGGTCATCTCACACATGAAAAGCATTCGTGTGGATAGGTTTTTGAAGAAATATGAGAGGATAATGGAAATCATAAACGTGTCTATGCACAATTCAACAATTAAATCCTTGATGTATTTTTAGAACCCCGAGTACCGTTGCTTCACTTTTAAGAATGAAGACAAATATCCTACTTTGGAAGAATATGGTTTGCTGACCAAATTTGCTTAAAATCTATACAAAGTCTACCACTAATGGCGTGACAAAGTGCTAACTGAATTGATCAAAGTTCCAAATCTCTATAAGATATTGGAGAAAAGTGATAATGGCCTAAAGTGTAGGAAGATCGAAGAAGTATTTGAAAAGAGGAAGAATGACTCTAGATTTGTTGAAGAAAAGGGTATAATACTTGTTTAGGAATCTTCAGGTTGGCGTTATTTCCAAACCTCACTGGAATAATCAGTTTAAAGACAGTTGCAACTTTTTTTGCATATGAAAACACAGATAAATCTCATCGCGGCGATACAAGCAGAAACTATCTTGACGCTCAATCATTGTAAGAGAGTTGGCAAGGGATCAATGAGATGTTATGAACAGTTGTTGTACATATGGCTAATTAGCCATATAAAAACCAAGAAGCTGATATTTAACAACTTCTGGTGGTTTAGTAAAAAACCATTAGAGATAGTTAAAGAAGAGGAGTGAAAGGACTTGAACGAGGAAAACTGAAAAGTAAAATTGCAAGGAATTCTGCAAGGACAAGTGAAGTTGAAAGCCCTATGGATGAGAGCAAAAATTGTTTGATAAGTTGTGGGAAATGACGATGGGTGCCTCTGATTGGAGTGATTAGATATGTCAGTTACTGCACCTGCTTTGGTTGTAAGGCAACTTAGAGGCATACAAAATGTGCTAAGGATGGTCGGGTTATTCCAATTCTCCTGGTTATTCAAGGACCAGTCTTCTTTGGAAGCTTCTGGTATTGGTTAAGAAGGAATCAAATGGTTTGAGAGATCCGGTTACTATTGAAAAGTATATAAGGTAGAGAAATCTATCACTAGTCACCATCCTCACGAGTCTGGAATTTGAAGCCAAGACTTCGCAAGCTGTTGAACCAACTAAAAGAAAAAGGATTAGCAATGAGGAAGAGTTGAAAGTACAATTGGAAAAGCTCCAAATAGAAGTGGACACTAGTAAAGCCCTCAGGATATCCCTCGAGGAGCAACTCCTCGCTGAATAGAAATTGAGAAAGTTCATAGAACAATAGTGATGCAACCATATTATTCAATAGTTTCACCCACATTTAACTAGTGTTTTGCCTATTTTTTATATATAAAATGCCTTGATGTTCTTTGTTTTATGTTTTGAAGGCACTTTTGGATGAAAGATGCAAAAAGGAGTAAATTGAAGGTAATTGACATATTTGACCTTCAATCGATGTTTTGTGCAGAGGGTGAGTTCTAGAGGATGAAATGAAATGATTCTAGTGGCTTTAGAAATCTAACATTCATACCTTTCTAAAAATCAAAAGCAAGAAAAATAAAAAAAAGGAAGAGCTTGGAAATCGCAGCCTTCAAAGTCAAATCTCACAATCTGCCAGTGTTGACCTTTGTCCATTCCGACTTAAATATCTTGAGCTACAGTAGTCCATTTGATGCAAACTCAATTGTTTTGGATTTCTGGCTCAAATACCTATTAACTTACCAAATTTGAGATGAAAAAGATCTCATATGAGGGATATATGATTTTTCTAAGATGACAAATAAATTCTGCCAGCAAACAGGTTTTGTGAAGAAACGAGTCCAAATTATGTCCCGAATCATCCAAACCGACATCCAAGTTTTTATTTCATCAATTTAGATCCTCTAAGTCAACAATTGAAGATTTCATGCAAGGATATTTTGTCTTTTTAGGAAAATAGTTATTGAAGTACTTAAATGTAAACTGTCTACTTAAGGGAGGACTATTTTGCAAAATCCATGTTTGATCTTTTTGAACTCCCATTGGTTTATGCGAATATGAGTATTATGTATGAGAATTAGTTGAGATAGATGAATATATAAATCGAATAAATAAGTGTGCATGCAAGTTTTAACGTTTAATTGGTTTAGGGATTGACTTTGAAAATATGTCATGTTGACTTTATAGTGATATACCAATGCAAGCTTTTAAGCCTTCAACATTATATTCTTTGATTATGCATTCTTTCAATGATATGTATCTCTAGAACTTGCTTTATATCTTGTTGAGATTACATTCACATTACATGTGTACATGAAGATGATAAAAGCACTAGGAATTTTAACCACTTGAACCAAAAAGCCAACCTAAAGCATATTATCCTTAGTGAGCCCCTTTTGAGCTTGTTTATCTATACTTTGCTTTACCCATTGTAATCCTTAACTTTTATATGTTTTCCTTTTCCCTGGCCAAGGCTTAGTAGAGCAAATACTTGTTGATATCTCATGGATTATGGTTGGAAATTATGTGAAAAGAAAAAAAAAGTGATGCTTGATGAAAAGATGGGCGAAGTTGCCAAAGGTGAAAAAAAAAAGAGAAGAAAAGAGAAGTGTTCCATTGTGTTCATAGTTCTTAAAATTTTATGTTGATGGAGTTTGAAATCAAAAGAAGTTAAGTATCGGTACTTAAAGATGGAAAATTTACGTGCTTTGATGGAATATCTTGTTTGAAAGATCAATTTTTTTTAGAATGCTCTACTTCCTTTGGTTTTAGCCTTTTCTTTTACTTTCTTTTACCTCACCATAACCTTAGCCCCATTACAACCGAAAAGTAAGACCTTTTGATTCATGCATTGGTTGAAATATGTTATTAATAGAGATAAGATTGAAGAGCAAGCTTATGGTGGAATATATTCATTGATCGAATTTGAGAGATTTAAATATATAAACCCTAAACACGTGAGTGTTTGAGTGTATATCAATGAGAGGACCTATCACTTTGGCATGGCATAGATTTCATTTAAATCCCAATGATTAATTGAGTTTTGAAGTTAGCATACAAATGAATTCATGAAAATCTATACTCTTTATCTTTTTTTATTGTATTCTTGTTTATAATGTATATATTCTTGGACATTGATGGGAGATTAAGAGATTGGTCATAGTTATTTTATCAATTTAGTTTAAGTTAGATTTTATCTATCCTTTCTCGAGGACGAGCAAGAGCTAAGTGTGGGGGTATTTGAAGCAACCATATTATTTGATAGTTTCACCCACATTTAACTAGTGTTTTGCCTATGTTTTATATATAAAATGCCTTGATATTCTTTTTTTATATATATGTTTTGAAAGCACTTTTGGATGAAATATGCAAAAAGAAGTAAATTGGAGGTAATTGGTAGATTTGACCTTCAGTCGATGTTTTGTGCAGAGCATGAGCTCTAGAGGTCGAAAGAAAGTGATTCTAGTGGTAATAGAAAGCTAACATCCATACCTTTCTGTACATATAAGGCAACAAAAATAAGAAAAGGTAGAGTGTGGAAATCATAGCCTTCAAAGTCAAATATCCCAATCTGCTAGTGTTGACCTGCGTCCATTCTGACTTAAATATCTTGAGCTACAGAAGTCCATTTGATGCAAAATCAATTTGTTTGGATTCCTGACTCACAGACCTATCAATGTACCACATTTTAGATGAAAAAAGATCTCATATGAGGGAGATATGATTTTTCTAAGATGACAAGTGAATTTTGCTAGCAAATAGGTTTTGTGAAGAAACGAGTCCAAATTACATCCCAAAGCATCCAAACTGACATCCAAGTTTTTATTTCAGCAATTTAGCTCCTCTAAGTCAAAGCTTGAAGATTTCATGCAAGGCTATTTTTTTTTTTTTAGGAAAATAGTTATTGAAGTACTTAAATGTAAATTGTCTATTTAAGGGAGGACTATTTTATAAAATACAGACGAGGGTTTCCTAGGGTATAAAAAGAAAGAGAGAAGGAAAAGAGGAGGAGAGAGGGGGACGGTCAGAAGAGAGGAACACAAACCCTTGCTCCCACAAACCCGAATTCATGCATTCTTCTTTCTTTTTGGTTAGTTGTTCAATAGACATGCAAGGCTAAACTCTTTTTCTTGGTTGCAAGGACACAGAAGCCTTCGGATTTCAAGAACTGTGAGATCTATTTTACCTTTTCTTTTCAGTTTATATGATGAATGGATATGTTTGTTCTCCTATTCTTATTTCCTATGATTGTTTATTTTAATTGCTAGAGCGGACTCTAAGTTATTATAGTGAACAATCCATTGCTAAGTTTGCTATCAAAACCGGAGTTGTGGTACATAAACTTGTGAAGTAATTGAGATTAATAATTGTGGCGAATCCATATTAGTAATCTTAGGGAGAACATTTGATTGATCAAGTCAAACATCGACTGCGAGCAGTTATGTTGTCTAGATTAATCAACTCATCTAGTTCTTAAGGCTGCCATTGAATTAAATTACTAGTGCAGACACTGTGGTTGTTTGATGGTTAGGATTAGTTATACAACGGATCT
>Ga0307515_10003101_pt1 | contig 35192 bp, 3 predicted proteins | sample 17_EM_MG_FD_194513 | JGI IMG/M metagenome (GOLD analysis project Ga0307515, IMG submission 194513) | Populus trichocarpa ectomycorrhiza microbial communities from riparian zone in the Pacific Northwest, United States - 17_EM | ecosystem: Host-associated > Plants > Roots > Unclassified | place...
TTATAGAAATAGCTAAGGTAGTATAGTAAAGAATAAAGAAATACTATAATACTAAGAGATCTAAAGGACTAGATCTTAAGGAGGGAGATAAAGTGTGGCTACTATATAAAAATTTTAAGAGTTGATAACTAAGTAAGAAGTTAGACCACGTCAGACTAGGACCTTTTAAAATTAGTTAGAGGATTTTACCGGTTATGTTTAAGTTAAACCTACTAGTTAAGATGAAGATCTACCCTATATAGTATATTGCTATACTAGAGCTAGTATATGGAAAAGTTAAGCTACTAGGCTATAAAGCAGACATGTATAGAGGATAAGAGGAAGATAAATAGTAAGTTTTAAGGATCGTTAGTTATAAGGACGTTAACGATGAAATATAATACGAGGTTAAGTGGATAGGCTATAATAAGACTACCTAGGAGCTACTAGAAAATTTAAAGAATGCTATAGGAAAGGTATAGGAGTATCGGAAGAGAATAGGTTAGGTAATATTAAAGAAGGATCACTAAAGAACGAGTTACCTAAGGGGGACCTAGGAAGAGCGATTGCTAAACTACTTAGAGTTGTTTCCTTTGCTAATTAAAGAGAATCTATTCTTTTATTACTAAGTTCCCGTAGACCTTATTCTATAAGTTTTTACTCCTTAGAATGAACCTTTTTATAAACCCGTTTAAGATAAAGAAGCTAAGCATAAGTAGAGGCGCGGGCTTTAAGAGCTTAACGGTCCTCTTCTCTTACCCACTTAGCGTAAGCTTAATTTTCGCGTTAAAGATAATAAATCTCGCCTAGGGCACCTATAAGTTTACTATCGAGCTTTATAGCGGTAGATTAAATATAAAACCCTATAACAAATTACTTAGGGAACTTAATAACTATTAAGAGTTATAGGATATATATACTTAGCGTTAGATATAGAGCGAACGTCGCAAGACGAACAAATATTTGCTTTAGTACACTCTAAATAAGAAGAGGGTTGCCAGAATAAAGGACTCGCCAGCGCAATATAAACTAACCCCTCTTTCACACAATAAGAATATAGAGATGGCATTATTCTACCCAGAGACAATATTGCAGCAACGGTACGAGACTAATAAGCTATAGAAGAAGAAGGCAGAGGCTTAGAAACCTTTAAAGGTATTATAAGTAACGATATTAACTAAATTAATTAGACGGATATTATACCTTTAGTAAACAACTTAGAGATATTAGGGATCTTTAAGGACGAAGATAAAGAGGAGGGAGATAGTATTACGGACGCTTTAAGTACAATGCTATAACTACTTAGAGAGGAGTTAGAAGAAGCTAGTTAGTTAATATAAGCACGGTTTAAGATAGATCCGGTAGAACTATGTAATAAGGAATAGTAACCGAGTTATATAATATAATCTATGTGATCTATGTAATCTGTGTAATCTGCGTGGCAGAGTAGACGGAGTATACGTACCTTATGTATAAGAAGGATTTTATAGGAGTACAGTCGTGTATTTAAGGACCCTTAGTCCCTACCTAGATAGTTCCTTCCTTATAGTAATTCTTAGAATATAACTGGAGTTAATCTGTTAGGCAACTACTCCACTAGTTGTTATTACGTTGTTGACTTTACGCATTACCTATACACCTAGCCTAATAACAGGACTTACCGTAGTACTTGCTACAAGGTTCCGTTATACTTTAGCGAAGATAAATAGCTTATAGCTAGATAATCTTTATACCGTTTTGTAGGTAAATAGGATAACTATTAAGCGGCCTACGGGAATAACGCTGGTAAGAGTTATATGCGGATATAAGCATGTCCTTTCTATTAAACTTTATATACCCACTTAGTAGATACTACTTTAGTAAATAGTCCGGACCACTATAAAGCTGCTAGCACTTTATATAAAGTAGTTTAACTAAAGAGATATAGATATAAAAGAGGCTATCTATTACGGACGCTTTAAGTACGATATTATAACTACTTAGAGAGAAGTTGGAAGAAGCTAGTTAGTTAATATAAGCACGGTCCAGTATAGAGCCAGTAAAACTATATAATAAGGAATAGTAAGTAAGTTATATAACGTACTATGTAAGAAACGTAAAGAATAAACAGAATGTACGTACCTTATATACCTTATATATATTATATACAAGAAGGATTTTATAGAAGTACGGTTATATATTTAAGGACCCTTAGTCCCTACCTAGATAGTTCCTTCCTTATAGTAATTCTCAGAATACAATTAGAGTTAATCTATTAGGCAACCACTCCACTAGTTATTATTACGTTATTAACTTTACGCATTACCTACACACCTAGCCTAATAACAAGCTTACTGTAGTACTTGCTACAAGGTTCCATTATATAATTACTACCTAGTTATAGTATTAAAAGTTAAACAACATACCACTAAAAGCAGCCACCACAACGCCATTAACGGCGGCAACTACTTTAAGGTTAGGAGGTGACACCAGTATAGCAGATACTAACTTATAATAACCTATAACGGTCGGATAACTATAGGAAATAGTTAACTAGTTAATAGAAAACAATACGGCACTTAAACAAAGAATTAATAAAATAGGAGCAGTAAAGGTTAAGTTACCATTAATTAAAAGATTCTTAGGAGAGAGATTAAAGCTTAAAGGATTCCTTACGTAAATGCACTTTAAGGTTATATAAGAGGGAGCAAAGCTAGCAATACCTATAAATTAAATAGCGTATACAGGATTATTCTTATCAGGAAGAGCACTTAAATAGTTTAAGCTTTACCTTATAAAGATATAAGTAAATAGAATAACAACGACAAACCAAGAAGTACGGTTTATATTCTTAAGCTAGAATAGATTTATAAAGCAACTTACCTAGATATTTAGAGACCTGGAGGCAACGACCATAGCAGAAAAAAAGCTTTAAGACATTACGCAATAAACCTCAGCTATTAAATATATAACGTAGTTTTAAACGCTAGCAATATAAGTTAAGTGGAATAATAAGGCGCTTATAGCATAGTATAAATAGGGACTTAAGGCTAAAGTCTAGGACGTAATTATTCTAATAGAAGATATAGATACCCTAAGGGAACTAATAAATTAAGCAATAAAGATTAACAATAGGATCTACTAAAGGGAATAGACTAAGAGAGGTTAGGACAGAGTTCCATAGTTATATAAGGCGCAGAGTACGCATTAACTAAAGCCAAGTCAGAAACTATAGTATGGCGCAGAGCCAATAGACCTAAGTAGTACTAAAGAAACCTATAAAAGATAGAGTAAGACACTATAGAAACCAAGAGGACAAGGATTAAGTAATTAAAGGTCTAAAAAGCAAAGGCCAAATTAGGGATCTTAGCAGCAGAAGACATTTAGGCGGACTCCACAATAAGAAAAATAGTTTAAAAAGGGAGCTTATATAAATTGCGGAAAATAGGGTTATTTCGCCAGAAATTATAAAGATAGTTAAAATTACTATATAATAAAGGGAACCGGACTAGTAGACGGTATATATATATAAAGGAACAACAATGCACTGCAAGAAATAAAAAATTGTTTAATTAACCACTTTACATTTTACTATAATAACGCGTACTAAATTTATAAAGACGCCAAGTACGGCGCAAGCTATTAGCTATAGGAACCTAGTTTAGAGAAACTAAGAGCTACCTAAGACTATAAAGAGCAAGATAGGCTCTATAAATGCAACGAAGATCTAATAGCAACTTTTAGTACAGTGTTAATAAGGCAGTATTTAGAAAGGGACTTTAGAAAAAATCCATTTAGCAATATCAAGAAAGGAGATCTTAAGATATTAGTATTAGAAGTAGAGACTAAGACCGCCATAGAGCAAGGTTTAGTAACGGGCATTATAACACCGTTAGATATAATATCCATTACTTTATAAGACGGTAGGAGCAGTATCTAAAAGAGATTAAGTAAGCAGACGACTGCTAGTGCTAGCTTACCACTTAATAAAGGCAAAAGGCCAAAGGCTTAAAATTCTTAAGACAAGATAAGAGAGATCTAAGATTCCACAGATAAAATAAGGATAGCTTAAGAACCTATAACAAATGAAAACCAATAGAGTAGAGCAATAGCTTAGTTTAAAGACATATAAATAAGCTCAGGACAGAGTTTTCTATAGGCATTAAATTCTTAAGATAAGATAGATAAGATTTAAGACTTTTAAGATGAGATAAGAATACTATAGACGCCTAGTTAGACTAAGGCGGGAGCTAAGCTTAAGTTAGAAGTAAGCTCAGAATTAAAGAATCTAAGGAACTAAGAATTTAGAGTACAAATAAGGACACCCATAGGTAAGAGGTAAGGAGCTTCTTTATAAACTAGAGAATCTGCGATATAAGCAGCAGTTAGACTAGGAGACAGATATATAAACCTAGAGGACTTACCAGTTAAACACAGTGTTTAGCCTAAAAATTGAAAAGTTAATATTAAGATTAAGAAGTATAAAGACTTTAAGGATCTACTTATAAGACGCAAAAAAAAGAAACTATAAAGGAATTTAAAGTGAGAATTACCTTATAGCAAGAGCAGAAACTAAATAAGAGATCTAGTCTACTAGGTTGTATAAGGGATAGAGCGCCAGTATAAAAAATTACTAATAGGCTAAGAGTAGGCATATTAAGAGCTAAGTAGCTTACTAAACTAAAATAAGAAGAGGATTTAGGAATCCTAACTAGATTTAAGAAACGATATATAAAAGGCTGTTATAATACAGTAATAAGAAGATACTTCCTTACGGATAGAGCGTATATACTTAAGTAGCTATACTAAAGGTGGTATAGGCAGCAATATAATAATAAGTAAGAAGATTTCTATATATAGTTAGATAAAAAAGTTATCTAAGACTACCTAATTACGGAAAAGGCTATAACTTACATTAAAGGGGCCTTAATTATAATATTAAAAGATCTAGAAAAGCAATTAAAGGACTAGAGAAGTAAAAGATAAATCTTAGTACCTATGAATAAAGTTGCAACGCTTAGATTAATATAAAAAAGGTTTAAACTTAAGGATGAAAATAAGCTAAGAGTTAACCTAAGACACTAAGTATATTATATACTATTATAGATAGCATGCGTGGATAATGCGTGTAATATATATAAAGCACCTAAGGATAAAAATCGAAAGTATCTAATAAGGATATATTAGATAACGGACGAGGCGAAATATTAAAACACTAAGTATATGTATAGTTAGCACCTAGTAGAAGTTTAAGAATAAGGGGACTTAATACTTTAACTAGGAAGATTCCTTACGGAAGAATGCCTAGATGGACGACAATAGTAGGAATATCTAAAAAATATCTATCTATAGCATATTAAAGATAAAAAATAAACTAAGTATTAGCTTAAGTTAAACTAAGTATAAACAGGATCTAGTAGCCATTAGTTAGAAAAAGTAGAGGCCTACGGAACTAAAGGGAGCTAGTAGTAAAACCTTAGACCCTTAAAGGAATTTAAGGAAGACACCTAAATTTATAAGTTAAATAGTAAGATTAATAGTTTAAAGTACTAATAGATAGTAAAGTAATAAGGAACTATATTTTACTAGTAATAGTTAAAAGAATAGGACTACTATATAGGAGAAAGGAGCACCTATATTTATTAGTAACAATTTTAGGAGATCTAATAGCCTATGAAGATAGCATTATTAATCTTAAAATAGGACCTATTTAGTTAACTATTAAAGGAAAATAAATTTAAATGTCTTTTAATATCCTACTATTAGGAAAGAATAAGGCAATACTAGAGATGCCTTAGTTATAGGAGTATAATCTAAAGATTAATTAGGTTACAGGTTAAGTTAATATTAGGAATACTTAACACCGCAAGATATAATAATATGCTAAGTTAGTATAGTACTAAGTAGGAGCAACCTATAAAGAAATAGAAAAAGGGCTAAGCTATATACTAAAGAGATACTATAAGTACGGCAAGAGACTATAGTTACTAGAAAGTAAAAAGCTATTAGAGTATATAGCGTAGGACTATAAGATAGAATTAGAACCAGGAATAAGTCTAAGGTTTTTTCCAATCTATAAGCTTACTAAAGAAGAAGGTAGAGTATTAAAAGAGTTTATCCAGAAAAACTTATAAAAGGGATATATTAGACCATCGCAGTTATTAGCGGGTTATCTAGTACTATTCGTCCTAAAGAAGAACGGTAAGCTAAGGCTATATATTAACTATAGATAGTTAAACAGCATTACTAGAAAGGATAGGTATCCTTTACCCTTAATTAGCAAGATTTAAGATAGAATAGGTAATACGCAAATCTTTATAAAGATAGATCTAAAATAGGCGTACTATTAGATTAGAATTAAGGAAGGTAATAAATGGAAGGCAGCCTTTAGGTTAAAGGAAGGACTATATAAACTATTAGTTATATAATTCGGGCTTATAAATATACTAGTAATATTCTAGAAGCAAATTAACAATATATTAGGAGAACACTTAGATAAATTTATTATAGTATACCTTAATAATATTATTATCTACTTAATAACTAAGGAAAAGTACGGGGAATACGTTAAATAGGTTTTAAAGAAACTATAAGAGGAACAGATACTAGTAGCAATTAAAAAATACAAGTTCTTTACTAGGAAGACAGATTTTATTAGATTTATTATTAAACTAGGCCAACTTAGTATAGATCTAAAGAAGATTAAGGCTATAGTAAATTAGTAAGAACTAAAGAACGTTATATAGTTAAGATTGTTTCTAGGGTTTTACAATTACTGTAGAAGGTTTATAGCGCAATAGTTAAAGGATATTAAGCCATTTATACAGTTAATAAAGAAAGAAGAACTATAGGTATGGAAAAAGGAATAATAAGAACTATTTAGAGAAATTAAAAGGTTATTTACCTAGGAGCCAGTTCTTAAGATCTATTAACTAGGACTAAAAACGGTTATTAAGACAGATATATTAGACTTTATACTAGGGGCATACTTTATATAAAAGCATCTAAATAGATAGCACCTAGTAGCATACTACAGTTAGAAGATAACACTACTAGAGTTAAACTATAACATCTATAATAAGGAGTTATTAGGTATAGTTACAGTATTAAAGGAATAAAGAGTATTTTTATAAGGTATAGAAAAACTATTTATAGTTAAAACAGATTATAAAAACCTAACAGGATTCCTAATAATAAAGAAACTTAACTAAAGATAGGTTAGATGGGCAGAGATGCTTATAGAATACTATTTTAAGATTTAGTATACTAAGGGTACAGACAATATAAGGGCAGATACTTTAAGTTAAAAAGCTAAACTATAAAGTAATAAGAAGCCATTAAGGGCTTTATTGCGAAAAAATATAAATTAATTAATTAGGTATAATTATCCAAAAATTATAGCAACTTAGAAAAAGTTAGAGAAAATCTATAAGTTACTAGAAAGCTTTTAGGTATAAAGAATTCTAGAAGTATAACTAGAAGATTTATAGTTAAATATATATAAAAACTAAGAAGCAAAGTATATCCTAAAAAGCATAGCAGAGCAATTTATAGAAGAATTCTATAAAGGATTAACTTAAGGATATAATAGAGCTATAGGCTTAATATTAAGACTCTAGGAGGAGTATATTATTAACGGAATTTAGAGGATAGCTAAAAAGGTTACTAGAGAGTATCTAGATTACTAAAGGAATAAACTAATAAGGTATAAGCTATATAGAGGGCTATAATTTATTAAGATACTAGAGAGACTATAGGAGGTTATATTATAGGACTTTATCGTTAAGTTACTAAAATTAAGAGATCCTATTACTGGACAAGATTATAACGTGATCTTAATAATAGTAGATAAGCTTATAAAGTGGGGGTACTTTATAGCATACATAAAAGAAATATTAGTAGAAGATATCGCTAGAATCTATATTAAGGAAGTATTTATAAAACATAGAGTACTAAGTAAGATTATATTGGATAGAGATTTAAGATTTATAGCAGCATTCTAGGAGGTATTTTTAGCGGAGTAAGGAGTTTAAGTAGCAACTTCTACTGTATATTATCCGCAGACAGACGGTTAAACGGAAAAATTAAATTAGACACTAAAGCAGTATCTAAGACACTATATTAATTACATATAGAACAATTAGGTATTACTATTACCAATTACACAGTTTATATACAATACAACACTATAAGAAGGAATAGGCACATTACCATTTAAGGCGAATTATAGATATAAGCTAAAAACATTATTATTGCTACATTAAGTAAAGAAAACAAGTAGCATAGCTAAAGAAAGAATAGAGATATTAATAAATCTTTATAAGAACCTTATGGAAATAGCTAAGGTAATATAGTAAAGAATAAAGAAATACTATAATACTAAGAGATCTAAGGGACCAGATTTTAAGGAGGGAGATAAAGTATAGCTACTATACAAAAATTTCAAGAGTTAACGACTAAGTAAGAAGTTAAACTATGTCAGACTAGGACCTTTTAAAATTAGTTAGAGGATTTTACTGGTTACATTTAAGTTAAACCTACTAGCTAAGATAAAAATCTACCCTATATAGTATATTGCAATGCTAGAGCTAGTATACAGGAAAGTTAAGCTACCGGTTTATAAAGCAGACACGTATAGAGGATAAGAGGAAGATAAATAGCAAGTTTTAAAGATCGTTAGTTATAAGGATATTAATAATAAAATATAGTATAAGGTTAAATAGATAGGCTATAATAAGACTACCTAGGAACCACTAGAGAATTTAAAGAATGCTATAGGAAAGGTATAGGAGTATTAGAAGAGAATAGGTTAGGTAATATTAAAGAAGGATTACTAAAGAATAAGTTACCTAAGGGGGACCTAGAAAAAGCGATTGCCGAATTACTCGGAGTTATTTCCTTTACTATTAGAAGAGAATCCGTTCTTTTATTACTAAGTTCCTATAGACCTTATTTTATAAGCTTCCACTCCTTAAAACAAACCTTTTTACGAACTTTCTTAAGATAAAGGAGACGAGTAAACATAGCAATACGGGCCTTTAGAGCCTTCTGCTCCACATCCTAAGAACATTTTAACTTAGTAAGGGCTTAAGTTAGCTTACTATCTAGATAAGCAGCGGTAGATTAAACACAAGACCCTATAATAAATTACTTAGGGAACTTAATAACTATTAAGAGTTATAGGACGCGTATACTTAGCGTTAAAAATAGAGCGAATATTACAAGATAAACGAACGTTTGCTTTAGTATACTCTAAATAAAAGAAGGGTTGCTAAGACAAAGGACTCGCTAGCGTAATGTAAACTAACCCCTCTTTTGCACAACGAGAATATGGAGATAGCATAATTTCACCTAGTAATAGTATTACAGTAATAGTACGGGCGCGTTATTACGCGTGTAAAGAAGAAGAGGCTTTAGGCATTATAAGTAACGATATTAACTAAATTAATTAGATGGATATTATACCTCTAGTAAATAACTTAGAGATGTTAGGAATCTTTAAGGACGAAGATAAGAAGGAGGGAGATGGTGTTACGGACGCTTTAAGTACGATATTACGACTACTTAGAGAGGAGTTAGAAGAAGCTAGTTAGTTAATATAAGCACGGTCTAGTATAGAGCCAGTGGAACTATATAATGAGGAATAGTAAGCAAGTTATATAACGTGCTATATAAGAAACGTGGAGAATAAACGGAATATACGTACCTTATATACCTCACATACATCACGTATAAGAAGGATTTCATAGGAGTACGGTTGTGTATTTAAGGACCCTTAGTCCCTACCTAGATAGTTCCTTCCTTATAGTAATTCTCAGAATACAATTAGAGTTAATTTGTTGGGCAACCACTCCACCAGTTATTATTACGTTGTTAACTTTACGCATTACCTACACACCTAGCCCAATAACGAGCCTACCGTAGTACTTGCTACAAGGTTCCGTTACACTATCGCGCGTATAAGACAATTAAGGGTAGTAAATAAGGAATACTTTAATAATACCTACTATATTCGCCAAGATGGATTTAAGGTTAGAGATATAGTTATACTTTATAATACGCAGCTTAAGTAAGACTATTCTAGTAGTTATAAGTTAGATCTAAAATAGCTGGGCCGGTTCTATATACGTAAGAGTTACCCTTATAAAGGATGGTACTTAATTAAGGATTTTAATAGTACGCTGTTTTGTAATTAAACTTTAGGGAATAGATTAAAGAAGTTCTATTAATAATAGATATCTAAGGTTCGCTAGGAAGACCAGCTTAACTAGTTAGGCGGAACTATACTATAAAAAATAATAGTAGAGCTAGAACCTAAGGAGGATGTTATATAAAATCTACTAGTATCGCAACGCTGTATAGTTTAAAAAGTACGTGTTTTAGAAAGATTGTTTAATAGAACTAAGTATAAAATATTTAATTAGGGGACAGTTAAGTTCTAAGGTGGGGGAGGGGATGTAGATAATAGCTGTATAATCCGTCCGTTTATTTGCCGTATTTCCTAAAGCTTTTTCTATTGTGCTTTCTTATTTACTTTTTTAGTCACAGAAATCTAATATGTGGTGGTAGTAAGGTAAGGATAGAAGAATGTTTGCGTATAATTATCTAGTATTATTTACTATAAAGATATTAGTTCTGCTTACCGCCTTTACTAAGCTAATAGCGATTTTCTATCCTAGGGATAGAAAATTATAATTGGTTTATTTAATGATTAGAGCTAGTAGAACTCCATATCGCTACCTAAATTTAGTAAACTATTTAGATTAGGAACCCCTATTTAGAACTTTACCTTTTTGCCCTTAATAAACCTTAAATATAGTTATAATTAGTTAAAGTTATAAGTTAAATAGAATTAATAATAGTATATTTATTATATCTTTATCTAGTAGACCTTTAGTACTATATAAAGGAGCTAAGTAATAGATTAGTAACGTCCTTATAGAAGTTAGAGGCTTCGCAGTTAATTGGCGTTAGGTAGTGCTCCTTTAAATCTATAACGAGATTCTGCTCTCTCGAGAAAACTACGCAGATACTACTAGTGTGGTAGTTGATTTTGTTAACTAGGATAATAGGCTGCAAGCATCTTTAGGAAGGAACGCGTTCTTATTAATCTTTAAGGACATTTCTAACATTAGTAAGATAGTAAAAGATTAAAGAAATTAGTGTAATAAAGCTAGAGAAACTATCTAAAAGTCCTAGGGATAAGGTGTTCTTAACGGTCTACTTAAATACGTGGTTTCCTACTACTTCCTTTTTACTATCTAAAAGCTTACCGTCTACCTACTTTATAAAGTGACGGTATAAGTTAATAAGGCCCTAATCGATAGGCTTAAATATCTAGGACGCGGCATTAAGAACACTACTTAACTGCAGCCGACCGATTTCGCGCTCGCGCTAAAGATGCTAGGAAGGGTAGTATTAGACTAGGTGGTGAATAAGTATAGCTTAAAAAGACACTTGACTGGCTTTTTTATTTTAAACGAGGACCTACTGTTAAGAAGTGGGAGACTAACTACTGTGGGACTAAAGGTTACTAATGTTAGAATTAAATAAGTAGGAGAGAGCTTAGCTCTTATACTGCGAATATATTTATAATATGCTTTTAATGTAATAAATCCCTTAGCCTTTTAGCTATTAATACCTATTTAAGAAGGAGGCGTTAGTATTATGCCAAGTCCGTCCTAATAAGGATTACCTATATTAGTTAACTTACCCTTATTATCTATAAACGAGAGCATTCTCGTAGCTGGAACGCCTATTGGCTCGCCCTTGCGGCTGCTAGTATCTTTATTAAGAAGGAATCTAAGAAGAGGGCTAATAATTGCTTACCTGGAAGTAGGAGGGCTAGGAGTAAAATTAATGTTTAATAAGAACGTTATTAAGCTGGGAGATAATAAGGAGTATATTAAAGAGGCCGTAGATACTATAGCGATACTCCGCGTAAAACGAGGGTGTAACTGTAAGGATAATGTACCCGCTTATTTTAAGGCGTCTCTAAACCGAACTACTAAAATTAAACTAACTAAGGTTATAAAGCTCTTGTGTAGTTAGTATAGGGCAGCTAGTTTTAATCTAGAAATATATAAGGTCTACTAGATGTATATATAAGCTATAAAAAGACGTATAGGTTTAGTAATAAAGGGTCTAAACTATGCCGTACTATATTATAGACTCCGTTTAATATATTACGCTTATAACTACCTTAGCACTATAAAGACTAATCCTACTACGTACTTTTGGTTTAAAAAGGCTTATAGACCTTTAGTTCCGTCCGATTTCTTAGGACTATATAAGTTTATTTATAACTTAGCACTAAGGTTTTTATATAACAGAGAGGCTTTGCTTAATTAGATAATGTTACTAGAAGATTAAGAAATATGGCAGTGAAAAGGATCTATAATTTTAAACGTATTTAGATAGTAGTAGGATTTTAGTATCTTGGCGATAATTAATAAGGAAATGCGTATATACCGCCACTATTAGCGTCTAATTAATAGGCGGCTAAATTATAGCTGGTTAAGAACGATGGTTTATAGTCTCTGCCAATAGCTAATAAGATAAGACCCTTAGTATTATTGTTTCTATTACGCTCTTAGACCTAATAGCTGGTGGCGACTTATTTCCTACCCTTATTATGTGAAATTCGCGGTTAAAGGAGACTCTATAGCTTTCCGTCATATTAACGTTAATATTCCCTCGCTCCTTAAAAGTGGACGCGGTGTTAATATAATCTAAGGGAGCGTTTCTCTAGATAATAAGACTAAGGATAACTGTATAATTATTTTACCTAGTATATATTACCACTTAGAATTATAGTAGGAGGATTTTAAGGCGTAAGGATTAACTAAGGGTAATGGATTTGTTTATAAGATCTCTAACTAAGACTAGACTACTAAAGACGTAAAAAAGTATATAACTGACTAGGTAGCTTAGCTATATAAGAAAGGAGATATATATATAACTATACCTTACCTTCCTTATAGAGCGAAAGGACCTTTAACTAGAACCCGGCGAATAATGCTACTATAGTTTATTAGTATTTAGGATGATTATAATAACCTTAAGGTTACTAAAGGAGGTACTTAGGCAGAGTTAGTAGATATATACTAAGACTTAAGAGCGCCGCCCTATACGCCGTCTAGATATACTAATCTCTATAGCGCGATTCTCTATTGCTTCCCTATAGCAGGTAAGCTTATAGCTATTAGCGCTCTATCTAACGCCCTTCTTAGTAAACGATAATAGGATTCTTTAGCGGTAATTTAAGATCGCGATCTTCTTTTTAATAGTAATAGAAACGAAGTTAGGAAATAGATATATTCCTACCGTCTTAGGGCCGTTAAGAATTATAAAGATGCGTTTAAGCTAATACGTATAACTAAAATGGAGCGCTTTAACAGCCGCTTATACTTCTACTGCGTTAATAATGGAATTAATTCTTTAACTATTACGGTAGATCTAAGTAGAGTACCCCTAATTGTTATAGAAGGACAGAGTTATATAGAGTTGCTTAAAGAGTTATGGGATAGAACTAAGTAAATAGAAGGACGCGAAAGAGCTATATTATCTAAGAGCCGCCAGTCTAATATATCTTATACTGCCTAGCTAGGCGGATAAGAATGGTCTTGTTTAACCAGAACGGAGTCTCCTCGTTTACTATTTTAGGTTTATAGTAAAGGTAAGGAACGTATATAATTACCTACCGCGCCTTTATTTTAAAGATAAGGAGTTTTAGAGTTTTAGAAGTTATTAGGGGACAATAACTTAGGTAGGGGAGGTATATAGTGGTGTGATTTGGCCCCCTAGATTTAATATTTAGATTAGGCGTAGCTTTAGGAGAGCCTAGGCCTTCTATAAGTTATATAGATTGGTTTAGAGCCCTTAGAGTCTTTAATAACTTAGGCAAAACCAATAAATACACAATTTTCCTTTAATACACTCTTTTCTTTCTCTTCTTACTGCTTAATTCTGACTAATGGTGACTAACTAACAGACTGACCAACCGACTGACAGACAGCACTAAGACTTTCTTATCTTAGAGAGGTCGTACCCTTCCACACTACTTAATAGCATTTCGACCGGTAGATTGCCGCAGTTAAGAACCAATTTAAGGTTAATAACGCTAACTATAACTATAAGTGACGTACGTGCTAGGCCATTAAAGGTCTTATAAAAGAGAAGATAATCGCCTAACTAGTTTATTGCCGGTTAGGTACTAAGAATAAGGGTCCTTTACTATAGGATAAATTTAAGACTATAGTCTAAGACTAGATTAGGAACCCTATAGTAAGACGCTTTAATAACCCTATAATATACTATATAGCTGTTATAAAGGAGAACTAGAGGTTTAACATCTTCCTAGCCCATATACGTAGCTTAGAGGACCTCTTCTTATATACCCCTTTTATTAATCCTAAATAATAGGTAGACTTTTAGTTCTTATATCTTCCAGCCTACCTATAAGTAGAGCTCTTCTACTAGAACTTCGCCTAACAGGTAAAAACCACTAAAGACCTCTTTAATAAAATCCGCTGTGTAGAGCAATTGCTTAATACTATAAAGATTGCGGAAGATTGCGTAAGTAGTAGTAGTAAATTATCGCGTATAAAGCGCGGTTATAGTATAGGCTCTGTAGACTTAGGCTTAGGGAATAAAACCTAAAAAGGGCAACACTTTTCTAAGTAAACTCCTAGGGAGACCACTTAAAAGCTAGATGGCTTAGGGGACCCCCTAAACGCTAGTACTATATAGGCGAGTTAAAGGACCGCAGGCGGCTATTATAAGGAATACTAGAAGTAGGCTAAATAGAAGTTAGCTTAGGCTTTAGAAAACCTAAAGCCCTAGTAGCGTATCTCTTTTAATTATAACTAGGGCCTAATATAAAAGGAAAGAAGAAACGCATTATAGTATATATGTTAGTGACTTAGTTAATTAAGACATAAGCACAGCAAAAGGGTCGCGTAAGCCTATACGATTAGATTGTTTATAAACGAGAATCTAAAGCTAGGGAAAGGAAAGGAGAAGAAAAGCAGCGCCGTTTGGTGTTTTATAAGATCTTTACGTCACGTAATCGCAATATGCGGCAATCTGTGGCAACTTGTGGCAACTTACCGGTGCGAAGTTCTGCTAAGTTCTGCTAAGTTCTGCCAGTACTATAATATTACCCCCCCCTCTAAAAAAGCCTGCCCTTAAGCTTTGTTGCTAAAAGTCTTAGTAAGAGAATCTAACTAATTAGACAACTTTAACTACCAGTTAAAGTTCCTAGATATTTTAACACCTTATATAACTAAGAAATTTCTAGGGCGTTTTTGTCCTTATGTTCTTCTAGTAGCTTATTATCTTCGTTATACTAGCATTCTATCCACTTATCTAGGTACTTTAGTAGTCTAGGTTTATTAGGGTAATAGCTATAGAACTTCTAGAGCTTATAGGGACTACCTATAAAGTTCTATATAGGGTACTAAGTAAGGTCTAGGTTATATCCTTTCCAACTAATATAATACTTTAACGTTCCCTTTACAAGTTTACAGGCTAGTACTTCTTTAATTTCCTATTTATTATCGCCATTAACTTAAATTAATAGGGGAGGTTTATTCTTTTATCCGGGTAGTAGGTTATTTATAGCTTTCTATAGCTTATCCGGTAAGAAGATAGGGTAAACTTTAATTAAGTTTAGGAGCTTAACCTTATATAAGTTACCTACTTTATTAAGAATCTTATATAGTCCTACTATTTTATAGTCTAGCTTACGGCTAGGCCGTTCTATCTTTTAGTTCTTTATTATAACCTAGACTATATCGCCTATAGTAAAGTCAGGCTTACGCCTATACTTATTCGCCTACTATTCTATTAATTTTTAGGCCTTTTTTAGGTTTATATAGGCTACTTTCTAGGCTTCTTCTAAGCGCTTAGCGTACTGCTGGGCTTCCTTATAAGATAGTTTTTCGCGTATAGTCTAGGGCCCTTCTAGTCTTTCCCAGTTAAAGCTTATATGGGGTAGGTAACCTATTTCTAATTAAATAGGGGCAAATCCGGTAGAGTTATAGGGTAGGGTCGCCTAGGCGTAGTCTATTAAGGGTAACAGTTCAGCCTAGTTATTCTAAAAGTAGTTAATAAAAGGCCGAAGTCTCTGGTCCAAGTATTAATTTATAATTTCCGTTTAACCGTCTATCTAGGGGTAATATACCGTAAAAAGCTTTAGCTTAATGCCTAAGATCTAGGTAAACTTATTTTAAAAGGCTAATATAAACTACAGCCTATGGTTAGATATAATAGTGTCTAGTAGTCCGTAAATTTAGTAAACGTAGTAGATATACAGCCAGGCTACCTCTTTAGTATTAATATTCTTGTAACAGGGAATTAAGAATAGGCGCTTGCCAAAGCGGTTAACTAAAATTATAACCATATTATATTCGTTACGGTCTAGAGGTAGCTTATAAAAGTCTATAGAGATATATTACTAGGGGCGGTTAGGTATTAGAAGGGGTTTTAATAGTCCTAGGGTCTTATCTCGTAAAATTATAAACCTATAGCAGTTATTGTAGTTCCGTATATAGCGGTTAATATTTATAATTATTTTGGGCTAGTAGTAGCGGTCGCCAATAATCCTATAAGTTTTATTTTTTCTAGGGTGGGCCGTAGAGACCTAGGTATATGCTTCGGCAATAAGCTAAGTCCGTAAGTTCTGTTCCTCTACTACTACTAGCTATTTATGGTGCTTAAGCAGTCCACTTTTAAGGGACTATAGGCTAGAAACGTTCTTTGCCTTTTCGCGATACTCCTATAGAGAAGGGGCCGTACGGTTTGCCTATAGTAGTTTATTAATAAGGTCTAGTTCTATAGAGTTAATAGGGCATATCTTAGCATCTAAAGAGTTTATATTTAGTTCTGCCTATATTTAGGAGTTAAGGTACTCTAGTTATAGTAGCGCTTAGGTTTATAATAAGATTTTTATGGCTATCTAGTTATTTATATCCTATTTACGCCTTATAAGAGCGTCTGCACGGTTAATAGCGCCTGGCCTATATATAATTAGGAAGTTAAACTAAGATAGGGTGTCCGCCTAGCGCGCCTATCGGGCTATAAGGGCCTTTGTTATTATAAAATATTCTAAGGCCTTATAATCGGAAACTACCTAAATAGACTTAGGGGTGCCTTCTAGTTAGGCTCGCTAGTGCTAAAAGCTAGAGATAATAGCTAGCATTTCTTTGTTGTAAATTGGGTAGTTCAGCTTAGCATCTACTATAGTCTTTAAATAGTAAGCAATAGGGTGCTATTCTCCGTTTATCTACTTTTAGGAGTAAACGCTAGCTATAACACTATCTAAGGCATCGGTTTCTAGCATTAAGGGCCGTTTTAGGTTAAAGTGGGCGAGTAAGGGAGCAGAGACCAGTCGTTTCTTAAGCTTATTAAAGGCCTGCCTATATACGGTATTAAAGTAAAAGGGCTAGTTCTTGTAGGTAAGTAGGCTTAGTGGCTGGGTAATTCTGCTATAGTTCTTAATAAAGCGTTAGTAGAAGTTATAGAACCCTAAGAATAACTATACTCCCTTTATAGTCCTTAGGGGTACCTATTAATTAATTATAGCCGTCTTTTCTAGGTCTGCCTTAATTCCGTTTATACTAATAATAAACCCTAGGTACTTTATATGCTTAACACTAAATTCTAACTTTTTAATATTGGCTTAGAGGCTAGTTTCCTAAAGCTATTATAGGACTTTATAGATATGGTCTTTATATTCTAGTTTATTTTTAAAGTAGATTATAATATTATCTAGATATGCTATACAGAAGTTATTAAGGTAGTTAAATAGTACATTATTTATATATTGTTGGTATATGGCCAGTCCGTTAGTTAGTCTAAAAGGCAGTACTTTATATTTATACATTCTGTAATAGGTCCGAAATATAGTAAGGTTTTCTAATTTAGGGTCTATCCTAATCTGGTAAAAAGCCTAGCGGATATTAAGCTTCGTAAAGATCTTAGCTCTACTTATTTAGGCCAAAGTCTTATTAAATAAAGGTAGTAGGTAGCGGTCTTTAAGGGTTAAATTATTAAGCTTATGGTAGTTAATACAGAAATAAAGTCCTCTATTTAGCTTTTTAGTAAAGAAAATAGGTAAGTTAAAAGGGGCTTAACTAGGCTTAATAAAGCCCTTATCTAGGTTATTAATAAGATACTGCTTTATGGCCTATAATTTGGCAGTAGATTACTATTAGAGGGGGCTATAGCCGAGAGTAACCACCTTGTCCGGCTTAATTTTAATTTTATAATTGTACGGTTAGTAAAGCGGGAGTATATTAGACGCTGCTTTAGAGAAGGTGTCTTTAAATTTCTAGTATTAATGGGGCAGTTTCTGTTCTACTAGCTCCTTATCTATAAGCTCGCCTTTCTCTTAAGCTAGGGCTTCTTTCTCTTTAATTATTTAATTAATTTTGTATAAGCTAGTTATAAATGCAACGGTATTAGGCTAAACTAGGTTTCGGTAGAATCCTATAGCGCTAATATAGCAGATATTAACTGGCAGGAGGTCTATAGGTTTCTTTATAGATATTTATCGGGCCATATTTTACAGTATAGGGTTTATAGTCTTCCTTAGCTCATATTCTATTTTCCGCAAGTTATCCTTCCGGTCTATTAGTTTAGTATATCGTCTAATGTCCCTAGCCTTTCTTTATAGCTGCGTGTTACGAACGCTTTAAATACAATATTATAACTACTTAGGGAAGAGTCGGAAGAAGCTAGTTAGTTAATTTAGGTACGGTCTAGGATGGAACCGATAGAGCTATATAACGAGGAATAGTAACTAAGGTCACGTGACGTGATTTGTATAATCTGTATAATCTACGTAATCCGTAATAGAGTAGATAGAGCACACGTATATTACGTATAAGAAGGATTTTATAGGAGTACAGTTGTGTATTTAAGGACCCTTAGTCCCTACCTAGATAGTTCCTTCCTTGTAGTAATTCTTAGAATATAATTAAAGTTAATCTGTTAGGCAACCACTCCACCAGTTATTATTACGTTATTTACTTTAATTTGCATTACCTATACACCTAGCCTAATAATAAGCCTAATATAGTTTCTGCTATAAGGTTCCGTTATATAATTACTACCTAGTTATAGTATTAAATACAGAAAGTCAAACAACATACCACTAAAAGTAGCCACTACTACGCTATTAACGGTAGTAACTACTTTAAGGTCAGGTGACACCAATATGGCAGATACTAACTTATAGCAACCTGTAACGGTTAGACAACTATAAGAGGTAATTAACTAGTTAATAGCTAATAATGCAGCGTTAGAAGAAAGGGTTAATGGGATTGGAGCAGTAAAGGTTAAGTTACCATTAATTAAAAGGTACTTAGGAGAGAGATTAAAGCTTAAGGGGTTTCTTACCTAAATGCACTTTAAGGTTACGTAAAAAGGAGTAAAGTTACTAATACCTATAAATCGAATAGCCTACGTAGGACTATTCCTGTTAGGAAGAGCATTTAAGTGGTTTAAGCCTTACCTTATAAAAATATAAATAAATGGAATGACGACCACTAATTAGGAGGTACGATTTATGTTCTTAAGCTAGGAAGGATTCGCAGAGCGACTTATATAGATATTTGGAGACCTAGAGGCAGTAACTACAGTAAAAAGAAAACTCCAAGACATTACGCAACGAACCTCAGCAATTAAATACACCATATAGTTCCAGACGTTAGTAATGTAAGTAGAGTAGAATAATAAGGCACTTATAGCACAGTATAAGTAGGGACTTAAGGCTAAAGTCTAAGACGTAATTATCCTAATAGAAGATACGGACACCCTACGGGATTTAATAGATTAAGCGATTAAGATTAATAATTAGATCTACTAAAGGGAATAGGCTAAAAGGGGCTAGGATAGAGTTCTATAGTTATATAAGATATAAAATACGCAACAACTAAAGCTAAATTAGAAACTATAGTATGGCGCAGAGCTAATAGACCTAAGCGGTACTAAAGAAGCCTATAAGAGATAGAGTAAGAAACTATAGAAACCTAGAGGTTAAGGATTTAGTAATTATAAGACTAAGGAGTAAAGGCTAAGCCAGGGATCTTAATAGTAGAAGATGTTTAGGCGGACTCTATAGCAAAGTTAATGGTTTAAAGATAGAGCTTATATAAATTGCGGAAAATAAGGTTACTTTATAAGGGATTATAAAGATAGTTAAAGTTACTATGCAATAAAGGGAACTAGACTAATAGCAGAAGATATATATATATAGAGGGATAATAGTATACTACAAGGAACAAAAGAATATTTAATTAAAAGTTTTGCGTTTTGTTATAATAATATATACCAAATTTATAAAGACGCTAAGTACAGCGTAAGCTATTAGCTATAAGAGCTAAAATTTATAAAGTATAGAGGAACCAATAAACCAGTTCGCAGATCAGACATTAAGGACGACAATTTTAACGTAGGTGAAACATTTTATAATAATAAGGCAATAAAGGCGGCTTACTAGAAGTACGCAGACCTTAAAGATGTTATATAAGAGGCAGAGGATAATTCCACTATAAAATAGGGAATATTAGTAGGGATTAAGACCCCACTAGATACGATGTCTATCGCTTTATAAGATGTAAGAGAAGTAGGATAGCGAACTACTTCGGCACTTAATAAAGGCAAAAAGCCACAGGCTTAAGATTCTTAAGATAAGATAAAAGATGACTAAGATTCTCAAAACGAGATAAGGTAAGCTTAAGGACCTATAACGGATAAAAACCAATAGAGTAGGGCAGTAGCTTAGGATAGAGTTTCTTATAAGCACAAGACTTTTAAGACAAGATAAGTAAGATTTAAGACTCTTAAGATAAGATGAGAACACTAAGTAAGCCTAGTTAGACTAAGGTAGGAGTAAAGCTTAAGTTAAAAGTAAGCTTAAGATTAAGAATCCTATAGAACTAAAACTTTAAAACACAAATAAGGACTATTAATAAGATTAGAGAATCTGCGGCATAAATAGTAACTAGACTAGGAGACAGATATATAGACCTAGAGGACTTACTAGGGGAATGTAGTATTCAGCCTAAAGATTAAAAAGTTAATACTAAGATTAAGAAGTAAGGAGACTTTAAGGATCTACTTATAAGACGCGAAAAGAAAGAAACTATAAAGGAGTTTAGAGTAAGAATTACCTTATAGTAAGAACAGAAACTAGATAAGAGATCTAGTATATTAGGATATATAAAGGACAGAGCGCTAGTATAAAGAATTACTAATAGGCCTAGAGCAGGTATACTAAGAGCTAAGTAGCTTACTAAACTAGAAAATAAAGAGGATCTAGGAATCCTAACTAGGTTTAAAGAATGATATATAAAGGGCTGTTATAACGCAGTAATAAGAAGATACTTTCTTATGGATAAACCGTACATACTCTAGTAGTTATACTAAAAGTGGTATAGGCAAAGGCACAATAACGAGTAGGAAGATTTCTATATATAGTTGGATAAAAAAGTTATCTAAGACTACCCGATTACAGAGAAGGCTATAAGTTATATTAAAGGAGCCTTAATTATAACATTAAAGGATTTAGAGGAGCGTTTAGAGGACTAGAGAAGCGAAAGGCGTATTTTAATACCTGCGAATAAAGTTACAACGCTTAGATTAACACGGTAAAGGTTTAAACTTAAGAATAAAGATAAGCTAAGAGTTAACCTAAGATACTAAGTATATTATACGCTATTATGGATTATATATATGGATAATACGTATAATATGTATAAAGCACTAAAGGATAAGCACTAGAAATACCCTATAAGAATATATTAGTTAATAAAAGAATAAAAGTATAGAAATGCTAAGTATATATATAGTTGGCATCTAGTAAAAGTTTAGAAGTTAGGCGACTTAATACTTTAACTAGAAAGATTTCTTATAGAAGAATGCCTAAATAAACGACAGTGGTAGGAATACCTAGAGAATACGTATCTATAGTATATTAAAGATAAAAAGCGAACTAAGTATTGGCTGAAAGTAGACTAAGTATAAATAGGATTAAGTAGCTAATAGTTAGGAAAAGTAGAGGCCTATAGGACTAGAGGGAACCAGTAGTAGAGCCTTAAACCCTTAAAGGAATTTAAGGATAATACTTAAATTTACGAGTTAAGTAGCAAGATTAATAGTTTAAGGCATTAATAGATAGTAGAGCAATAAGGAACCATATCTCGCTAATAGTAGTTAAAAGGATAGGTTTATTATACAGGAAAAAGGAGCACCCTTACCTATTAGTAATAATTTTAGGAGATCTAATAGCCTATAGAGGAGGGATTATTAACTTTAAAATAGGACCTATTTAGATAACTATTAAAGGGAGATAAATTAAGATGTCTTTTAATATATTACTATTAGGGAATAATAAAGCAGTACTAGGAATGCCTTAGTTATAGAAATATAATCTAAAGATCGATTAGATTATAGGTTAGGTTAATATTAGAGATACTTAACGCTATAAGATGTGATAATAAGCTAAGTTAGTATAGTACTAAGTAGAAGCGACCTATAAAGAAATAGAAAAAGGACTAAGTTACGTACTAAAAAGATATTACAAGTATAGTAAGAAACTATAGTTACCGGAAAGTAAAAAGCTATTAGAGTATATAGTATAGGACTATAAGATAGAGTTAGAACTAGAAATAAGTTTAAGGTTCTTTCTAATCTATAAGCTTACTAAAGAAGAAGGTAGAGTATTAAAAGAGTTTATCTAGGAAAATCTATAAAAAGGGATATATTAGACTATTATAGTTATTAGCGGGTTATCTAGTACTGTTTGTACTAAAGAAGAATAGTAAACTAAGGTTGTATATTAATTATAGATAGTTAAATAGTATTACTAGGAAGGATAGGTATCCTTTACCCTTAATTAGCGAAATTTAAGATAGGATAGGTAACGCGCAAATCTTTATAAAGATAGATCTAAGATAGGCGTACTATTAGATTAGGATTAAGGAAGGCAATAAATAAAAGGCAGCCTTTAGGTTAAAGGAAGAACTATATAAACTATTAGTTATATAATTTGGGCTTATAAATATATTAGTAACGTTCTAGAAGCGTATTAACAACGTATTAGGAGAATACTTAGATAAATTTGTTATAGTATACCTTAATAATATTATTATCTACTTAATAACTAAGGAAAAATACGGGGAATACGTTAAATGGGTCTTAAAGAGACTATAAGAAGAACAGATGCTAGTAGTAATTAAAAAATACGAGTTCTTTACTAGGAAGACCGATTTCGTTAAATTTATTATTAAATTAGGCTAACTTAGTATAGATTTAAAGAAGATTAAGGCTATAGTAAATTGGTAAGAACTAGAGAACGTTATATAGTTAAGATTATTCCTAGGGTTTTATAATTACTGCAGAAGGTTTATAGCATAGTGGTTAAAAAATATTAAACCATTTACGCGATTAATAAAGAAAGAAGAACTATAGGTATAGGGATAGGAATAGTAGGAACTCTTTAAGAAAGTTAAAGAGTTGTTTACCTAAGAGCCAGTTCTTAAAATCTATTAACTAGGACTAGAGACGGTTATAAAGATAGATATATTAGACTATATACTAGGAGCATACTTTATACAGAAATATTAAAATAAGTGGCATCTAGTGGTATACTATAGTTGGAAGATAATACCACTAAAGTTAAACTATAATATCTATAATAAGGAGTTATTAGGTATAGTTATAGTACTAAAGGAATAGAGAGTATTCTTATAAGGTATAGAGAAACTATTTATAGTTAAGACGGATTATAAAAACCTAATAGGATTCCTAATAATAAAGGAACTTAATTAAAGATAGGTTAGATAGGTAGAGATGCTTATAGAATACTATTTTAAGATTTAGAGTACTAAGGGTATAGACAACACGCGAGTAGATACTCTAAGTTAAAAAGCTAAACTATAAAATAATAAGAAGCTATTAGGGGCTTTACTACAAAAGGATACTAATGGATTAATTAGGTATAATTATCCAAAAATTATAGTAACTTAAGAGGAGTTAGATAAGGTTTATAAAACACTAGAAAGCTTTTAAGTATAAAGAATTCTAGAAGTATAGCTAGAAGATCTATAAATAGATATATATAAAGGTTAAGAAGCGACATATATCCTAAAGAGCATAGTAGAATAATTTATAAAAGATTTTTATAAGGAAATGACTTAAGGATACAATAGAGCTATAGGCTTAGTGTTAAGACTCTAAGAGGAGTATATTATTAATAGAATTTAGGGACTAGCGTAAAAGGTTATAAAGGAATATCTAAATTGCTAAAGGAATAAACTAATAAGGCATAAACTATATAGAGGGTTATAACCTATTAAAATACCAGAGAGACTATAGGAGGTTATATTATAGGACTTTATTATTAAGTTACTAAAGTTAAGAGATCCTATTACTAAATAAGATTATAATACAATCTTAGTAATAGTAGACAAGCTTATAAAGTAGGCATACTTTATAGTATATATAGAAGAGATATTAGTAAAAGATATCGCTAGAATCTATATTAAGGAAGTATTTGCAAGATATAAAGCACTAAGTAAAATTATATCGGATAGGGATCCAAGATTTATAGTAGCATTTTAGGGAGTATTTTTAGCAGAATAAGGAGTTAGAGCAGTAACTTTCACTATATATTATCCGCAGATAGATAGTTAAATAGAGAAACTAAATTAGACACTAGAGTAGTATCTAAGATACTATATTAACTACGCATAAAATAATTAGGTATTATTATTACTAATAGTATAGTTTATATATAATGCAATACCTTAAGAAGGAATAGGCATATTACTATTTAAGGCGAATTACGGATATAAGCTAAGATTATTATTATTGCTATAATAAGCAAAGAAGATAAGTAGTATAGCTAAGTAAAGAATGGAGATACTAATAAATCTTTATAAGAACCTTACGGAAATAGTAAAGATAGTATAGTAGAGAATAAAAAAGTACTATAATGCTAAGAGATCTAAGGGACTAGATCTTAAGGAGGGAGATAAAGTATAGCTACTATATAAAAATTTTAAGAGTTAACAACTAAGTAAGAAGTTAGACTATGTTAGACTAGGACCTTTTAAAATTAAGTAAAGGATTTTACTAGTTATGTTTAAGTTAAACCTACTAGCCAAAATAAAGATCTACCCTATATAGCATATCGCAATGCTAAAGCTAGTATATGGGAATATTAAGCTACTAATTTACGAAGTAGATATATATAGAGGATAAGAAGAAGATAAATAGCAAGTTTTAAAGATTATTAGTTATAAGGATATTAATAATAAAATATAGTATAAGGTAAAGTAGATAGGCTATACTAAGACTATTTAGGAGCTACTAAAGAATCTAAAGAACGCTATAGGAAAGGTATAGGAGTATTAGAAGAGATTAGGTTAGGCAGTATTAACAAAGAAGGATTACTAAAAAATAAGTTACCTAAGGGGGACCTAAGAAGAGTAGTTGCCGAGCTACTTAGATCTGTTTCCTTCTCTATTAGAAGAGAATCTATTTTTTTATTACTAAGTTCCTGCAAGCCTTATTCTATAAGTTTTTACTCCTTAGAATAAACCTTTTTACAACCCTTTTTAAGACAAATTAGTTAAACGGACGCCGCTAGATAAGACTTAAGGGCCCGTTACTAAGCATCGGCAGCCTCCTATTTAGCGTCCCGTAAACGACGCAATTTAGTAAAAGTAATAGATAGCTTATTATCTAGCTGTATAGTAGTAGATTAAATATAAAACCCTAAAATAAATTAATTAGGGAATTAGACGACTATTAAAAGTAATAGGTCGTGTATATTATTTTATAATTTATATGTTAAATTTATTAAACAAAAAATCTAATTTAATTTAGCATTAGAGATAGAGCGAACGTTATAGGACGAACAAATATTCGCTTTAGTACACTCTAAGTAAGAGGATGGCTATTATGAAGATAGGTTCGCTAACGTAATATAAACTAACCCCTTTTTTAAACAGCGAGAATATAGAAACGGCATAATCTCACTAAGAGATAATATTATAGTAATAGTGCGAATACAACAAGCAGTCGAAGAAGAAGAAATTACTTTAGGTATAATAAGCAATAATATTAACTAAATTAATTAGACGGATATTATACCTCTAGTAAATAACTTAAAGATATTTAGGATCTTTAAGGACGAAGATAAAGAGGAGGGAGATAGTATTACGAACGCTTTAAGTACAATATTATAACTACTTAGGGAAGAGTCGGAAGAAGCTAGTTGGTTAATTTAGGTATAGTCTAGGATAGAACCAATAGAGCTATATAACGAGGAATAGCAATTAAGGTTACGTGACGTAATCTATATAATCTGTATAATCTACGTAATTTGTAATAGAGTAGATAGAGTATACGTATATTACGTATAAGAAGGATTTTATAGGAGTATGGTTATATATTTAAGGACCCTTAATCCCTACCTAGATAGTTCCTTCTTTATAGTAATTCTTAGAATATAATTAGAGTTAATCTATTAGGCAACCACTCCACTAGTTATTATTACGTTATTAATTTTAATTTGCATTACCTACACACCTAGCCTAATAACGAGCCTATTGTAGTTCCTGCTATAAGGTTCCGTTACACTGCGTAGGGCCTAAGTTCTCTATTAGGGACTTAATTAGGCCACTACTAACTTCCTAAGTCTCTAGTACGGGTAGTATAATATAAATAGTTTAGGGGCGGCGTAGTATATAGATCCGTTATAGGTTAAGCTATATATCCTTCTTAAAAGCCTAATCCCTACGCGTTATATTAGCCTAGTAAACGGTGTTTATCTACAGCCGTATAAGGTTTTCTATTATAATACTAATCTCTTTTATAAAGGAAGGCGTTAGGGGTATAGTTTTAGGCTAAATAAGCTACCTGTTTTATATATTAAGCTATAAGCCTAAATAGGCTAGCCATTTTCTCCCTAAGATTATATTATAGCTTCTAAGGTCCGTAATAAGGAAGGGGACGTTATACTACCTTTATCTGTTAATGCGGAGGTAAATCCGTAAGATAGTTATAATAGGTAGTTCTATCCGTCCGTTATAACCGCGAATAAGAACTAGTTTAGGCAGTTCTTTAAGGGGTACATTTAAAAAGTTAGCTAGTTTTACAGCGCACTTTATATTAATTAAGGTAAAGGCATTTACTCCTAAGTCAGCTAAAGTAGAGGTTAAAACTTAATATTTATTGCGAAATAAAGTATAAGGGATAGTGCAGCTTCTTCTACTAACTAGCTGACCTAAATCGATATATAACATATCGATCCCTTTTAACCCTAAAGAGGAGTCTTCCTCTAGGGTTCCTCTTTTTCTAGCTCCGTACTATCCTCCTAAATTAATAGGACCTCGTTTATCTTTGCCTTTATTAGATAATTCCTTATAGAGTAGCTTATTTAACCATATAAGAAGTAAGCTCCTTAATCGCTAAGGGCCTATATATAGGGGTCGCTATATATAGGCTAAGTATATACTAGGCCTATAGTAGGGGTAGCTACGCGGTTAGCTGCTAGGTTAACTATAGGAGTTGCTAATTATACTAGGGCACTACAGGCCGTACTTATAGTACTTACGGCCTAGTTTACAAGGTTTTTAGTTTTTAGCTAGTTAGTATATGCCTTAATTTAACAGAGGCCTTAATTAATAGCTAGGTAATAGTCCGTAAGTTCCTTTAACGTCTATACCGTAGTATAAGCTAGTAATATAGCCCGCTGTAGGTTTAGGGTAAGCTTATTAAAGAGGTCTGGCAGTAGATCTTCCTAGGGGATCTAGGCCTATCTGGCTAGGTATAGAAAGCGGGTTTAAAAGGCTGAAAAGGTCTCCGTTATTTTTATATTTAAGCTTTTATAGCTAAGGTAAGCGTTTTATACGTTAAAAGGGTCTTTATAAATAAAAGATAAGTATTTAATTATTTCTTCTTTAGAGATAAAGGGGTTTATTAAGTCTTTAGTATATTATAGGCGTAAATTCATCTAGGCGTCTCCGCTAGTATAGCTAAAAATATAGGCCATTTTAGCTCGGGCGTTAGGGAAGTAGTCTATATTAACTTTAAGCTTATCCTATAATTAAAGCTTCTAATTATTAAATATAGGGTCGGTTCCGTCTATAAGTAGCGGGGAATCTACAACCTTTACTAACCGCTTTAGTGCTATATAGGCCTTAGTAGATCTACTAAGGCGCTAGAATAGGGCCTAAAGGACTATAGTAAGTCTTTAGTTGTCTAATAATAACTTATTATTAGATATAGGGGTATCTCTAGCTTTAAGCAGCTCTTACAGTCGTTTAATTTCGGTATTAGTAGCCGTAAGCTCCGCCTAGGGGGTTAAAACGTTAATTATTTCTTCGTCTAAAGTATTTAAGGGTCCTACAGCTGCTTTACCTGCTACTATAGTTTATAGCATAGTGGTAGGGGTGTTAGGTAATTCTAGGTAATTTCTTTAGGGGTTCTGGTCTATACATATCTTATAGGTTCTTTTCTTAAGGTTCTATTCTTTTCTTTTAGGTCCTATCCTTATAGTCCTAGTAATGTCCTTAGGGTCCTATTCTATATTCTTATAGATATTTTTAAGTTCTTTCTTAGGAAGAAAGAGTAGAGTAAGCTTTAGATAATATTAGCGACTTAGTTAATCAAGATATAAGCATAGCAAAAGGGTCGCGCAAGCCTATACGATTAGATTGTCTATAAACGAGAATCTAAAGCTAGGAAAAGGAAAGGAGAAGAAAAGCAGCGCCGTTTAGTGTTTTATAAGATCTTTACGTCATATAATCGCAATATACGGCAATCTGTGGCAACTTGTGGCAACTTGCCGGTGCGAAGTTCTGCCAAGTTCTGCTAAGTTCTGCTAGTGCCGTAATAATATATCGCGATAGATATACCTTAGGGCGAAGTCTGCCTACGTGCTTTATATAATAATAGGTACCAAATTAACCTTATTAATTAAGATATTATCTATAGATTTAACCTACCTATACGCTACGCGCTATATTTACATAAACCTATTATATATTTCCTTAATAGCAACTAGATAATAATCTAGGATGCTTATAATCTAATAATTACCACTAGTGACTCCTAGGGTACCTCTCGCACTATTAGCCCGCAGACCTTTTAGGGCGGCTTATTTAATAGTTATAATATAGTTTTTAAATAGGATTAGCTCGCGGAAGTAGATCTATTAATTAGCTTCCGTTTTAGACAGTTTGTCTAGGGTACTTTAAACCCTAAACGCCTCTAAATAGTCACCCTTAACACTCTCCTAATAAACATTAAGGCTAGTAAAATAGCCTATTCGCTATAGCTAGAAGACTCCTTCTCTATACCAGTTATAAACATAATAAAGGACCTATTATTACTAGTAGTAAGTACCTGTATAGACCCTCTAGACGTAAAGACACCGGTTATAAATATAGTAGAGGACCTGCTGTTACTAGCAGCAAGTACCTATAGAGACCCTCTAGTGCTAGCGCAGATTACCTATATATAAGGGGGAGGTGATTAAAACCCTAAAACTATTAAGTATACTGCAGTAGAGCTATATACACTCTCTATATAAGCATACCTACGAAACGCATATTAGTCGCACCCTTTTCTCCACTAGCTCCTAAAAGCACACTACTATATAATAGTCGCTTCGACCTCCGTAGCCCCTAGCCTACTAGAGGTATATAAGGAGGAAATTAATATCTTCTCTAATAAGCTAGCAAGCATGCTACTATAGAACTCTAAGTATAACTATATAATTAACTTAGAAGAGAGTAAGACGCCACTATAAATGCCCCTCTACGACCTCTTATAGAAAGAGTTATAGATCTTACAAGAGTACCTAAACAGTGCTCTTAAAAAGGGTTAAATTAGGCCTAGTAAGTCGCCTACTAGAGCGCCTATCCTCTTTATGCTAAAAGCAGACGGTATAATACAGCTATATATTAACTATAGATGCCTAAATAAGATTGCAATTAAAAATTAGTACCCCCTACCACTAGTCGGCAAGCTCTTTAATAGGCTTAGCTATATAAAGATCTTTATAAAGCTAGATCTTTATAATGCGTACTATAGAATTTATATTAAAAAGGGAGACGAATGGAAGACCGTATTTAAAACACGCTATGGTTACTTTAAGTACCTAGTAATACCCTTTAGTCTTACTAACACCCCTATAACTTTCTAAAGCTATATTTATAAAGCTCTAGGAACCTTAGTAGATACTATCTACGTAGTTTACCTAGATAATATTCTTATCTACTTAAATAACGAGGATAAGCATGTCGAGCACGTTAAGTAGGTACTGCGACAGCTCCGCGCTTAAGGCCTATACGCCAAACTATTAAAATATATCCTTTATATTAAAAACGTTAAGTTCCTAGGCTTTATTATTACCCCTAGGGGTATTATAATAGACCCTAACCGCGTAAAAGCTATTAAAAAATGGCCTAAGCCTAAGTCCTATAGAGATATCCAGGTCTTCCTTAGCTTTGCTAACTTCTATAAGCGATTTATCTAAAACTACTCGGATACCGTATACCCCCTACACGTATATCTTATATAGGTACATCGCAACCTAACGTTAGATAGGGAGAAGAAGAAAAAGCATAAGTTAAAAGGGCCTACTAAATAGTATTAACCCTAGTCCTAGCCTAATGACGCGTAGTAGGCATTTTATAAGCTACGCGCTACGTTTATATAAGCTCCTCTACTTCGCTACTTTAACCCTAATTTACCCCTAATAGTAATTACTAACGCTTCTAATTATGCCTATAGCGGTATACTTCTACAGCCTTTAGGGTAGGAAGATTAACTCTACTAGCACCTAATTGCTTATTATAGTTAGAAGCTTACTAGCCTAGAAGTATAGTATAATACGTATAATAAAGAACTACTCGCTATAGTGCAATACTTTAAGACGTGGCGCTATTACCTTAAATACGCCGCGTATATAACGCGCGTGCTCTGCAATTATAATAATCTTAGGTACTTTATAACCACTAAGAGCTTATTTACTTACTAGGCCTAGTATACTAAGGAACTAGCTAAGTTTAATTTTAAGATTAAATATAAGCTAGGTAAAATAAATCCTACTAATATACTATCCTAACGCCCGGATTATACTAAAGGCTTTAAAGATAGCAGTAAAAGGACAATCCTTAATACTATACTGCCTATATTATAGTAAAAGTTGCGGGTTATAGGCCTTATAGGCGGCCTTAGTGCTACTATACCAAACTAGTAAGTAGTATACGTGCAGTATATAAGCGACCCTTATAAACTTAGCGCCGGCGGACTAGAGCGTCCTACTATTCTCTTTAAAACTACCTTAACTGGCCTAATAGCGCTTAGCCCTAGGGAAGACCCCTTAGCCTAGGCTACGGTCCCCTGTAATAACCTAGTAAGTTACCTATATATTATACGTTACTTTACTAGCACTGACTTTACGCAAAGTCTTATACCATAGTAAGAGGTAGTAGTAGCTGCCTTAGCCGAAACGGCGTTTATAGAACACCCCCCTAAGTTACTAGTTAATTTTATTTATAAAGTATAAAAAAGGAATACCTTTACACGCTCTATATATAATTAGTTAACCTAAAAATAAGTTCCCGCTAGTAATAAGGACTATACCCTTAATAATTAAGGACTTCTAAGGTAAAATAATAAAATCTAGGTACTAAATTGCATACTACTATAATAGGAGATCCTTAAGCGAAATTATAACAATTCTATAGGCAGCCACTATGGTTTTAACCGTACCTTTAAGGTAATCGCGCGGAAGTATACTTAAAACGGCCTTACCTAGGACCTCTATAAATACTTAAATAATTATAATGCCTATTAACGCTCCAAATCGCGCCGCTATAAACCCTATAGTGAGCTACAGCCTCTTTAGGCCCCTACCCAAGCCTAGCGGCATTATTTACTTAACTTTATTACGGATTTCCCAGAATCTAAGACTCCTAATAATATAGAGTATAACTCCGTCCTTATCCTTATAGACCGTTTTATAAAGCTAGTACGCTACTATTTAGTATATAAGATAATTAATACTACATAACTCGCAGAACTCTTATTTAGAGTCTTTGTATAAATAGGGCCTCTAGATAATATTATCTTTAATAGGGGTAGTATATTTACAAGCAAGTACTAGAGCACTATATACTACCATCTCCGCGTTTAACGTAAACTTAGTACTACATTCCACCCGTAGATAGATAGTTAGATAAAGCGTTAGAACTAGAAGCTTAAGGTATACCTACGTATATTTACGAACTAAGAATAGTCTAATTAGGCCTCCCTACTCGAAGAAGTAGCCTTTACCTATAACTCTAAGGTCCATACCATAATAAAGCATTCCCCTATTAAGCTCGCCTATAGCTAGCTACTAAATGTCCCGGACGGAGTCCTAGATAGCGTTTAAGACGCCTAGTAAGGTAGGGAAGGGTTTAAGTTAATAAATGTCTAACTTATAGAGACGTATCTATAACGCCTACGCCTTACATATAAGGTAGCGGCGGCGTCAATAATATACGCCTAAAAGCTTCAGGTAAAATACTATAATCGTTACCACCTAGCCAAACACTTCGCCGTCGGTAAACGAGTCCTACTTTCCTCTAAGAATATCTACACAAAACGTCCCTATAAAAAGCTTAACTATAAGTTTATAGGACTGTTTTAAATCCTAAAGCGCGTAGGGCAGCAAGTATATAAGCTAGAGCTTCTACCTACTATAGCATAGCTTTACCTAGTCTTCTATATCTCCCTACTAAAGCCTTATAGATCACGCCCTAGGTTTTAACCCCTAGTAGTAAAAGAACTTAAGGAAGGCAGCTAGGAAGTAGAAGCAATTATTACCTACTAGGATCGTGCTAGACAACTACAGTACCTTATTAAATGGCTAGGATGGCTAAATAAGTATAATAAATAGAAATATAAGACAGAACTTAAGAATTGTTAATAATTACTAGATAAGTACCGTAAGCGGGACACCCTAGCCTTATAGCTAAAGCGTAGGCAAAAAGTAAGCGCCGCTATTAAAATATAACCTATATTAAAGCGGAATAGAGGACGTCTAAAGGATTAAAGAATAAGTAACGATTGCTATAACTTATAAGCGAGGCTACGGCGTATACCGGCAATAAAGCTTAATTTAAAAAGCACCCTTCTTAGACCTAGTTTATTACTCTATACTAGCTAAGCAGATTATTTATATATTAGAGAATAGGCCTATTTATAACTAGGGTTCATTTAACTAGGGTCCACAACCTACTAGTAACCCGCTAGTGGTAACCTATACTAACAACTTACACTATTCTACGTATATACTACGTAGATAACACATAAGGCTAAAACATGGGTTAGCGGCGGGTTTAATAGGCATATAGCCTTACTGTTTTAATCTAGCTGTATACAAATAACCTATAACCTACCCGTAAAGTATATACGGCGCTACGCCGGTATAGCGTAAGGCTAAAGTAGGGTTAGTAACGGATTTAATAGGTATATAGCCTTACTATCTACAAATCTGGCTATATATAAATAACCTATAACCTACCCGCAAGGTACTAGCAACCTACCTATATAAGCAAGCTTTAGAATATTTCTAGTCTACCGAATTTAAGTGACGGTATTAAGCTCTACTGGCTCTACCTATTAAATAGACTAATTAGGATTTTCTATACCGGGCATATAAAATCGCTATTAGCTCAGTTAAATGCGGGGGAGTTTTAGTAAGGTAAATCTAACTAATTAGATAACTTTAACCGCTGGTCGAAGTTCCTTAATATCTTCGCGCCGCGTATATATACTACCCATCTCTCTATACGCAAAATTAAAACGCTCTTTCCTCTCTAAATTTTTTCCTTACTAAGGTTTTTTATGGGGTTTTATTGAGGCTTAAGCATATAAAGGATTAGGGACGACCCTTTTTAAAAGGGGGGGCATTGTTAGGTAAAACCTAAGTAGATAGTTATATAGCCGTAAGGTATGGGCGACCCTAGGGCAACCTAGGGGTAACTCGCCCGTAAGGTACGTGCTCTACACATACTTAGGGAAAACCCTTCCTACCTTACACACAGACTCCTCCTTTTCCCTTAAGGATTTGTCTCTATCTATATAATATACCCATTATTTTATTATTGGACTCCCTATCTACATCCTTACCTTATACTAGCGGTTAAAGTTATCTAATTAGTTAGATTTATCTTGCTAAAACCCCCCTATATTTAACTAAGCTAATAATAATTTTATATACCTAGTATAGAAAATCCTAATTAGTCTATTTAATAAGTAGAGCTAGTAGAGCTTAATACTATCGCCTAAATTTAGTAGACTAGAAATATTCTAAAAGCTTACTTATATAGGTAGGTCGCTAGTATAGTAGTGTAAATTAGACGTTGCCTACTATCTTGGCATTTTCCTATATTTATAGAGCCTTTAGCTTCCTTCCTTCTTCCCTCTATAATAGATATCACGACTTTACTAGTTACTGGAAATACACTTTTTTCTTTCTTTCTTACTAACTAACTAACTAACTAACTAACCGATTAACCGACCAACCGACTAACCGACTAACTAACAGACAGACTAACAGCACTATGACTTTCCCATCTTAGAGAGGTCGTACCCTCCTATATATTTTATGGCATTCTACGTAGAGATGACGGTAAGCTCTTTAGATTAAAAGTCTAGTGCTATATATATAGGAGATATGTAGAAACATACTACGACTATAGAAGAACAGCCAGCTAGATAGATAAGATAGTAGAACTAGAGAACTAAAAAACCAGGCAGTATTAGACGGTGAGGGGAACCAGCAAACCCTAAATAAAAAGACTATAGAAAAGACAGGACGGCTAGACTTAATATATAGGCTAAAGAGTGGTAATAAAAGGCAAAAGGATATAGGTTAAAAGGTCTCGGCAATTAGATTCAGTGCCTATATTTAGGAATTAGACGTTAAGCAAACCAGCGAGCCAATTAGATAACTTTAGCCAACCATCACAGCTACCTAATACTTGCTACCCGCGCATAAGTATGGCCAGACCTTTATTAAAAATGTAGAGACGACAAGCTAAGGGCTAATTAATTAGATAGAAACGAGATCTGAGATATCTGGTGGCGAAGGAAGTTAGTACTGCTATTTACAAACAAAGGAGACAATATTAAGCACGGTCGCAAGTATACGAGAT
>Ga0307515_10003102_pt1 | contig 35175 bp, 45 predicted proteins | sample 17_EM_MG_FD_194513 | JGI IMG/M metagenome (GOLD analysis project Ga0307515, IMG submission 194513) | Populus trichocarpa ectomycorrhiza microbial communities from riparian zone in the Pacific Northwest, United States - 17_EM | ecosystem: Host-associated > Plants > Roots > Unclassified | place...
GGCTAAATTACGGCCAAACTAGCTCACATAACACCTACTTCTGACTCAGGCAAAGTTGTTTCCTCCCACTTCCCGCTACCCAATGGAGGGCACTAAGGCCACTGACCCACCAAGCCCACCCCCATTACTAATCTTTCGTATGCTCAACCTGTGGTGAGTTTGACACAGGGAACTCGTGGTGCGACATCAACTTGTTCGGTACAAGGAGTCTGCTCGGGTGGGTGGAGCGGCGGGATTCGAACCCGTAAAGAACAGCATAGTGTTGGCAAGACCATACCGCTACACTAAGGGGCCACTCCCCGGAGAAGGGTCGGTGAGTGGGGTGCATTTTCGGAAACCAATTACGCAGTTTACTGATATATTCTTTAGGGGAGTGAACAACTGATAGTCCATTCCAATGCTTACACATGTAGTCTATCTGCACCCACTAAGCTTGTATGACTCAATATGCCACTCCCCAACCTCTGCCACATCTTGAACTGCACTATTCCATGCACATAATAATTATAGAACTTGCAAGCTGAATTGAAAAATATGCAACTATCAGTTTAACTTTAATCATGAAGTAATATATGCATGATTTTTGTATAATTCAATGCTCTTTCACCTCCATAGCTCTGATTTACCATATCTTCACAAATGAATGAGTGGCTTTAGAAAAACCCTCAAAAATCGCCCAAAATTACCAAAAATTGCAATTTTTCAACAACCATTCTATCACTTCTGAACATATGCGAAATAAGAGACCAAGAGGTGAAAGAGCATCAAATTGTAAGTATTTCATGTACACATTACTTTATGATTGGAGTTGAACTGAAATACTTAATTGGGAGTGGATATTTGAGGATATTTGATGGGGTATGCCAAGCCATCCAAAAGCTTGAAGCTATGGATTGTCAGCCAATAAAAATCCTTCTTAGAGGTACATACCGCAAGTCAACCAATGAGAATGCCTCGTGCCGGCAAACCAAGTGTATAATATATAGACAATGGTTGTCTAGTGACGTGTTATATTTCCTCGTGCCAACACCTCCGATCGTCAGTAAGGCTACAAACACTTCGATAATGGAACACTTGATCGCTATCAAAATCTCAGTTCTCACTCTAATTTTCAGCCTCGATAACTCCGGTCGTTAACAGCGTCAAGATGGAGGTTGGAGGGAAACCGTTACTGGCTGGCTGTTTCTCGTTTGCGAACATGACCCCTATTAAATTCATCGCGTGATAGTACACCTCAGAAGAATGTTGGTGGGGTTTTTCCGGTTGGTCCACGTCGGGGCTAGCAAGAACAGTATTATCACGACATCTGCTGGTCTCCAACGCAACCTGCATATAAGACTGCCGTGTAACCTCCAGCGAGATCTATCATAGGTCGCTTAGCCTCGTTCGTTTACCTCCACCATATGTAATGCTCATAGAGGAGCTTGATTGTTACAATCGCACATAAATACAGTTGCTGCGAGTTCCTCTCATATTCGGAGTCAGGTAAAAGTTCTTCTCATATCCCACTCAACCACTCAACTCACCCCGTCCCGCCTCTCCCTCTAGTGCCTATTCTCTCCTATGGCGGAAATAGTTGGGGCTGTCGCTGGGGTGATTGCTGCATTTGCAGCGTGCGACATTTTCGTGAAGAAGATCCAAGACATACGCAAACGGAAGAAGAGACTGCAATTGCAGCAACGAATTCTGGCAGCCGAAGTTGAGTTTCACAAATCAGCAGTCAAAGGGAAACGCAAGATTGAAGAGAAATATTGGCATGGTATCGAAACGATAGGGAAAATTTTTGCCACTGGCGATGGTTAGTATAAGTCAGTGATGCAGATGGATGGTATGCACTAACAAGTAATAAATAGAAATTTCTAACTCAGAGCTGCTGAAAGTAACCCTGGATATGACTCACAATCTAGTCAACATTGTCGGCTTTTTATTAGGCGAAAAGAAGGATATACTTTCAGTAACTGAGTATGCGAGGCTGAAGATCTTCTCTGATCATGGAAGGGTGGCAACAGTGGATGCACTCAGAGGACTTTTTCAGCGAAAGTCACAAGCTGCGCCTGTCCGGCCGGAGCTGAAATTGTACGGCACTACTGAGCAAGACCGATGTAGAGAGAAATGCTAACAAATACAGAAATAGTGGTAAAGAGAGTAAAAATGGGGACAAAAACGGCAGGGAAAAATCTCCTAAGGTTAGATGTCGGGATTAAGCGACGTGAGCTAGACGCTAATAAACGCATGTCATAGCCACAGCGAATTCCGTCTGTGGAACACACTACTCTGCCCACTGTGACAGCTCCAACAGCAGATTCAGAAATAGAGATAATAGAGCCAGCACTAGAAAAATCGATAGTAGCACTAGCCGCAGTCCGGAGTACGGAAAATGCAGTAGCTCAAGGGCCGCCCTCCTCCCGATATGCCGCCCTTGTCAATGCTGTTAGGAGCGGAGACATGACTAAGGCCAAGGATCTTGCTAAATCAACCTCTGACATTAAATTAAACATAGCCGATGTCCTTGAGATCGCCATCAAGAGGAGGGATATGAGGATTATTACTCTCCTAATGGATTCTGGCGCAGATATGGAAGCGGTGAACAAGCATGGTTTGAAAGCGCTTCATGTTGCAACGCTATTTGGGCGAGATGAAGCACTGCGATTGCTGCTGGAGAGAGGTGCAGATATCGAAGGGGAATGCCGCATGGGGGGGAAAGCACTGCATTACGCGGCTCAGGATGGAAGGGCAGAGCTAGTTCGGCTGCTGTTAGACAGAGGTGCAGATATCGAGGCAAAGACTCATAGCGGACGGAAACCTCTGCATTACGCAGTGGTTAAAGGACATGATATGGTGGCAGGGTTGCTGTTGGACAGAGGTGCAAATATTGAAGCGACGGATAATGATCAATGGAGACCGCTTCACGTCGCGGCTGGACATGGGAATGACGAGGTAGCGCGTTTGCTTCTAGATAGAGGTGCAGATGTTAAGGCGAGAGGAAGCGGTGGTTGGAAGGCACTACATTATGCAGCGGGGATTGAGAAAGAGGAGCTGGTTCGGCTACTGTTGGACAAAGGTGCAGATATCGAGGCACAGGGTGATAATGGGGGTAGGGCGCTTCATGTCGCGGCATACCATGGGCGGTATGAGGTGGCCAGGTTGCTAGTGGAGAGAGGTGCGAAAATTGAGGCGCGGGATGAATATGGCAGGAGTGCGCTCCAAGTGGGAGAGCAGGTTGGGAGGGGAAGAGTGGTTCAGTTACTGCGGGATGCGGCCCGCATAGAATTTAGGAGAAGTTTACAATGGATTCAAGGCGATAGGTAAGTCATTCCTTAATACAGTTCATCTCCAAGTTCTAACGAAACATTGCTCAAAGTATTCCTCTTAGCCGTGGTAGGCGAGTTTTATGAAATCATATTTTTTGAAAAGTAATAATGCACTATTTTAATACTTGTCAACGGCCATTTAATGAGGTCGAAGCTACTACCTGAGTACCATAATCTTCGTGCGAACGGAGTGGTAAGTTAGGACCGTGTTACTTGTAGAGGAAGATAGTTGATTGTATTCAGTAAGATATGAGCTCGTCTTGGCTCCCATGTATCGAACATATCCGTGTTACAGACTTTGACCATCTATAGAAACCAGTCGTGCACAAAGTAGGTCAAGGTATCTTGATATGGGACGTAGACTGAGACCTGCAGTAACCGAGTGAATATTGTGAAAGGAGCGATCCATCTTTGACCTGGGAATGATGTCGTAGTGCTGCATAAGTATCCCCCCATATTCCTGATAGTGACTAAGATGCTAATAACTACGCAAGTGTTTAACTGCTAAAGACTTTGCTGCGGCCGATCTCTGTAGTTTGCTGCAATAAGCTTTCGGCTTGTATAAAGAAAACGTGCAAGTCTCCTCGGGTCAGATTAGGCGAATATCAGTCATAATCAGGTCCAGCAACACTGGTGTTAAACCGGACTATAATGACTCCTATTACCGAACACAAACCGGCAGGTCACATTTCGTATTACCAAGCGGGAGTTCGGGATCCTGGATATGAGATGTTAACTTATGTTAGTTGGACGGATCCACAGGGTATACTGGACTAAAAACACTCGAAACAACTGTGATGCTGTAGTTATTGTAGAACACATGCTTTGAGTACAAGACAAAGTTCTGTCAAATCAATCCCACGCTTCATTGAGAGAACAAAAGTTACAGTCAGCTACTTATAAGGCTACACTCTTACGCTGCTAGAGCACCGTACCGCTGAAATGCGTATCCTGACTAACAGCTACGTTGCGATTTTAACTAACCCAGAATTCAGACCGCACTGGGTAGTGAGCACGATATTTCAAGGATATATTTGTTTGGCTAGAGTTGCTGCCACATGGAGAGACCCGTATACATAGACTATAGTACAGGAAAAGAGAGGAGAAAGACTCGGCATGGCATATATACAGAGAATCTTCGGGTATGCCGGTGCCTCCATTTGTCACTCGCCGCTCGCCACTCGGATATTCACAGGAGTCGCTAGCAAATGTAAGTGATAACTTATGATAGTTTGCGATACAGTATTATTCTCTCCACCGCCTAGATTTATCAAACGAGATAAGAAAACTGAGTTAGTACATCTGCGGCTGGCAAAATGTTTGAGAAGTCTGCAAAATTTATAACGACGATATGTTGTCGAAGATTGCGCAAAACATGTTTAGGATCCCTGAATGACTGTATTTTTTGCACTGTAAATCAAACTAGTAGTTTCACAATTGATTTCTTCTTCGTAGTGAATACACTTGAGCTTGCATGCATCTATGACCACGCGAGAAATGATTCTAAAAATGATGGGGTCGAAACCGAATTACCTGTCTAGTCTTGAGTGCACTTATAACCTAGGTAAATTGTTTTTAACTCATCATTCATTTCATCGTGATAACCAGTCACTAATTAAACCTCTCAGAGCTGCCAGAGACCATTAAGTACATCAGCAAAATGTGAAACGGTCCGGAAGCCACATGCAAACCTCCCAGACATTCCAGTCAACCTCACCAGTACTCCTAAGTAATTCCAGACGCCCCTGAAGCTAATCAAAGTACTCTCAGATACTGCAAGAGCATTCTCAGGTACTCCTAAAAGCACCTGCAGTTATGGAGGTGCATTCCAGATACTACAAAATCTGACTTATAGGATAGTTAAATTTCAGGGCAGCTGAGACCTCTGCGCAGGTCTGCGGGGGACCTTAAACTTGGTACTATATTCTCACAGCAGTAGTTCTTAGGGTCCCAGGTCCCATAACCACAAGGCATCTCGTCAATCGTATTCGTCTGTTAGACATTTGTGTTTCACAATCACAAGAAGATTCGCTACATCATAATATGGCATGTATTCTCTATCTAAGTCTATCTATATATGTACATACGGTCCATCTGGCTGCAGACAATGCTCAAGCGCAATCGGTGGAGCACCTCAAGACAGCGATTGAGTGAACTTAGAGATGCACTTAGAGGCCGTGATCGAGCGAGTTTAGAGATGCACTTGGAGGCCGTGATTTGTGCTAACTTGGAAGCGGAGATGAGTGAACTTGAGAGATGCACTTGGAGGCAGTGATTCGTGCTAACTTGGAGGCGGTGATCGAGTGAACTTGAGAGATGCACTTGGAGGCCGTGATCGAGAGAGTTTAGAGATGCACTTGGAGGGCAGTGATCGAGCTAAATTGGAGGTGTACTTGGAGGTGGTCGATCTGGAGGCGGTCGATCGGGAGGGAGGCGCGACGGGAGCTGAAACTCTATTCATTGGTTAACTCGCAATCGTGGGAATGTGATGAGAGTTGACTTTACCTTTGTGCTCCTGAAGCGCTGGAGGTGGTCGATCTGGAGGTGGTCGATCTGGAGGTGGTCGATCTGGAGGTGGTCGATCGGGAGGGAGGCGCGACGGGAGCTGAGACTCTATTCATTGGCTAACTCGTAATGGTGAGAATGTAGAGAGTAGAGCATAACAAGGTGAGCCGAGAAGATGAGAGATGAGAGATGAGATACTGGCTGGGAGCGGGAGACAGTCGATCTTGGGTGGATGCTGTACTTGGGGTTAACTCAAGATCATGGCATGGGGAGGTAGAGAGGGATGACTTAACTTCGTGTTCTTGGGTGGTGGTAGAGTTGTGGACGAGTAAGAGAGAGATGGGAGATGAGAGGAGATTGGGGAAATCATCATGAGAAACTGGGACTTAGAGAATTTCGTGTGCCACAGTCAATTTACAATACCCGATACGGCAGGTACGGCCCCGATACAGCAGGCATGACACCCGATCCAGCAGGTACGAACACCGATACGAGGGATTCGAAACCCGATCCGGCAGGTCGTACCCCTTATTTCCCACATCCCCTCATATCCTCCCATATTGTCCCAATCTCCATCCCCTATCTCTTTCTTTCTCGTCCACAACTCTACCATCACCGGAGAACACGAAGATAAGTCATCCCTCTCTACCTCCCCTTGCCATGATCGTGAGTTAACACCGAGTACAGCATCCACCCGAGATCGACTGTCTCCCGCTCCCAGCTAGTCTCCCTTCATTCTCTCGAATACAAGTTAATCCCTCAATGTAGCGTCAGCTCTCGGCGTGCCTCCCTACAGATCGACCACCTCCAGTGCTTCAGGAGCACAAAGGTAAAGACAACTCTCGTCACATTCCCACGATTGCGAGTTAACCAATGAATAGAGTTTCAGCTCCCGTCGTGCCTTTCTCCCGATCGACCGCATCCAGATCGACCGCATCCAGATCGACCAACTCCAAGTACACCTCCAATTTCGCTCGATCGCTGCTTCCAAGTGCATCTCCAAACTCGCTCGATCACTGCCTCCAAGTGCATCTCTCAAGTTCACTCGATCACCGCCTCCGAGTTAGCACGAATCACGGCCTCCAAGTGCATCTCTAAACTCGCTCGATCACGGCCTCCAAGTGCGTCTCTAAGTTCACACGATAATGGCCTCCAAGTGCATCTCTAAGTTCGCACGATCATGGCCTCTAAGTGCATCTCTAAGTTCACTCGATCATGCCTCCAAGTGCGTCTCTAAGTTCACTCGATCGCCATCTCCAGGCGCACCTCCGATTGCGCTCAAGCACCGCCTGCAGCCAGTCCAGATAGACCGTGTATAGATCCATAGCTACATTGATAGATACATAGATAAATAGATACATACAATGCCAAAAAAAACCCCGTTTATTGATGTGACTGCAGTGCCACATTTACCCGAGTGCAGCATGACTTCCAGAGTCCAGTGAGTGTAACATATTACTAAATTTAACATTCCAATTACTGGGGAATAGCTCAAAATAACCCAGTAATGCAAGATACATCGGCAAAAGTGCAAATCGACTATAGGCTGCGCTACGCGCTCATAGTAAGCTTCCCGTGGACCCTGCGACGAGCAGTCTATAGTCATCTACAGTAGATTCATAGATATGTGCGTGTGGGACTATGGAACTATATACGGCTGGCGGCCGGAGATGGTCCTATACCTATCTTTACTGCCTGGAGTCTTCGCTGTTATACCGGTACTGCACACAGTATCGCTGAGTGTGCTTGAGAGCCCGCTGGCGGTTGAGTGCCTGCTTGAGTGCCTGCTTGCAAGCCTGCTCGATAGCCTGCTTGGAAGCCTGCTCGACAGCCTGCTTGGAAGCCTGCTTGAGAGCCTCCTTGAGAGCCTGCTGGAGAGAGCCACGCTTGAGAGCTGCGCTTGAGAGCGCCGCGCTTCGGGAGGAGTAGAGTTTTCCACGGAAAGCTTTTGGCCGATGGAAAACTCTGAGTTTGTGGAAGCTTTTGACGCTGACGTTGACGTAGCCAATCTACTTGTCTAAGCACCTCTGGTACTATGATCACCAACACCAACACCATCACCATCGCCATCGCTATCGCCATCATCACCATCAGCCCCGGCCCAAATGCTCACACATACGTCCACAATCGGTGGGAACCGGGCAGCAGATTCCTCTGGAAAATCTGAGTCGGAGATCTGCTCTCCCCAAGATCCAATTGTCTACCTTTCCTGCAGAATCTAAGGCTGCAATTCTCAACACCATGACCGTGAGGCATCGTGAGATCTTGTCGTGGTAGCCGCGCTAAAGATAAGGTTCAGACTATGATATCGACCGACGTCATGATTTCGGCCACCGTACGCCGCCTGCCACACGCCACATGCCACACGCCGCACGCCGCACGCCACACGCCACACGCCACACGCCAAACACTCCCCGCCAAACACCGCCCGCCACACGCCATCTGCCTCAGACCTCCCGGTGCCTGGCGCCCGCAACTGAGCAAGTCTCTGGATCGAGCACGCAGGAGCATACATGGGAGCATATAGTCAAACGAGATTGGGAGTGTCTTGCTTCTTGACAGTGATCCTGATGGGCCAGGCGGGCCAGTTTCAGGGGTAAGCCTGGCCAGGCCATGTGTGCGGCCCACACCTGGCAGGCTTTCAGCAGGCGAAAACTGAGGGCGCCTGGGTAAACCATGGGCCGAAAAGCCCACAGTTGGACTACAGGTACCTGCAGGCCAGGGGTAAAACTTCAAATATATATATCTAGTAGTACATTCGGTAGCAGTATGAAAGTGTGATGGTCTATTCTTTGGCTAAGCGATCGTCTATCCCCCATATCTACTGAGTCTACTTCTCCTTTCCCATCGATTCCTGATGCAATGCATCCAACATACGCTCCATCGTATTGATCTCAGTATGCACACAGGCAATTAGACCCTCTCGTTCCCAAGACTGGCAGCACTCTAATGCCTCAATTATATGACCACCAAGATGGCTTCAGCAGTCAGAAATTGTGAATTTCACTCCACTGAAGACCCTCTCTAGTTCTGTTGACATTGCTGCAATGCGAAGAAATGCAAGTGTCATTCGGGCAAGATCCTTCAAGCGTCGATCATTCCATTTGCCAGCCCCATCAGATATGACATCATCTGCATTGTCAATTCCTGATTCCTGAAATTGGGTCAGAGCGTCCCTGATTTCCACAACGAGCGTACCCCACCGCTTCTGTTGCCAGGTGGTAAGGCGTGAAATTGATACAATCTGCTTAGTTGATTCCTCTTCGATTACCTGGAATGCCAGTGCACCTTTGTAACTTTCCTCCTTCAATCTCGTCACAGCATTCTTAGCAGCCGTAATCCAATTTAGTCGATCCTTCCACTCATCCCGGAAATAGTGAAGTTTCGTTTCTGAATTTCAGTGCTACTGCAGCATAGTCCACTGGGTTGAGGTCTGCAAGAACATAGTACCTTCCAGATATTTAGTAATACATTAGCACATGTCTTGGGGTTTTCAACCAGGGTGCCACCTGCTTATCAAGTATAGCCCAGCCATTGTTAATCATGGCAATAAGGTGTCTTCCTGTTCTTTCAGTATATTGTATCTTTGTGTGCTCCAGATTTGAAAGAGGTTCATCTGTTGCAGGAAGAATATCAGAAATACAGCCATTGGCATGCTTGACTTGCAAAAGCTTGGTCCATCAGCAATAAGGTGCAGGGATATCCATCACAATTCGAAGTTTGTCCCAATCATTGGGTGTTGACTTGACATACCGCAGTGCTTTCACTGTAGTTTCCTGTTTTCCATTTCGATTCAGACCAATACTTGGAGTAATAAAATATTCGATTGGCTCCTGCAGTTGGAAGGCTTCTTTCAAAGACTCATAGTCACTTGACCAGCAAGTGACATTTCCAATCTTTGGTATGAGAACAGTTTCATCTGGATTGTTAGCTTGAACTTTTTCATCAAAACAGTTAATTCTTTGGGGGGTATACGTACTGCATACAACAATGTTATGTTGTCTTCCAAGTGGTTCTTTTCTTCTCCATCAGAGCAGTTCCGCTATATCTTCCTGATACTCATTGCTTTGAGCAATCTCTCTCTCATATGCATCAACATCCTGTCCCCACAGGAAAGCCTTAATAAAGAGATTCCGAATATGCCCAAAGCAATGTACGTGATTATGCCTTGGTTTGAAGTCATGTATCCCAAATTGTTTGAGGTGAACCCCAATAAATTGTAGCACAGAATCATTGTTGGTGGCATTATCCATGGTGAATTAGTGAATCAGATGTTGTTCTTCATACTCACTGATAATATTCCAGAAGTATTGCACCTGGTCTTCTCCACTGTGTGCTCCTTTGAATCTCTGCAGCCCAAGCAGTCCTGTTCACAGTGGGTTGTCTTTATAAATCCAGTGCCCCACAGTTCCACGATATGCTCCACGGTTTGGTGCAGTCCATAAGTCAAAGGTAATGTGGATTCGCATTTCTACCAAGTGTAGGGAGTTCTTAATATGAAGCGTAAGTTCTGGATGAAAAGTAAGCATCTATTCGCGAACAGTGTCACCACTACATGCCAATGAGTCAGGAATTGGATCAAAGTTCGCCTTCTACAAAAGCATTAGTTACTGGTGACAGAATAGTGATGATCTAGTGAAAGAGTTTGGGATCTTATACAAGCAGTAAGGTACCGTAGCAATAAACGAAACAGTGGGTGTTTGACTACATAGCAGCTGATGGTATTCATGAATATCCAAGGAAGCAACATAGTTTTAAGGATATCAACATTAAATTCAATTATAGCCGGCAAGCAACTGGAGGATCTGTCAATTGAGTGTCGATATATATTTGGATCTGTGCTGATAGATCCATCTGGTCCAATGGTGTGCCTGTCACGGAGATGGTCTATGGCATTTCATGTTGAGCCATCAGCATTCTTTGTAGCAGTTCTCAAGTTTAGACCTGGATATTTGGGTTAGCATAGGTATGAGAACATGTTCTTTTTGAGCTTACATCGATTGCAGCTCCCCTTGATTCATCCACCTTCAAATATCTCCCATCCGTTATCTGGATTCCATATGTAACTTTCGTGTACTCTCTTCTTCAATAGAACGAATGCAGGAACCTCTTCTTCTGGAGTGCCAGCCACCGAATTACTAGCGATGGTAGGTATCAAAAGACCACTGGGAGCAGAGGTGAGTGTAGATATTTTGCTTGCTGTATCACAGGGTTGTGGACTTGAATTGAATGACATTATTTGGGAAGATCAAAAAATAAGGACCAAGTAGTACTGAAGTGGAAAACAAGATATGAAAGATGATGGTAATAATTCGAAAGAAGCAGAGCAGAATGTCACAGATATGTTGAAAGTAATTGAGTACAAAGAGAGGTTGATTAACTCTTGTACAAAAGTGATTGTCTATAGAACTAACTATGGAAGAAATCTAAGCTGTATATACACAAGGTGAATTAGGCAAATTTTGAACATTTGCTGAAAACCTTCCCAGAAATTGCAAATCAGCCTGTGGCTATGGCAAATGGCGAGTGACTCATCAAATGTCAGTCTACTTGGCGATCTCACAAAATATTCTAGTAGGCCGATTGCCTTCCGGCAAACTGATGAGAAAACAATATAATCAGTTGGTAGAGGAGAAGAGTGGCAAGAGTAATTTGTCATGTAGATTCACTGTGGCAACAATGAGAACTTCTTGATTTCACCAGCAATCTCAACAGCATATAAATTGTGTGTCATTGTAGGCATATATCCAGATATGGCCCGATTGGTGGTGGTAAATAAGTATGTAGGTGAATAGTAAGGCAAGATTACCGCTGCAGTGCAGAAGCACTTGTTCAGTAACAAGATCAAGCTGGCAGGATGCCAGCAAAGTGATTGGCTCACTTATTGGGTCACATGATGGCACTTAAAAGCCCACAGTTCACCTAGTCACCCACAGTTTTACTGCCGGCTTTCAAATCGCTGGCCTGGCCTACGCAGATTCTAAAATCCAGCGGCCTCATCTGGCCCGGCCTGCAGGCCACAAGCCCAACTGCGGGCCGGCCGGGCCTGTCGGGAACACTGCCAGTGTCTAGCGTTACAATATACTATCCAGACTTGCAAAAGCAGTGTGGCGTAAACCCAAGTTTGGGCTTAGTCGGGCCTGAATCACCTTTACTGACAGGGACAGGTAGGCTTTCTTTTTTTGTTGGACTGAGTGAGTAGCCATGGCTGTGGTGGGGCTAGGCTAGTATCGGAAATAAGATTCTTCATAAGAAATTCTTCATGACAATCCAATGTTCTCAAAGGCCCGGTCAGACTGTCATACTCTAAATAGAGTGAATACAGTGTGATTAAAACTAAAACAAAAGGCCCGGTCAGACCCAGTGTTCCTAAGCGGCCAGGCCGGCCTTAGCGGCGGCTTTCAAATGAGGGCCGGGCCTGCAGGCTTTTCCGGCCGGCCTGGCGGCTTTTCTTGGCGGCCGGGCGGCTTTTCTTCGCGGACTACGCCTAAACAGAATATTTTGTTTGAAAGATTCTCTGCTGCCTTTACTAAGAAAGTCTCCAACGTACGAAACATATACCATTTCCAACTCAATCATCGTAGCCCTGCCATTGCCGTATTCCATCCATCAACCAGACCAAGGCTTATGCAGGCCGATACAGGTTTTTTACATCACGTGCAGGCCGGCTTTTGACCAGGCCGGGCCGGGCCGCCGCTAGCGCAGACTTTCAGAATGGTGGCCGGGCCGCTTAGGAACACTGGTCAGACCCGGTTTGGAGTAAAGAGCAATACAGTCCAGTCTAGCGGCGAGATCAGACTGAAGTGGACCACAGATTGGCAGTCTTGCACTGGACTGGACTTGATTCGTCCTGACTTTTAGTCCATGAAAACGCATAAACATAAATCTCGAGCGCAATAATTACAATATTGTGAGTTTCCAGTCAAAGCGGGTGTATTTACCCCATTACCAATTCGATTTCTCCATGTATAAACCGAGCCCTGCAATGCGATCCTGGAACTGAGTCTGAACCGGTCTGATGAACTGCTAGACTGGCCCGATTCCAATCCAGAAAACACTTGTACTGCATTGGTTTAAACCAGGACGGTTCCGGTCTGCACTGGTCCACTCTTGGACTGTTGAGAACATTGTGACAATCACTCTGGGCCCACGCATAATCTTCTACAATTGCCATGTGCCTAGGCTGACGAGGACAGTGGCGAGATGAATAGACTGGATGGTGACAATACATGAGTACTGTTACAGAGTAGAAACAACTAATTTGATGAAATCACGAACCAGGGTGAAACAAGTGTTGGATGGTCTCATGTTTTGCAGTATGCACATAGAATAATTACAAGCTAATAGTGATAGTGAGGGAAAGAATCGGAGGCAGAGAAGTGGATGAATATCTCCATTGGCAGGCTTTGATACGGTTGAAGTGGCCGGACAATTATAGGAGATACCCTGACTAAACGGAGTTGCACTCAGACAGGAACCAATAACGTCTACCAAAAGAAAAGTCCTTGGCGATTTTCATTCAGCCCCAAAATATGGTTGCTGGTGGGAACTGGCGGCCTGGAGAAAAGAATGTAGAGGTGACTAAGTCGGGTTTGGGATGACGACACAGGGATTATCTCTGGATAGACAATCTCGCAGTCTACGCTTTACGTACGGAATTGCAAGTCATTTGGGTCCTGAACCGCAAACCCCTGCACAGTGGGGGTCGTTTTACTATCCCAACACGATCAATGTCATGGGAGTTACCGGTGGTATATTCTGGTACCACAAAGATCGATGCCAGATGTCTTGCGGAAAATTCGATCTCTACTTGCGGGGCACTTAGCGGGACACACGATGTTGTCATTTAAAAAAAGCAAAAATGTAATTTGCAAACGCCCTATCACAAGTGGAACACAGTTAGGAATTTCAAAGGAATTTTGCTTAGGAAGTGAACGCCATATATTGGTGTGGTTGTCCACATTGTCGTCCCATTCCTCCATCACTTGTACACATCACATACCCTACATAACGACAACTATATCTCACTTTGAGGAAAGGATTCTGGCAAGAACAAGAGGTACTGAGAAGAGAAAGAAAGTATTTACTATTTGGACTATTGATTTAACTAATGGTAGGTCGGCTAGCAGCAACAGTGATAGCACGATCACGATCACGTATTCGGCGGTTTAGTCACGCGCTACAACATAGGCACGATGGCGGCAGACGCTGGCTCACGCCAGATGACAAGCCTGTATATGAGTCGAGTGGATATGTCGATACGAGACGGCAGGTGGTTGCAGTATTACAGTGATGACCTTGGATTGAGCGAGTTGGATCTATCGATGTGGATAGGGAGTGACGATGGTGAGGTTCTTCAAGGTATCCCAAAGCTTATAGCGACGACTTCGAGCTAATATATTTTTTAGGTAAATTAGTATGGGATTCCAGTGGATTCCATTCTTCGGCGGTGAAGGTGATGTTGGTTAACGGACACGTATTAATTGCGAAGATGTATCGGTCGGATGGTTCCACTATGATGAAATCATCATTGAATTTGGACTTGCGCATTCATTGCGATGATGAGGTTTTGGTTTACGATGCTGAACGTGCTCAGCTTGGTGAAGTGATCTGGCCTTGGACAATGGATGTATCTCTCGATACTTTAGATAGATAGTTTGGTTGAGCATTTTCTAAAAGGTCATTTTATGTCTTCGGAAAAACTTCTGTTTTTAGGATGGTCAGTGAAATTGTAGCCCGGGGTTTGTGCGGGTTGGTCAATTGTGGTTTTTGAGTTCTGGAGAAATGTGTGTGCCGAATTAAGAAGCTTAAGGCGGGTGTGACGAATCTAGTAGACCGGCGGGGGTGTTGTTTGCCAGTTGCGGTGAAGCAAATAGTTTCACGCTGCATACTTCTCGGCGCAGAACAGCACATCAATATGGAGGGTAGTTGCTGCATATGTGTTGTCTTGCAGACGCGGCAGCTAATACTAGATGCATGGTGCTCAATGGTAGGCCTGACGTCCATTTATTTCGTCACACACGTATCCCAAACGAGTAGTCCGGATCGCGGTGATCTGTCGATCTGTATTTCAACAACACCAGGGGCAAAGCTAATATGTACCATGCCGCCTTCAGTTGCAACTACCCTGCTTCGTTATGAACATAACGAAAAGGAGCCCATTTTTGTGCAATAAAATTCGCCACACCCCAAAAACATATCGCGGGAGGTTACAGAATGAGCACCGACGGCGAAATTCTGCCCGGCGCCGCCATTGCATCCGTTAGTATCGGCAATCAAATCCGAATTTATTTCCAAGACGTCCACGGCTACATTCGGGAGGCAAGAAGCAATGGAACCACGTGGTCGGGCGGCACATACAAAGACATTCTCTTCCCCGCGAAACTAGGAAGCCCATTAGCGGCGGTTGTTTCTGACCCAGGAAATGTATCTTCATAAGCCACCTTAATTCAGATCCAGTATTCCTCCTTGGGCGATACTGATTGCGCGGTGTAGGAGCAGGTAATCAGTGTCTACTCGGTCGATCGCAGCGACAACCTCCAGGGATACTATAAACGGGTGGGTGATGGAACCGCTAACTGGAAGCTTGGAACATTTTGCGCTTCACCAAAGGCCCCGCATACACCTAATACACGTCTTGCTGCCATCGATTACAGTCACCAAATCCGTGTTTACTACCAGACTCCGTATGACACCATCCAGGAGCACTGCTTCGATCCAGTCAAAGGATGGTACCAGGGATCTACGCTGCCTGTCGCCCTATCGGGATCCTCACTCGCAGTGACTGCGAACGAGTTATTTTACCAAGACACTGCCGGATGGCTGCGTGATAATGTGCGCTCTGGGCAACAGTGGAAAAATGGGAGCGTCATGATCGAGGCGCCCATGAATACTTCAATTGCGGCGGTATCATGGCCGAATAGCACCATGGATAGGGTGTATTACAGAAGCTTGTCAGAGGAGATTGTGGAGGTTAAGTGGGGCGCGTATCCGGTGAGGATGACGAGGTGCATTGGGAGCAGTAATATTGCGGCGACAGTAACGGAGGAGAGTGTTGTAGTGTTTCACCAGAGAAATCTGCAGCAGCTGCAGCAAGTGAGGAATTTGGGGGAGTCGGGGGAGTGGTTGTTGGGACATGTGGTTCCGACGGGGTCGTTGGTGTAAAGAAGCAGGTACAGGTTGTATTTAATGCACGATGCGTTCTCGCCTTAGTGAGCATGGTATAGCTTGAGTGATAGCTTAATGACGTGAATCACATGTTCTAGCCAAGATTGGAACACGGATTCTGGTGGTATTCACGTGATTCCTGGCAGCATACCTCTACTTGCCCACGATTAGATCCAGGCTGTTAAGCCCTATTCGTGGATACATGACTTATTCATAATCCACCGGGGTAACCCAATTCGCAGATTGTTTGTATGTACAGGGTGTGGTATGTTCGGTTGTGGATGGGGGAGATTTTACCACCCGGAAGGCGGACCACAGGTTAAGCGCCCCATTCTAGGATCACACCAAGCGCCACCCCATTCACAGATGGGGTGGACCTGCGAATAGGACTTAACAAAGCCAGTGAATTATTAGCAAGTTAGCCCTAACCCTGTCAGTCACCCACATCTAGTCTAGCAGCAATTTTCCGTTAATTGCTCTAGTAGTCCTATAACGGCGTAAATAAGACCTCAAAGACCTGCTGAGAGTTTTGCGTAAGACTATTCCCACAGGGCAGTGCACCGATGTAATTGGTAGAGCGGCAATCTCATAGGCGGAGACCTAAGAGTTACATGTGATAGTTACGCTTCGAAAAAAACTCTAGTACTAAAAGACTCAATCCGTATTTGATCGAATGTCACCACTTGGCAGGCTGGAGTTTAGCATTTTCAGGTATGCAGACCTCTGAATAGTCCGTCCCCTTCAGGTAAAAGTTGGCCTTGGCCTGGACGACAATTTTCGAGCATTGTGCAGAGGATTGTCAGGGACAAGGGCAAAGACTCCAAGGACGAAAAGACTAAAGGGCCCTACACTGTACAATCCAGTTGTGAGTGGGAAGCTATAGCCTATAGAATACAAATTCTTTGCAAGTGCGGCAGAGCACCACCCCCCGAGAACCGAGGTGCTACATTTTACAGTGTAGAGTACAGTATCGCTCGTATTTATTCGCTTCATTTATCCCTATTATCTCTAGCCAAGTTCAGGCCGCCCGCAGTTTCACACTATTATTATGTCAAGCCACCCATTTTTTTACTTCAGGCCCATTGCCGTTCAGACAGCACCCTACACCCATCTATACGGGGCCCTACGTATTGAAATTATGCCCCGGAACGGATCAGGTCTCCTGAATTCATGCCCCACTCCAAACGTCGATTCCTAGCCCCGAAAGTTGCCAGTTGTACCGGACCATTCCAGATTCCTGCAGGTATGTGCATCACAAGCATATGTAATGGAAGGGAGAGAGCAAAGAAGGCTCAGAACAGCGCTGAATAGTTTCCCACATCCGATAGTAAAATATTGAAGCATTTCAGAAACAAACATGAATTAGGGGACCGTAGAGCCTGCATTATAATGCCGCTAGGATATTGTATATTTACCTTGCAAATACAGTCATGCAACATCATAAAACCTACTTAATCCTGAACCCATCCTGTCATACGCGCTGCTCCCAGTTCCACCAGGCCACTCTTCCACCAATCTCATCGTTTCCTCCAGTCTGGTTATCCAACACGTCGGCGGTGGATCACAATAGTTAGTCGACTCTACACAGTGCCTCATTCTTTCCACTGCTGACGAAACGACGGTTACTTTACCACCACCGTCCTCGTTTGCAGTAACAGTGATTGTATTACTCAGACTTTTCTCTTTAGCCGCATATCTCGGGCCGCCAATCATATTTGTCTTACGCATTCCAGCGCCAGCCTCCATGTTGAGTCGCCGCAGCATCGGGTTCTTACTCTTCAGATATTCAAAACCCACCTCGCGCTGTTCAGTGTGCAATAAGGGGTGTGCAGTTATCATAGTCGTTTAAGTATCATGAATACGTACTTGCTGTCTGCATGGGTGTATATTGGTACCTGATAATTAGACCGCGGAGCTGCAGTTCGTCCTTTGCTGCAGCGCCCGCGTATCGGACCTAACGCCCTATTTGTCGCCTAACTTAGCCTGCTGCAAGAGGCGGATGCTCATGCAATGATTGCGGGGTAAACTGACACTCAACTTCAAAATTTCGGCTAAACTGCTGTGCATACACAATGTTTCTTGGCGTCGCTTTTCGTCTAATTAAGTTGTAATTTTTATTGCAACGTAGATTCGTTGCATCCTGATGGCGAATAGAGACTGCAGGTGGTGGCCGTGCCAACCGTCCTTCTCGTCCAGACAGAGCCATGCCCGACCTTGGATTACTATTCTATAAGGTGAGAATTCCCGCCCGCTTTTACCCTAGGGCTTCCAACATCCGGACTACAACCCTGCAGGGCCTTACAGTCTTTGCATGCTTAAAGCTGAAATGTGTTGGAGTGATGGGAAAAAACAAGCCAATTATACCCACTCAACTCTATGAAGTGGATCAACAGGGTAGAAAATGCGGATCAACGATGTGGGAGTTATGCTGACTGGGTGAGAAGCTGCCAAATACACATCAAATCTCTGATCCTACCTCGTGTTTTGGGTGTGGAAGCACGCACCGTAAGCTCGGCCTGACTGCTGGCCTGGTTGCTGGCCGTAATTATACACATCCGGTAACCGTAACGTTCGCTGAGACCTACAATCGCCCTGATATTGCGCTAGGGATTCGAGCCTCAGTCCCAGATGCCCCAGGGCAAACAAAGTGTTCATCCAATCTGAATGGATCATGGCAGTGTCGAGCCTCGAAAGACGCGAGTCCGAACGAACGGTTAAGAACCCTGAGAGCAAGGAGTGATAGGAGTTTATCAGAGTTACTTCTATGAGATTTTCCCCGATAAATATTTACTGTACGGTGAAAGATGAAGGTCGTGGCATTTCTCGTTGTATGCAAGAAAAAAGTTGGGTGCTACGTCATAAAAAGTGGTACCCACGTATGACTGAATGGATACAAATTACAAGGGTAGGAGCTAGATTTGGGATGCATGAGTGTGGGGGTGCATAAGAGGCAGTGTGTACCGAGAGGCATAGTGATTGCAGACTTCACATGCACACTCAGCCTCACGGCTTCGTTCGCCCTAAAGCCTTTAAGTCCAGTCATGCATCTACTTCTCAACGCTCTCGAAACACAACAGCGTCGCAATACTCTCAATGGCAACCTTCGGATTTTCAATCAGCGACTTCATCACAGTTACCAAACTCGCTTTACAGCTCTACGATTCGTACCACAAGTTCGTTAAGGAAGCTCCTGCAGAATCTTTGGAGCTATGCAACGAACTGGCTGCTCTGAAGTTCGCCTTAGACCGTATTCACACTGATCTACAGCGTCCCGAGTCGAAAATCGTTCATCACAGCGAGGACCGGATAAAATCTCTAAAGTTGCTTACCGAGAGCTTGTATCTGACTCTGTTACAACTGGCAAAGCTTGTCGACCGGTACAGGCCTGTGGTTCGGAAAACAACAACTGCTACACTGTGGACAAATTCGTTGGACGACAGAACAACGGAATATTGTCAAGATTAGGTCAAAGTTGATCAGTCACGTTGGAGCATTAAACCTGGTGGTATCGATTATCGGCAAGTTCGTATCCTCATTAGCGCCATATCAATCCGAATGCTGACATGGAACAAGTTCAAGCTTAGGCAGAATGGAGTGTATTCTGCAGAGAATGGACTCCGTCATGATAGGTTCTGCATCTGGAGGAGAGCAAATTGATCCTTTCAGTCATCATTGAACCGATATCAGTGATGCTATTCAGATTTGCGATCAGTCTGTAAACGACAACAATGAGTAAGTTGATGTTGTCTACCAACTTGCAACCTATACTATGCAGATTCCCTATCAGTCTGCAGATAGTAGCGACAAAGCCAATAGCCGTGTAGGCGACAGCGGTGAAGACGACAGAAGCAAAGACGAGTCCGACAATGTTCCGCACTCAGTCGTATTAGCCGAGGATTTGATGCCTTCTGAGTATCTTTCCATACCAAGTAGTGACATGCCAGAGACGGGAATAAACCAATTAGCCGTATCTGTATGTCCCCTTATTCCCAGTTAGTACATCAAAGACTGATTCCAGCAGAGTACGAGTAGTGGGGATCAGCTAGATAATCTGACCACCTTATTTTCGGCCGCAAAGAGTGGATGGTATTCAGTGATTGAAAGATTCATTCTAACCAATGACGTAAATCTAGGCGGCAAGAACACAGATGGCAACTCTGCACTCCATGTAGTAGTACATAGCGGATCTGAACGGATTGTAAAATTGCTACTAGACCGAGGACTTGATTCACTTGCAACGAACAACGCCGGACAAACTCCACTCCATTTAGGGATTATACGCGGAAGGGAAAAACTGACAAAATTGCTGTTTGATGCGGTGAATGATCTAAACCCACTAGATAATTCAGAATCGCAGCCTTTCCATGCTGCTGCGGCTGCCGGATCAGTATACCTTGCAGAGCTTCTGAGGGAGAGGATGTGGGGGAATCCTTTATGTCGTAACAAATGGGGAGAAAATACGTTGCATATAGCAGCTAAAAATAGACATACGAAAGCTACTTCCCGGTTGCTTAAAGACGGAGTTGACCCTAATATTCCAAATAATGACCACCAAACAGCACTTTTCTTGGCTGCTGACAAAGGACAGACCAGGTGGTATCCATATTGTTGGATAAAGGGGCGAACCCAAATATTCAAGAGAAATAAGGCGGGGTGGCTCTTCATGCCGCGGTGCAAGCTTTTTCGATTGCGACAGTGAATGTTCTGCTTCATCGAGGTGTGGATGTTAGCTCCGTTAATGGTTATAGAAATAGTGTTTTGCATGATCAATACCAACCTCCGAGCGAAGACAGATGGGCTATGTTGGAATTTCTACTAAACTGTGGAGCGCCCGTAGACAACGAAAACGACGAGGGTGAAACGCCTTTGTTTTGTGCAGCTTTGGATAGTGACACTTGGTTCGCAAGTCGGTTGCTTCAGAGGGGGGCAAATGTGAATGCACGAAGCTACAACTCTACACCTCTCCACCAAGCCGTGGCCAGAAACAAGGCTCATATGGTCGAGTTTTTGTTAGACCAAGGCGCCAAAAACGACGCTCGAGATGATGATGAAATGACACCATTACATTATTTAGCGAAAACTGCAGAAATTTCTACCAAGGAGATAATGAAAATGCTTATTGATGCCGGGTCAGAGGCAATGGCGATAGATCGCCATAGAAACACAATCCTTCATTTTGCTATGGGTGCGAAGTTTGCACATGGGGCCTACTTCCGGGTTAATCATTGTGATATAAATGTCAACGTTCGAAATCATAGTGGCGACACGCCCCTTCAATGCTGCGTGACTGCGGAACATGTTCGTCTACTGCTGAGAAGAGGAGCCGACGTTAACGCTCAGAACGGTGAAGGCCGGATAGCCCTCCATTTATTCGCGCAAAAATACAGCCACGAGATAGTGCGTCTGCTGGTGCAGAATGGATGTGATGTAAATATACTGGATGGTAAGGATTGACAGCACTTTACTACTCTGCAACTAGTTTCAATGATTCCACCAGTCCGCACACGCTTGCAATTTCGACATTGTTTCTTAGTCAAGTACCACTGAAAACATGACTCATCCTCACATTTATCGCTGCATACCTCTGGATACCCACTCTGGGTGAAATTATGACAGTTCTGTCTGTATATTTGGTGCCATCGAGATATATTTCCCCCATTAAAAGACCGATCCAGTAAAAAAATACCCTAAACCTGGACACTGTGCTGGACTGGTCCAAATCAGTCCAGGCCAGTTCAGTCCAGGTCTAGAAAAAGTGGGGATTGGTCCGATCCCGGTCCAAAAATTACTCGGACTGGATTGGACTGGACTTGGACGGGCCCGGTCTGGACTGGTTGAATGCTGGACTGGTGGAATCATTGACTAGTTTGCCATTCAGGGAAACTCCATCGCGAAAGATTTTACTGGATCACCCGGGAATAAACCCCAATGCGCGGACTCCTCAAGGTTGCACAGCTGTCCATTCCTTGGTTCATTTTGTGCGGGAGAAAGAGCCTGTCAAACATTATTATGAGAACATATTATTAGAGAGAATAAATGTAATGCTTGAAGGACGAGTGGGGGTTGACATCCAGATAACGAAGTCAAAGCGGCACTTCAACTCGCTACCGAAATAGCACCTGATTCCTTTGTCAAGCTGTTAGTCGAGAGCGGAGTAAATTTAACCCTAAAAGACAAGTCTCAAAACATACCATTTGCGATAGCGGCATCAAACTCTTGAAGCGAATCTGTCGGAATGCTACTATTTCCGTCCGGCCGGGAATGATCTTTCTCGTAAAGGAAAGGAGCCACTAATCGACAACCCTACACCGAGTACCAAAAGACGGCGAATTACAGAAGACGAGTAGCACGATTGAGCATGGAAACTGTCCAGGTGGTGGGAGTGGAGCGCTTGAAATTTGAAAGCGTCATGGCGAGGATTGTTAGGAACTAGAGGAGTTGCACAGAGGGATGTCGAACTACAGTGTTTATATTTCTGTTTTCAGTGGCTAGCGAAAAATAACGCATGTGCTTCATTGTATTTACAGTGTTCCTAAGCGGCCCGGCCTAGCCGGCTGCCAGGCTTTTTGCGGCGTAGGCTTTTCAAATGGAGGCGGGCCTAGCCTGCGCCAAGATAGGCCCCAGATTTTGCGGCCGCTAAAAAGCCTGGCGGCCGGCCGTGCGCGTAGGAACACTGAATTTACACACCTGACCAGGCATCTCAATAGTGCTTCGCTTTGGTGTGGGGGACTTATCGTTATATCCCTGCATTCAAATGACGCCCCAACTAAATAATTGGTAGCTGTGAGTCTGACAGGATCCCGCGTAGTCGACTAGAGATAGTAGGTAAGGTAGGTATGGTATGTACCTTGACTAGTGACCCCTGCTGAAAGGATGCAACGTAAAGCCCGCGAGCTAAGTCATTCACGAATTAATATACCCTATTTCATAATACTACGCTGGCACATAATACTATACTTTGCAGTCAGGGTCGGTGGAGAAATAAGGAAATAGTACTCGTCGGATTTTCAAGACTCCGGACACCACCGGTAGCGATTAAATGACATCGATAAGATTAGGCTGCATTAAATAGATATCCAACTTGAATGTAGAGTCAGCATAATATTCATATATCGCCAAAGGTGTTTATAATGAGGTGTCCAGAGACTTAAAAATCCGACGAGTACTCAGTGGCTTCATAAATTGTCACCAAGGTATATGACTTTGCCATTTGTTACGATATGGAAGTTGGGGAGAACCGTGTGCGTGTATTCTATGGTACAGAGAAAAGAGAGAAGGAGAAAAACTCGAGATATATACAGGAGGCATCAGCCCCTGCAGCAGTCACCGTGTATCAGATCTGTAACATGTCTCCAGCACATGTACACCAGTAACACCATTTGTTGCGAATATTGAGGGGAGAACTATATCAGTGTGCATAGACTGTTGTACAGAGAGAAGAGAAAAGGAGAAAGACTTGGTATATATACAGAGAATCTTCAGGTATATCTTCGGATATGCTGGTGCCATCCTTCGCCACAAATGCCACTCGCCACTCTCGCCACTGGATACCGGATAATCAACGCATCATTTTGTACGATAGGTAATTGTGTGCATGAAATCCTTATGATAGGTAGGTAGACTAGCAACACGGAGAATGATAATGTTGATCAGGTTCGACTATTCAGTTGTCCCTGTGCTACCATGCAATGAAGTACGGATAAGATATGGTCTGGGCATCTATGTAGGGTTGACCCTGTAGGGCAGGCGACATCATGATCGACCTTGTAGCAGATAGTTCAAGGCCACAATTGAGTCATTCGCCTCGCATCGGCGATGTGAGGTTATACAACACAATCGACTGTCAACCATGCAGTCATACTATGCGGTGGTTAATAATTTGTGGATGTCACCCGAAATAATCCAAACACTAGTTACGTATATTTCTTAACCTCAGTGTACGTCGGCAGGATGCTCTCTTGGTCTATAGAAGGCAGGTGGAGAAGATAGATAAGATAGATCGATAAAATCAGGGTAGAAACTAGCCTCGTTGTTCTAAATCGGCTTAGCTCACGCAATGGGTACAAGGTTTGATTACGACAGGTGCAAATGTGATACTAGAAACGCAAGACCTCATAGAAGGACAGCTACAAAATCTGCCAGCATCATAAAACTTTAATAGCTGTCAGCGATTTACAATAGGTTGCACCGAACCTCTGATTCGATCATTAGTTTCAGAATTATTATGAGTACATAACAATCTTCGTTTAAAGCGGATCACACAATTACGGCAGGTTATAGGGACAGGTCGGGCACTTTTGGTTTTGGTGTCGGGTAGGGTGTAACTAGTTCTGCCAAGAAAAAAACCCGGTCACTATGATTGACACAGTACTCACCCCAGCATACTAGTACCATTCCCCTTACAACCAGCAGCAACAAGGTCAGATCAGCTCTGATTGCCCCAGCAATTGCAGCATTGGAATCCTCTCATCAAGCTCGTCTAAACCGTACCACTCCCACCCAGAACAGACAACTTTGATTTTCACAACCCACTGACCCATCTACTTTTGATCTTTCCACTGCTTTTAGGCTTGATCTCTATCAAATCTACTCCGATTGCCCCAGCGATTGCAGCGTTGGAATCCTCTCATCTAGCTCGTCTAAACTGTACCACTCCCACCCGGAACAGACAACTTTTAATTTTCGCAACCCACTGACCCATCTACTGTTGATCCTTAGAGTGCTTTTAGGCTTGATCTCAATCAAATCTACTCCGATTGCCCCAGCAATTGCAGCGTTGGAATCCTATAAGCAAGCTCGTCTAAACCGTACCACTCCCACCCAGAGCAGACAACTTCGAGTTTCGCGACCTGTTTGATTTTCTTGACCCCACTGACCCTTCTGCTTTGGATGTTTCTGCTTTTAGGCTTGATCTCTATCGAATCTACTCCGATTGCCCCAGTGATTTCAGCGTTGGACTCCTCGCATCAAGCTAGTCTAAACCGTACCACTCCTACCCAGAACAGGCAACTTTGATGTTTGCAACCCATTTGATTTTCTTGACCCTGCTGATCCTTCTGCTTGTGATCTTTCTGCCTTTAGGCTTGATCTGTATCAAATCTACTCTGATTGCCCCAGCAATTGCACCGTTGGAATCCTCTCATCAAGCTCGTCTAAACCGTACCACTACCACCCAGAACAGACAACTTTGATTTTCATGACCTGCTGACCCTTCTGCTTTTGATCTTTCTGCTTTTAGGATTGATCTCTATCAAATCTACTCTGATCGCCATGGTAATAGCAGCGTTGCAATCCTCTCATCGAGCTCGTCCGGACCGTTCCATTCCTCACCCAGAACAGACAAGTTTGATTTTCACGGTCCCGCCGACTATTATGCTTTGGCAGATGGCCGATGATCCTTCCCACAGGCTACTGTTTATGCCTTCAGATGTTCGAGATAGTATGAGACAATCTGAAGATAAGCCAGCTATTTCCCAGGTTGGAACGAGTCGCAATTCAGATGGTGGCTGTAATTCCATCGCATCCCATGTTGGGGATGATGGTTTGTCACCAGTCTCTATTACTAGGACAAATGATATGTGGACTACAGCCAAAGAGAGGCGCAATGCCCGGTCCATTAAATGAAAGGAAAGAAATGCTGAGAAAAAGAGAATGCTGCGACAAGAAAAGAAAGAGGGAGAGGTAGCTGCGGTTACTGCAGAAGTTTTACAGCAGGTGCGTCTACCATTCAATACACGGATCTCAATCCTGTACAAGTCTCGCAATGCAGAACATGAGCCGAGTCTGCTTGGGATGCTCCTCTATGCGGATGACCCTATCTTCAAGGACTACTATACCATTGACAGGCGAGGTATAGTTTATGTATGGGATGAAAAAGTGAAAAAGGTGGTTTTTGCAGTCCGCTGCAGTACTGCAGATGAACTAGCTGAGCAGGAACATGACAGTTTTAGCAGTCTGTTTATGCATCTACACAATGACTCCAAGCTTCATGCAGCTATTACCAACAATGCAGCACTGAGATATGGAAAAATGTGGGGTTTGGGATGGCGACCTGGGTTTGACAAAGGGTATGACTATGGAGGATATGCAAAAAGCATGAGGGTTTCAGAGAACCAGTGGAAAGCACTACGCAACAAAGATGAAGCGATGCATACATTCTATGCGCAGAGATATGCTTCACTTGCTCCTGCTTTCTGGCATGCGCAGAAGCTCTTCAATGTAGAGAACAAGGCACCTTTCTTTGGTCATGACAATTTGGAAGATTTGGAGAAAGATGAGTGGTCTTTTGCATCAAATTTGACATTTACCAAGAGTGACAACAAAGGACATATGTTAATTGCTTTCCTCAACCAAGTTCCATGTACTAATCTATGATTATATATTGATAGGGAACTTCCACAACAAAGCTCATCATGATAATGATGGTAGCCTTACCACATTTGGAATCTGGGCTCTGGTTGACAAGCAAGGAAACTGGATTTCTGAGCCACGTAACTCTCAGGAAATACCAATGACTGGAGTATTTTTCTATATTTTCCCTTATAAGATGAAGATTAATTTTGTAGCTAAGCCGTATGCTATCTGGGAGTTGATTTGGTGTGGAAAAGAAGATGGACATGCAACAGCAGATGGAAAAATGGCTGGAAATTTGGATTGGTTTGGTACCTCAGCTCAGACTAGTAAAAAACTACTAGAATGGCTGAGATTGGGTATAAATAATGGGTTTAAAGCTATTAAATCTAGCTTTAGATAGTCCATATATGTAGAGCCTTTAACAAGAATAATATTGAGACAGAAGCGGAAAATAATTCAAAGAAATTGAAAACCAATAAAAATTATCAACGGCATTTATCAGCAAAATGGGTTTTAGTCACTGGAAGCCTGCTGGAGTGTCTGAGAGGATGTGGAGTGTACACTTCGAAGCGTCAATTTCAGGCAACTATCAGACCATAGGAGGGTATTCCGGCCGACCATTGGAGTGACTGGGATCTCTGATGAGTGGTACAAGAGTCCCATCGGGGTGATTGTGATGAGTTTGAGAACACATCGCTGCACTGGAGGGAACTTTGTGTGCACTTGGCAGCACCTGGGATTGCCCACAACAAGTCTGGGAGCACCTCGAATCACAGTTGAGTAGTTTGGGGAAAACATCATCTGTCGAAACGCTGCTGGTGCTCCTGGACACCACAGCTACTATTCATCGTTCAATGATTTTCAAAACTCATGTATTCAGTTTGTATTTTCATCCATGTATCAATATATCCACCCATCTACACACGATACATCTGGACTGCCTGCAGGTGGTGCTTAAGAGCAATTCGGGGTGCACATGAAAATGACGTTCCAGTGAATTCAGAGATACACTCCGAGGCCGTGATCGTGCAAGCTTGGACATACACTCGGAGACCGCAATGGTGCAAACTTGGAGGCCGTTATCGCGTGCGTTTGGAGATGCACTTGGAGGCCGCAATGGTACGCACTTGGAGGCTGTAATCGAGGGAGTTTGGAGTCTCACATGGAGGGTATGATTGAGCGAGATTGGATATACACTTGGAGGCTATGATCGACCAAGTGTGGAGATGCACTTGGAGGCTGCAATTGTGCAAACTTGGAGACGGTAATCGTGTGAGTTTGGAGATAGAGTTGGAAGGTGTGATTGACTGAATTTGGAGATACACTTGTAGGCCGTGATAGAGTGAACGTACAGATGCACTCCGAGATCCAGTGCGAGCGGGTTTGGATCTGCACCAGGAGGCTATGATCGAGTGAGTTTGGAGATACACTTGGAGGCCGTAATCGAGCAAGATTGGACCAGTACTTGGAGGCGGTCGTCGGACGGCGTGCCAGGTGCTGAAACTCTTTTCATAAGTTAGTTAACTTGCAACTGTGGGAATGTCACAAGGTGACCTTACGTTTGAGCTCTCATGGAGAGCGGACTGATGGCAGGCGATTCTGTAGGGAGGTACGCTGGAAGCTGAAGCTACATTCAGGGGCAACTTGTAATCTGTAAGGGCACGTACGCCAGCGTTCGGCCTCATAGGCATACGTGTGGTAATTATTGGAATACAGTTGCAAACGTGGATGCGAGTGATAGTAGGTGTAGATGTATAGTACGATTATCGCTAGAGATCTAAGGCAAGTGGCGAGCGGACTATATGAAATGGCCGTTACCCGGCCCCGGGTCACGTGCCGCTGTTACAGTATCCCCCTCTTTAGGCGCAGACCTCCTGGGCTGCATAAACTGTACAAGAGAAAAGAAAAGGAATGGAAAAGAAAGGAAGCATTAAATGATCATGCCGCGTACGTACTCGTACAAACTCATAAGTCCCGCAACCGATTGGCTCCGTACGGTAGCCTTTCGGTGGATCCAGCGCACGGGGAGACTCCACCTCCACTTGACTGACTCCGAAGGTGGTAAAAACCCGTGCCGACGCCATTTGCACCGGGCCGAGATCCAATGAAGTAATGAAGTATGGAGAACAGAAGAGAAGAAAGAAAGAGAAGAAAGGAACGCTCAATTGATCACTTTTCCTCCGGTCCCGAGTTCCGAAACTCTATTGACCCATTTCCCCCGCTCCTGAGTTTCGGACCTCAATTCCTCCGTATCTCCACTGCCCAACTCATCCAGCATCCAATGTGCCATCCAGTACCGCACTCGTGGTTCATATCTCGGAGTGGTTCACATTTCGGCGTGGTACATATCTCGGCGTGGTTCTTGGTCGGAATCATCAGGATGGTAGAGCTTCCGCTCATGACTTGGCATCGATGGGAGCTTCCGCTGCCGGCACCGTTCACAGCCATCGGTGATCGTCAATCGTATACGTCAATCGTGTAGTCTCGTCTCATTCGTCGACATCTAACATGTAAGCTTCTCTATAACGGTTATACTTCACAATTTCAACCGGGCCTGCGCTCTCTTGAGCCTTCGTGCAGTGCTTCCGCATGCTCTGTACAATATCTCTTGCAGCCAGTAGTCATCGGCAATTAGCATTGACTCATAGATGCTGCTTGACTAGGCGTCGTCTTTGGAAGTCCGCTTCGGTGACCATCCGGTCGACTTCATCGTTGCGCTCTCGATAGGCGGCTTCAGTAGAATCTTGGTCGACTCTCGGTAGACTTGTCGGTGCGTGTCATGGTAGACTGGCTCTCGGTGGGCTTCGACTTGTCAGTAGGACTTGATCGTGTAGACACGGCTATCTCCCTCTTTGAAAGGTCGTTGTGCCGTCGACGACTTCTACATCATATCGATTGTCGATTGCCATCGTGGCTTGGTAGTAGAGTAACTTGGATCTCTGAATTGGAATTGGGATTGATTGGTGATTCGGGATTGTAATTGTAATCTCTCTGATTTGACGTATAATTCGGTTCGGCTTTCGCTTCATCTGTAAAAACTTGAGTCTCGGCACAGACCATCATCGGAATTGGCTGGGGAATATCGGTGAAATAGTCGATCATCACTTGGATCTCGTCTTCACTTCGGACATTGATGTGAGCTTCCGCTTCTGGCATCGTCATATCTGTCGGTTCTCATATGTGACTTGCTGGTGACCGTTCGAGGGTGGTAGAATGGTGGCCAATCGCATCGGGCGTGGGCGGTATATCATTGATCCATATCTAACACGTAAGCATACAGTAGGTGGTCATACTCACCATGACTCAAGCGCGCTGCTGCTCTCCGAAAGCCACTTAGTGCATTGCATTTGCAGAGCTCGGCATCTCTTGATTCGGCATTTGGTAGGGTCTCAGTAACCGCTTCTCAGTGAAAGTCATTCGGATGATGGCTTCGGTGCGTTCTTGGTTGAAATCTCTGTGGCCATCTCGGTAGGCAGCTTCGGTAGAATAGTCGTTGGCTTCTCGGTAGTCATTTGGTAGGCCTCGGGTATAATCGTTCAGTATTCAGTTCGGTATTCAGTTCGGTATTCAGTTCGGTATTCAGTTCGGTACTCAGTTCGGCGAACGTTTTTTGATCCTTCGGTACGGCATTCAGTAAGCATCTTGGTCAGTGGCTTGGTATGGTAGGGCTCCTGGTGAGCCTCTCATTTCCATGTGAAGTCCTTCGGCAGTGATATCTGTCATTGTGAGATTACGGTGATTATCTTCTGGTAGTTATCTGGACTGTCGTAGTGCCTTTCGGTAGGCTATTCGGTACTCTCGGTAGCCATATTCGATCTCGTTCGGTGGCCCAATTCGGTTGTTGTATTAGAGTAATTCGGTATCTCGTTTGGAACTGTTTCGGTAGCCGCATTTGCGTTCATTCGGAATCGAGTTTGGAATGCTTCGGTAGCTATATTGCACTCGTTCGGCATGGATCGGGCTCGTTTGACTTATCATCTCTCTCTGGTGCATTTGCAGGTATACTGGACGTCGGTCGTATGGTAGGCGAGCTTATCGTCTCAGATCGCGGGGTGCGCTCTCTGGCTCTCCACTGGGTGTGCTTGTTGATTCATCTCTAGGTGTGCTTGCCATCACTTGACTCCGTGCACTTATCATCGTTCTCTGAGTCCACTAGTCGATTCGTCTCCAGGTGCACTTGCTGGTGCTAGCCTTCTCAATTGGTGAATGTGTCCCACGGTGCTTCGTTCCTGCACTTCCGGTACGGTAATTGTTTGCGGTAGGGGTTGTTTGCGATTCCGGTACAGTCATCACCCTCTTTTGAAAATCGTGCTCCGCCGGCGACTAATCTCACACAGCTTCGTAGGGAATATCAATTGGAACGGCTTGATTCAGAAATCGATTTGCAGTCGTCAATCGTCATCGTAGTTCTGTAGCTCGGGATCGCCGAGTTCGAGTCGGCATCTCATTCGGGATAGTATTTTCGGTAATATAACTTCGTAACACATTCTGCATTGTATTCGGTATTGTATTCCGCATTGTAATCGGCATTATAATCTCTGCCATTCGGCTGCTTGATGTGGTCACTTGAATAGTAGTCCGGATTGTACTCAGTACGGCAAGGCCGCTGGTACGTATATCTGCATCTCTGCACACAATTGCTAGTCTCGTAGATTGTCATTGTCACCGAAAGTAAGTATATTAGATAGGGTAGAATTCCACATAACTTCGTGAATATCGCCATACTCATAAGATTGATTGTCATCCATCTCCATGCATCTCCGGGATGGGCATATAGGCGCTCGTAAGTCCAATTCTCATAGTCTCAACGTTAGCTCTTCCCTCGATAAAGTAGCCTTCCACAGGACTGTCGTCTGTCATATCTGTCGGGGGTTATCCCATTCCGTGCTGGTTCCAATGATTGAAACGTTCACTTGGTGAGTTCATTGTCGCTCGGCCCATATGGCGTACTCATGCCGGGCTTCCGATTGTAGTTCATAAGTCTTCGGCGCTTCTAAGTGCGGTTCCCCGCTGTGAAATGTCATTCGTCCGTGGGGATTATCTCTGAACTGCAGACCCGCACAGAGTTGTACGGCTCTGAATCTGCTCCATCCAGGTTAGCCAACAGGATCAAGGGAAGGATGGAAGCGGTGGATGGGAAATCCCGGAGGCCTTGTCACTAATGGTTCGCTCACAAGGAGCCAAGCCCTGCCGTCCAGTCACTCCCTTCGTGTCTCGGCGAGTCGGTAGCAGTCATTCAGGATTCCCATGTGGACCCCCTTCTGCCGCAACTACTGCCGCTGCTCTTTGCTCGCCCATTGAGCCTCCGAGGGTTACCACTTCTGCTGGCTCACGATGCCGCATCCATAGGTCCCTACACCGCAGCTCCCAGCGAACTGGTGCAAACCCCAGACCGTTGGGTGAATGCCATGATAACCGCTTTCTAGCCAGGAGTAATCATGCGGTCCCCGAGTTGGTATCCCCGGGAGAGGTATGTCCTACAACGGTCCAGAAGCTTGATGCTTGTGGAGAAGAACTCCTCACCGCAATTATCTCGGTAGCATATCTCGCGCTACAGACATGTTTCCGCCGCTCGATAGCATCCACATATCAACTTACTCATGGGCAGTCCATAAAGGTGGCTGCGAGAGAAGTATATTGTTTGTTGATGGTAGGACCGGCACAGTGACCGATCGACCATTACCGGGTTTGTGCCCAAAACCGCAGCAGTTTGGTACCACATACATCGAGATGAGCACATCCAGCAGATCAATTTGTAATTCTGAGTCCACTCCATATCGCCATAAGGACTGGTAATGTATGCCGCTTGATCATAGTAATTCCTGATTTTGCTGGTCGAGATATATACTGACTGAGTGCCGTGGAATGTGTCCCGGCCTTAAAGATGAAAACTCGTATTATCCATATCTCATTGATTGATTGGATCCTCCAATTGGTGTCCTGAAAGTGGCGTCTCTGGAGGTGGTAGTCTCAAATCAGAATGTCGTCTTTCCCGGAGCCATAGGTGCTGCCGGAAGTCCAGAACTTATTCGGTCCGTAGGTAATGATGCTCACGTGTGGCCTCCGTTGCCGTTAATGTGATTGCAGTCGAAAATCTTTGATATAGATGGTGGACTTCGATTGTCCATAATAATTGTGCTCTAAGCGGTCATCGTACTCATCGTGGTAATCGTAGTCGGTCTGCGGAAATGTGTAGGTCTCGACCATAAATGCACTTCACGCTGCTCAATGAATCGCCGCTATAAGTTCGCTTCAATCTCGGGATAGCTTCTCATCGAAAATGTGCTTCAATCTTAGGGTGTCTTCTCCGTAGGTGCACTTGGCTCAATTAGAAGGAATGTAGTCGTAACTGTGCTGACTCGTGAATCGTCACTCGACCTCGCCTCTGGTTCTCGATATGGCCGCATTCAGGTGTAAGATAGCTCCGTCCGTTGCGGCATCTCGGGCTGATGATCATGCTCAATTCACATGTAGGAATTGTATTCGAACTCGATTAGATAGATCGTGTGCAATTCCTCACGTTGGCAGGGTCGAATAATCGTGTCCTGTACTCGTGATCTTCGTCATTGCCGGTGAAGCGCCTCGTGCGCCAATTGGTCCCTGAACTCTTCACTGCCATCGTGTCGCTCAATTGAATGATGAATTGGTCAACGCTCGGTGCTTCGCAGTACTGATGCTTCGATATCTCGTTTGGAGGTCAGTATTCTCAATTGTTGACTCGATGGTGTCGCGCGTCGGAAAAGGGGTAAACTCGCGAAATCCCGGGAGCGAAACGTATCCGTTTACTGAAAAAGCGAGAATAGTGTAAGGGCACGTACGCCAGCATTCGGCCTCATAGGCATACGTGTGGTAATTATTGGAATACGGTTGCAAACGTGGATGCGAGTGATAGTAGGTGTAGATGTATTGTAAGATTATCGCTAGAGATCTAAGACTCGTGGCGAGCCGACTATATGAAATGGCCGTTACCTGGCCCCGGGTCACGTGCCGCCGTTACATAATCATGAGGATGAAGGGCAGACAAACAATCTGGGGTGGATGCTGTACTCGGTGTCAACTCATGATCACGGCATGGAGAGATAGAGAGGAATGACTGAACTTGGTGTTCTGCAATTATAGTAGAGTTGTGGACAAGAAAAAGAGAGATGAGGATGAAGATGAGAATGATATGGAGGATACGAGTGGATATGAGAAATCAAAGTTACGACATTCCTAATTCGGTAGGGAAGACCTCATATCGGTGTAATTACACGACGGATCAGGTCTCGTACCTGCGCTATTGGGGATGGTTAATTTACTTGCGCACAAAATTCACTCAAGTCCCAGTTTCTCATAGAGATTTGTCCCAACTCCAGTCATCTGTCTCTTTGTCGTCCTCAACTCTACCATCACCTAAAAACACGAAGTTAAGTTATCCCTCTCTATCTCTCCATGCTATGAACAATAGTTAACACCGAGTCCAGCATCCACCGAGCACTGCATACATCAGGTACTGCATCATCCCAACACAGCCTGTCTCCCGCTACAAGCCAGTCTCTCATCTCTCGGCAGACCATGTGGTACTGAATTCTCCACATTACCAAAATCACGAGTTAACCAATGAATAGAGTTTCAGCCCCTCTGGCGCCTCCCTCACACACTACTACCCCCAAGTACTGCCCCAATTTCGTTCGATCATAGCTTTCAAGTCCATCTCGAAACATTGTTCATCACAATCTCGGAGTGCATCTGGAAGTTCAGTCGATCATGGCCTCCAGCTGTATCTCCAAACCTGTTCAATTACGGCCTCCAAGTTCACACGATGATGGCTCTCCAGTGTATCTCCAAACTCGCTCGGTCATGGCCTCAGAGTGCATCTCCAAACTTGCAAAATCACGTCATCCATGTGCATCTCCAAATTCGCTCTATCGCAGTCTCCGAGTGTATCTCCAAACTCACACGATCATGGCCTCCAAGTTCGCTCGATTACAGCCTTGGCGTGCATCTCCAAACTCGCACGATTATGGCCTCCAAGTGCATCTTCAAATTCCCTCTATCACAGCCCCCAAGTGCATCACCAGACTCGCTCGATTACAGCCTCTATGTGCATCTTCAAATTTGCTCTATCACAGCCTTCAAGTTGATCTGCAAACTCGCTCGAATCCGGCCTCCAAGAGCATATCCTAACTTGCTCGATCAGGGCCTCGGAGTGCATCTCGAAGTTCACTCCATCAAGGTGTTGTGAAATGCTGGAGCTAGAAGGCAGACAGCCCATTATGAACAGTCCGCCACTCCTCGCATGGCATTCAAAAGGAATTCGTGAGAAAGAGCAGTTCTGGCTCATGGAGCGTAGGAAGAGGGCGAGTGTATATCAAGGGATCCCCGGCCATGATGTTCTACACAAATTGCATGGATCTATGAATGCTTGGCAAGAGTACATGAGACAATGGGCTGGGAAAGATAGAGTGTGTATGTCTTATAACGAGTTGATGTCTATCCACCCTGGGATCTTTCGAAATACCTACTTCCTAATGCTGAGTCCATTTCAGTTTTCTCTGTATCTCTGTATGTTATTCATATAAGCACACGGAATGTGTCTTTTTGGATTCTTATTGGTCAGAATTCTGTGGCTGAGTGGCTGAGTGGCTGATAGTGGCAAGTATAAACCACAAGAACTCAAATTAAAAATGACCCACTAATTTAAGTCTGCAAGTTGCACTCTGACAACGAAGTGTGATATACATCAAATGTGTATAACTCTACCTGCTTTCACATCCCAGGTTGACATTCATGATATTTTGAATATTGGGTGAGTAGTTGTGGATTAATACCTTTATTGTAATGTTTTTTTACAGTAGTA
>Ga0307515_10003103_pt1 | contig 35174 bp, 42 predicted proteins | sample 17_EM_MG_FD_194513 | JGI IMG/M metagenome (GOLD analysis project Ga0307515, IMG submission 194513) | Populus trichocarpa ectomycorrhiza microbial communities from riparian zone in the Pacific Northwest, United States - 17_EM | ecosystem: Host-associated > Plants > Roots > Unclassified | place...
ATCCTCAATTGAGAGTGGATGCCCGGAGTGGAAAGCATAATATTGCGCCAGTACTGGCACACAAGCATCAAATTCGTTTGAGAATGCGGATCGTCTTGGACCGTGAACAGAAAGATCTCGGAGAATAGTTCTACAGGGACAAGGTGTGCTTTGTGACAGGACGACTGATGAATTTTGTGACAGGGCAGCTTGTGGAAGTGGGAGGGTGCCCATCCGATTCTAGTGGAACGGTAATAAGGACCCATGGGGAATGATGGATATGGGTCTGTGTAGGTTTCTGTGATTTACTGAGTATCAATTCGAGCGCACTGGGAGATGGCAGGGATCAGAGAATGCTAATCCGCTCGCCTTGGAAGACAGGACAGCCTCTACAGGCCGGGCTCCCCGTAAACGCAAACTGGACGGGACAAATCATCTGCTCCCTCGAGAAGTATTGGTGAGGCGAATCAGATATCATTCTCCCTTGGCCCGACCCGCGTGCCCTTGTTCGCGAAACGGGCACGCGTCTGGCATGGAACCGTGGGGCTCCACCAGTCGAAATGGATTCACGATCGATCGGATTAGGTAGGGACGAATCAGTGGCTCACGCATCCCCTGTACGAACGAAATAACAACTTCGTTCTATCTATGACTCAAACGCCGAGAGGCCTAGTAGTCGAACTAGCTACAATCTATACATCGACTATTCAAGGCATATGTATTTATGGCTGTCCAGTCCAAAGGGACCTCTTTGTGTCCAGTCGTTTCAGAGATTTTACACCATAGAAATTTTGGACAACAGCCAGGTCATTCGTCTTCTTTTCTGCGTGCTCCCCAACAGGGCTGATGTTAATTGAGGAGGTTCCAATTGACCCAGAAGTCATGGCTGCCATTGAGGGGCTGGTCTATTCCGTACGCGAGTGGAGTACCGCGCGGGCGTGAAGGTGCAATAAGCGAGGGATTCTAATTAATGTAAAGAGAGACGTACGAGGGTAAGCGTGCGAGCGCCCAGAGGGCTTCGAGGATGCAGAGCTTGAGCTATTTGTCGATTGCGCAAGGCCCGTGTACTGCACACTGAAAAGCAATGCCCATATGATCCAGTAGCAAGTGTATTGAGTTGGTAATGAGACGGCGTATCGCTCCCTCACCCGTCTCTTCTACGTCCAGCGATGGGTCTCCACGGAGGTCGGCGGTGACCGCGATATCTCGACATTCGCCACAGCTGAGGACGAATGGGGGTGCATCACGACCTCTCTCCGGCGGGCCGCAGTGCAAGGTGTCGTCTACAGCGAACGATACTGACGACTTCTATTATGCACCAGGTGGCAAAAGGGTATATACGCGGGGCCTGTGCTGAGATTCGAGAGGATGGTGAGCCGAGCCCGCGAGCAGGTTCTTTTGGAGGGACGAACATGGAGTTGTGGGTGAGAGGAATGACAATCGTGGGGGTCGTGAACAGGGTATTGCAGTGGGTGCAAGAGAGAGAGTGCTGACACGGCGGTACGAAAGACCGAGGACACTACGTTGCGAATGCTCGTCGAAGCGGGCGTGCGGTCTTGCAGAGTGGTAGCGGACGCAAAGCGGACGATAGCAGCTGGCCTCGAGCTGTGAGCAAAATTATCAATGATCAGCACGCCGCCCGTCGGACAGTAAGTTGCTCGCCTGATCGGAGGCCCGGTTCACGGCTTCGGTCCCACCGCCGCTTGATAGGCCCTGCGACGAGATGAATGCCATCATGCGGTGGAGCGTCTTATCCGCTCTTTGGGAGCGAGTCGACAAGTGAGTTGCGTTCGTCGGGCGAGATGAGATGGAGGTCAAGAGCGATGGCAACTTGGGTCTCAGGCCGAGCGTGATTGTACTAACGAACCAGTGCTCCTAATTCAATGTGGCATTATTTGGAGTCGGATGGGTGAATAACTCATGGGCGAGAACAACGGGTGAGCTAACTAGAACCCTCGAAGATTGTGGCCGATCTCGTCGCTCCATCGTGCATGGCGGTCAAAGCGGTTTCAATTCATGTATCGAGGCAACTAAGACATCTTTGACTGGTAATTCAAAGGGTTTGCCTCCTTCCACTTTCACGGACGTATCCTTCGAATGAGAGTTGGAGGCATTGTGGAACATCGAGTCGGTTCGAGAGGCTTGGTGGATGTGGCTTTGGCACCTGGACAAATGACCGGTTTCAACAGGAACTAATTTTATAATGACGCACCCAGGAACGGCGCACACAGTATTCTTCATGAATCACGCCGCGTCTTCGCAAGTTGTTCAGCGGTTGTCACAAGCATGAGAACAAGTTCAACACGTTGAACGTGAACATTGGTTGAAAGATTCCCTTGACGACGCGATTTCAAACTCCGCAGGCCAAACAAAGTTTCTTCACCCAGCGCGAGTTCGCGTTCATCCTTGAGAACGATGTCTACCTTCGTTACAATTCTTTCAAGGACTCGGACGACCTGAAGAAGCAGATTGAAAATTTTGAATCCCAGTCGTTTCGAAATCGGAGCAGTGTACAATCAAGGGTTAGTGCTCGATCAGTTGCGAAACCAACCGCCCTTCCTGACGACCTCGCCATAGCCAAAAGATAAGAAGAGCCTTCGGTCTGGTCACCTACAACCCCTCAAACGCGAACTCGTCATTGATATTGACATGACGGACGTACGAAATAACGACTTCGTCCCACAAATGGCTCAATCGCCGAGAGGCGTAGTAGGTCAAAGTAGCTACAACCCATACATTGACTATTCAAGATCTATTTCTGGCTGTCCAGTCCAAAGGAGCCTCTTTGCGTCCGGTCGTTTCAGAGATATTACACCAGAGAAATCCTGGACAACAGTAAGGTCACTCGTCCTCTTTCCTGAATGCTCCCCAACAGGACTTGTATTAAGAGAAGAGGTTCTAATCGACCCAGAGGTAATGGCTGTCATTGGGGGCTGGCCTATCCCGTACGTGAGTGGAGTACCGCACGGGGGTGTGCAGGTGCAGTAAGCGAGGGATTCTACGTAATGTAAAGAGAGACGTACGAGGGTAAGCGTGCGAGCGCCCAGAGGTTTCGAGGATGCATCGCCTGAGCTATTTGTCGATTGCTCAAGGTCCAGGTACTCTACACTACAAAATAGTACTCGTATGACCCATTAGCAAGCGTGCTGGGTGCGTGATGAGACGATGCATCGCTCCCTCGCCGTCTCTTCCGCTCCAGTGATTTCACCCGGGTGAGACTCCACGGAGGCCGGCGGTGACCACGATGATATCCTGACGTTCTCCACAGCTGAGGACGAACGGGGGTGTATCACGATCTCTCTCGCGGAACGACGACCAGTTGCAGTGCAGGGTGTTGTCTACAGCGAACGACACTGACTACTTCTTTTGTGCTCCAGGTGGCAAATGCGTGTACACGCGGAGCCTGTGCTGAGATTCGAGAGGACAGCGAGACGAGTCCGAGAGCAGGTGCTTTTCGACGCCCTCGGGGACGAAGATGGAGTTGTGGGTGAGAGGAATGACAACCGCGGGGGTTGTGAACAGGGTATTGCAGTGGGTGCAAGAGACAGAATGCTGATAGCGCGGTACGAAAGACAGAGGACACTACGTTGCGAATGCTCATCGAAGCGGGCGGTCGATCTTGCAGAGTGGTAACGAACGCGAAGCAGATGATAGCTGCCGCCCTCGAGCTATGAGCAAAATTATCAATGATCAGCACGCCGCCCCTCAGATAGTAAGCCTGGCGTTGTTGCTCACCAGTTCGGAGGCACAGTTCACGGCGTCCGACCCCACCGCCCTTTGAAAAGGTCCGTGACGAGATGAATACCATCATGTGGATCTGGTTTTTTTCGTCTTATCCGCACTTGTGGATATTCTGGCGCGAGCTGCAGCAAGGCGAACAGCCAGTCGTCGCACTTGTACGCGAATTCATCTTGCAAAGGCGTTCTACGCGTGTTTACTGCAGAATATAGGAGCGAGTCAACAAGTAAGTCGCGTTCGTCGGACGAGATGGAGGTCAAGAGCAGTTGAGCCTGGGCGTTGCCACCCGAGCCCTTGAGAAACTTAATAGCCGTGACTGTACCAACAAACCACATTATTGGACAGCTCCGTCGAAGGTAAGGGTTTGCCGGGACTCACGCGCGAAAACAACGGATGGATAAACTCTAACCTTCGAAGAGTGATATCTCAACTCTCATCACCCCATCGTACATTGGTCTAAGCGGCTTCAATTCATATATCTCTTTGACTTGTCCTTTGAGCACTTTGCCCCCAAACGGTCATCCTCGTTGAGAAGATAATCCAGGTTACACTAAAGGGACATACAGAAGGCCAAGGGGCTCTCTGGTCCTGTTCTTCAGACAGCTTCAAGGACGAGGATACAAATGCTCAGAGGACGCGGAGGATGTTGGTGCTTGGGTGCATTGCCGACCGCTCCAGGTGGTGTGAGCGTCCAGATACTTCGTAGAGAGAACAATGACTGTGTTTAATTAGCTCTGTATTGATCTCGTGATGAAACGATCTATCACCCACTCACTCGCCGCCCTACATCACTGATGGAGGGACACTCAATCGAGGGAGCTTGACGGACGACTGGTGTTCACCAGAAGCGGGAACGAATGGGTGTACCACCACCTCGGGCGGTGCACACAAATGGGTAGTACGAAGCATCCGCGCACTCACTGCAGAGCAGCGGTTCGTCCCCAGGGGCAAGGTCTTTGAGAGACTCCTTCACGCGCTGTGTAGCGAAGGTGAGGATATACGAGCCTCATGCAGTGCTTCGAGGACGCTGGAGCGAGTTCGAGGGCGGGTACATCCCAACGCGACATGTCATGAGTGCATAATGGGCAAACGACGAACGAAATGAATGAGGGGCGACGAGCGACGACCGTAGTCATGGGGGTCCTGTACTGGGGAGTCGCGCGGTACTCTTCTCAGTTGGAGTAGCGTGTGCGATCTTGATAGACGATGGATTGAAGGTGATCTGTGAGCAGAGTAGCAAGACGAGACCGACTTCGGAGTCGGTAAAGCTGATCTAGCGATGGAAATTACGGTCAGGAGAGTGAAGGTAGATGCGATGTGGGCCATCGAGCGGGTTCTACAGAATGGGTGGATGAGCTTGGTATTTCGATAGACGACTCCTTCGACAGGAACAATCTTTATAATGACCTACCAGATACGAGACGCGCAGCATTCTTCATGCACCCGCCGCGTCTTCGTCGTGCGACTTCTTTGCGCGCCACAGAGGGATGTTCGCAGCTTAAGGTGAGGTGCGTCTCGACGCAAAATCACTACGGGCTACAAACTGACGCAAGGGTCGACGGGTGAGCGACAATGGGTCGGGCGAGGGGAGGACCGTTGGCGATATTCGTTGAAGAGGAATGTGCGACTTCACGCGATTGTCGTAAACGTAATCGGCAATGCACGTCCAAAATAGGCTGGCCTATGAGCCAAGGAACAAATGGTCAGCAGGCCATCCGCCTCGGAAAGTAAGAAAAGCGGAGTTGAAATAAGAAAGAGCGAGGTAAACGAGAATGGATCACTGAACGAAGGAGGAAACCTTGTCCTAGACGAAAGATATGAGCCTATGCTGAGCAGATGCTGCTCTTGACCTTTCGAGCGAGAATGAACAACCTGTCCTTCGAAGACCGAAACGGACTGCGCCTCTGTTGTGTGAGGCTCCAATCGGTGCTGTCTCTAACATCCTTTCATTGTAATGAACGCACTCACGATTTCGACCCATGTACCGGTTCACACGCTCGCCGTTCGCATCGACCCGCTGTTCGTCGTTTGCACCTCGAGGGCGCACATGAACCAGTGAATGTCACTCAGCATCCGCTCCCTCATCCTTGTCTTCGTCCTCTGCGAGTTCTCGACTGTCGTCATCGAGGTGATTAGGCCAGCCTGCGCCGTTTCGTCTGCACCGGTGCACAAGAGACGGCGTTGAAATACACCCACCAATTGACCGCTGACCAATGAACTCATTCGGGATGTCTGGCTCAGGCTGAGTGGGGAGAGGGCCTGAGAATGATGTCCTTTGTTACCATCGGAACCGAGAATGGCACTGCAGTGTTCGAGACCCAAGAATCAACTTCTTCCCCACTGGTTGCATCGACGGCTCCACTCTTACCACCAGAGTAAAGAGGCCGCTAGCCGGAATCCACCGCAGCGGAGGGACTCGACTACAGCGAACGGCACTGACGGCGTCTTTCATGCGCCTGGTGGAAAAGACGTATATTCACGACGAATACGCTGAGATTCGAGAGGACGGTGAGACGAGTCCGAGAGCATGTGCTTCTTTGAAGTTCGTTTGACGGACGGACATGCGGGTGACAACCACGGGGCCGTGAACAGGGTTTTGCAGTGGGCATCCATTGCAAGAGACAGAGTGTTGCTAGCGCGGTATGAAAGACAGAGGACAGGTCGTTAACTAAGTTGCGAAAGCTCGTCCCCCGCGACCTTGCAGAGTGGTAGTGAACGCAAAGCAGGAGATAGCAGCGGCCCTCGAGCTGTGAGCAAAATTATCAACGATCAGCGCGCCATCCCTCGGATATCAATGTTGCTCACTGGTAAAACGAGTTCGGAGGCCCAGCTCACGGCGTCCAATCCCACCCCCGTTTGGAAAGCTCCCTGATGAGGTGGATGCCACCACGCGGCGGAGTATTATTTTTTTCGGCTTATCCGCTCTTGTGGGTAGTACTCGTGCGAGCTGCAGCAAGGCCAACGGCTAGTCGTCGACCTGTACGTGAATGCATCTGGTGAAACGTTCTACGCGTATTTATTGTAGAATACGGGAGCGAGTCGACAGGTGAGTTGGGTTCGTCGGGCGAGATGGAGGTCAAGAGTAATTGGATTGCTTTCCCTGCGTGCCTTTGTCCAGTCCAAGCCGTAGGCTCGAGGTCAGCCTGGCTCTCAGGGAAGATGCCACCTATAATAACATGTACTCTGTCCTCGAGAAAACACTCGTCGTAATTCAATGTGGCGTTATTGGACAACCCCGTCGACGGCAATGATTGAGTCGGGATAGGTGAATAGCTCATGCGCGAGAACAACGGATGAATAACTAGAACCCACGAAGGGTGATTGAGGTTGTCAACTCGTTGACGAGCCTCTGCCTGGTAAGGAACACCCAATCGGCGGTGATAATGGGAGATGTCGTGTTCACCAGAAGCGGGGGTTGTACGGAGCACCCATGCACTCACTGCAAACCAGCGGTTCGTCTAACGGCGGGAGATCCTTCCTTCACGCACGATGTAGTGAAGGCAGGGATATGCGAGGCTCGTGCAGTGCTTCGAGAACGCTGGAGTGAATTCGACCCAGGTACATCCCAACACGACTTTCCATGAGAGCATATTAGGCGAGCGACAAACGACGGCCGTGACTGTGAGGGTCCTCTATTACTGGGGAGTGACGCGAAACTAACGACGGGGTGGGTCCGGTTTTGAGAGACAGTGGGTCGAAGGTGATCTGTGGGCAATGTAGCAACACCAGACCGACTTCAGATAGGTAAAATGATCTAGCGATGAAAATTACAATCACGGTCGGCAAGTGTCCTTCGAAATCGGACCGCACGTCTGTCACGTGACGCCCTTCGACATATTGAGCGCACTCACGATGTCGGTCCATCTACCGGTTCGCACGCCCGCCGTTCGCGTCGTCCCGCTGGTTATCGCTTGCTCGTCGAGGTCGCACATGAACCAATGACTATCACCCAGCATCCGCTCCCTCATCCTCGACCTCTGCTTTGGTTTTCGACTGTCGTCATCGAGGAGATTAGCGAGCCTGTGGCGTCTCGTCTGCTTCGACGCACGAGGACTTTCTTGAGGCGGCGTCGGAAAACTCGAAGATGCACCCATCAAATTGTCGCTGACCAATGAAGTCATTCGGGATGCCTGGATCAGGCCGAGCGTGGGGAATGGATCAGGCTCGAGAGTGGCGGTGGCCTCTTGCAGTGTTCGAGACCCAGCGTTCTTCACCATCGGCAGAATTAACTTTTCCCATGGGCAGAAGTAGTAATGCCGCATCGACACTGGCTGCATCTACGGCTCCACTCTTACCACGAGAGTAAGGAGGCCGCTAGGAGCACTAACGTCTTCACACCACAGCCAACACTCCGTCGGCCATCTTTCGGCCATATCAATCGTGAAGACACATCCACATTGTCCACAATCGGCAATGCCTTGGCTTGTTCCACCCTGACTCCACCATGGGTGTGGATACATTGCGATATTCCGCCCGCGCTGGTGGCATCGCGTCCATTTCATCCTTTGAAGGCGCAACATATCTCATAAAATGTCCTCGCCGACGAGCCGAACTTGGCACCAATCACAAAAGTCAACGCTATGACGAAATCGGGCAATGGCATGCGTGGGAGCTGACAAGATCGATCTCCCACGCCTCCACAAAATTTGTCGAAACCCCGTCGCGCATTGCAGACTGACCAGCGGACACGGGGTAAGCTCACGAGCATCAGGAGCATGCAAACGGAGCATGAGCATCATTCCCTTCCCAATATATGTATCGCCAATTCTCCCTCTTGCAGACCGGTGTCCAAAGGATGGGTACTGCAGGAGTGATGCTGCACACGCATGAGCCAGGCGCAGAGAAATTAGAATAAAAACATGTGGGTGAATTATTCATATTAATTATTTAAACCAGTTTCGTTCTTAGGAATAGAGGCTTGCATAAGCATGGAAAAAGATCCCAATGTACATACTTCTGACATAGTTCTAAGCGTGATCATTGCAGTGATTAGGCCAGAATTACTCACGTCAAATGTCAAGTTTAAACTCCTGAGCTGGAACAACCTCTTCCATCATAAAACTCCCATCTCTCCCAATCAGCTCCCACTTTTGGACGGGACCGGGATACAGATTGGGCCAATAACAAAAGGTGAAACTCTTCAAAGGAGACCCAATAATAGCACGCAGAGTGACGATGTTTTTGAGAACTGGCATCAGCTCTGGTAGGACAGTGGGATGCATATCCTCGATCTGCAGACTCTCCAACCTGGGGCAAAGTACTTCGGGTATCTGGCCCTCCCAGATCGGTTCAGAAGTACCCTGTGCATTCATTGGGATAAACGCCTCAAAGAAGGTGACATATGGATAAACTATATGCCCACGGTGGAGAACCAAGATTTCCAGAGCTGGTAACGATCCAAGGATCTTTGGGATATCATTGAAATTTGAGGTTCCGATGGCGGATAAGCTCAGGAGCTTCAATCCTGATAGCTGTGCGTTGACTGCGACGTACTTTTCCCAGAGGTAATCGGGTTCCTCCTCCTCCTCAACAAGTACTTCCAATTCACGGACCTGTGGAAGTTTCAAAGTAGCAAGTCTGGAGAGCGATGTAACCAATCTAGTGCAGACAGGCATTTCTGTCAACCGGTCCTGTCTTGGTTCGTCCACATCAAAAGCTTCTTCTTCCTTGTATCTCTCAAGCTTGTGGAAGGTTTGACTAGCCAAGGGTGACAGTCCAGAGGCCCGAACAGTAAGAACCTTGAGTGTATGGAAAAGGGGTGCATCTGGCGAGGATTGTGTGTTTGACCGCATGCCCAGCGATAATGACGTCATCCTCACTTCTTTGAGGCTATGGAAGGAAAAGAAACAGTCGATGGGAAGCTGCAACCATTCATCAGTTGTAATGTATTCCGACTCCCTAGGAAGTGGAGGGTATTCTAACTCTGTAAGAGAATAAGAACCATCACCCACTGAAGCCCTGGATAACGGAACTATGCCAAGTGGGCTTGAAACACCAATGAAGGTTCTGTCTCGCTTTAATTTAAAATCAACTCTCTCCACTGGTTCATGGACGATCCATTCCTGCAATCCTGACCCTTCACCAAAGCTCAATCGAAATGAGAAGGCTTGTTCCTTGGCCGGGTGTGATGCCACAATTGCACCAAAGGCCGGGATGAGCCCATTTCTTTCTGCGCCTCTCGACCATCTTTTGTAGTGTAGATGAAGCATCCTCAGTTGCCTACAGAGTGGTGCAACGGCCCGGCTTGATGGCCCTACACTTGTATTGCGCCCTCCAGCAGCAAATGCCAGGAAGAACGCGCTGCTCAGTGCATGGGGGTTCGAAAGTCCCATCCATAGCTCTTCCAAGGATGGGGCAAGTCCCAGCATATAAGCCAACAGCCGCTCACTGCATTTGATTTCCAGATACAGGCAAGTCAGACTCTGAGCAGCAAAAATGGAATGCAGAGTGGCGAGCTGCAGATTCCCTCTCCAGGTCCTCCATTGTCCACATTTTACCTCCAATCTAGCCAGTGGGGGATGATGAAAATGTTCAAGGGTGCGAAGGTTATTGGAGTGATATTTCAGAATCGAACAGGATGGCATATACACAGACTGTAGAACATCAGGGTGGTGTGGGAATATGATAGAGCATTCTTCGAGAGCAGGAAAGATCCGGCCTTCCATCCATTGGACAGAAACAGACTTTAGATGCAAGACACGGAGGATCTGGGTTAGCGGAAGATCAACTCCTGGTGAATAAATTGGGAGAGAAAGATGATGGGCCTCAAAGATCACCAGCTTGTGAAGGAATGGGAGGATATCGACAGGATTCTGCATCCTCCTACAAATAAGTCTGAGGGTAGTGAGGGATGAGAAGGCTCGGAAGTGAGCAGGTTGGACAATGTAGAGTGCAGCATCAGGGTGAAAGACCTCCATTACAGTAAAGCGTGGGGTGACAGTTGTGGTGATTGCGGTGAGAAGTGGCTCCAGGAAGTTGCCAAGTTCGCAACTTGCGGCGAGTTTGAAGGACTCAAGGTGCTGCAAAGGATGCATAAGTTGCAAATCCTTGTATTCTCCAGGAGGTGGGAACGAAAAAAGTGCAAGCGACCGCCATCTGGATGCTGCCTCGGCTGCAGCCATAATGCATCCATGAGATTCGACAGGGTCAACACCTGGTACAATGTCTCCATACATATCAGTCTCCAAATGTTGTATATCAACAGTCACATCAAGGAGCCATCTCCTCCCAAACCTCTCGACAACTTTCTTCTCTGTCCAACCGTAGATCCTCAATTGAGAGTGGATGCCCGGAGTGGAAAGCATAATATCGCGCCAGTACTGGCACACAAGCATCAAATTCGTTTGAGAATGCGGATCGTCTTGGACCGTGAACAGAAAGATCTCGGAGAATATTTCTACAGGGACAAGGTGTGCTTTGTGACAGGACGACTGATAGATTTTGTGACAGGGCAGCTTGTGGAAGTGGGAGGGTGCCCTTCCGATTCTAGTGGAACCGTAATAAGGACCCATGGGGAATGATGGATATGGGTCTGTGTAGGTTTCTGTGATTTACTGAGTATCAATTCGAGCGCACTGGGAGATGGCGGGGATCAGAGAATGCTAATCCGCTCGCCGCACGGAAAGCGTGTGGCGCGGCCTAGAAGCCAGGACAGCCTTTACAGGCCGGGCTCCCCGTAAACTGGACGGGACAAATCACCTGCTCCCTCGAGAAGTATTGATGAGGCGAATCAGATCTCATTCTCCCTTGGCCGGACCCGCGTGCCCTTGTTCGCGAAGCGGGCACGCGTCTATACTGGTATGGAACCGTGGGGCTCCACCAGTCGAAATGGATTCACGATCGATCGGATTAGGTAGGGACGAATCAGTGGCTCACGCATCCCCTGTACGAATGAAATAACGCCTTCGCCCTATGTATGACTCAAACGCCGAGAGGCCTAGTAGTTGAACTAGCTACAATTTATACATTGACTATTCAAGATGTATTTATGGCTGTCCAGTCCAAAGGGACCGCTTTGCGTCCAGTCGTTTCAGTGATTTTCCACCATAGAAAATTTGACAACAGTCAGGTCACTCGTCCTCTCTTCTGGGTGCTCCCCAACAGGTCTGGTGTTATTTGAAGAGGTTCCAATTGACCCAGAAGTCATGACTGCCATTGAGGGGCTGGTCTATTCCGTACGCGAGTAGAGTACCGCGCGGGCGTGAAGGTGCAATAAGCGAAGGAATCTAATTAATGTAAAGAGAGACGTGCGAGGGTAAGCGTGCGAGCGCCCAGAGGGTTTCGAGGATGCGGAGCTTGAGCTATTTGTCGATTGCACGAGGCCCATGTACTCCACACTGAAAAGCAGTGCTCGTATGATCCAGTAGCAGGTGTATTGAGTTGGTGATGAGACGGCGTATGCTCTCTCACTCGTCTCTTCTACGTCCAGCGATGGGACTCCACGGAGGTCGGCGGTGACCGCGATATCTCGACGTCCGCCACAGCTGAGGACGAATGGGGGTGTATCACGACCTCTGGAACGACGGCGGGCCGCAGTGCAAGGTGTCGTCTTCAGCGAACGATACTGACGACTTCTATTATGCACCAGGTGGCAAAAGAGTATATACGTGGAGCCTGTGTTGAGATTCGAGAGGATGGTGAGACGAGTCCGCGAGCAGATTCTTTTGGAGGGACGAACATGGAGTTGTGGGTGAGAGGAATGACAATCGTGGGGGTCGTGAACAGGGTATTGCAGTGGGTGAAAGAGACAGAGTGCTGACACCGCGGTACGAAAGCCCGAGGACACTACGTTGCGAATGCTCGTCGAAGCGGGGGCGCGATCTTGCAGAGTGGTAGCGGACGCAAAAGCAGATGATAGCAGCTGGCCTCGAGCTGTGAGCAAGATTATCAACGATCAGCGCGCCGCCCGTCGGACAGTAAGTTGCTCGCCAGTTCGGAGGCCCAGTTCACGGCTTCGGTCCCACCGCCGCTTGATATTAGGCCCTGTGACGAGATGAATGCCATCATGCGGTGGAGCGTCTTGTCCGCTCTTTGGGAGCGAGTCGACAAGTGAGTTGCGTTCGTCGGACGAGATGGGATGGAGGTCAAGAGTGATGCCAGCCTGGATCTCAGGCCGAGCGTGATTGTACTGACAAACCAGCGCTCCTAATTCAATGTGGCATTATTTGGAGTCGGGATGGGTGAATAACTCATGGGCGAGAACAACAGATGAGCTAACCCTCGAAGATTGGCCAACAACTTTCAACTTGGCCGCAGGCCAAACAACGTTTCTTAAAGTTTCTTCACCCAGCGCGAGTTCGCGTTCATCCTCGAGAACGATGTCTACCTTCGTTACAATTCTTTCAAGGACTCGGACGACCTGAAGAAGCAGGTTGGGAAAATTGAATCCCGGTCGTTTTCGAAATCGGAGCAGTGTACAATATAATGCAAGGGTTAGTACTCAGTTGCGAAACCAACCGTCCTTCCTGACGACGCGACCTCGCCATAGCCAAAAGATAAGAAGAGCCTTCGACCTGGCCACCTACAACCCCTCAAACGTGAACTCGTCTTTGATATTGACATGACGGACGTACGAAATAACGACTTCGTCCCACGAATGGCTCAATCACCGAGAGGCGTAGTAGTCAAAGTAACTACAATCCATACATTGACTATTCAAGATCTATTTCTGGCTGTCCAGTCCAAAGGAGCCTCTTTGCGTCCGGTCTTTCTCGAGGTATTACACCATAGAAAATCCTGGACAACAGTAAGGCCACTCGTCCTCTTTCCTGAATGCTCCCCAACAGGGCTTGTATTAAGAGGAGAGGTTCTAATTGACCCAGAGGTCATGGCTGTCATTGGGGTGCTGACCTATCCCAGAGTACCGCGCGGGTGTGCAGGTGCAGTAAGCGAGGAATTCTGATTAGTGTAAAGAGAGACGTACGAGGGTAAGCGTGCGAGCGCCCAGAGGTTTCGAGGATGCATAGCTTGAGCTATTTGTCGATTGCTCGAGGTCCAGGTACTCTACACTACAAAATAGTACTTGTATGACCCATTAGCAAGCGTGCTGTGTGCGTGATGAGACGATGCATCGCTCCCTCGCCGTCTCTTCTGCTCCAGTGGTATCACCCCGATGGGACTCCACGGAGGTCGGCGGTGACCACGATGATATCCTGACATTCGCCACAGCTGAGGACGAACGGGGGCGTATCACGATCTCTCTGCGGAACGACGACCAGTTGCAGTGCAGGGTGTTGGCTACAGCGAACGACACCGACGACTTCCTTTATGCACCAGGTGGCAAGGGCGTGTACACGCGGAGCCTGTGCTGAGATTCGAGAGGACAGTGAGACGAGTCCGAGAGCAGGTGCTTTTCGACGCTCGAGGGACGAACATGGAGTTGCGGGTGAGAGGAATGACAACCGCGGGGGTCGTGAACAGGGTATTGCAGTGGGTGCAAAAGACAGAGTGCCGATAGCGCGGTACGAAAGACAGAGGACACGACGTTGCGAATGCTCATCGAAGCGGGCGGTCGATCTTGCAAAGTGGTAACGAACGCGAAGCAGATGATAGCTGCCGCCCTCGAGCTATGAGCAAAATTATCATTGATCAGCACGCCGCCCCTCAGATAGTAAGCCTGGCGTTGTTGCTCACCAGTTCGGAGGAACAGTTCACGGCGCCCAACCCCACCGCCCTTTGAAAAGGTCCGTGACGAGATGGATACCATCATGCGGTGGATTTGGTATTTTTTTCTCGTCTTATCCGCACTTGTGGATATACTGGGACGAACTGCAGCAAGGCGAACAGCCAGTCGTCGCACTCGTACGCGCATTCATCTTGCAAAGGCGTTCTACGCGTGTTTACTGCAGAATATAGGAGCGAGTCAACAAGTAAGTCGCGTTCGTCGGGCGAGATAGAGGTCAAGAGCAGTTGAGCCTGGGCATTGCCACCTGAGCCCTTGAGAAACTTAATAACCGTGACTGTACCAACAAGCCACATTATTGGACAGCCCTGTCGAAGGTAAGGGTTGGCCGGGACTCACGCGCGAAAACAACAGATGAATAAACTCTACCCTTCGAACAGTGATATCTCAACTCTCATCGCCTCATCGTACATTGGTCTAAGCGACTTCAATTCACATATCGAGGTAACTAAGATATCTCTTTCACTTGTCCTTCGAGCACGTTGCCCCCAAACGGTCATCCTCGTTTAGAGAAGATAATCCAGGTTACACTAAAGGCAAATACAGAAGGCCAAGGGGCTCTCTAGCCCTGCTCTTTAGACCCCTTCAAGCTCAACAAGGGGGGTTCCGGTCGAGTCGGGCGCTCTAATCTCCGTCGAGCGGTGGGTCTTTTAGGAGATGGCGGAGGTGAAGTGAACCAGCGTTAGCTGAGTGTTTATGATATGTAGATAAAGATGTACAAGGACAAGAATACAGATGCTGAGAGGACTCGGAGGATCTTAGTGCTTGGGTACATTGCCGACCACTCTAGATCGTGTGAGCGTCCAGATACTTCTTAGCGAGAACAATGACTGTGTTGATTATTTGGCTCTGTATTGACCTCGTGATGAAACGATCTATTACCCACTCACTCGCCGCCCTACATCACTGATGGAGGAACACTCAATCGAGGGGGCTTGACGGACGACTTGTGTTCACCAGAAGTGGGAACGAATGGTCGTACCACCACCTCGGACGGTGCACACAAATGGGTAGTACGACGCACCCGCGCACCCAACTGCAGAGCAGCGGTTTGTCCCACGGGGAGAGGTCCTTGAGAGACTCCTTCACGCGCTATGTAACGAAGGTGAGGATATGCGCACCTCGTGCAGTGCTGCGAGGACGCTGGAGTGAGTTCGAGGGCAGGTACAACCCAATGCGACTTGCCATGAGGGCGTAATGGGCGAGCGACGAACGAAATGGAATGAAATGAGGCGCGACGAACGACGGCAGTGACCATGAGGGCCCTGTACTGGGGAATGGCGTGGGACTAACGACGGGGTGCTCTTCTCAGTTACTTGAACCTAATGACCCAGAGAGGCCCTGTCACGGAACTGTCACGGGTAAGCTCCGATCAGTTTCATGTGATCTCGGTCTGCATAGGCTAGGCCCTGTCACGGAAACCCTCCCCCAGTCCCGGGGATTGTTGTCTTTTCGCGTCTCGTATGTTGAGATTGGGCTGCTTCACAAATGTATATTAGGTTCCCACTGCTAATACATGTAATCTGCTACACCTTTTTGGGCTCCATGTGTTGTAAGCGGCGCACGGAACCAAGCCAGTTTGGCGTTTGCGCAACTCAGCACCTCCCCACGAGCTTCACCTTGTCGGAGCCAGCCACAATGCCACCAAGATGTCGAGAATGTGTACATCCACCTGCTAAAGGAAGGAGGCTCTGTCCAGATCATCGAGAGGGATAGGGCGAGGAAGTAGAAGAAGAGGGCACTGTTACAAGCCTAACAGTCCGAAGCAGAACCACCCCAAACTCCACCTACTCCCAATGGATCAGCCCAAACTACAACCAGACGTGTTCGCCATCGAGAGGACGCTGACACCGTTGTCAACAAGCCTGAGCAAAACGACGGCGGTGGCACCTTGTGAGTCAAAACAGAGGTTGTAAGGGACAGAGGAGAAGCTAATATTTCATGATCAGACTCCAACTCGCTACAGAACGTGTATGGACCTTTTAAAAACGATGATTGCGATATTAACCTTGTGATGTTCCTTCGCACCCGTACCACTCCCCGTATCAACGCATACATGATCTATGCTAATTCAACCAGTACACTACAGCCCGAACAAACTGATGTTTTGGTGTTCGAACTTTATTTTTGTGTTGGCACGGTGCCGTGCGCCGTTTACACTACATGGAGCCAAAAAAGTCATAGTAGATTATATGTATTAGTAGTAGGAACCTAATATACATTTGTGAAGCAGCCCAATCTCAACATACGAGACGCGAAAAGACAACAATCCCCGGGACTGGGGGAGGGTTTCCGTGACAGGGCCTAGCCTATGCAGACCGAGATCACATGAAACTGATCGGAGCTTACCCGTGACAGTTCCGTGACAGGGCCTCTCTGGGTCATTAGGTTCAAGTTCTCAGTTGGAGTAGCGTGTGCGGCCTTGATAGACGATGGATCGAAGGTGATCTGTGAGCAAAGTAGCAAGACGAGACCGACTTCGGAGTCGGTAAAACTGATCCAGCGATGAAAATTTACGGTCAGGAGAGTGAGGGGATGCGATGTGGACCGTCGAGCGGGTTCTACAGAATGGGTGGATGAGCTTGCTATCTTGATAGACGACTGCTTTGACAGGAACAATTTTTATAATGACCTACCAGACTCGAGACGCGCAGCATTCTTCATGCACCCGCCGCGTCTTCGTCGCAGGACTTCTTTGCGCACCACACAGGGATATTCGCAGCTTAAGGTGAGGTACCTCTCAACGCAAAATCGCTACGGACCACAAACCGACGCAAGGGTCGACGGGTGGGCGACAATGGGTCGGGCGAGGGAAGGGCCGTTGGCGATATTCGTTGAAGAGGAGTGTGCGACTTCATGCGATCGTCGTAAACGTGATCGGCAATGCACGTCTAAAATAGGCAGACCTATGAACCAAGAACCAAATGGTCAGCAGATCATTCGACTCGGAAAGTAAGGGAAGCGGAGTTGAAATAAGAAAGAGCGACGTAAACGAGAATGGATCACTGAACGAAGGAGGAAACCCTGTCCTAGACGAAATATATGAGCCTATATATGCTGAGCAGATGCTGCTCTTGACCTTTCGGGCGAGAATGAACCACCTGCAATGGCATGCGTGGGAGCTGACAAGATTGATCTCCCATGGTCCCACTTCGCCTCCACAGAATGTGTTTAAACCGCGTCACACCTTGCAGACTGACCAGCGGACACGGGGTAAGCTCACGAGCATCAGGATGATGCAAATGGAGCATGAGCATCGCTCCCTTCCAGATATGTGCATCGCCCATTCCTCCCTCTTGCAGACCGGTGTCCAAAGGATGGGTACCGCAGGAGTGGTGCTGCACACGCATGAGCCAGGCGCAGAGAAATTAGAATGAAAACATGTGGGTGAATTATTCATATTAATTATTAAAACCAGTTTCAATTTTAGGAATAGAGACTTGCATAAGCATGTAAAAACATTCCAATGGACATACTTCTGACATCGTTCTAAACATGATCATTGCAGTGATTAGGCCAGAATTACTCAGGTCAAATGTCAAGTTCAAAGCTCTGAGCTGGAATAACCTCTTCCATCATAAAACTCCCATCTCTCCCAATCAGCTCCCACTTTTGGCCGGAGTTGGAATACCAATCATGATGATAAAAGGTGAAACTCTTCAAAGGAGACCCAATAATAGCACGCAGAGTGACGATATTTTTGAGAACTGGCATCAGCTCTGGTTGGACAGTGGGACGAATACCTTCGATCTGCAGACTCTCCAACCTGGGGCAAAGTACTTCAGGTATCTGGCCCTCCCAGATCGGTTCAGAAGTACCCTGTGCATTCATTGGGATAAACGCCTCAAAGAAGGTGACATATGGATCATCTAGATGCAGCGCGTGGAGAACCAAGGTTTCCAGAGCTGGTAACGATCCAAGGATCTTTGGGATATCATTGAAATGTGAGCGTCCACCCACGATTGTGGATAAGCTCAGGAGCTTCAATCCTGATAAGGTAGGGGGCAGCCAAACCCGACACCCTTCCCGATTAGGAAAGACAAAGCAAGGGCTCTGAGGCTGGGGGACAATTCCTGTCTCGAAAAAATTTCAATGTCTCAGAATCGCGAGTTGAGACCCTAGAAAATCATAATATATTGTAAAGAATAACTAGTCACTATCAATTGAGTTGATTGCCTCAGGAGGAAGCGTTCGATGACCATGGTACTTTCGGTTTGCCCAAACGGCCTGTGCACCTGTAAGTCCCTTTCGATAAGCATCCATGAACCTTGCAGAGCGATTGGCATATCTAAAGAGGGGGTGTGGTGAGCCATTGAGATGGTTCCAGAGGGTGAACTGACCTGCGGATGAGCAGCAGTGGGACCTTGTCCAATGCATGAACCATATTCTTTTCCATATCACTGGTCCTCCAGCTCAAGCTCCTCAACACTTTCAACTTCGCTCTCCATAACAATTTCCATTGGAGTTGGGTTATTGGAGAAGTTGTCAGACGTGTTTTTAGATTGTTTTTGTACCTATTGAGAATTTCCCTACCTTTCTCCAACAGATCGAAGCGCATCAGTGAGCGAATGAGCCTGAGCTGACTTTTTCTGAGTGCATCGCCTAAGATTGGCAGCTTTGGTAATTGATCCTTTTGATTTTCGACCCATTTTTTATATTTCAAATAATTTTCCTTGCATTTAGAACGAGCAAGTCGGAGTTTTAGGTTCCGTTTAATTTGAATAGAACAAAGCAACAAAGCAAAGCAAAGCAACAAAGCAACAAACAAAGCAACAAACAAAGCAACAGAAGGGACAATTCGAGACCTGAAAAAGTTGACTTGATTGCAATCGTGCAGGAATAACCTTTTTTGATGTTCTGTGAAATTTCAATAATTCGGCAAATTCACCTCAGGGAAGAGGGCACGCAGGTTTTTAAGACCGTAGAAAAGTTTTATTAGATCTATTCTACAGTTCTACGTAATGGTTTGTGCTTGTGGGCAAGGGCCGACCCAGAATAAGGTCGGCTTTTTTGCTTTGTTCCAAATCGGGACGGGTGTCGGGTTTGGCTGCCCCCTACCTTAGCTGTGTGTTGACTGCGACGTGCTTTTCCCAGAGGTAATCAGGTTCCTCCTCCTCATCAACAATTACTTCCAATTCACGGACCTGTGGAAGTCTCAAAGTAGCAAGTCTGGAGAGCGACGTAACCAATCTAGTGCAGACAGGCATTTCTGTCAACCGGTCCTGTCTTGGTTTGTCCACACCACGAGCATGATCTTCCTGGTATCTCTCAAGCTTGTGGAAGGTTTGACTAGCCAAGGGTGAGAGTAGAGAGGCGTAAACAGTAAGAACCTTGAGTGTATGGAAAAGGGGTGCATCTGGCGAAGATTGTGTGTTTGACCGCATTCCCAGGTCTAATGCACTCATCCTCACTTCTTTGAGACTATGGAAAGAAAAGAAATAATCAATGGGAAGCTTCAAAAAATCATCAGTTACAATATATTCCGACTCGCTAGGAAGTGGAGGGTATTCTAACCCTGCACGTTGACGACCAAAAGCCACTGAAGCCCTGGATAACGGAACTATGCCAAGTGGGCTTGAAACCCCAATGAAGGCTCTGTTTCCTTGCAAATCAATATCAAGTCTCTGCACTGGTTCATGGACGATCCATTCCTGCAATTCTGACCCTTCACCAAAGCTCAATCGAAATGAGAAAGTTTGTTCCTTAGCCGGGTGTGATGCCACAATAGCACCAAAGGCCGGGATAAGTCCATTTCTTTCTGTGCCTCTCGACCATCTTTTGTAGTGCAGATGAAGCTTCCTCAGTTGCCTACAGAGTGGTGCAATGGTCCGGCCTGATGGCCCTACAGTTGTATTGTGCCCTCCAGCAGCAAATGCCAGGAAGAACACACTGCTCAGTGCATGGGGGTTCGAAAGTCCCATCCATAGCTCTCCCAAAGCTGGGGCGAGTCCCAGCATATAAGCCAACAGCCACTCACTGCATTTGATTTCCAGGTGCAGGCAAGTCAGACTCCGAGCAGCGAAAATGGGATGCAGAGTGGCGAGCTGCAGATTCCCTCTCCAAGTTCTCCATTGGCCGCATTTTACTTCCAATCTAGCCAGTGGGGGATGATGAAAATGTTCAAGGGTGCGAAGGTTATTGGAGTGATATTTCAGAATCGAACAGGAGGGCATATACACAGACTGGAGAGTATCAGGGTGGTGCGGGAATATGATAGAGCATTCTTCGAGGGCAGGAAAGATCCGGCCTGCTATCCATTGGACGGAAACAGACTTCAGATGCAAGACACGGAGGATCTGGGTTAGGGGAAGATCGACTCCTGGTGAATAGATTGGGAGGCGAAGATGATTGGCCTCAAAGATCTCCAGCTTGTTCAGAGATGGGAGGATATCGACAGGATTCTGCATCCTGCCACAATTAAGTCTGAGGGTTGTGAGGGATGAGATAAATTGGAAGTGAGCAGGTTGCACAAGGTGGAGTGCAGCATCAGGGTGAAACACCTCCATTACAGTAAAGCGTGAGGTGACAGTTGTGGTGATTGCGGTGAGAAGTGGCTCCAGGAGGCTACCAAGGTCGCAACTTGCGTCGAGTTTGAAGGACTCAAGGTGCTGCAAAGGATGCATAAGTTGCAAATCCTTGTATTCTCCAGGGGGTGGAAGTGAAAGAAGTGCAAGTGAGCGCCATCTAGATGCTCCCCCTGTTGCTGCCATAAAGCACGCATGAAATTCGACAGGGTTGAAATACGGTTCCTTGTTCCGAGAATATCGCCTAGTATCCGCACGTTGTGTATCAACAGTCACATCAAGGAGCCATCTGCTCCCAAACCTCTCGACGTCTTTTTTCTCTGTCCAACCATAGATCCTCAATTGAGAGTGGATGCCCGGAGTGGAAAGCATAATATTGCGCCAGTGTCGGCACACAAGCATCAAATTCGTTTGAGAGTGCGGATCACCTTGAACCGTGTACAGAAAGATCTCGGAGAATATTTCTACAGGGATAAGGTGGGCTTTGTGAGGAGGCGGCGACTGATAGATTTCGTCACAAGGCAGTAAATGATCGCTTTTGCCATGGGGCACATAGGGCACCAACTGATGGCTTTTGAAGAAAGTGGACAGGACGAAGGCGGATATGCTATCGTTCGGGTCAGGGTAGTACGAGTTGAAGCCAGGCGAATTGAAGTTAGAATTCATGGAGAATGGTCGATATGAGTCTTGGTGGGTTTCCACGATTCAACGGGGGTTGACTCGAGCGCACTGGGAGATGGCGGGAGTCAGAAAATGCTGGAAGTCGACGCCCGCTCGTCGCACGGAAAGCGTATTACGTGTGGCCTGGCCTGGCGCGCGCGCGGAGAGGACAGCCTTCTCAGACCGAGCTTCCTGTAAACACAGACTGGACAGGACAAATTATGTACCCCTCAAGAAGTTTTGGTGGGGCAAATCAGATCTCGATTCTCCCATGGCCCGACTCGCGTGCCTTGTTCGCGAAGCAGACCGAGGCAGGTAACGAACGGATGACACATCGCACGCTCAGACTGTTCGGCCAGTTAAAATGGATTTACGACAGATAAGATTAGGTAGGGACGAGTGCCTCAATACGTACGAAATATCGACATCATTCGCCGTATGACTCAAACGCCGAGAGGCGTAGTAGTCGCACTAGCCTTAGCTCATACATTCACCTATTCAAGATGTATTTCTGGCCGTCTAGTCCAACGAAGCCCCTCTGCGTCCGGTTTTAGACAAAATAACTTAGATTGTACGCCATAAAAAAATGTGGACGTTAGGAAGTCACTTGTCCACTTCTCTATATATTCCACAACATGGCCGATGTTAATAGAAGAGGTTCCATTTGACCCACAAGTCATTGATGCTCGACTGTTCAATATGTGAATGGAGCGCTGCGCGGGTGTACAGACGGAGTAAGCGAGGGAAAGCGAGGGACTCCAAGCAATGCAGAGAGGGACGTACGATGGTAAGTAGGCCCATCCATGCAAGCGCCCGATTTCGAGGATCTGGAGCTTGGGTTTGTTGCCGATTGCTTGAGGTCCAGGTACTCTGCACAGAAAATAGTACTGGTATTACCCATTAGCAAGCGTGTTGAGTCCGTGATGAGACGACGCACCGCTCCCTCGCCCACCTCCCCTGCGTCCGGTGATATCACTCCGGTAGGACACCACGTAAGTCGTTGGTGAACGACGGAATATTGACGTTTGCCACAAACTGGCGACGAATAGGGGTGTATCACGATCTCTCTCGCGGAACGATGGCGAGTATCCGCTGCAGTGCAGGGAGTTGCCCACGGCGAACGGCACTGGAGGCCTCTTTCATGCTCCAGGTGGCAAGGGCATATATACACGAGCCCCGTGCTGAGCCTCGAGAGGGCAGTGAGACGAGTCTGAGTCGATGGAGACGGACGAACGATGGAGACGATGGAGATGAGCGTGAGAGGATCGACAGCCGCAGAGGTCGCGAACAGGGTACCGTAGTGAAGATCCCTTGCAAGAGACAGAGTGCTGGCAGTGTTGTACAAGAATGCCAGCGGTCACTCTTTTAGGCCGATTGTGAACACTCGTCGATGCGGGGGTGCGACCTTGCAGACTGGTAGTGAACGCAAAGCAGAAGATAACAGCCACCCTCGAGCTGTAGTAAAATTATCAACGATCAGCACGCCATCGCTCGGATAGTAAGCCCGGCGCTGTTGCTCACCAGTAAACAAGTTCGGAGGCCCTGCTCACGGCTTCGATCCCACTGCCGTTTGATATACCCTGTGACGAGATGGATGCCATCTTGTGGTGGAGTGTCTTATCCGCTCTTGTGGGTAGTTTTGGCGCGAGTTGCAACGAGGCGAACAGCGAGTCGTCGCACTTGTATGCGAATGCATCTTGCAATGGCGTTCTACGCGTGTTTACTGCTGAATATGGGAGCGAGTCGACAAGTGAACTGCGTTCGTCGGGCGAGATGGAGATCAAGAGCAATGACAGGGACGCTTTCGCGTGCCTTTGTCCTTCTTAAACCGTAGGCCCTGAGATGAGCCTGGGTCTCAGGAGAGATGCCACCTGACATGCATTGATTCTGACCTTGAGAGAGACGTGGCATTATTATTGGACAGCTCCATGGGAGGTAGGGATTGTGTCGTGAAGGTGAATGACTCACGGGCCAGAACAACGGATGAATAAGCTAGAAGCCTCGAAGGGTGATTGAGATTGTCCAGCAGCATACCTCAACGTACCTTGTTGTTCCCGATCTTATCACTCCACCGCGCATGATGGTCCAAGCGACTTCAATTCCAATTCATATATCGAAGCAACTAAGATATCAATTTGACTGGTATTTCGAGTACTTTGAGTCCAACTCTCATTTCTCGCCTAGAGAAAATAGCCGGGTCATCACACCATTATACCACACAAACGCCAGGATTGGCGTCCCTGCCCTCTAAATTTTCCTCGACAGTTCCAACATCAACAAGACAAGGCTAACCGGTCGGGCACAGCAGAAGGTCTTGTCGGTGCGGAGGTTTCCGCGTGGGCGAATTGTTTGAGGGAAGTGCTTCGAGAGCCGTGACACGTGAAATCCCAAGACATGGGTTGGAAGATTCTAGAAGACACTCGTTTTTTTGTCCAACAATCGAAAAGGTCACAGACGTACAGTGAATTACGGATAGCCGAGGGTTCAAGACTGAGCAGCTCGGAAGCGGGTGCTCCTGACTGCTCTAACGATGTGTGCGTCCAGATACCCCTCAGAAATAACAATTGGTATCTGGTCCATTAGAGGTAGGTTGTATTCGTGATGGAGCGACCCTACATCAACACCCACCGCTGCTACAATCCAGTAGCGCGAGAGTTTTACTCTGGTCGAGCCACTGGCAACCGACGGAGATGACGGAAGACCTGGTGTTCACGAGAACGTAGGGGTAGTACGAAGAACCCATGCACTCACTGCAGAGCAGCGGTTCGTCTGACGGCGGGAGGTCCTTCCTTCACGCGCGGTGTAGTGAAGGCGAGGATATGTGAGCCACGTACAATGCTCCGAGGACGCTGGAGTGAGTTCGAAGGCAGGTACATCCCAACGCGACTTGCCATGAGTGCATAATATGTGAGCGACGAACGACGGTCGTGACCGTGAGGGTCCTCTATTGGGGTGTGGCGCGGTACTAACGACGGGGTGGGTCCGGTTTTGAGAGACGGTGGGTCGAAGATGAGCTGTGAGTAATGTAGCAACACAAGACCGGCTTCAGAGTCGGTAAACTGATCTAACGATGAAAATTACAATCACGATCGGCGGGTGTCCTTTGAAATCGGTCTGCACATCTGCCATGTTACACCCGGCCTTGGACATATTGAACGCACTCATGATGTCGGTACATCTGCCGGTTCGCACGCCCACCGTTCGCGTCGTCCCGCTGGTTATCGCTTGCTCGTCGGGGTCGTACATGAACCAATGACTATCACCCAACATCCGCTCCCTCGTCCTCGACCTCCGCTTGGGTCTTCGACTGTCGTCATCGAGGAGATTAGGCGAGCCTGTGGCGTCTCGTCGGTTTCGACGCACAAAGTCTTTCTTGAGGCGGCGTCGAAAAACTCGAAGATGGACCCATCAAATTGCCGTTGACCAATGAAGTCATTCGGGATGCCTGGGTCAGGCCAAGCGTGGGGAATGGATCGGGCTCGAGAGTGGCGGTCGCCTCTTGCAGTGTTCGAGACCCAGCGTTCTTCACCATGGGCAGAAGTAGCAATGCCGCATCGACACTACCTGCATCTACGGCTCGATCCACTCTTACCACGAGAGCAAGGAGGCTGCTATTAGGAGCACTAACGTCTCCTCACACGCACACCACAGCCAACGCCCCGTCGGTCATTTTCGGCCATAGCGCGAAGGCACATCCACGTTGTCCACAATCGGCAATGCCTTGGCTTGTTCCACCTTCACTCCACCATGGTGTGGATACATTGTGATATTCCGCCTGCTCTGGTGACATCGCGTCCATTTCATCCTTTGAAGGCGCAATATATCTCATGAAATGTCCTCGCCGACCAGCAGAACTTGTCACCAAGCACAAAAGTCAACGCTATGACAAAATCGGGCAATGGCATGCGTGGGAGCAGACAAGATCGATCTCCCATGGTCCCACTTCGCCTCCACAGGATTTGTCGAAACCGCGTCGCACCTTGCAGACTGACCAGCGGACACGGGGTAAGCTCACGAGCATCAGGAGGATGCAAATGGAGCATGAGCATCGTTACCTTCCAAATATATGTATCACCCATTCCTCTCTCTTGCAGACCGGTGTCCAAAGGGTGGGTGCCGCAGGAGTGGTGCTGCACACGCATGAGCCAGGCGCAGAGAAATTAGAATGAAAACATGTGGGTGAATTATTCATATTGATTATTTAACCCAGTTTGTTCTTAGGAATAGAGACTTGCATAGGCATGGAAAAGTATCCCTACATACATACTGCTGACATCGTTCTAAGCATGACCATTTGCAGTGATTAGTCCAGAATTATTCAGGCCAAATGTCAAGTTTAAAGCTCTGAGCTGGAACAACCTCTTCCATCATAAAAGACCCATCTCTGCCAATCAGCTCCCATTTTTTGGGATCCGGATGATAAAAGGTGAAACTCTTCAAAGGAGACCCAATAATAGCACGCAGAGTGACGACGTTTTTGAGAACTGGCATCAGCTCTGGTCGGACAGTGGGACTAATACCTTCGATCTGCAGACTCTCCAACCTGGGGCAAAGTACTTCGGGTATCTGGCCCTCCCAGATCGGTTCAGAAGTACCCTGTGCATTTATTGGGATAAATGCCTTAAAGAAGGTGACATATGGATAAACTAGCTGCTGCCAGTGGAGAACCAAGGTTTCCAGAGCTGGTAACGATCCAAGGATCTTTGGGATATCATTGAAATATGAGATTTTATCCTCGGCTGTGGATAAGCTCAGGAGCTTCAACCCTGATAGCTGTGCGTTGACTGCGACGTACTTCTCCCAGAGGTAATCAGGTTCCTCCTCATTACCCGCATATACTTCCAATTCACGGACCTGTGGAAGTTTCAAAGTAGCAAGTCTGGAGAGAGACGTGACCAATCTAGTGCAGAGAGGCATTTCTGTCAATCGGTCCTGTCTTGGTTCGTCCATATTAAAAGCATAATCTTCCTGGTATCTCTCAAGCTGGTGGAAGGTTTGAATACCCAAGGGTGACAGTCGAGAGACGTAAACAATAAGAACCTTGAGTGTATGGAAAAGGGGTGCATCTGGCGAAGATTGTGTGTCTGACCGCATTCCCAGCCCTAATCCCCTCATCCTCACTTCTTTGAGGCTATGGAAGGAAAAGAAATAACCAATGGGGAGCTCCAAAAGATCATCAGTTGTAATGTATTCCGACTCCCTAGGAAGTGGAGGGTATTCTAACCCTGTCACGGGGTTACCATCACCACCCACTGAAGCCCTGGATAACGGAACTATGCCATGTGGGCTTGAAACCCCAATGAAGGTTCTGTCTCGTCGCGGTTCAATACCAAATCTCTCCACTGGTTCATGGACGATCCATTCCTGCAATTCTGACCCTTCACCAAAGCTCAATTGAAATGAGAATGTTTGTTCCTTGGCCCGGTGTGATGCCACAATAGCACCAAAGGTCGGGATGAGTCCATTTCTTTCTGTGCCTCTTGACTATCGTTTGTAGTGCAGATGAAGCTTCCTCAGTTGCCTACAGAGAGGCACAATAGTCTTGCCTGGTGGCTTTGTACTTACATTGCGCCCTCCAGCAGCAAATGCTCGGAAGAAAACGCTGCTCAGTGCATTGGGGCTACAAAGCCTCATCGACAACTCTCCCAAAGCTGGGGTTAGTCCCAGCATATAAGCCAACAGCCGTCCACTGCATTTGATTTCCAGATGCAGGCAAGTCAGATTCCGAGCAGCAAAAATCGGATGCAAAGCCGCAAGCTGCAAATCCCCTCTCCATTTCCTGCATTGGCCACATTTTATCACCAACTTGCCTAGGCGAGGGCAATGAAAATGCTCAAGGGCACCAAGGTTATTAGAATCATATTTCAGAATCGAACATGAGGGCATATACACAGACTGGATAGTATCAGCATGGTGTGGATATATGATGGAGCATTCTTTGAGGGCAGGAAAGATCCGGCCTGCTATCCATTGGACGGAAACAGACTTCAGATGCAAGACACGGAGGATCTGGGTTAGGGGAAGGTCAACTCCTGGTGAATAGATTGGGAGGCGAAGATGATGGGCCTCAAAGATCTCCAGCTTGTGAAGGTATGGGAGGATATCGACAGGATTCTGCATCCTGGCACAATTAAGTCTGAGGGTTGTGAGGGATGAGAAGATCTGGAAGTGAGTAGGTTGCACAAGGTGAAGTGCAGCATCAGGGATCAAGATCTCCATTACAGTAAATCGTGGGGTGACAGTTGTGGTGATTGCGGTGAGAAGTGGCTCCAGGAAGTTGCCAAGTTCGCAACTTGCGTCGAGTTTGAAGGCCTCAAGATGTTGCAAATGATGCATAATTTGCAGATCCCTGTATTTTCCAGGAGGTGGAAGTGAAAGAAGTGCAAGGGAGCGCCATCTAGATGCTGCCCCAACTGCAGCCATAAAGCATGCATGAAATTCGACAGGATCGACATTCAATTCACCATCTTGTGTATCGACAGTCACATCAATTCACCATCTCCTCCCAAATCTCTCGACATCCTTCTTCTTTGTCCAACTGTGGATCCTCAATTGAGAGTGGATGCCCGGAGTGGAAAGCATAATATCGCGCCAGCGTCGGCACACAAGCATCAAATTCGTTTGGGAGTGTGGATCGTCTTGGACCGTGTACAGAAAGATCTCGGAGAATATTTCTACAGGCCGGAAGCGGGGGACTTTTTGAAGGGGCGGCAACTGATAGGTGTACGGCAGCAAATCATGACCATTGTGGAAAGTGGGCGTGAAGAGGCTAGTCAAGCTCACGCCAGGGTAGCGCGAGCGGACGTCAGACCGAGTGCGGGGTGAGCCGAAGTCAGAATCCTCAGGCATGGATGGATAAGGGTCTGAGTGGGTTTCCGTGATTTAATGAGGATTGATTCGAGCGCACTGGGAGATGGCAAGAGACAGAGAATCGACCATCGACCATCCGCTCGCCGCACGGAAAGCGCGTGGCATGGAAGACAGGACAGCCTTTCAGGCCGGGCTCCCCGTAAACACAGGCTGGACGGGACAAAATACGTGCCCCATTGAGAAGTTTTGGTGGGACGAATCAGATCTCAGATTTCTTGGCGTGCTCTTGTTCGCGAAGCAGACAGGCAGGGTGCGATGACTAGCTGCACGGTCACATTGTTAGGCCAATCGAAATGGATTCACGATTGAGAAGAATAAAAAGGGGAAAGTGAGCGGCTCACGCGTCCTCAGTGCTTACGAAGTAACGACTCGTTCACCGTATGGCTCAAACGCCAAGAGGCGTAATAGTCGAGCCAGCCTCAGCTCGTACATTGAACTATTCAGGATGTATTTTCTGGCCGTCTAGTACAACGATGACTTTTTGCGTCCGTTTTCAGACAAATAACTTCGATTTTACAGCATAGAAAAATGTGGACAGTAGTAAGATCACTTGTCCTCTTCTCTAATCTTACCCAACAGGGCTGATGGTAATAGAAGAGGTTCCAATTGACCCAGAAGTCATGGCTGCTATTGAAGGGACGGTATGTGAATAGAGCGCCGCGTTGGTGTGGAGGTGTAGTAAGCAAGAGATTGTGAGGGATCCTAAGAAATGTAGAGAGAGATGTACGACGGTAAGCATGCGAGCGCCCGGAGGATTTCGAGGACGCAAGGCGTGGGTTCTTTGCCGATTGCTCGAGCTCGCACAAGAAATAGTACTAGTATATTAATTAGCAAGCGTATCGAGCTCGTGATGAGACGACGCACCACTTCCTCGCCCATCTCTTCTGCATCCAGTACCACTCTGGTAGGACTCCTCAGAGGTCGGCGGTGACGACTGGATCTTGATGTTCGCCACAACCGAGGACGAATGGAGGGTGTATCACGGTCACTGTCGCGGAGCGACTGCAGGCAGCTACTGCAATGCAGGGCCTTGTCTACAACGAACGGCACGGACACCTTCTTTCATGCACCAGGTGGCAAAGAGTATATATGCGGGGCCTATGCTGAGATTCGAGAGGGCGGCGAGACGAGTCCGAGAGCAGGTGCTTTTCGACGCTCGAGAGACGAAGGTGTAGTTGTAGGTGAGCGGAATGACAATCGCGGGGGTCGTATCGCAGTGGGTGCAAGACACAGAGTGCTGACAGCGGGGTACAAAAGACAGAGGACACTAAGTTGCGAATGCTCGCCGAAGCGGGCGTGCGATCTTGCAGGGTAGTAGCGGACGCAAAGCAGATGATAGAAGCTGCCCTCGAACTGTGAGCAAAATTATCAATGATCAGGACGCCGCCCCTCGAATAGTAAGCCTGGCGCCGTTGCTCACCAGTTCGGAGGCCCAGTTCACGGCGTCCGACCCCACCGCCCTTTGAGAACGTCCGTGGCGATATAGGTACCATCGTGCGGTGGATTTGGTCTTTTTTTCGCCTTTACCCGCACTTGAGGATATACTAGTGCGAGCTGCAGCAAGCAGTCGTCGCACTTGTACGCGAATTCGTCTTGCAAAGACGTTCTACGCGTGTTTACTGCAGAATATAGGAGCGAGTCAACAAGTAAGTCGCATTCGTCGGGCGAGATGGAGGTCAAGAGTGATGTCTTTCCTGATGCCACCCGAGCCCTTGAGGATATTACAAACCAGCACTGAGCCGGGGTGGGTGAATAACTCATGGGCGAGAACAACGGATGAGCTAACTGGAACCCTGGAAGATTGGCCAACAAAATATCCCAACTCTCAACTTGGCCGATCTCAACGCTCCATCGGACATGGTGGTCAAAGCGGTTTCAATTCATGTATTGAGGCAACTAAGACATATTTGACTGGTAATTTAAAGAGTTTGCTTCCCTCCACTTTCACGAACGTATCCTTCGTCGCTAGATCGAGTCCGAGAAATAAGAGATGGAGGCAGTGTGGACCATCGAGCCGGTTCGAGAGGCTTGGTGGATGTGGTTTTGGCACCTGGACACATGACCGGGTTTTCAACAGGAACTAGTTTTATAATGACGCAGACACCCAGGAACGGCGCACACAGTATTCATCATGAATCACGCCGCGTCTTCGCAAGTGGTTCAACGGGTGGTTGTCACAAGCCTGAGAACAAGTTCAACACGTTGAACGTGAACATTGGTTGAAAGATTCCCTTGACGACGACGCGATTTCAAACTCCGCGGACCAAACAAAGTCGCAACTTGCCGCCCTTCGTCCTTTCTCCTCGACAATAGCCACTAACGACCTGTGAGATAGTATCATTCACACCGATTTCCGCACATTGATGTTTGGTAGTTCAATGGATGAGCCTTTCGCTACCCCAGAAGTCATGCTCGCCTTTTACAAGCGGCTGTACCCTTTCAAATCGCTCTTCAATTGGCTCAACCGTGACCATACCCCGAGTCGTTTCTTCACCCAACGCGAGTTCGCGTTCACCCTTGAGAATGATGTTTACCTGCGTTACAATTCTTTCAAGGACTCGGACGATCTGAAGAAGCAGATTGAAAAATTGAATCCCAGTCGTTTCGAAATCGGAGCAGTGTACAATGCAAGGGTTAGTGCTCAGTTGCGAAACCAACCGTCCGTCCTGACGACCTCGCCACAGCCAAAAGATAAGAAGAGCCTTCGGCCTGGTCACTTACAACCCCTCAAACGTGAACTCGTCTTTGATATTGACATGACGGACTACGATTCAATCCGAACGTGCTGCAGTGGAAAAGGCATCTGCCAGCGCTGCTGGGGCTTCATCGCGGCAGCGGTGACGGTATTGGACAAAGCCCTTCGAGACGACTTCGGTTTTAACCATGTCCTTTGGGTATACTCTGGACGACGCGGTATCCACTGTTGGGTTTCGGATCGAGAAGCCATGGATCTCACAGACGATCAAAGGAAATCCATTATGGGGTATCTAGAGGTAGTCAAAGGAGGAAAAGAGCAAATTAAGAAAGTCAACGTTCGTGGACTCCCGAGAGACAAGGATATGACGAAGAGTTTACATCCCAGTCTGAAGAACTCGTTGATTGCACTCGGCGAGAGATATTTTGCGGGCTTAATACTCGAAGATCAAGATTGCTTTGCCGATGAACAAGGATGGACTACCTTCCTGGAACTTCTACCCGACAAGGACGTCGCAGAGAACCTTCGCAAGCAGTGGAGCAGCAAGCCATCTGATTCAGCATCCAAATGGGAGGATTTTAAATCCCAGATTAAAAGTATTCCAAAAGGAGACTCAAGACGCGTAAGGTTGTTCATTCCTCAGCAGGAGGTATCGCTGACAATATGGGCAGGCCCCGCTAGTGGAGGCGATGGAGGATATTATACTACAATACACGTATCCTCGTCTCGACGCAGAAGTATCTAAGCACCGCAACCACTTGTTGAAAGCTCCGTTCTGCGTACATCCTGCAACCGGTATATCGAGTCTTACGAGCCTTATCTTGTTTTCTGATGGGACCCGTACGTATAGGTCGTATTTGTGTTCCGGTCAATCCCAGTGAAGTAGGACAATTCGATCCTGAGGCCGTTCCAACGGTTGGCCAACTGCTTCGCGAACTCGACGAGCAAACTGTGGATGGGGGCGATGAGCGAGCTGGTTCGTACCATTCGAATACCATACAGCATTAATTGACTATACTTATCAATCAGACTGGGAACGTACGTCTTTACGGCCCTATGTCGAAATGTTGGATACACACGTCCGGGGTCTCATGCAGGAGACCCGTGCAGCCATGCTCGGTATGTATATCTACATCTTTTCCGGACCTCACACACCTAATCTTGAGTATAGGTGGGAAGAGCAAGCTGGATTGGTAGACGGGAACCTATTTCTCATTTCGAACCATATCAGTTCCATGTAAGCTAGGATTTGACATTATGTTTTCGCTGAATCGAGTACACTCCATCCTCCTATTTGTCTGACTGTGATGTGACCCCCTCCCTCGCGTATCCGCGTCTCGAAGAACACCACTGAACTATCGCTAAATCCTGCCACAAGTGTCAAGGTCCACCTTCCGGCCATTTCGCTGTATTGAAGAGCTGCCAAGGGCAGATCGACGTCGCTCGTGACGTTTGACGCGCATAACCCTGCTGTTCGACCGTTCCATTTATTCACAGGACGTCGGGGAGGACTTTCGTATTCTCACGAAATTGAGTACGTGCGCCAAGGCGGAGATATCTGCAAAATAGATGAGTATGCTCACAGACCCTGCGTCGGAATGGCACGTTGAAAACTGACGAACGCCCTGAGAGGAGACGAAGGTCTAGATGAGCGTTTTATTCCAATTTGCTGTAGCGAAGGGTCCAACTGCCTTAGTTTATTCGAAGAGTAATTCTAGATGAAAAAGAGAGGGGCTAGATTGGAGTTTTATGGTAATATTTGACGCAGAAGAGTAGACTTTGTTGTCTCTCTCAATACTTTGAGCTTTTTTGAGACGCGACGCGTCCCTTCGGAGTTTGAAAACATCTTGATCCTCCCGTTTGCCGCGTTCTTCTTCTCGCGTACCATGGGGAAGCCCAAAGAGACCCCTAGCGCGAAGCAAAAGACTCTATTCTCGTTTTTCGCACCTGGCCAAGGTCCCATTAAGCTGTCTTCTTCGTCTTCATCCTCACCTCCAACGGGCGTGACTCAAAGCGAGCCGAAAAAGCCTGCGCCGGTAGCTCCAAAGCGAGCCGAAGACCCACAAGTGGATTCCAAGACTGCAGAACCGAATAGGGAGGATGTGCAGACGCCTGTGGCAAACGGTGGATCGAGGTCTCGGGCGGTGACCGTGTCCTCTATCACTACGAAGAACACCCCACCTTCAAGCGATATTATCATGTGTGATGATGATGACGAGGTTGAAGAAGACTTCAGACCAGTGAGTACCGTGGTTGGGCCACTTATGGCCTCCGCTGATAGAAACTCGCAGACACGACTTAAGCGCAAGCTTGTTATCGATAGTGAAACTGAAGCCGAAAGTAGTCCCGCTTTCAAGAAGAAGCCCGCTGCAAACTTATCTTCCTTCCCAACTCGTGACAAGAAAGGCAAGAATTCAGGTCCACGATCGCCCATCCCTATTCAGAACATTCACTGACTCATGTGCTTAGATAAACCACGTCCAGCAAAACGTAGAAAGACCACTGACGACAACGATTTCATCGCGCCCTCAAGCGAAGATAGCGAACCAGACATTATGGGACTCCAGTCAGACGCCGGCTCACATTCAACCAAATCGATATCACGCCTAGTACGTGAAATATCCTTCTGAATGGTTATATATTGATCTCTTCTCAGTCCTCTGTTATGGACGAGGATGACGACGAAATTATCGAGCAGTCCAAGCCCAAAGGCAGAGGTAATGCAAAGGTATTCTGTCCGACCCTCTATCATCGACTGTCGTCTCATTCGTTTGCAGCCTGCCAAACGGTCTACGCTCCCTGAAACTCGTACGGTCTCTTCCTCAACGAGTATCGGGCTCCTCACTGCTGCCGAGCGACGTGTCCAAACAAAGAAAGATGAGAAGAAGGATGGGGAACAACCCTACTCATTCTTGCAGAACATCAGAGACGTGAGCCACCGCTAACTGCTCATCTATTTTGCTTATGTTTTTACAGAAAGATGGCATCAAACCCAATGAAGAAGGGTATGACCCACGTACTCTATATATTCCCAAGGACGCTTGGAGGACATTTACGCCCTTCGAGGTTCAGGTCTGTGTCCACTCCTCCTACTTGTTTCCATTTGTTCTGACTTCGTATCAGTTCTGGGAAATTAAGCAAAACCACTATGATACTGTACGTTCACACACGCCAATAAACCGCTCCTTAGTGACTGATTCCGTGCATGTAGATCCTCTTCTTCCAGAAAGGGTAAGTCATACATCCAAAGCGTCTCGTCTCTCATATCGCTCACATCCTTTCCAGGAAGTTCTACGAGGTCGGCCCATTCAACTGTCTCAATCGCCGCACACAATCCTAATATGCCCTTTAGCTCTATGAAGATGATGCGCGCATTGGACACCAAATTTTCGACCTCAAACTGACTTCGCGTGTCAAAATGTGCATGGTTGGCGTACCTGAATCCTCTTTTAGCTTCTGGGCGAGCAAGTTTCTAGCCAAAGGTTACAAAGTCGGCAAAGTCGAGCAAGTCGAAACTGCGTTGGGAGCCGAAATGCGTGTCGCCGCTTCGAAGGAAAAAGGGACGAAGACGGCTGAAAAGGGGCTCGTACGACGTGTCCTTAACAAGGTCTTCACGAACGGCACGCTAGTGGACGGTGACTTCCTGGTGGATGAGGAAGCCGGCCACTGCATTTCTATTCGGGCATGTAGCTCAAAAATCATGGCTAAATCGAACCTAATACTCTGTGCAGGAGCAAGGCGAGAACGCGTTCGGACTGGCCATTCTTGATAGCTCGACGTCGGAGTTCAACCTCAGCGCATTCGAGGATGATGTATGTCGTACCAAACTCGAGACTATTCTCCGCCAGTTGCGGCCGAAGGAGCTGGTCTATACCAAGGTGGGTCCGGGTCATCAGCCTCGCCTTCGAATGGAACTCATACCAATCACAGGGAAACCTCTCGAACGCAACAACCCGCTTGCTCAAGACTCTTCTTCCAGGAAGGTGTATCTGGACGTGTCTCCGGACCGTAGAAGGTTACGACTACG
>Ga0307515_10003104_pt1 | contig 35162 bp, 38 predicted proteins | sample 17_EM_MG_FD_194513 | JGI IMG/M metagenome (GOLD analysis project Ga0307515, IMG submission 194513) | Populus trichocarpa ectomycorrhiza microbial communities from riparian zone in the Pacific Northwest, United States - 17_EM | ecosystem: Host-associated > Plants > Roots > Unclassified | place...
CGCCCCCCCAGGATTCGGTTGTTGATCATGGTTTCTGACATTTGATCGTCTTTTTCCGAAGCGACTGTAAGTGAATTTTGGGCGTTGGCGGTTGGCCCACCATAGTTGATCGAAGGCCGAACTTCTCGCTTTGCTCCCCAAGAACCTCCACTAGTGGAGATCCTACCAAAGCTAAACTCATCCTTGATCAAGGAACCTACAGCCTCGTATCCATTATTTTGGACGCTCTTACATACGGCCTGGATTCTGGGAACTAGAACGCAAGACTAAAAGCCCAACCAATTCGCGCAAGTCGCAAAGCCATACCCATATATCACCGTTCCTGGGCACCTTTTAGAAGACCGCAAGTGGATTTCGACTAGGGGAAATGATGGAAGAAGACGATGATGAGTTCTACGGTCATGATGGGACGGCCAATGCTCCTGGCAGCGGTGATCAAAGCAAGCAGGACGCCTCTGCCAACGGCCAGGCCAATAACAAGGACGACAACTTGGACGAAGAGCTCGAGTCTGGAGAGGAAGAAGAAGAGGGCAGTGATTCAGTATGCGCCGACGGCTCTATCTTTAGCTCTCACATTTACTGACTGTTTTTCAGGATATCGAGATCATCACTGATCGACCCCAAGCTCAAAAGCCTATATCGTGAGTTCTCCCAATCTCAAATACCCCAAATTTTCAGCATACCTCTTGGAGTTACCTTGTAAGAAGTACTAACTATCATAGCCAATCCATGGTTGACTCTATAAAAGACCCCCGCGCTACCGACCAAACCTCGAGTCGCTCGCAAACACACCAGCAACAATCCGCACCCAAGGCCACCCTCTCAGCTCCCACCGCCCCTTCCGCACCACAACAACCAGGATCCAGTTACCCCGAAGTGCGCACCTCCACAATTGACGTCAATGCCGACCCAGTTTACCCACCCGTCGGCAAGCCCATCTCCCAAACCGACATCGACGCCGACCTCGCGGAGAACACGAAGCCATGGCGACTTCCTGGCGCTGACCAATCCGACTACTTCAACTATGGCTTTGACGAATTCACCTGGGAGATGTACCGGCAGCGACAAGCGACCATGACCGGCACGCTCGCGACCCAGAAAGCCGAAACGGCGCAATACCAGCAAATGTTCGGCGGCGCGACGTCCGTCCCCTCGACCTCTCCCGCCCCGCCCGTCCCCGGCGCGCCCACGGGCCCCGCTGCCCAGCAGGCCAGCATGGCGAACCCCATGGCCGCGATGATGGGCATGCCCGGCATGCCCGGCAGCCAGGAGGAGATGGCCACCGCGATGCAGGCTGTCATGATGCAGCAGGGGATTACGGATCCCAGCCAGCTAGATTTTAATACCTTCATGGCGAGCTTTCAGCAGCAGATGGCGGGCGGTGGCATGCCCGGACAGCAGGCGCCGCAGCAGCAGCAACAGGCGCAGGCACAAGGCTATGGACAGGGCTACGGGAATTATGCGCAACAGCAAGGCGGAGGACAGCAGTATGGTGGAAGGGGACAAGGTGGACGCGGTGGAGGGAGAAGATGGTAGTTTAGGGAAAGGTTTCTTGCATTGGATGGCGTTTTTTGGTTGGATGGGTGTAGGATACCTAAAGCTGGGTTTGGTGGTCGCTTCAACGAGTCTTCCGTCGAAAGATTCACTACAGATGTCACCGAACGGCATCTAAAAGAAATATAAGAATAAATTCGGTCATTAATTTCACAATTCAATGACACTAAGATGTCAATATGATGGGTGCGCACAGGAAGTGGCTCCTCCCGGCAGTTCCAGCTTAACATGACCCTAGTCAAATACAGTCTAGAACAAACGCCGAGTTTTGTCTGTTTCCCATATAAGAGAATCCTCTAGGCATAGTGTCTTTAGTGTTTATTCCCCTATCTCATCTCCGCCTCCAAACGCGCCCCCAGGTATCCGTCCCTCATTCAGCTCCTTCTCCAGTCTCGTGATCTCCGACAAGCTCTTAGCATTCCTAATCAGCCCCTCCACTCGCTTCTTCTCCTTGTCCGTCAGCTTGACGCGGGCGACCTTCGAGCCGGGCGCGGAGCCGTTGACGTCAGATGGGATGTCGAAGGTGCGAGTTTTGATGCCCATAATCTAATTAGGAATGTAGTTAGTTGGAGATTTGGACGAGAACAACACGAAGGAAATGAAGTGGGGGAGCACGTACCTTAGAAGCTAACGCTGAAGGTTCATTAGCCGTGCCAAATAGTTCCTTGGCCTGGCTGCGTTCGGAATCTTTGACCTTTTGGAAGTCGAGGAAGCGGACTGAGGGGCAGCGGTAGAGGACCCAATAGCGGTAATGCTGTCGAAAGATTCATATTATCAGTATGCTTCTAAATGTCAAACCCGTGATCTGCGCAACTGGCCAACAGACGTCTGGAGTCTTATTTCAGGAAATGGAAAGCTCACTTCTCTACTTGTAACCGGATTCTGTAACAGGACCAAATGTGTCAGATTCAGAAATCCCGCCAACGGATCCAGATCCGCGAGTTCAGAAATCTGGTTCTCAGTCAAGACCAGCGTCGTCAGGTGGGGTATCGACTTTGAAAGAGCTGGATGGATGACTGAGATGCGGTTACGTGCAAGTAGGAGGGTGCGCAGACGGGGACTGAGCGGGAAGTTGGATAGTTGTGAAATGTCATTGTCGGTAAAGTCGATCGCGTCTTGGTCCTATACAGTCCCAGAAGAACCGGAAGTCAGAGACAGCATTACAATCGTAGTCCGGTCTAGAACAGCGTGCGAGGCAGTATAATGAGAGGGATTCAACGTACCTTCGCAGCGCCCAAGTTCTCGATAGCGGGGATCTTGTGTCCTGTAGCCTCGCAAAAGAGAATTGATATTAATGCAGCTCAAAAAAGCGTAGTATCTGCCCCTTTCAGCGAGTACGCACCTCGTAGGTCCAGCTCGCGTTCTGTGAGTGGGTTGATGTAGGAGAGGGAGTTCTGGATTAGGTCCGCTGTTAGCCTCATTTTGTACCGTTTCTCCTTTCTGAAGATATCTTTTGTCTGTTTGATGAGTACCGCGGTGCAAGCCGGATATCCTTCTTGAGGATTTATTGGGAGAGGACTAGAGTGTAGTCGGTCTGTGGGCGGGGCACGATGTCGCGTTGTTATGAATGGGAATTTCCCGACATTGAAAAATACCGGGTGCACTAGCGCCTTTTTGGGAAATCCCGCCTCAGGCGAAGAGCGCTTGCCCTGCTATGTCATGGGAAATCTTTCAAATTAAGATCGCAATTAATTAGAGATGCTAGAATTGTCAACCATTCATCTACTGTCTAGGCTACCTATTGGAACACGTAAATTATGCCAGACCTGTCCACCGATATAATCATACCATAAGGATACTCCAATAAAGCTACATCAAGAATATTATCTAGATGACTTCTCAACAGGTGTTGCTGCTGCAAGGAAATAATAGACGACCTAGACGGCTTTGTAGAACCCCTCCTCGCTGACGTATTAGGGGTTCGGCTGCTATCTCGGACGTTGGAAGTCGACGACTGCTGGCCTTGTGGCTGTGACAGCAGCTCAGTAACAACAATGGTCTCCTGATTCGGCTGGCTGATGTTGTATTGCGGCTTAGACTCCTCTAGTTCTAGGCCGCTGACAATCATGGACGCTTCATAATGAGCAGTATCCCAGTATCGGACTTTCCAATCAGGGCCCGCAGTGACTAGGAAGAATTGTTTTGGATCGCTTCCATCGTCGGGAGGTTGTGTGCCTATCGCGAGGGATCGGATACCACGATTGATGCTTGTGCTACTTGTAGGCTCCAGTGATGTAGCGAAGCGGCCTAGCATGCCACCTGCCCTTTCTTCATCCACATCAATCAATGTCATGCTTTTGGGGCTATCCTTGCTCAAACCTGTGCGGTAGATTTCCTTGCAGAGGAGCTTCTCTAGATCCCAGACCGTTACTTCACCTTGGCCGGTACCGCCTGCGATGTATACCTTGCCTTTGCGTGATCGAACTGGCTGAAGAATTATCCGATGTATAGGAGATGAGCCGTGGAAGCCCCAGGCTTTAAGCCGCAGCTTGAATCGAAGATCCCAGAGATCTATCACACCATGAGTAGTGCCTAGAAGTAGCCAGTGATGTCGTTTATCGATACAAAAACAGGTTGGTGTACCGTGATGCAGAGGGTTCTGAAGCACATAGAGCTCGGCCATTGTTCTCAACTCCAAGGCAATAACTCGCGAAGTATTGGTGGCCAAAACCAACGTTGACTGAGTTTCGCTCTTGTAGTGCTCAGACCAAACAGCATACTCGCCATGACGAAGTTGGTGTTGCCGTAGAACTTTCAATTTTCCGTATTTCGTCCCACCTTGCACTTGGCTGTAATCCACTTTGACCACGTGGATACTGCCATCAGTACCCGTACATACGAAACAGTAGGTATTTTCGACAAACACGAGGCTTGAGGCTTTCGTACTCTCAGCCAGTCTGTAAGTTTGTCGGGATCGATGTGCAATATTTCGTTCCAAACGCCCAGAGTCCCAGATTTTGACGGAACCGTCGTCAGACCCAGTAATAAAGAACGAGTGATCTGGCGCAACAAGAACACGGCTAATAGCAGCGGTATGTTCGCCCATCATAGCCACTAGTGTTCCTTCAGGGCGCCATGGATTGGTGGATGAGGATGCTTGACCGTTACCACGCTTAATGGGTAGACGCCTGCTATTTGGTTGTATCTGCATCCCAAACTCAACCTCATCAACTGGATAGTTCTCTAAATAAAGAGAGTCTAGTAGTTTCAAAATACTAGGATCATTGCCAGTATAGTTATGCGCATCTTTGTACTTGATCCTCGAAGGGCTCTTCCGGTGCTGTTCTTGGGCAACTGCAAGCTGGGACTGCTGCCGACCTCTTGCCATGAGGTCGCGTTGGCTTGCACCGTCAACCTTACCGAAAGCATTCGTCGAAGTTGTTCCAGTCTCAGGAAGAGCCTTGTTGTCGTTGGGATTTAACAGACTTATGGCGCTATTCCTATGCCGAACAACATGACTATGTTCGCCCAGGGTGATACCGCCGATGGAGCTAACTGGAGATTGTCCGCCAGGAGAATCATTGCCTTTGGGTACCGATCTAGGTACTTGAAGAGAGGTACGACGAAGTTCAACATCAGAGGAAGGCGAGTCTTGAGCTGATCGTAGTGCGCCAGGCGATGACGATAGGCTAGGTAGAGTCGGTGTAGAACTCCTTCTCATGCCAGTCTCACCTCGTACTAGTTTATCAACCTGAGTATTTGCATGAAGCCTCTTTCGATGAGACAGGTGACCATCCTCAGAGGTGGACGCGTCAAGCAAAGCGTCAGCAATTGTACGGGGCTGCCTCTCCTCGTTTGCTGAAGTTTCCCCATCTTTGACTTGTGCTTTTTCAAAAACCTCCTTATCATTATCAAACAAAACTGTTTGAGGAATGATATCTAGGTCTTTTAATGCAATGATGTTGTTGAAATTTGAGGGGGACGTATCGGGATCGTCTTTTCGTCTGCGGTGAGCTACCCGCCAAATGAACTCTCTGAGAGCTACAAGCTTAAACTCATCTTCAATGCCCATACCAGCATTCCGCAGACGAGTGAGCCATTGGTCATCCTCTTCATTCTTCGACAATCGGCTGAGAGCTTTTGGCCCAAGGTTTTTGGCAGAAACTGTTAGTATTGAATCTTCAGCAGATCCAAAAGAGAAGGTTCGTTGCTGCTTCGCTGGTATCCAGAACAGCCCTTTCTCAGATTTCATGGCCCAGGTCGAAGCCATATCTAAAATCAGTCTTGGTAATGGCTTCTTCAGCGAATCTAGAAGCCTCAATTCAGAAAGATCCGAAGGAAGCACTTTAAGATAGGTTTTGATGAGAGGAAGGACAATGCTGTGGGTATCAGCAATCGACAGAAACTTTGCAGCAGAGGATATAAAATGTGCGGCGGCTTCTCGAATCCAAATGTTCGGATGCATTGTGAAGCGTCCGACGATATCAACCAATTCCCAGGTCTTGGATCGCTGGAACAAACCAAGCTCTGCCATAGATGAGAACGATCTCAGGACCCTTTCCACAACAAACTCCTCCGGGTCCGTCAGTGCCTGAACCATTAACGGCAGAATAAATTCTTCAAGACTTGGACCCCCAACATATATTGCTACACCAACGATAGTCTCGAAGAAAGCGCATTTCAACATCCAATCGCGGTCATTGAGGTAGGTATTCAGATGGCTTAGTATAACGTCGTTCGCTTTAGTGCTTCCAAAAAATACACACAAAGTCGAGACAGATCCTAGCATGGCTCGTCGGACAGCCGAGTCGCTGTCTGTCAAAAGGGCTTTAGTCTGGACTTCAAATTGTGATACAAGGTCGTCTCGAGCTACATCAAAAAGAGTTTGATACACAGAATGACTCATACTGTCATCTTCAGCTTCAGGATCGCTGGTGGGTAAAGACCCGTCAGCACGTAGTGCCTGCATCATATCCAAGAACCTAGATGCGGTGCTGGCCAATGTAGCCATACAAGAGGCATATGTCATTCTTACCAGGGCACTTGGTTTCGTCGGCGATCCAGGCGCGAAGGGCTGGAGTCTTGGAAGTATGTATTCTGGGAAGATGTATGCGTTAATTGGCGAGACAACGGAGACAAGAGCAAGCTGTTTCACAGTAAGTTTGCTAAAAATAAAGAAAATAAAGTGAAGTTGGACGAAAAGGGATACGTACAAGCTGAGTCAAAGTGCGAAGTGCTGTTACCTTTACTAGGTCTGATTTATCGTTCAAGAGTGTCATCACGTATGGTAGAATACGATCAAGTTTTGCCTCATCTGTGGTTCTTTCCGCGAAGGCTAGCAATAGTTCACATGCGCGAATGCGAGCAGATGCCCTAGCTGTGCCCCTCAGGGAGGATACAACAATAGTGAGGAAGATGAGAGTTCCGTCATCTACCGATTTTCCTGAAGTAGGCGAGGCTTGGTGCTGGTAGTTCGGTATGTTGATAAAAAGTGGGAAGAGGTCATTGTCTAATTTGGAGGTAGGTTGGGGTGCTCTGCTTGGCTCTTTTCCATTCTCCTGACCCAAGAAGTATGAGATCTTGTCGAAGTCGTTATAGATCTTCTCAATCCGGTCATCGGATTCTCCAAGGTTCTCGGTTCCTGCAGTCACTGGTCTTCGACCTGAGGTAGGATCCGTAATGGTGTACATGTACTGCTGAAGAAATCCGTAGAAGTAATCTGGGAAGGCTTTGTGACGCCAGAAGTTTAAATACTCGTCCGCTGAATATCTCGACTCAGGCTCTAATTGGATCATGTGGGAGACCATTTCGCGAATATCTTTATCGTGAATTTTGCTGAGGTGTGTGTGTTCAGGCTCATACTCACCTTGGCGATATTTAAACAGCTGGCTCAATGAGAAGATAGGGGTTTCTAGGAATAACTCCGCAATCACACACCCAACGCTGAAAATATCCATCGCCCAGGTGACACCTGTCTCTCCGGGCTGTGCTCCAGCAGATAAAAACCTCTCCGGTGCCAAATAGCATGTGCGACGCCCAGAGGTGTCAAAATAAAAAGAAAAGTCTGCAGGATTGTCCTCTGGGAGATAAGTAGGTTTAAACGACGAAGAAAAGTCTGATAGATACAACCAGTTCCAGGAAGTAACTAATGAATTTTCCGTCTTTATGTCACCGTGATATATGTTCCGAGCATGACAATCACGGACAGCACATAGTAGTTGGAACGAGAGCCATTTCTTCTCAATGTCCTCGAGAAATGGCCGAGTACTGTGTGCATCAGCTGCAGTTCAAGACAAATATTTGAAAACATACCTCATGCGATCATATAACGAACTATGAATGTATTGCCGGACTAAATATCCATTTGTGCTCGTTTCCAAGATGCGGTGGTATCCCAGAGCATTTGGAACATCAGCAAGTACCTTTCTTTCGTCTAGACGTCAAATCAGCAACCCAAGAACCAGCACAAATTAAAAATGAACCGGATGCTGTACTTAGAAGAACCCGGACATATTCGTCAAGCTTCATGCTCGAATATGGTTTCATAACTACCTTCGCAACCACGAGGCCGTCTTTGTGTCGTGCTCTGATGGACTTCATGAAACGCGCATTTCCGAGAGACTTCTCGTATGTGAGATCAGCCAGCTCTGGGACATCGATGCCAGCCGAGCCAGCAGAGAGCGTTGTAAGGGAGTATCCTTGACCCATGATGACTTTCGGTTGTGATGATATCTCAAGTAAAGCGGTTATGTTGCTGCCTCGACGCCCTCATATTGCGTTCTTGCACCCCTTCCAGTGCCTACAGCGGTGGGAGAGATGTTGTTAATTTCCTGAGCCTGATAATGAATCCTCGAATGGCAATGAATTATCATTTGTTTTGTCTTGGTGAAGGTAAGTGTCATGTGCAGGCAGCGGTCATCAAGGCACGCTCGGCAAACCTGCCGAATCGCCTGCGCTATCATTATTACCACATTTTCGAGAACCAGTATCAAGCTTTCCTTAAAACAACAACCATGACTTCGAAACCCCAGAATATAGTCTTCTTTCACCCCGACCTAGGCATCGGTGGTGCGGAGCGTCTTGTCATAGATGCTGCCGTAGGCCTTCAAACCCTTGGACATAAAGTCACCATTTTTACCTCCCACTGCGATCCGAGGCACTGCTTCGATGAGGCCCGCGATGGTAAGCACCTTGTCGAACCATCACGACAACATATCACTCATGGCTTTGAAGAAGGTAGCTGAGACTCCGCTTTTCAAACCAAAGGAACCCTCGACGTACGCGTACACGGCAATTCCATCGTTCCCCCCACCATACTCGGCCGCCTCGCGATTCTTTGCGCGATTCTGAGGCAAATACACTTAGTACTTCAAATAGCACTTCTCTCGTCAGAGCTGCAGAAACTGAGCCCTACTGTATTTTTCGTAGATCAACTCAGTGCTAGTGTTCCGCTGCTCAAACTACTACAGCCAAACACGCGGGTAATATTCTATTGCCATTTCCCGGACAAGCTTCTGGCAAAGAAAGGAGGTTTGTTGAAGACTTTGTACAGAGGCCCTTTTGATTGGGTGGAGAGCTGGAGCACAGGATGCAGCGATACGATCGTAGTTAACAGCAACTTCACGAAGAGCATTTTCGAGAAGGCATTTCCAAACTTGAAATACAGAGAACCAAGAGTGGTATACCCTTGTGTAGACACGAATGCAGCGGAGGAAGTGGAAAAGGCTAAGCCACTCTGGGAAAAGAAGAAAGTGCTCCTGAGCATCAATCGGTTCGAAAAGAAAAAAGATGTAGCCTTAGCTATAAGGGCATATGCAGGGTTGAGTCAGGAGGAGCGGAAGAGCACAAGGCTGGTGATAGCTGGTAAATATTTCACAAATATGCTATATTGAGTAATATTGAGTAAAGCTCGCTAATATCTCTATTCCGAAGGCGGATACGACCCCCGGGTTCAGGAAAATGTTTCCACCTATGCTGAACTCTGTGGCCTTGCATCTTCTCTGCACCTCAAACATGCCACAGCGAAAACAGTCATTAGCGCTCTTTCAGTCCCTGATGATATAGCTGTCATCTTCCTCCACTCGGTTCCGAGTGCCTTCAAATCAATACTCCTATCTACATCACGTCTTCTTGTCTATACACCTCTACACGAGCACTTCGGTATTGTACCTCTCGAGGCAATGATGGCAGGAATACCTGTGCTCGCAGCCAACGAAGGCGGGCCAACAGAGACTGTGATCGATGGCCAGACCGGCTGGCTGAGAGACGTCAGAAAGGTTCAAGACTGGACGGAGGTGATGCGTGCAGCCTTGGAGGATGGGCCTGGAGAGGAGAGGCTGAAGGAGATGGGAATGCGGGGACAGGAGAGAGTCAAGGCGGAATTTTCTAAAGAGAAAATGGCAGAGAGATTCGAGAATGAGATACAAAATATGATGTATGCCGGAAGAGTACCCATGATAAGCATGATGGTAGTGATTGTAGGAGCAGGTCTGTTCGGGGTATTAATAGCATTGGCCTTCTACATGGTAGGCAAATCGCGCACCACAGTTTACACGTAAGAGCAGCTTCAGCATCACGTTCTCGTGTATCATACCACCACACCAGACATTGTTATTGTTCAAGGAGTTTCAAGTTTGATACAACAAGTTCGGATAGGATGAAAATGTAGCAATATGAGGATTTGTAATTAAATGAACAAAGTAGTAGAACGGTACGCTGACTAGCAAGCTGTATTGGGTTTATTACAGGCGAAGAGCAATGCAGGTGTTGACAGCGTGGTTCATACCCTGCCATGATTGCACAGCGATATTACACTGCAGGAAAAACAAACGTCAATCTGCACAGTCAGATAAGAGTATTGAATGACCTCTCACATGAACGTTTCAGACGGTGCAAGCAATTAAAGCTACAACCGCACATCTAAGTTCTGACATTAATTCAAGGCCTTGACTAAAGAACGGAAGCGGTGACGGTTCGGATAGTTAGCTCTTGGTATTCGGCGAGGTGCGAAAGTGGACCTGCCGCATCGATCGCCAATGTCAAAGTACGTCACTCACCAGGGCCAATCTAGCTGCGAAGAAATAAACGTTAGTTTTGCTTCCTAAGCGTCCGACCCTCCTGCAAACACTCTTTAACCACTCTCCATGATATAAGGGCGCCAACCGCATCCTTCCCCTCTATCAATTGACCCGTATCTTTCCCCTCAGACTCCAGATCAAGCGCGCGGCACTTCCGGAAGCTCGACATGCTGCTACGGCAGGCCGGGTTGAGCTCAGCACGCGTACTTAACCGCAGCGCAACACGATCGCCGCTCATAAACCCCAGGATACCTCACACATTCAGTCCTTACCTAGCTATACGAGCGTCATTCAGTAATGGACGGCCTTCAGCGACCCACAAGGGCACTCAACTCCCCTCTTCGTTGGCACTCCACTCACGTATAAAGTGGCGCTTCCAACGTCCACTCCCCCCCCGATACGCGTCCACAAGGCCTCTGCCAGCTCCTCAATCTCGTTTCCTTCGATATTGCTATAGAGGCCTCGCGGCATTTGGGCTATTTGTCGCCATTAGCGGCGGGCTCGTAGTCGCTTTCTTCATATACGATGCTAGTACGTACAAGGAAGGACCTTCAATTGAAGAAGATATACCTGTGTCGGAAGTCGCATTACATCCAAGGAGAGGTGGACCTAAGAATTTGCCGATTGCTGAGCACTTAGTGGACGATGACGATAGCGCAGCAAAGAAAAACCAGAAACATAAACCAAAATTGGTTATACTAGGCACAGGATGGGGGAGTGTGGCTCTTCTGAAACAATTACATCCGGACGATTATCACGTCACAGTTGTTTCACCGTCAAACCACTTCCTCTTCACTCCTATGCTCCCTTCCGCCACTGTGGGTACTTTAGAGCTTAGATCGTTAGTAGAACCAATCAGAAGGATAGTGGCAAAAGTAAATGGCCATTTCTTGAAAGGGATGGCTGAGGATGTGGACTTTTCTGAGAAGCTTGTGGAAATATCTGCAATTGGACCAACTGGGGAGAAGGAGAACTTCTATCTACCCTACGATAAGCTTGTCATAGGCGTCGGTATACAGAAAACGTCCTTTATTTGCCAGTGAGGAGCTGACAGCTGCAGGTTCTGTGACCAACCCTCATGGTGTGAAAGGTCTTGAGAATTGCCATTTTCTTAAGGACATCAGTGATGCTAGGTTGATACGAAACGCGGTGATCCGCAATCTCGAGAGCGCCTGTCTTCCAACTACTTCTGATGAGGAGCGGCGGAGGTTGCTGTCTTTTGTCATCTCTGGCGGTGGTCCTACTGGAGTTGAGTTCGCTGCTGAACTCTATGACATGCTCAACGAAGATCTAGCGAAATATTTTCCGAAGATTCTCCGATGCGAAATCTCGGTACATGTCATCCAAAGCAGGGGCCACATTCTCAATACTTATGATGAAGCCCTCTCCAGATATGCCGAGGTTAGTATCCGATTGTTTAGAAAAATATCTTAGCTTCACTAATACGTGCTGTAGCAACGTTTTGCACATGACCAAGTTGAAGTTTTAACAAATTCAAGGGTTAAAGAGGTTCAACCGGACAAGATTCTTTTCTCTCAAAAAGATGAGAATGGGAAGATTGTTACCAAAGAGCTCCCAATGGGATTCTGTCTATGGTCAACCGGCGTTTCACAAACGGACTTCTGCCGACGTCTAGCTGCGAAATTGGATGGACAGAACAACAAACATGCTCTTGAAACTGACACTCACCTTCGTCTTATGGGCGCTCCCCTCGGAGATGTCTACGCTATCGGCGATTGTAGCACCGTGCAAAATAACGTCTCTGATCACATTGTGACTTTCCTTCGTACTCTGGCTTGGGAGAAAGGCAAAAACCCGGAAGAAATGCAAATCTCATTTGCCGACTGGCGAGGTGTTGCCAAACGTGTCAAATCACGCTTCCCGCAAGCTGCAGACCATCTTCGAAGACTAGACAAGCTCTTCGAGCAGTACGACAAGGACCGAAGTGGCACGCTCGACTTTGGCGAATTACGAGAACTTTTACTCCAGATTGACTCCAAGTTGACTTCATTACCCGCCACAGCACAGCGCGCGCATCAACAAGGCCAGTATCTGGGCCGTAAATTCAACAAAATGGCACAGATGGCACCGGGTATGCGGCTCAACCAAGTCGACTATGGCGATCTTGACGATGCCTGCTACAAGGCCTTTGAGTATCACCATCTTGGTAGCCTGGCATATATAGGTAATGCAGCCGTCTTCGATATCAACGGACTGAACTTTTCTGGAGGACTGCTGGCAGTGTACTTATGGCGGAGTATCTATTTCGCGCAGAGCGTGAGCCTAAGAACCCGGATTCTGTTGGCTATGGATTGGAGTAAAAGAGCACTTTTTGGAAGGGGTAAGTCTAATCTTTGAGACTCCAAATCTGCATTGCAAATGGAGCACAAGCTAACGGTCGTTACAGATTTGATGAACTTTTGATGGAACAACTGTCAACATGATAGCCTTTTCCTTTTAGTCTATATATCCTTATTGCAGAGCAACCAACGCCACGAGAGCGTCTCCGTGTACAGCATTGATGTACACATCGACACTAGACAAGATTCCCTTTTCGTGGTCACCCCAGGCGTCATCACATATGATATTCTAGCGTAGAATACATGCCTTAAAACTCTCAGAACAGTCCCCTGAAACCTTGATCGGCTCTTCCAGCCACATTGCCTCTTGACTCTAAAGGCAGTTCCGCCTGCTCAATCAAAAATGCAGAAAAGAGCTGGGGATAGCTTCGGTGTAAGCCAACATGCTTGACTGAAGGCATTGTGTCGTACGTTAATTAGTTTTAAATTATAAAGTCCAGCAGGATTACTTCAGCCCTCTAACTTCTTGCCCTCGTCTTACCCTTCACCCTCTCTACTAACTTATTTAGGTCGTCTCCAGCCGTGCCCTCCTCTAGACTATCTTTCATCTTCTTACTCTTCCTCCGTGTGCCTTCCTTATCCCCATCATCCCTCCTAGCCTTCCTTTTCCTCCTTCCCTCCTCTAACAGTGCCTTCATACCCTCTGTCCCTTTGAATTTCGGATTCGTCGGATCAATCGCAAATTCATAGCTCTCAAACAGCCTCGCAAATCTGGGGTCCTGAACATCCATTTTAAACCCATCAGTCTTCTCTTCGACCTCCTCCTCACCTGCCCCCTTCTTCCCTCTTTTCTTCCTCCCTTTCCGCTTTTTGGCCTTCTCGACCTTCGCAACCTCATTCATGTCAAAATGCCGCATTCCCGCTCCACCTACCGCATCATCATCCACCATCAGCAACTCTAGCTCCGCCCGCTGCGCCGCGGACGCAGCCTCCTCCTTCGCACGTTCCTCACGCTTCTTGGCCTTCTCAGCGCGACGCGCAGCCTTGGCCAAGTCGCGCGAGACAGTGGCAGGGTCGTCGAAGAAAGGATCATCGAAGGGATCTTTCTCTTCTCCCTCATCACCCTTTTCATTCGCTCCAGCGCTCGCTTTAACATCTGCAACTCCTGCATCAGGGTCTCCCGCATTCCGCGCCGCCTTCGCCTTCTCTTTCCTCTTCGCCTTCCGCTCTTTCTCCTTCCGCACATACTTCTCAACCGTCGTTTCGTCTGTAATCGGCTCGTTTTCGAACACCGAGCCACGCGGCGCAGCAGCGGACAGGCCGGCCGAGAAGGTGACTTGCATGTCGCCGACCGGGGCGCCGGGCTCGCGTTTCTTAGGCTTGGACGGTCGGTCCGCAGAGAGGCCGAGCGCGGCGCGGAGCGCGACCGCCTTGTCGGCCTTCTCTTTCTTGCTGCTGCTGTTGCCGTGCTTGAGAGCCGAGCGTTCGGGTTCGTCGTCGGGCTCTTCTTCTGGTGAGGAGCTGTCGCTGCCGACATAGGCCATGAGGTCGTTTTCGTCGATCTCTTTCCGGGAGAAGGCGCGCTTCTGGACCTCTTTTCGCGTGTTGTCGTCAGCGTCCCAGGTCAGTTTGACTTTGCTGTGGGTTAGCGCGTCTGTGACGAACTCATTGGGTCGGTATGCGTCGGGGATGGCCGTGCACTCGTCGCGCGGCCTCTCGTCGAAAGTCACGTCGTCGGGTACGAAGCGGAGATCGAAGAAGTTGGCCGAGGAAAGGTATTCGCGGCCGTCCATGGCATCGTAGAGGGATTTAGCTACGCTAGAGGAGGAACAGGTCAGGATGGCATAGTAGTAACGTAGGCGGTCGAGTTGGTAGGTGCGTAGGGCTGTTGGGTCGAACTCCTCGCCTTTGTTCTCCTTCAGTAGATCTTTCTTGATTTCTTCATCAACGGCGTCAGAGTCGGAATCAGACGGTTCGGGAGTGCCCTCATCGTCGAAATCGGCTGTCTTGTTCGCGGCAAAGATTTCCTTCGGAGGCCCCTCGAGCTCCTCCCTCTCTAGTCGCTCGCGCCCAAACTCGCTGGAGTAAACCGTCACTTTCAGTATCCGCCCGTCCGCTGACGCGAAGCTCGATGCGACAGCCATAAGGTCCACAGCACGGATGTTGTCCCAGTCAAGGTTCACCGCCGCGAGGCGTGCCGTGACCTCACCCATGGGCACGTCTGTCCCTTGTGCTAATTCGGCTTCCTCTTCAATTTCTGCTTCTTCTTCGTCCTCATCTTCGTCTGACTCGGTCGTGCTCTCGTCTTCTGACGATGAAAAGCCTCCTTCGCGCGCAGGGTCATACTTCCGCTCCATTCGCCTCAATTCCTCCTGTACAGCGCCGCCCTCATCTCCTTCATTCCCCTCTTTTCCATCCTCATCCTCGCCTTCTACTCGGTAAAACCGCTCCAGCTCTTTCCTCCCGGCGCCCTTCTCAACCTTCCGCCCATAACGATCAACGCTGGCTTTTTTCGAGAAGTCGTCATCATGCAAGATGTGCGCAAAGCGCTGGTCGAGCTTGGTGCGTGTGTTTTTCTTAGAAGGTAGGCGAAATCGCGGATCGGTTTGGATATTAGTGAAACGCGAGTCGGCTACAAGACGTTAGCATTATAGCTCTGATGCAAGAATTAAGGCGAAGAAGAACGTACTGATGGTGGCTTCAGGCCTTGAGGACCACGATTTCCGCGCTTTTTGCTTTGCTGGGAGAGCCATCGTGGAGGAGAGGGGGAGTTTGCAGTCAGTTACTCCGGTAAAGAGTGCAGAAGAACCATTTTTGGTTAGAGATCGAGCGCCAAGATTTCAGTCTTATCGATAAGAGCGGTTTATTAGAATGGAAGCACGCATACAAACATGTAATATCCCAATTCCAATGAACGAGTTGAAATTATTTCCTAGGATCCCATAAGAGTCTACAACAATTATATGCCTCAAATCCATTCAGGCCATTCCCGTTGTGCTATGTCATCCTTCGCCGCATTTTCTCCAGCCCTCTCCCCAAATCTCACCGTCGCCTCCGCAATATCCAGCAACGGATCTGTTCCTATTCGATCTTCTCCCTCCTCGATCAGGCGATCAAGCTCCGGATCTCTTGTTACTCTAACAACTGTGGGGAACCTGTTCGTGTATAAGCCACGGTTCTGAGCCATGGCGATCGCGCCGAGGATCATGCAGACGACCGCCTAGAAAATGCTGAGACCGCGTGCGATAGCGAGGTCCCTTGGTTCGTAGGAGCATTGATTAACGAAGGGTGAGTAGATGGCATTGGTAGTTGTATTGGATAGGGCTGCGCGGGTTGTGATGTCAAAAGGATTGGGCGCTCCGTACCGCCCACTCAACGTGAAGTTCTGCATCAAGCCCCCCACCAGACCCGAGCGTTTGGAGGCCCGATGCATTGAAGGCGTAATAATTCATTTGCGGACTCCCCACTAGGGCATTCATCGTTATAAAATCTGGCTGAGATGCATTTCTTGATGGGTAACTCTGGTAACCATGCATATTAAGGCCCAGTTGGTACATGATGGACTGGTAGCTCATGGTTTGGTTAACTGCCGGTCCGACGGTAAGCCGGGGATTCTCAATTTGGCAGTGAACTAATTCAGAAACTTAGTGTTCGCAGTGACATTCTGCTGACCGTTACTCGATAAATCAAAGTGGACAAGGTATGACGCATTACAGAAAGCGCATGAAATAAGAGCTAGATAAACACGCATGTAGAACTTGGAAGCGTCCGTGGAGAACATGTCAAGCATATTGTACATGTTGTTGAGGTCATTGTCGACGCTAAGGACTCCGGCTTTACCGAAGGAGCCGTTCATTCCAGGACCAAACCCTAATTGGGGGGTAAATCCTGCAAAGGCTACCAATGATTGGGTTGAATTCTCGTACTCCTCAAACGCACGGCTAACATACTGTTCGGTTGTATTGTCTGCTCTGGAACAAGACACAGTAGGTCCTTCAAATCTTAATGTATAACTGACCTTAGCATCGGAGGTCTGTCGGGAGACAGGAATTATTGCCCCTTGAACTAAACTAGGGAGGTCTGCTGGCGTCGTACTGGATGAAGCCCCACCAAACGTGGTAGTGTTGTTATCAGGGATCATGGTACTGTACATTCTAGAGATAAAGTCGCGTTGAGTGATAATGAGCAGCTGCTTATTGGTAATGATCGATGGCTGCACCACTATCATCCCGGGAGTGACAATCGCCGACAGGGGAGGAAGCCTACCAATCTATAAGCAAGAGTAGCTAGTGAAATGATGGCTTTTAGTGAACTCACCATGTCACTGCTGCCAGTAAAGCCAGCAGAGGATGGTGCAGCTAGAATCGAAGATTAGTAAATTCCCAAGCATTCCCTGGCACTGAAAACATAGTATCGAGACGTTCTACTTCGGGGTGTCTATCCTCAACTAAAACCATAACCACTACGTATAAGCAGCACTAGCCGCAGTTGCTAGAGACAATTTAACAATGAATGCAGCCGCAGTTCCAGCCCTAGTAACCCATTATTGTTGAGAGGCGTCGTTAACAATATGCTTATCCATGTGGTTGTAAAAGAAAGGATGAGCAAGAGCGCATTACCAGTAATGAAGCAGCATATCACTAATGTGGGAACCCTCCAATAGATATTACTAAGTCTGAATTTGGGCTTTGCCCTAGGAAATTTAGAAAACATTTCTAGGAGTGAGGTGATCTCCTGAGGATAAAGATTAAGATAATTGGTGAAAGAGCCTTTCGAAGAACAAGAATATAAAAAAAGTTCTAGCGACGAATATAAAGGACAGAGTCAATGTTTAAATACCATATATCTTAAGCTGATGAAACTGTAAGTAGCACAGCGAATTATAAATATAATCTCAACAAGATAGTGAACTAGTTGCCCTGGCTATGAAACTGGCCCCAGTGCCGAAACCAACAGGGCTGAATATCTTGAAGAATTTTCTTCCAATAGATATTGAGGGCTTAGATTTCCGGTTAAGTCATTCCTGAAGGCTACCACCCACTCTCAGCTATTAAGTCCTAGGATCCAGCTATTTTGTTTCACGTAGTGTTAGTCAGTGCAGCGCTTCTGCAGGGGCTCCAGTGCAAAACTGGCGCCAAGCGGAACAACTATGGATGTAACCTGGATTGATGACAGTATCGTCCAGCTCAATTTGGACAATCGCAGTGATATACTGAGAACGGTATAAGTCCACAGGACGATGATGTGCCTCCGTTGGTTAGTGAGAAGTTGTGGTCGTACAGGTGAGGGGCCTGCACTTTACTAAGCCAAACTATACTCGCGTCATATTTGTAAATCCGCGGAAATGGTCAATTTACCAATTACAAAAGGAAGGATATCACCAGCTAGGAGAGTAATTAGGTATGATACTGTCATGCAAGTGCAAGTGTTTAGTTGAGCATTTCACTACAGCATTGACTACATCAGTTTTTCAACTACATACGAGTATCACAGCAACATACCAATGCTCTGATTGAAAGGTTTTCATAATGTCTCTTCCCAAAATCTCCCGCGTCCTCGCAGATGGCGTCCTAATTTTCTACCGCTACGCTGGCTCCCCAACTAACCCAACTCTCCTCCTTCTCCACGGCTATCCCAGTTCCTCATTCTACTTCCGCAATCTCATGCCACTCCTCAGCACCAAATACTATGTCGTAGCGCCTGACTACCCAGGTTTCGGCTTCACTGAAGTCCCAGGATCCCGAAACTACACCTACACCTTCGAAAACCTAACCACAACGGTCGGAAAATTCCTCGACGCTCTCCAGATCAGCAAATTCGCCCTCTACATATACGACTTCGGCGCGCCTATCGGTCTGCGTCTCGCGCTGCGACGCCCCTCCGCCATCACAGCTCTCATCACGCAAAATGGCAATGCGTACGAGGAAGGGCTAGGTGAGCGCTGGAAAGTGCCGCGCGAGTTCTGGGCGACCAACTCGCCGGACCTGCGCGCGGCCATCCGGGCCCAGGTCACAGATTTCGAGCGTACCAAGGGCCAGTACGTTAATGGGGCCGTGGACGGCGGGGCGCGCGTCGAGCCCGAGGCATATCATCTGGACTACACGTTGTTGCAGAGACCGGGTGTTGTGGATGCTATGGTTGATTTATTTTATGATTATCGGACAAATGTGCAGATGTATCCCGAGTTTCAGCGGTATTTGAGGGAGAGGAAACCGCCGGTTTTAGTTGCCTGGGGGAAGAATGATGTTTCTTTTATTCCCCCTGGCGCGGAGGCATTCAAAAAGGATGTACCAGATGCGGAGGTGCATTTGGTGGAGGGAGGGCACTTTGCACTTGCTGGGATTGAGGAGACGTTTGCTAAATTGATTTTGGAGTTCTTAGAGAAGAAGTTGTAATGGGATGGTATTATTTACGGTGATTGAATATATTCAATCTTGAAGCGATATTCAATTTAAAGAAAAAGCAAATAGGGAGCAAAAAAAACTCACGTTAATTATTACCTTTTATAATCAAGCACTTGTTTTAATACTGTAGCTTGGTTCCAAATCCGCAGGCCTCAAAATCCGAGCTAGTTTCTTCCGGCCGATGAATGCTATGATGATCTTCGTGGAGGCATGCCCATCTATATAACAGACACTAGTAGAGGGCCGTAATTTGTATAACCATAAGTATGTTTAAAGACTAGTATTTGAGCCATGCGCATGAAGTGCTCTGCGTTAGTCGTTGATGTAGTGTTGGGGACCAGGCGCTAAGATTTCAAAGTTATCGATAAGGACATGTCTTGTAATATAAGCTTGGCAATCATCATAGGCGTCACCGTCGTGTGCTCAAAGGGTCCAACGGCTCAACAACCGCCGCAACCTCTCTCTAAACCACCATCTACACCGTAGAGCCGTTGTTAAAACTCTATTAAATATATTTAGCCGCCCCAGACGACCCAATGGCTTACACTAGCTTCTTCAAGTATGTGTACCTGGTGTATTCCTTACGACCACTTTTCATGTTCACCTCACCTGACTAACACTTTCTTCTACGATAGCCGCCGCAACATCGCAATATTATCCCTTATGTCCCTCGGAGGCTCATACTTTATAATGAAATCTCGAACCTTGGCGGAGAAGAAGAGGGAGCGAGCTGTAGGAGACTACTCGGTTTCTGTGGATCGATCCGGTACGTTCGCCTCTACGCAGCAGCTTACATAGCCTCCCTCCATCACAAACACTTTTCCAGGAGCTTACAGGATACTTTATAGGCGGTGGAATCTAAATGGCTCAAGAAAGCCTATCAGCACAACGTATCCTGATCACCGAAAATAATGATAACGGCAAGAAGGAATGGATATGGTGGCAACCTGACTTCAAAGGCGGAAACATGCTAACTAAAGCTCTTAATATTTTTATTTGGTCAAGATCTATCGATCTTTGGTGCAAAATTCTACATCCTAGGCGTTGAGAGGCTGTATAGCCTTACCTGAGCGCTCAAAAGAGCCCAGATTTTCTCTATTTCCTTCCAAAGTCTAAACCACCTCAACACCAAACAGAGCCAAATCAAGATTATTGCACTTCATTCTATTCTTCGTGTTCATTTTTTATTTCACGTCTGAATATTCTAAAGTTTGCAAAAGGATAAATACCCACAAACGTCATTCGTCGCCGAGGGATTACAAGGATGGATGTGCATGACGATCACGGACTAAGCTACGCCTTACTCCTCTCACCACCCCATAATCCTACCGTCTCACTGTCCCATGAATTTACCATCTCACTACCTCATAATCTTACCACCTCGCTGCCCTATAGTCCTGACATCTCATTTAATTACTTCCACCATTCTGAACGGCAGTATTGGCTCGACCCCTCTCTCCAACCCCACTCATCCACCACCATCTTTCTGCGACATCCACCACAGCATCCCCCTCACCCGCGCGCAGCGTGACGATCTCGCAGTCCAAGTCACTCACCTACACGCCACGCAATTTATGACGCCGTCGCTCTTCGTGAACATCCGGTTCACACACACCGTCCCCGAGACGCCCTCCTACGTCGGCGGGAAACCCGCAACCCTCTCCGCCCCTCCCCCCTTCCCTATACCACCCTAGCAGCAAATTTCTATTCATGGCTTCTAGTGTTACAATTCGAGTCTCCATACTGGCCTTGTCTCCCATCCCTAGGCGCAGCTAAACCGCATATTTCGCGCATCTCCGCCCGCCCCACGAATACCCAAACCGGCCCGAGAAGTCGCGCCCGGCGGAGATATACAACGCGCTCTGCGCGGACATCGCCAGGATCTGGGACGAGGTCGTGCGCGCGCCCAGCAGCGACCCGTACGCCGCGCACGCCGCCGCCATCACCACTACCGCCACCGCTTCAGCTGCGGCTGCGTCCGGTTCCGGGCACGGGCTGCGCAACCGCGTGGCGCTGCACATCATCTTCGTGCTGGCGGACGTCGACGCGGGGTGGGAGTAGGGGTTCGCGCTGCCGAAGGCCGGGGGACCGCGTGTGGATGCGGCAGCACATGACGGAGTTTGAGCGGCGGGCGGAGGAGGGGGGTCAGGATGGGGGAGCTAGTTAGGGGGTTGAGGACAAGGGTGGATTTGCCCGGAGGGGTTTTCGCTGATGGATGAGAAGGGAGATGGGGGGAGGGGGTTTTTATTGGTTCTATAAAGCGCATTCTCATACAACTACAACTGCCCCCTTCTATCCAGCATCCAGCATCCAGCATCCAGCATCCAGTAATTTCCCAACGTGCTCCAAGCTCCGCGGTGTTTTCTTTGAGGGCTGTACAGCCGACATTGTTGGTTGTGAACTAACCTACAACTTCTTATGCGGCTTAATGGGCGCCGGATTCGCCACGGCATCGATATTCCCAGCGAACTTCAGTGGCCCGACATCCGCCGTTGTCATGCGCGTATTATACTTCTTCCCGGAGATAAACTCAAACAGCATACTCATCGGGAACCCGATATCGAACGCACTCGCCGCATCGATCTCATCGATCTCCTGCTCCGTCAGTTCCAACCCCAACGCCTCAATATTCCCCTTCAGATGCTCGACCTTCCGTCCCCCAACGATCGGGAACACGTACGGCGCCTTGTGCATGACGTACGCCAGCGCGACCGACGTGATCAGCGTGCCCTTGGCCGTCGCGATCTCCTCGAGCTTCTTGGAGACCCGGACGTCTGTTTCGGACGTGCCGAGCGACTTGCGCCCTTCGTTGCGCGCGCGCTCCGCGTCGCTCTTGAAGTTGCCCCTGCCCAGTGCGCCCCACGGTGCGAGTGCCATGCCTTCGGCTTGCGCCATGGGCAGGATGTCGCGCTCGAAATCGCGCGAGGCGGCGGACCAGTGGCCTTGGTAGACGGTGAATTGGCGGAGGCCGTGGTTGCGGGCATCTGGGTGGTCGGTTAGCTGGTTACTATGTCGAGGAGGGTTGGGAGGGGAGACGCGTCGGGCAGGAGTGTGCGGATGTTGGATATTAGACCGCAGACAGATTGGGTGTTTGGGTGTGGGTGTGTAAAAGAGGGGGTGGTGGTATGATAGAGGGACACTCACATTCGTTCGCCTTGCTCACAATCCACGCCGGCGTGTCGCTCACGCCCAAATACAGCACCTTCCCCGCGGACACCATGTCGTTGAGCGACTGCATCAGCTCGGGGATGCTGGTCGACCAGTCCCACCAGTGCACGTACAGCAGGTCGATGTAGCTCGTCTGTAGCTTCTTCAAGCTCGCCTCGAGCGAGATATGCAAGCTCTTGGAGCTGTTACCCGCGTAGTTGACTTTCAGGGATGGTTGGCGGCTGTGCGCAGGAAAGCAGGTTGTGAACTTTGTGGCAACGACCATTTGGTCGCGCACGCCGCGCTCGGCCATCCATTCGCCGATCCAGGTCTCGCTTTCTTCGGCCTGGTAGCTGTTCGCGCTATGTCAGAGACAGGAATTAGCTTAGGTGCGGTGGAAACTGTGGTTGACGGGGTTGGTTGAGGGCTTCGTACGTGTCGATGAAGTTCCCGCCGTTCTCGAAGAAGTAATCGAGGATTTCAAACGTCGTTTGCTTGTTGCACTCGCCCATCATATCTTTCCTGTATTGGGTAAGCCTTTGTATTCACAGAAGGGAAACAATAGTTGAGTAAGTGCGGCTTCTTACCAGGCATCTCCAAAATTCATCGCTCCAAGGCATAGTGGCGATACTCGCACGCCCGCAGTGGGCGAGAGGATCCGATGGAAGTCGAGCAGACTCCTAGGAGTAGGGATGTCTCCGAATGGGCTGCGACTGTTAGACATGTTGACAGATGGATAAGAGGGGCTATAGAAGCTCGGCTAACGGTTAACTGGGAGGAGTAGCGGGGTGAGACGAAGGAATGCAAAGAGATGAAGAGACGAAGGGACTGAGGGACTAATGGACTTAAAGTGAGGAGTGAGGCCTTCAGCAAGAGCAGAGGCATATTTATATAACTAATTTGTATGGGCATGACATCTTCGAGTTGACTCAGGTCCGTCCGGTTGAAACAGTGATGCGAGCAGCAAAGAGAGCTGCATCGCTATGGAGCTCTGGAACTGTCGTGCTGCTATTTCCGACCTCTATCTCCACTCCCAGTCTTTATCGACAATGAAAGAAAACGGGAGTTTCAGTTGTGCACGGATCTACTGCATGGGCACCTTAATCACAAGCTTAGACACCCTTCACAGGCCTTAATGGAGCGAAATAGTGCTGCCGAATATGATCCGGTGTCTTGTCAGTTACAATGCGAGAGTCGCTTTGCGGAGTATCTTCGGAAGCGACCCCACCGATTTTAGTCCGGCCTGGATATGGGCCTGATTCGTTCCCACTCCATAACCAGCTTCAAAATTCCATCCGCATAAAGTGGTCCGGCCCGTCGATTTTAATATTGCTATATCCGACTTCTACTGCTTTTAGTAGCGTAATTACGAACTTTACAAGCGGAGGCATTAATTATTGAGTCGAGGAATATCTTGAACTTGTGCAAACTCCGTCGACTTGAAGGATGATTACAGAGAGACCGAGATAAGTGGGCGATGCAGAGGCATTTGCAATCCAAATCTGGTTTAACACCACTTTGACCGCCATAGGAAAATCGATATCTTGATCGTCTGGTAGCAGCCCTCTACATATTAACACTACCGGTAATTACATGTTGTTTCCAAGTGTTTGAAACGCCTCGAGGTGTTGACTCCTGAACACTGATCGCCGGTAATAACTGCTTGAAGCGAGCCTTGATCCCTCCAAAAGCATCTTGAATGAAGGATTAGTTGGCCCTTTGCTGAGCGGGTTGCCGCATCATCTTGTCCGCCCTGATACTCAGCACCTCACTCCGTCCGCTTCCTGACCCTGGGCAACACGAACCAGCAAATAAGCATGACCACAAAGAGTCCAATGCAGACAGGATGCAATACATAAGTCCCCACAGCTTGCGCCAACAAACCAGTCGTGAAGGGGGCAACAGCACCTCCGGAGCTTCCAGCTGACGCAATGAACCCAACCGCCGTCATCTGAACGTTGCGCGGCAACAGTTTGGCGAATATCGTCTGCGCGCAGGGATATACAGGGCCAAGCAGCAGACCGAGAACCGCGACTGCGACGGCATCACCGATGACGTTGGGGACGAGCCACACGAGGAGCTGAAATGCCATTGCTCCTACCGTCATTCCAATCACGAAGGACCTTTCTCCGACTCTGTGAGCGACATGCGTGAGGACGAATCTACCCAGGGTGATTCCCGCCTGCAATAAAATCAGCTTCTGACAACCGGATTTTCTCCAATAAACTCACCCAGAAACCTGCAGTGACATAACCGATACGGGCTGGGTCACCGTTACGGTAGCTGATGAGGAATGAGATGACCCAACCCGAAATAGATACTTCGGCGCCTTGATATGCAAAGATGAAGAGCGCGCCGACAAGCGTGACTTGGCTCTTCAAGGCTTGTTTCATGAGTTGTGTCTTGCTCGGTTCGCCTGCCTCAGTTGCTTCTCGTCGGCCCGCTGTTCGTTCCAGAGCAGTCAGTAGTCGGGTTGGAGCTTCTTCTTCGTATGACCAAAATGCCCAACCCGCAGAGGCGATACAGAAGAGTCGTAGGCCGAGGGTGATGAAGTAGAACCGTGACCAGAGGAGCCCATGCGAGACCATGGCAGTTGCTATAATTGGCCCAATGATGCCTATACCGGGCATCAGTATCAATAGAGGGAAGAAGATGATATCGATCAAGAGGGTAGTCAACAGCGTCTTACCTCCAATACCATAGCTGCCATGGGCGGATCCAAGAGTTACAGTGGAAGGGTGAAGATTAGAACAGAACACATTATTCAAGGCAAGATTAACGGCCATTCCATAGCCCAGTAGAAAGAACCTAAATGAAGGTTAGACAGTCTTAAGTATAGGAACTAGGAAAGCTTACCCTATAACTACTACCGGAAACGGTGGAGTAGCAACAAGCATAATATATGCAGCAAGCATTAGCAGCTCTGCAAAAATTAGAGACTTTGCCCGCCCGAGGCGGCCGAGAATCATATTAGTGAAGAACGCAGCTACGATGAACCCAAGGGCATTGCTGACGAAGATAAGAGCGACAATAGCGTAGCCTATATGGTAGTGGTTTTCCATGTAGGGTATAAGAGCACCGGGAGCTGCGATGAGATCAGCTTTGATTTTTTGGAACACTTTGGAAACTTCGAGAGAACCCAAGATGGTGGCACTTCAGGTTCTGTTCCCATAAGCTACGTACCGCTATCGTTCAGCCCATTTCCGAAGTAAATCAAGCAGCAACTCAAGACTCTCCATTTATTCATTGGTGGATTTGACCAGCTTTGGACAAGTGATGTTGCTTCATCTTGCTTTGGGGATGGAGGTCTACTCATCTCCAATTCGTTAGGACTCATTGATGTTGCTGGAGTTTGTGCTCCAGTATAGGGCGTTTGACTAGTGCGTGTGGTCTGCGTTCCGCCACAAGAATTACTTGGCCCATTGTATCGGCTGCCCCAAGTATAATTATCCAACTCGAAGGCTGATGGAGGTGAATTAAGGGTTTTCTGAAGAATTGCTGGTGGGCTGGTGACGGACTTTGGGCCGGGATGAATATCAAAGTACCCAGCAAAGGAATTGGGAGGCATGATGAAACATTCGCTTGATTTTTTTGTAGGCTATCAGACAGAATCCTAGGAAGGAGTTGAGATTGAGGGAAGAAGAACTCAAGCTCGTTAGTCACAAGGCTTTAAGCAGAAGGCAGACCAAATTAGTGTTGAGAGAAGAGGTTAGGAGGAGAGAGACGGGGTGATCATCGTAAAGTTTAAAGACTATTGCAAAATATGAATCCTCCTCAGAAGTGGGATAGTGTTACGTCCCTAGACCATACATAGCTTACCGTATGGTACCCCTCGTGCAGGAGGTAAGTTGATTGATAAGGCATGACGCTGGCGCTTTTCCCTACCCAGTGCCTTATGCATCGCGAGAAAATCACTCTGTTGAACAATCAGAAGAGGAAAATCTACCCGGAACCGGAATTGATACCAAGGGGAAGCCATCCGTAAAAGTGGAGCTCGACGAAAGAACGGTTCTCATGTTGAATTAAAATAGACCTTTGATTCGAGGGCGGATTCTCGGCTCAGAAAGTTCTCGGCAAACTTTCCAGCTTCTAAAGGCGCCACCGAAGTTAGCAACCACTTTAACGTCTCTCGTGAATAATGGGCCGCCCAAAACGCAACCTTCTTGCAACAGCGGAGGAGACTTTGACACCGCTAGACGCCTTGTCTGAAGGCCAGTCGATAGCGCGAGTCACGAAAGCAGCCGGCAACAACCTCTATAATGCAGACCTCCCATCTAGCAGGCCCATCCTCGTTGAGCTGCCTTCTCGCTTTCGTTCTACCATCTGGATAAAACGGGGATCATATGTGGTCGTTGATACCAAAGCGCTTGCAGACCGTGATAATAAGCTGGATGGAGAAATCATTAATGTGGTAAGGGACGAAAGAGAATGGAGGAAACAGAGTTATTGGTGGGTGGGAGCATGCATGGAAACTTCACCGCATTTGTTAACGTCTTTCCCAGGCCAGCTGAATTTGCGAAGAAATCCGCATATGTAGACGATGCCGACGGGGAAGAGTCTACGATTGGTAAAATGCCGCCACAAGAATCGGATGACGAGTCTTGAAAATGTTCTACCTGCTAGGATTCTATAGGACACTAATCAGTGTGCTGGTGCTGTGGTCCGCCGTTTACCATTACATCTTCGAAATCCTTCCTTGTACCCCACCACACACCCGCCACAGTTATTGCAAGAACACTCACAACCACCAACGAACTTGCTTCTGTGCTCGGGTAAACGTTCCAGGCCCACTCTTGCGCAACCCAGAGGCCATACTGAACGATAGGATGGAAACCGGCCCGCCATAACAGGAAGGGTGTTGTCCACGCAATATAGGCGTAGAATTGATAATGGAGGGATCTCGCACAAAGCATGCCGATTGCGTTGGCTGTCAGGATTGTAGTCATGACGAATTGGGGTGTTATTTTCCTAGAAATTCGTTCTTGGTCCCAGGGATCATTGAATACCAAATTTATGAAATCCGGGAAGGATCGTTGTGCTGGCTTGGTCCACCGGGTGATAGCAAAGAAGGAAAGGAGACCGGCGTGCGCTCCCAATAGTGACAATGAGAAGCCCTTTGATAGAAAAATATCTTCTTTTACAAATCTCCAGTTGACTGTCCATTTGTACAAGAACTGCCGTGTGAACTGGAATGCTCTAGATATGTATGAAGATGTGTAGTAATATAAGAACGGATATCCGTAAACGATCTATGCACCACTTAGACCACAACCGGCACATCAAATTATGATAAACGTACCGTCATCTGCCCAATAATCAAACCCTGCGTGATTGCTCTTGATTGGCCAATAGATTGAAGTAGAACCATACCGATTGCAGGAAGAGGCAGCAAAGCTGTCATCTTAACATTAAGACCAATCGTATACAAAAACGATCCAATAGTCCACATGCGCCTTTGGTAGGCATAGATAGCTAGGAAAAGCCCCAGGACCGCAAAGCAGTCATTAAAGCAGCGCAGGATAAAGATGCTATGCAGTCGTTTTGATAAAATAAGAAGTGGAAAAACGTATGGTGGTGCCTTGCATGAGCGTTTAGTTTTTACTTAAAGCAATACAATATAGGAAAGCGTCAAACCTTTGCTAGTCTATAGCAAGCCATTACCACGGTCAAGTTCGCCAGATATACAAGCCCAAAGATGATTTGAGCTAGGAGAATATTGGTCCCCCGATCTGTGAGCGCGTAGAGAGCGCGGTAAATATACACGTGAACAGCGGGATAGACAAGAGGGCCTGTTCCGCCTTCAATATTTTTGTAGTCTCGTTCTCCTGTGAGATAGATCTCAACTTGCTCCATATAAGCTTGCCAGTCGATTTCGGTGTCTAATGACGGCTTAGCAGAGGTTCGGACATTCTTGGCAAGATATCACAAACAGGGGATCCTCCATATTATTAGACCGCAAAGAGCCGCGTCCGCTATGAGGAGCAATGGCGAAAGCCATCTGGTATGCTTTGGGTTCCTCGCAAGGTCGACGCTTTGTTCGATTAAATTCATTGTGATAGATTTTTGTTGTGAGAAATATGGATGAGCTGATGCCTTATGGGACCTCACGGCATTATTAAAGGGGCCATTAAGATCACGTGGTCTTAGTTGCAGGTTTCGAATGCACTCCGAAGGCATTTCTCAAGACAAATAGTGTTTCATATCAAGATTTAGGAAGCGAGAGCTTCCATCGCATTATTTTGTTCCGGATGGTCGATTTGCAGTTCTAGAACCGTTATCTATTTTAGAACGTCACAAGGCGTATACCACCACGGATAATCTATTGTGGAGTCACAGCTCCATACTTTTCTCTATAGGAAAAGGAATTCCATGGTATGACTCATAAAAATCGCCCAAGAAACTTCAACTCTCTCATATACGCTGTGCACAGAGGTGTTTATGATAACTGTGATGCTAGATGCGTGGAATCAAGTGTTCTTGCCAAACGCTAAAATTAAAAATATGATAACGAGGCTTAGAAAAACGTGAAATAACATCATGGGTCTAGATAAAAAGGTCAGCGGGCCCCAGATACAGCACAGTACTCAAATGATGTATCTATTGTAGGAACTTACACAAGACTGAGAAAAACTTCCAACCATGTTTTAGGCTTGGCACTCCCATTCGGTAGCCTTCAGTCTTTGCATAAGATATTCCACTTCAACCTCTTTAGTCAAAGGGATGACCCAGTCCTAGTTCAGGGTTAGTTTCTACACCTCTAGGAGGCAGCCGGTAGTCTTACCTTATACATGGCTACCACAGCATCCACATTAATTTTGACAGGACTGTCAGATCCTCCATCCGGATCTGTGCCATATGTCTTTGCCTTCAATCTCAGCCTCTCCAAAACCTGCTTCTCCACCTTAGCATCTGTGATAGCCTCATCTATTCCCTTCCTATCCTCTGACTTTATCAGCTTTACGAAGCGGTCCTTCTCCTTCCTAAACTTTGTCTCCGCAACAAATTTTCCAAAATGTATGCGCCGAGACAGTGCTTGTAAGCATGCCACATCACAAGTAGCTGCAGACCCGTAGTTTTCTTGAGCCTCCCCTCTCTCCTCTCTGCCAAACTGTGCGCATGCAGCTGGCAAAATGAGTTTAATATAACATTCCTTGAGTTTCTTGTTTACATTCACATCGTTTGGATGCAAGATTTGGGGGTAGTCTAGAGGTCTAAGGATGGGCGTCTCGAGGGCATCTGGGAAGAACGGGTATTCGTCTGGTGACTGATATCGGCGGACGAGTGAGTGGAAGCGTTCTTGCTCTCGGAGCATCCAATCAAATAGACTGAGGGAACTGTTAGGTATCCGCACGCCTCCTGGGACATAGATGGTACGGTTGAGAGGGAATTGGGCTCGTTCTATCAGGTGGAAAGTGATAGTGTCCTCAAGTCGGCTGGAAGTTATCAGCTGGACTCAGCGTCCGCAGTTCGCACTAGGGGTTTCACTTACATAAGTTGAAAACGAATGTTAGCAAGATCCAGAGCTTTCGACACATCAGAGAGATCAATTGCAGAATCCATAATGCCACAGCGTAGAACAGCCGGGCTAGTTAATACTGAAGAAGAGCGATTAAACTTGTGTTTTTGGCTGTCTTCAACTATAGCCGATGCAGGGAAGAGAATGACGCACTATGTAAGACCGCGACCTGCAGACCGACTTCATGCGACCTCAGGCACTCATCCCAACACCGCATGCTACCTTTTCACCAATTTCACCATTTCTTTACTAGCAGCTCCTTCCGACCATAATGATGCTCCCTACCAGCAATTAGACCCTCCGACATACCTGCAACCTTTTCTTTCATATTTCCTTCACATATTCGCATGGCCAGCTCCTCGAGCCGCGATGGCTCGCCGCCCCGTGGCAGATCAGGGAGCACGAGGCCAATGACACCGTCAGATGATGAATCTAGTCTTATTGATGGTCTTCCTGTAAGTTCTTACCTGACATTTCAATATGCTGCATAAGCACAAAATCTAAATTTTTCTTCTGGACAGACACGGCAGTTAGAAGCATTTGGGCGAAAAGTTACAGCAACTGCAGGCCACCTAATATCAGGGCCCCTGGGGGAAGGTGGTGTTAGCCAACACTACCAAAACGCACTTGGCGAGCTTCACAAAGAACTTAGGCGTCCAATGCTCCAGCGATCGGTTTTCTCCTTTGCGCAAACAACTCCTCGAGAAATAGTGCGGTCTAGAATATCTGTACCGGAAATCCAACAACGAGCTCTTTCCTACCTCCCGGACGAGCTTCTCGCCAACATCCCCGAAGACAACAATGTATATTCGCTTTTTCAGGGGTTTCAGGCTTCTATGCCAGAGGAAAATAATGGTCTCAAGAATAGGTATGGACACAACTCGCGAGGTCAACGATTGTTAGGGGAAGCTGAAGATGACCCAAACGCACCGCCGTCTCTTGTCAAATTGAGAAAGGAGAAGCACAGTATGAGCCATCGGCTGGAGATGCTCGGTGTACGGAAGCACATGTGCGCTACCGAAATCCACGAAATTGACAACAAAATCGCAAATTTGAACACAATGCGCAAGATTGTTTTGGATAGACTAGCTGGGCTTGAGCAGGATGAAATGGACTTGGAGCGTGATATCCTAGATGTCGAAAACAGGCTTGAAGACCTCCAGGAAGAACTTGAAGATGCAGCAGCCTTGGCACCAAAGTCGCCCGAAACTGGTGGAGCTCCAAGCACGGATGGGGGCTCGGGAGATTTCATGTCTGCATCTATTTATGAAAAATTGCCTTCTTCCCCGAAGTCTAAACGAAGAAAGAGACCAAGGAGGTTATCTCTGGCAATCCTACATGAGCATCTAGAGCCTGGGTCAAAGATCAAGGAATTAGAGGCACATAACGATATGATTACCGCGCTAGATTTCGATGTGCCATGGGGTACAATGGTCACGGCTGCTTTAGATGATACGGTAAGAGTGTGGGATCTTAGTGCTGGGCGATGCATGGGTTTTCTCGAAGGCCACCTTTCATCAGTGCGCTGCTTACAAGTGGAAGACAATATTGTTGCAACGGGTTCTATGGATGCTTCCATCCGTCTTTGGGATCTGAGTCGCGCAGAATACGCCCCGTTAGATAATCGGATAAATAAAGATGGCCAGGAGGAAGAGGATGACGGTTTAACATTCGAAAACGCCGAGGACGCTCCACCACCGCCACCACCAACTATCATGCAGGATTGTCCATTATTCTCACTTGAAGCCCACATGGACGAAGTCACGGCGCTTCATTTCCGGGGTGACACCCTTGTCTCTGGCTCAGCAGATAAAACTCTTCGACAGTGGGATTTAGTGAAAGGCCGTTGTGTGCAAACCCTTGATGTCTTGTGGGCAGCAGCACAAGCAACAGCCACCTTAAATGCGAACAGCAGCCAATGGCGTCAGACAGGACGGTTACCTGACGCATCAGCTGATTTCGTTGGTGCTCTTCAAGTCTTCGATGCCGCACTCGCATGCGGAACTGCTGATGGTATGGTACGACTTTGGGATCTCAGAAGCGGGCAAGTGCACCGGAGCCTGGTGGGACATACAGGGCCAGTGACTTGTCTGCAGTTTGACGACGTCCATCTCGTCACGGGAAGTTTAGACAGAAGCATTCGGGTAAGCAAAACCAGTCATTATATCGATCCTCATGGCTGACTTAAGCAGATCTGGGATCTCCGTACCGGCTCAATTTATGACGCCTACGCCTACGATAATCCTGTCACCAGCATGATGTTCGACGCGCGCCGCATTGTCACCGCCGCAGGTGAAGACGTCGTCAAAGTCTACGACAAGACGGACGGCCGGCACTGGAACTGCGGGCCGGGTGTCGGTGCGGACGATGAGGCTGGTGTTCTCTCCATAGTCGAGCGGGTGCGCATCAAGGACGGCTACACAGTTGAAGGGCGTAAGAACGGCATGGTAGGCGTCTGGTCTTGTTAGAGTAAAAAATGTATATAACGGGCATTTTGATGGCGCCGACATGTTATGTACAGTATCAGGCGCATGACATCGATTTTCTTTGTAGCGCTGTTGGCTGTGCTGGGATGTGGGTGTTGGATAGACAGGTTTCGTGTTGTAACATCAACAGTTATGACTTTTTGCTCCGACTTGTTTTGCTGTTACATGCGCAGTTTGATGAAAGCGTAAACGCGTGATACTCCGCTCGTTCAGTCCGTATCACACTATATGGACTTTATACCAGCCCTTGAAGTATGCCAAAGCTAATGATAGAAGGGCTCATATATTCTTCTGAAGCAGTCAAAATCATTTACCACGGTGTAAATAGGAAACCAAATTACGTGCACACCTTAACAGAGCACGGGATACCTAGCCAGCATTCATGGCTGCATAGCTGGCTGTTTGAATTGACGATTCTGGTCCCGTGAATTCTGCCCCTGGTAGCTTAAGATCCGCATTTGCGTTTAGGTGCCTCTAGTGACGGAAAGGCATCCTAGACGCTCGTCAACAATAATTCGAATCTCCACGGGGCGAGCAAAGATAAGTTAAGTATTTTTTTAAGATAGGATACGTAGAAATACTCCTATGGCTATATATCAAGCACGATTTAATATTTATCTTTAATTTTAACCTCCCTACTTCCTACTTTCTTTATAAAGAAATAATAATCTACTTAATATTATACTCGTGCTATATATCTAGGTAGAGTTAGCTATAATAGGACCGTTAATACGGGTTTACTTTTAAGTCGCCGTTATAAGTATAACCTATTCTCCGTAATCTTTTCTTTAGGCGTTATCCGTAAATGCTACTTTTTTTAGTAACAAACTCCGCTATATCTTTTAGAATTTCCTCTCTTTCTCTAATATCGCTTATACGTCAGGAAATTTTTTAGCAGCATTTAGCCAGCATTTTCAGCATTTCGCAGCATTTAAAACAGACTATACGCATTAAGCAACATCTAGGCAGCTATATATATATATTATATATAAAAATTTTATTTTTAGATAGTTAATTAGATATAGTATATTATATAATAATTTTTTTAATAAATTACTTATAAATTACGTAAGTTATAAGTAATTTATTAAAAAAATTATTATATAATATACTATATCTAATTAACTATCTAAAAATAAAATTTTATATATATAATATATATATATAGCTGCCTAGATGCTGCTTAATGCGTACGGTCTGTTTTAAATGCTGCGAAATGCTATAAAATGCTAAAAATGCTGGCTAAATGCTGCAAAAAAATTTCCTGACGTAGGGCTTATAGGAGACTTAGATTTTCGGTAGCTTCTATTGTAATAGAACCTTGTAGTAGGTACTACGGTAGGTCCTGTTAATAGGCTAGGTGTGTAGGTATTATAATAAGTCAATAACGTAATAATAACTAGTAGAGTGGTTGCCTAATAGATTAACTCTAATTATATTCTAAGAATTATTACAAGGAAGAAACTATCTAGGTAGGGACTAAGGGTCCTTAAATACACAACCGTACTCCTATAAAATCCTTCTTATACGTAATATACGTATTATATATAAGGTATATAAGTTCCTCTTATTCCTCTCGTTTAATACATAGCATATTATATAACTTAGCTACTACTCTTTATTACATAGTTCTACCGGCTCTATTTTAGACCGTACTTATATTAACTAACTAGCTTCTTCTAACTCCTTTCCTAGTAGTTATAATATTGTACTTAAAGCGTCCGTAATACTATCTTCCTCCTTTTTATCTTTATCCTTAAAGATCCCTAATATCTCTAAGTCGTTTACTAGAGGTATAATATCCGTCTAATTAATTTGGTTAATATTATTACTTATTATACCTAAAGTATCTTCTTCTTTACACGCGTAACGTTATGCCCGCACTATTACTGCTATATTATTGCTTAGTAAAATTATACCATCTTTATATTCCCGTTATGCGAAAGAGGGGTTAGTCTATATTGCGCTAGTAAGTCCTTTATCTTAGCAACTATCCTCTTACTTAAAGTGCACTAAAGCAAACATTCATTCCTCTTATGACGTCTATTCTACTTCTAACGCTAAATATACGCGTCCTATAACTTTTAATAGTCTCTAAGTTCCCTAAGTAATTTATTATAGGGTCTTATGTTTAAACTGTCACTATAAAGCTAGACAGTAACCTAGCGTAGGCCCTTATTAAGCTTAAGTATTCTTAAGACGCGGAATAGAAGGCCCTTAATGCTCGCATTACGGCGTCTACTCGGCTGCTTCGTCTTAAGAAAGTGCGTAAGAAGGTCCGTTTTAAGGAGTAAAAACTTATAGAATAAGGTCTGTAAGAACTTAGTAATAAGAAAACTAACTCTCTTCCTATAAAGGGAATAACTCTAAGTAGTTCGGCAGTTGCTCTTCCTAGGTCCCCCTTAGGTGACTTATTCTTTAGCGATCCTTTTTTATTAATATTGCCTGACCTATTTTCCTCTAATACTCCTATACCTTTCCTATAGCATTCTTTAAATTCTATAGTGGCTCCCAGGTAGTCTTATTATAGCCTATCCACTTAACCTTATACTATATTTTATTATTAACGTTTTTATAGCTAATAATCTTTAAAACTTACTATTTATCCTCTTCTTACCCTCTATATATGTTTGCTTTATAAACTAGTGGCTTAACATTCCTATATACTGGCTCTAGCATTGCGATATACTATATAGGGTAGATTTTTATTTTAGCTGGTAGGTTTAACTTAAATGTAA
>Ga0307515_10003105_pt1 | contig 35160 bp, 34 predicted proteins | sample 17_EM_MG_FD_194513 | JGI IMG/M metagenome (GOLD analysis project Ga0307515, IMG submission 194513) | Populus trichocarpa ectomycorrhiza microbial communities from riparian zone in the Pacific Northwest, United States - 17_EM | ecosystem: Host-associated > Plants > Roots > Unclassified | place...
GATGCGCCATCCAAAGCTGCATATTTCATATACCAAACACTAAATTAGGTGATGAATATTCATGGACTTAATTGAGGGAACCGTTTGGTACAAACCCGGACCGAACCGGCTGGGGCCGGGTTTTGTTGGAACCGCTATATTAGAAACGGTCCGAAAACGGAACCGTTGCTAACACTAGGTGTGGTGTATGTGTACCGAGACTGGGCACAGGGTGCCCAACAGAGATACTGTGGGGCCGGGGGGGGAGGTTGCAGTCTTCGTACCAGGTGTCTGGCCCATTGTTTGTGATTGTGTGTAATGAAATTTGGCCAGAGGTTAGCGATTATATCTGTGTCCCATCGTGAGAGTGCATCAGCAAGAGCGTTTTCTTTTGTCGGAATCTATACGCAGTGTAGCTCGATATTTTGCAGTGCTATGTGGATAGTTATTTGCCTCAGCAAGCTGATTGCCTGCCCTCTGATACTTCCTTTTGCATGTGCTGCCATGACTGCCTCGTTGTCATGGTGCAGTTTAATCTTCCGGGGTCTGGACTGGGGTATGCAGGTGCACAGTGCATGCAGCACCGCCTACATTGCTTTAAAGTTGTTGTTTTTGGCTTTATGCCGCTGTGGGACAGTGATACCGAAGAGCTGGACCGGTGTGTGTATGCCAGACAGGGTTTCACCTGGTCTGACAAAATAGCACCCGCTCCCATTCTGTCCAGACACAGTTGTCCATAGCCGTAAGATCTGCAATGGGGGGTGTAGGAGTCAGATTAAATTCCGTTCCGGGATGAACGTCAGCAACATGGTGTGGTCCTTCTGGATCTCTGACAAGGCTCGGATGTGGTGAGTTTGCGATGTCGATGTCATGTGGATGTAGAGTCAGCGATGGCAGATGTGGCTGGCTAGTATCAATTTGGAGGCGAACGACGAGAAGCCGATGGTGATTGGCAGGCATCTCTGTGTTACTGAATACTTCAGGAGTGTGCACTTGAGTAGCGGCATTGCTTTCTTGTGCTTGTTGCAAAGCAGGCCTGCCCCCATTGCTTTTGTGTCGATCTCTATGCCGAGGAATCTGAGGGAGTGTCCCTCTTCACTCATGTCTTCCTTGTCTCCAAATCCCGAGTCGGTCCAGATCTGACCAAATACTCCATGGTATCTGATTGGTGTATTGGAGAGTGTTGCAGAGCGCGTGAAGATGGCCAGAAAGTTGTCAATGTAGTGGAGCGTATGTTCCCACCCCTGTTGGGTTTAGAGGATCCATTTCAAGGCCGATGCGAAGAGGCCGAAGATGGCTGGAAATAAGCGTCAGCCAAATCAGAGGAATTGGTCGCACCACCAGGTTCCCACGAAGCCAAATCCTGGAATGAACCGGTCGTTGGCGTGTACCGGGGGGTGGCGAAATGCATCTGCAACGTGTTGTTTGGTTAAAACTACTCCGGGTCCGCAGGCCTGTACGGCGGCTATGGCGTCTTCATACCGTGTAAATATGTGTGTCCCCACACATGAGGTATATAATGGTTCAATAAGTGGCAGCTTGGTGATGGTAGGTGGTGAATTCTCCTCCAGGTACCATCTTGCTTCTGTGCAAGTCCAAGGGGTGACACTGTGTATTTGGCTGCCAGCGTTGTGATTCTGCGGATTTGGCCGGTAGACACGAATTGTTTAATGTCTTTCAATTGAGGCACGGTCTTTTAGGCCAGATGGCAGGTTTTTGACCAAGATGAATCACGGTGGCCCGGTGTAGCTCATGAACGCTGAGTAGGGCATTATGTATATGTGCGTAGTTCCTAGGCCTGGGTTTGCATGGTGCTGTAGCCAGTAGTCCAATCGTGTATCAAGTAGAGGTCTGTGATTCCTGTGTGTGATTGGGAAGTGTCTGTCGGTGTGAATGGTTACGTGAGCTGACGGTTCTGGAGATACAGGGGCATCCTCAGTTTGCCTGTCAAGGGCACTGTAGGTCCCTATTGGCGCACGTATAAGTGCTGGGTTTGTGGTGCGCCTTAATGTTGGCTGTGCTGTGTGGCTAGATATGGTCCCTTCCACATTGTACAGTAGTGTTAGCAATGGTTCCGGACCGTCACTTCAGGTCCGGGTCCAGGTCAGAACCAAACCTTTGCCAAATTGGCGGTCCGGGTTTTCAACACACCCGAACTGTCAATTCAGGTAAGGTTCGATGCAAATCTCCAAACCTGTCTGGATGCGCCGGGTTGTCAGCAGATCGCTCAGCGGGTCCATCTGTCGATGTATATAATGTTCTTGTTTTCGCAGTTTGATATTTGAACATTATTAAAATCAGGTATTGGACAGCGTATGATCTCTTTTTGGATGTTTTGCAATCTACGACATTGATTATTTTGGAATACTTGTTTTGCCTTCTACCTGTTGCATTTTTGGCTAGAGAGGTAGTCAATAGTTGTGTTATGGGTGCACCAATGTGCAGAATGCCGTGATTACCCAATATGCAAGATCAAATATTGTTGATGTTCCGTTGACGCTCAGTGTCATGATCGGGTAACGTATGTATCAAGCGTTATGTCTGTTGAAAATGCTGCCACGACTTCGTCTATGAATTGTTACCACATTCTTACACTTACATTACCCAAGATCCAGCACCAATAATCCTTGACACTCCATTGACGACCATTTTCAGGATGGGACAGGGGGGATGTGGGTATTCTTTTGAATTTGAAAGGCAGCCAATACCTCGTTTATGAATGGCTGCAACCAATCGTCACTTTGTTTTGCCAAAGAAGGCTGCCATTACATCGGTTATGAATAGCACTGACCAGGTCACTTTTTAATTACCATGCTTATAAGACTAAAAATCGTTGATGCTCCGTTGACGCTCATTTTCAGGATTGGGCAGGTAGCCTGATACTATTATTTTTGATTTGTAAGGCAGCCAATACTTCGTATATGAATGGCTGCAACCAATCAGCACTTAGGTTACACAAGATGCACAGCCAAAACTCTTTGAGGCTCTATTGAAGCTCATTTTCAGAATGGGGCAGTGATTGTGTAGTTTACTCTTTTGCCAAGAAAGGCCGCCAGTATGCTCATTATGGATACTTCCGACCACGTCACCATTCAATTACCATGCTTACAAGGCTGAAAATCGTTGATGCTCAGTTGAGGCTCATTTTCTGGATGGGGCATGGAGCCTGATACTATTATTTTTGAGTTGGAAGGCAGCCAATACTTAGTTTATGAATAGCTGCAACCAATTGCCACTTAGGTTACCCAAGATACACAGCCAAACATCGTTGATTCTCCGTTGAAGTTCATTTTCACAATGGGGCAGTGATCGTGTCATTTACTGTTTTGCCAAGAAAGGCCGCCAGGATAAACATTGTAGATTGTTCCGACAACGTCAGCATTCAATTACTGTACTTACAAGACTGAAAATTGTTGACACTCTGTTGACACTCATTTTAATGTACGGTCAAGTCATGATCTGCTGCCATTAATAATTGCAATCTTAAATATTTGAACTTAGTGGATGCCTTTCAGCATGATTAGGACTTGGTTCCATGGCAAAGCCGAGCCCAGTAATATTCCAGCAGTGGTCGCTGTCATCCGGTTAAAATTTGTATGTTATGCCAAATAATGCATATTGCCTGCTAAAGGTTTGTTTGATAACGAATATTCTCTCGCGACTGGTCAACATTCTTCTGTAATAATTCTCTCAATAAAATTCTTTGTCAAACTACACAATGAACTTGGTGATAATACATTGACACAGTCGGTCCTACATTGTTTTGATCACCTTATTCCTCCTCGTTTCCATTATATTGACCATTAGTAACGCTTTTTCAACCTTCTTCTTTGATTGTCGTATAGGCCGACTCAGTCCAGGAATATTCAGTGCCGCACTGACATTCCGCACCTCCAGGGTTTCGGAAACCTCACTGCCGTTGTCCAGTTCCATACCTGATTCATTGTCCGCCTCCCAGTCATCTTCACTGTCGTTTGGATTACCCAAGTCCCCATTCCAGGTAAGCCAATTTTCGGTGTCTGAATTGCTTGCAGGTGCGCTATTCTCATCACGTTCAGCAGGATGGCGGTCCATTCATTTGATTTGGCGGACATTCAATACTTGAGTTCGTTCTCCAGTGAGGTCCTTTGCAGACAAAGCTGGTGACACAGGTGATTTTTCCGACAATTTAAATGCAGCCGCACCATCATGATAAAAGTTTGACCAGGATGCTTTGACGATCTCTTCAGTATCTCAAATGTAACCTATGGCAGTCATCTGTTTATTTTCAGCGTGAGATTCCTTCTGTGTAGCTCGTAGGGTTTGGCTACCCTGCCACATCTCCAAAATGTCATGGACATTGGTCATTCTGTGGAACTTCATTTCCTCCGTCTCTCTCTTCAGCTCCATGTCGTTTTCAGTGCTGTTTGGATCCAATACTGGGTCGTCACCAGCCAGCAATCCGCTATTGGCTCGAGCAAACTGCCTTACTACCACTTTGTCGTGAAGAGTCTCGGCAGTGGTTTGTGACTGCCTCCACCCCAGCACATCTCCGCCAAGGGAATCACTGGCCTCCACTCTGTCACCATCAGGTATGATAGACAATATATCGCGTGCCACATTGGAGAGATCGGCGTACTTTGAGTGCGTTTCTTCTTGCTGCCGCAACCAGCGGTGATATCCGGTAACCAAAATGTACTACTCATCTCCATTGGGTTGGTGTGTTAATCAATAAGAATGGGATTAATTTGCCCCCAGTTCAGTGGTAAATCATGAGGTGAATTCAAATAGTGCCTCGCGACTGTCAATAAACGTGGTGCATGATCGCTTGGTGCGGGTGTCATTTCGGCCACATTGGTAGGCATTAAGTTTTCGTCATCATCGCTGGACAAATCGTATGGATCATAAGAAGATTGACCAGATCTAGCAGCCATTTGGAAGGAGCTGAGAGTGTTGATCAGTGTGTTATCGGACTTAATGAGCGGCATGCGTCTATGTTTCGCACCGTATTTGTTCTCAACATACTTCAGAAAGGCCTCCTGGTATTGAGTAGTATAAGAAGTCTCGTCTACAGGATTAATATCCATTGCCTTGTCCCACTTCCCAAAAGATCGCAACTTCCGGAAAGGAACATGGATATGTGCCGGAATGAGGTGCATTGCAGTCGTTGGAGTCACGTCCGTATAGTATATGGACAGTTTTTGCCACGCACACTTCACAGCATAGAATAAGATTTCCTTCCAGCGTGTCGTTTTCTTGGCCAAAGCTAGCATCATGCCATCCGTGTGATCGAACATGTCATCATAGATACTGATGACGTGATGCTGAGTAACGGTATGCTGTTTTGACATCCAAAGGGTCCAGTACCGGAATGGCCGTAAAACCTCCATGACATACTTGACAATAGTCCACTTATCCTGAGTCGTGAAGAGTGGCCAGTAGTCGCTATATGTTGGGTTTGTATGCCACTCTAAGGTGAATTCACGCAATGGGTAGGCGCACTCGAGCAACTCCAGTTTCGAATTCCAACGCCTCGTCATATCGACAATAGGTAGTACTACATTCCGGACTTTGACTTTTGGACAGTCAATAAACTCGTTTCGACGTCCAGGTGCCAGCGTAATCAATACCGCAAGCATTCTCTGCAATATCAAGGTCAGTTTCAGTACTTTCATAAAATGTTGAAATACGTACTTTCTCCATTATCTTCGCTAAACCTGGTCTCATGGCTGACACCTTGTTGATTCTAGCATTGCCCTCTTTTCGAAGTCTTTGAGTCTTCCCAATGTCTGAGCTTTCATTCTCTCCAAATTGCTGATCGCGCTCATGGGCTTCCGAAGACTTGGTGCGGCCTTTTAAACGCAGACTGCGCATGAATGCGCCCAAAGACAGCAGAATGACGTGCGCCATGCTGGGTATGTGGTTTCTCAACGCGGGCCACTCGATTGCGGAGGCTTCAAGGGTAGTTTGTAGTTTGCAGGTCATTGAGTAATTTGAGGAAGCGTTGTCGGTAGTAATTCCAAGTCAATGGCCGTCAGTTAGTTCGAAACGATTAAGAACTTCCTGTAAATGCTCAGCTAGACGTTCTCCCGTAAGGTGACACATGACCAGTAATCCTTAACCAGCTGTCGAAATAGGAAAAGATCGGGCTATCCGCCTCATTGAATGCCAGTTGTACTTCTCGCAAAGCCCAATTTCGTTCCATATAGTAAGCAATGACCGATCTTATTGCCAATTTGTTTGTCGATGTCCATCTGTCCAGAGCTAAACTAACTTTATTTGTTGACGGCAATTGCTTCTTAGTTGCATCCACTGTTAGTGTGTATTCCCTGCGGCAAATATCACTCAGGGTGCTGGCTGACGGTAACACCGACTGGCTTCATAATGCATTGTATGACCATTGTAGCTGAAAGTTTGATATTGCATTCCATGGAATATGTGCTGAAACAAAACCCAACATGAGGAACTGATTCCTGGTGTCTTGGTGATATTCCACAGTTTGCAAGTCCTTTGCTGCCAGTTTAGAGCGTTGTGTCTGTCAATTCAGTAAGTATACTTGAAACCTGAATGGTCAATTTGATTTTCCTTTGTGAACTTACAATCGGAATTTATCGACTTGCTTGGGCCTTCAGTATGGCCAAAGCTGTTTCATTGACTGCTGAAGTAGTTAATTCGGTTACGTCTGACACCGTTAATTCGTTTGACTTTGCAATATGCGGTTTTGCTAGCAAGTGTTTGTCCATTGAGCTGGTCCCATGTTCTGATGGATGGCACAGAACTTGATGACAGATGATATATATTAGGCTGGGGCTGCCAGTCTCTTCAATTTCGCAATGTAAATAGAATCTATACGAAGGCGGATGTCTAGAGTTATTCCAAGCAATCGGCTGCTTCGAGCCTACATTCATTGAAGCCCACGAAGAATCGAAGATGATTTGTAAAGTAAGGTCACTTAAATCATGAATAAAGACACGTCCGTTTTTGGAAGATATCTTAACCTCTAGCAACAAGGTACTTAGAGATTTTGTATCCGTCATCCTGGTAGGAAAACGAACTCTGCATAATTCGATCTGGATGACTGTCAATGGATAAGTTATAGTCAGGTAGAACAGAGGTTCTTAAACATTGACTTTAGAGCGACAAGCAAGAAAAAAGTCAGACCAGTGAGACATCACATTGATATTTGTGAAGTTGAATCCAAGGGCATACAAAGATCAAACGGTTGTGATATGATTGCTACAATTGGTGTCCATAAAGGCAGTCGATAGTCCGATTTTGTGTCATCGCCACAACATTGTCATCTGATAATCCACGATGAAAGCCCGAAAATTGTTGACGCTCCATTGACATTCATTTTCAGCAGGTAGTAGCAATATCATTCCTACCATTTTTGCCTAGAAAGGCGGCCAATATTATGATAATGGGAGTATGCCATTGCACAGCCCTTGAATTGTCTATGATGCAAGCCCATAAATTGTTGACACTCCGTTGATGCTCATTTTTAGGAGGTGGTAGCGATATGGTAGTTGGCCTTTTTGGCCATAAATATCCCCAATACTGCCATTATGGCTTAATGCTGTCGCGCAGCGTAGTCATTATCGAAGATCCAAGACCAGACAGCGGTGACACTCCGAAGACACTCATTTCTTAGATGGGGCAATGAGCATGTCGCTTGCCGTTTCACATTGAAAGCCGCCCAATAACTTGTCTTTGGATTGATGTGACGATGCTACCCATTGATTGCCGAAAAGATCAAACTAAAATCGTTGACACACCGTTGACACTTACTTCAGAGACATACCAACAGTCATTTGGTGCGCAATCATTTTGGATGACAGCCATAACGTCATTCTTTCCAGTCAATAAGTTTTTACTATCCGGTTCGAGGCTGGGAGAATAGCCGGAGATTGCGACCTAATCTGACTGGCCTACAATGAAACAGCTCTCACCGCACCCTCTGCACCACTATTCACGGTATCAGTACACTCAAGGATGTGGTTCTGTCGCGTTTCGGTGCTGTCAGCCAGTAAATTACGGCACACAGACCCATTAAATAATTTTTGACATATAGAGCCTGACTTCCTGACAATTCTTTTTCCAGCTTGTTTTCCTCAATTTCCATGACGTACCATAAGCAATTTTCAAAATCTCGACCATGTGCAGCAGGTCTGAGTGGACAGTTCTGCACTTAGCTGCATGAACTAATGCTACATGACGGATGCCATTGATCGTGGTTGAGACTACAAACTGACTGCTCGTCCTATGACTTGTATGACATCACTGAATCTAATTCTGTGAATATATTTTGTCTCTATTTTAGGTTTTGCATTCTAATGTAACTGTAATTGGCAGGTCGATATCATGTTTGCTGGCCATCTATCAACCAGATTTAGAGTCTAGAACATTCGCACGGCCACTTCAACCCTTGCACACACTCTGATGAAATATCATGTCACACAATTTGGTCACTGAAATCAGGAAAAAGCTGACACATAGCAAAGTAGGGTCACAAATTGCTTTTCTGCAAAATAGGTCTTCAAAACGACGTGTTTGGCAATCTATACCTCCCGTGATGCGAGAGCCGTTACCATATCTTTGTCCGTATCTGATTTCTATCTGGTAATTATCTAGGGATGCTTTATGTAGGCGTATAAGCTTAAGTGTTCAATAGGATTTGAATCCTGAATCGGCATCGAATCGCTATCCATGCTGGGCGAAAGAACCGGTATTAATTTATGTGACTGGGGTTTCTCTGAACCCAGCCTGATTTGACGACTTCCTGGTCAAGAAGTCACTGCTGGCATTTCCAATTGTCCTTGGACGATCTCAGGAGTCTGCATATGCTCCCCCACTTCTATCGGGGATGGTGTGCCTGCAGTCGTGTCTATTTGAGGCTTGACAACCGCTGGAACCTTCAATTTGGCAGTCCGATACCTCATATCTCTCTTACGACGGTGGTTGGCTGCATCCCCCCATCCAGGGTGGGTCAATTCGTCAAGTCTCATCTCCTTCCGCCGAAAGTTCTCCATCCGGTGCTGTACCGTTTCAGTGATTGTGCCCAACACCCAGCCAGGTTCATCATCATCACTGAGCTTGCCAAGCTCTGTATCTGCTTGATCATCTTCCTCCACTTGCCCATCCTGCTCATCATCGGAACTTGCAAGATCGTTCGGACTGTCTCCAATAGAATTCAACATCTATCCAAACCTTGTTTTGGTCTTTCAGGTTGTCGTGCCCATGTTTTCAGAAGTCATCATATCACGCATAACTGCTGTCTCTTCGTCTTGGACTTGCTTTCTTGCCCCACCGGTCTCTCTCTCCACAAAATCCTCTCTCCATTTTTCTTTCTCTTCATTGATTCCAAAGTGTCTTTATTGTCTTTTCTCTGCTGCAGGCTTCTTTTTAGATGGCAAGCGGCGCAATGCTCCCAATGCTTGGACCCTTTCTGTGACCAAGTCGCTCTTGTCTTCATTCGCATGATGATGTCAACATGTGGACTTCTCTGTCGATTTGCTGTATTTGCCTGCCGGAAGTGGAGAAAAGTTCTTTTGGGAGCATTGACCATTGTATTATGCGTTGACCTTGTTGTTGGGCGTGATGTTGGATGTTGCAAGATATCGACCACATGGAGGCAAGCCGAGTCTTTTACATCAACGTGCGTATGGTTGATCAACTCAAACAAAGCAAAATCTATTGTTTAACCGGCATTTCAGTTGGAATAGTAACACTAATCGTAGGGTATGACATGATAGTTAGCGTACGTTTCATGTAACATCCCAGCTTCGTATTGAGACAAACATCGCCAGATCACCTTTCCGTCGCAGAATTTCCATTGTATATCTATCAAACATGAGATATCAGCTGTCGTTCACCTCAATGTATCCATGCAAACAAACAAACAAACAAACATCATCGGACCGACTTACAGCAAATTGCAGGACCGTTGGAATCACTTCCATATTGGAGCGATATGGAGCAGGATGTTTCTTGGGCAGATCGGGAAAGTTGACAGTCATTCATTCGCTTGTGACCTGTAGCTTACTATATATTCCTCAGGGCTTTCCACTTGTCGTTATCATCTTGCTCACCTTTTCTACCACTGCATATCATGGCACCACAAACACCTCAGCCTGGTGTGTTTCAATCTGAATCGAGCTGAACGGTGGGTGCTTCATCCAATTCTCCCTGGGCTGAGACACAACCGCACAGCAGACACCAGTTAGTCCACAGCAACGCTGCAATTGCAGCCACCGAAAATATGGTGCAGGAGGCACCATTAAAAACAGTTAGTAAAACTGAACGCAACGATAATAGGCAGCAGCATGCAATCGGATGTGAGTAGCTTCATATCGATATACAACGCGGTCAGCTAACAATATAATGTACAGCTGGTGTACGTAGAGAGCTCTGTGATGAGTGTATCCCTGCCCGCATTGGCAAACTTCAATGCTCGACGAAGCCGTTAATCCACAAGGTCCGCGATATCTAACATCCTGATGTCGGGAGCTCTGGGATTTTTGTGGAAGAATTTCGTCCTAAAGGTCCCCGGGAGTGGACAAAACAGGCTTCAATCACTCTAGAGGAGGCTAAGGAGTCGTATATGGTTGAGGTAATAGCCGAAGCTTCATTTTAGATGCAGCAACTAATTTCTTGTAGGTATTCAACATGTCTGAGACTATGGCGAAGCAAGGAGGTTGGGTACAGCTGCAACAGTCCGACATGCGCCTTGCCTTGAATATGGCGAAAATGGCCCAAGGCGGGTTTTCACGCGTCGCAATTGAAGAAACGCAACAACTTTTCCAGTAACCTCACGCCGAAGTCCAAGAAGAGAAGATGCGAGGAGTTGTGTTTCCTGGACATCAGAAAGTGAAGGCTGCATTGGAAAAACACCCGGCATTGGTTTACAAAAATCATACGGCCGGCTGCCTTCCATGCCAAAATGGTACAGCAAAGAATCCGCAGACCAGCTGGTGGCGCACAGTATTACACCGGTTTTTAAGCCACGTTTCAATAAAACATTTATTAACTTAAATACAGCCGCCTAACTAAACTTCTCTTTCTTTCCACATCTTTCCCAAGACTCAACCTTTTGGGCTTTGAACAAAACCTCCCTCTAAAAAGAGTCCCCGTTTTCCGAGTTGTGATGGAAATAGTTGGTATCAATATGTTCCTCGAAAGGTAGTTTGCCCGTCGACATACATCTGCAAACGTCGTATGTGATGCCAAGAAGCTCGGCAGAGGCTAAGACCCAGTAATGACCAGAGGAATTCCTCGTTTCCACGTACCAAAGATACAACTCTCCGAATTTATGCACGAGGTGATCGTGCGCAGTACGTCTCTGTAATTGTCTCAAGGTATACAAAAACTTGTAATTCACTTGTGGGTAATAGTGAATCAATCGTGAAGGTAATGTTTGGATTGAAATCTTAATAATATTTTAAGGTGTTCTTCGCTGCTAATGTCTGACTGTGGATTTCTGCTAGAGCTTGGTTCTTCTCATTGTCGGGGAGACAATGCGAGTCTTTTATAGTCTTTGGTTGGCTCAAGTTTGGCTGGCGTTCCTCTGGCTATGACAACAGATTTGCTTGATAGCGTATCTCGGGATTCTGTCCTGAAACCCGCCACGAATTCCCTCAAGGTTATCATGTGCATGCATGATTGGTTTCCAAGCGTTGCGCTTCTCGGATGAGGCCATCATCATGTCATGATATCAAACACATCGTATGACAACTTGTAACTTCATCTTAGACATCTTGCTTATCTTTCCTTCAATAGTTGGAACGTCTGACATCATATAGAATGATCAGCGCTTTATCGCAATATAATAATAACTCAATGTTTTTAATGCCTCACCATACCAATTTGGCTATTCGGCATTGTCTCAGAGATTTAAGTCGGCGACCAACCAATACACTGCCAACGTAGATTATGACACCCTCTTCGGGTTGCGATGCATACTAACTCAGACCAATGATCAGGGTCGCTTCTGGCCTCTTATCTTCAGCCAATGTCAATAATTCCTCATGCACAGCATGCTTAGGATCCACACTTCCATGATCTGGGGAGTGCGTGCATTATTCCTTATCTCTGAGAATTAAGGTGCAACGATCCCTCGTACTCGCATATTGCTTATAGTGTGCTGCACACCCATGAGCTTATCACAAATGCATGTGTTGTCCCATTATCAAGTTATAGTAGAAGTAATGTATAATTATGCACACCGCTGATGGTTTTTCACATCCCGGTAATGGCGACATAATTGCGTCATCTTTCGAATCCGCTTCATTGACTGCTCTTATGAAATCATTACTCATGGCTTAGATGTAACCCCGCTAAGGGCCGTCTAACTGATCACATGTTTAGCTCCGCGAGAAGGAGTTGCGCTTCATGACAAATGAACCCACTTCCGAATGGTTGTCATGTGTACTTGCTGTCTGATCAACATGTATCATTACAACTATTAGGGAAGAACCCCTAACACACAGCAACCACCGCACCTCCACCAGAACCGGCGGCACCTCGGCCCGGAATGCCACCCGCACCACCAGGTCACGCTGAGGGAAACCAAAGTTATGAAATTGCAGGTATGCCATCCAGGTGTGTGTATATGTATTCTCCACTTCCAAACACTCAAGTTTTCAATCATAATGCATTTGCCAATGAAAGCAATGGCGATAATGATTTCATTCCAGATTTGCTGAGTACACTATCTGCAGCATGGAAATACCGCTGACGTTGATTTTACAGACGACCACAGCCTTTGGGGTGAATGTGAAGGTTGGGACGAGAATTGATTGAAAGTAACGGGAGGGACAATTTACTGTATATTTCAGAGGATATATTTATATGCACAATTAAAGAACAATGTAGTGATAATCAAAACATACATGAAACCAATAGAACATCTGTCAGCACACTGTACTTGATAATTTATGCCAAAGTAACTGGTTGCATAACGCGGATATGCCTGTGGCAAAATGAGTGTCAACAATTTTTCGTCCTGTAAGTCAGGTTATTAAAATGTGAATTTATCATTGTTATCTATAATGATTGTATCGGCCGCCTTTTTAGGCAAAAGAGAATGCTAGACTCTCCCTGCCCAATGCTGACAATGAACGTCAACAGAGCAACAATGATTTTTGGTCTTGAGTCTTGGGTAATCTTGGTGGTAAATGATCATAGACATCTATAAACAACGTTTTGGTAGCCTTTCTTGGCTGATAAGAAAGAGGTCGTCCCGCGACAGCCTCCCGGACAATTACCACTTAAATCATTTTCAATGCTGCAACTTAGTAATCCTAAACTTTTTAGCACTTAAAACCAGTCAAAACTCCATATATAGACAGGAGTGGCTATCTCGCGCGCTGATTAACCTTCATGCAAGGCCAAAAATCGTTGATGCTCCATTGACGCTCATTTTCAGAATGGGGCAGCGAGGGTGTTTCTGTCTCTTTTGGGTTGAAATATGGCCAATATCTCATTTATGATCGTTTGCATCCAATCGCCATCTAGATTACTCATGATATAAGACCAAAAATCATTCACGCGCCATTGACTATCATGTTCAGGATACGGCAAGGAGCGTATCTCTGGTGCTATAAGTTATAAAGGCGGCCGATTTATCTGAAAAGGTCAATGATGTGTAAAAGTAATATTTTACCATTAACAGTAGGGTATTTAAATGGGACCATAAATAGAAAAACCCGAACACAGAACTGGAGATTGGAACCGACGGGTCGAGCCATACCCACCACAACCGGCGCATTGACTGGTATGTGTTCAGTTTTGGCCCGCCAAGACGCTGTGGCTTGGGTATTTGGACGGTTCTGGAACCAAACCGAACTGTTGTCCTGGTCCAAACACTGACCACTGGCGGGTTACCCGGATATGTTGCTAACTCTATTTTCCAGGCATGAGTGTAGCGGATGGTCACGTTGGTGCAGGTGTCCTTGTGACAGTTGATACAAAGCTCGTCACCAGCGTCGTTGCGGTTCACTGGTCTTTGTGGGGCAGTACATATATGGGATCATGTGGTGGGGCGTGTATTATCGGTGGGCATACGTTTGAACATATGGTCCTTGTTGAGGCTGTGGTCAGCAATGGTCCAGCCTGTTGGTTCATATACTTTTCAGGTTATACTCTGTTGGCGGAATCCGGTGTGGAATATTTGTACACTGTCCATTGTGTCTGTGGGGAGGTGTCACTAGAGGGTATGTCCGTATGTCATCATGGTGAATACGAGTGAGAGCTGTTGGAGAGGCAGGGTCAATCTACATATGATTACGCCATAGAGCATGAATGGGCGCAGCAGGTGTGATACTGATTCAAATTCTTTGAGGTTGAAATCTTTGCAGGTTGTGGAGAGGTTGATCCAGCCTTTTCCCATGCCAAAAGAGTAAAACTGAGGGTGTTTCTTTTGGCAGGTGAACGAAGCTTCGAGCTTCCTGAGGTTTGAAGCTTGGAACTTGCTTGTGTATATGGACAACATGACGGTTGGGTCGAAAGCTGGGAATATCTCTTGGATTGAAAGATGCATGGGGTAATTACCTGATACTTCGGCTATTGAGCCAGTGCTCTTAGTTGTTGTGCCCTGGGTGCTCAAGGTTGTTGCGGAGCCTGGTCCGTGCAAGGTTTCGAGAGCGGCTGTAATGGCTCAGAGTATGATGTTGATGTTGAGTTCACGAGTGTTTTGACCGCTCGTGCTTGACTGTGCTTTCGACAAGGTCGTTCTTTCTTGCAAGAGGTCGATTGTTTCCTGGCCATTAGGCGGGGTCATCTGGCTGTCTCCTTGCGTCTGTTGGAACCCTGCGGCGGAGTGGTGTCTTTATGTGGTGGTGTGGAGCTGGAGACTGGTGCTGTTGCTGCTGCTGCCGAGGTCAGAAGCCTGGCTTCCGTTGCTTCACTGGCTGTAGGTGAAGCTGGAGTTTGACAACATTGTGTGCATTTTTGGATCAGGGGGGCAGTAAAACCTGTGTGGGAGAAGTGTTTGTATATGGGAGCGAGGATGAGAAGCTGCGGTGTGTGTGTTTTTTGATGCAGGATGCGTTGCTTTGCCTCAACCACTGCCGCTCCGCTGCTCTTATATACCTCCTTTCCTTCACTCCTGGCCTCCTTACACCCCCCCCATCCCCAAACTTCTGGTGCAAAAACCTCGAGCTCGGGCTGTGGCCCGGGCTCCGGCTCTGAGCTCTGGCGCTTGCTTCGACTCTTGGTTGTGCTTATGCTTTGCTCCTGCCCGGGCCCTTGCACTTGCTCAAGCTTAAACTTTTAGCTCAAGCTCAAGGTTTCGGCCACCATCTTCCGTTCCTTCTGTCGACCAAGTTGCTCGCCCTTGCCAGCCGATGGCCATTGGTGCTCGCCCCTACTAGCCGTCGGCCAATTCCCACCCGCCAATTCGCTTCCACTAGCCCTCAGTCAAGCTGGACCATCTTTTGTATGATAGTCAATTCAATATCTCTATTCGTACTCGATTGATCTCAACACATTGTCATACTCTAATTAGAGTGCATACAGTATGAATAAAACAAAAAAAAAAAAACGTCCACACAGCGCCTTACCTCAACTTCCACCTACAACTACGCCGATCACACGGTCCACTTCGAAACACACTCACCGTCGGACCTACAAATGCTCTCCCCACTGTATGTCCAGGTGCGCTCTCCACTGAACCAATAAGCACACATGCGATTATACTCCCAAGCCCACCTACAAGTTCATCGATTACCCAGTCTACAAGTGTAGCATCCACCTCTATATCTTCGAATGTACCTCCAAGCGAACCAAGAGCAGCATCATCCGCAAATGTACTGTTGAAATAGTGATGCTAGAGAAGCTTGATTGTATATTATCTAAGAATGCCACCAGGCCATATATATATGAGTACAAGTGTGAATGCGTGCGTATGCATCTATGTATAGACCCTTCAGGCCGACAGCAATCTCCGGTCATACGAGACTCACCTCCGACCATACGAGACTCACCTCCGGCCATACGAGAGTCATCTCCGGCCATAAGATGGCAGGGACCTATCCTGCAATACTCCCCCTCTGGCAATACACCGTGGAGCAAGAAACAAATGAAAAAGGTGATACAAAGTGATTCCCATAGTAGCTTCCTTAAAACCTTGCGAAAGTGAGCAGGGAAAGAGTACTATCGTAGCCTGAGGATGGCCATCCATAAACAAAGAAATCCGCGTACCCAAAGTGAAACAATGCAACCATAAATCGACCACTATTACCCCATTGCCTTTGTAAATTTCTCACGCTTATTCTGCGTCAAGGGCATGGTTAGTATATCTGCGACATTCTCTTTCGTATGCACGTAGGTGAAATCAACTAGTTATCTTGCGGGCATGGAGATCTCGACTATTGAGATCAGGGTTCCCAACCGTCCGTCCGGACTATAGTCTTTCGGGGCCCGACATCTTCGTCCCGTCTGGGGCCAGTGTTCCTAAGCGGCCCGGCCTCCATTCTGAATGCTTGCGCTAAGGGCGGCCCGGCCCGGCCTGGGTCAGAAGCCGCCCGGCCTGCACGTGATTTGAAAAGCCTGCATCGGCATGCATAAGCCTTGGTCTGGTTGATGGATGGAATACGGCAATGGCAGGGCTACGATGATTGAGTTGGATATGGTTTATGTTTCGTGCTTTGGAGACTTTCTTAGTAAACAAAATATTCTGTTTAGGCTTAACATAGTTTACCGTCTAACCGCCCACGGCCTAGCAACCGATCACGCAAAACAGCACGCAAGCCCCCGTAGCAGGGTTGTTGATTACCCTGCTTACAACCTCAATTTTCACTGTTGCCCTGCCACAACACAACCATGGGAAGATTGAAGTGCCGAGAAGCAGTGACAGAGAGAGAGAATGAGATTCGCGAAGACAAACATGCGTACTGCACAGGTCTTGCACCATCTATCCGCTCTGCTGCTTCAATGTACAGTATACCATATGGAATCTTTCCAGACCGATTCAGAGGAGTACAGCCAACGGGTGCAGCACATGAGAAGGAGCAGCTGCTGACTCCAGAAGAGGAGAAATCAATTGTTAGGTTTTGTGAGACTCTAGATGACTTGGGACATCCTTGGCAAGGGAAGATGGTTAAGGCATTTGCAATGTCCTTTCTACCTTCATATCGACGAAGACAACTTGGGAAACACTGGATGACACACAATTTCAACCGCCATCCTGCCATCACGACCAAGTTCAGCCAACGTCTGGATAGACAAAGGGCTAATGCAAATCATCCTGCAATTTTGAAGGACTTTTTTCACAAGGGATATCATTTTAGTATATATATTAATTTTAAGCCAATACTGGTCACTGTAGCTTGGAAAACTTGTCAGAAAGCTCAATGCACAACCAGAAAACATATACAATATGGATGAAAAGGGCTTTCTACTTGGTCAGGCTCAAAAAGTGAAGGTGATATGCTGTAGAGGTTGAAAGGGTCCCCACTACGCCCAGGATGGAAATCGTGAAATAGTTACTGTTATACAGTGTATTTCATCAGATGGTAGAGTTATACCACCCATGTATATGTACAATGGGTCTAGGCATCTACTAGGATGGCATGCTGGTGTGCAAGATAAAGAGCAAGCAACATTTGCATGGTCAACTAAAGGCTGGACTAACAATGAACTAGGACTGGAATGAGTAGAACAGAACTTTGAGAAATATACTACTAAGACGTTTGTACCATGAGGTTGATCTCCAGCTTATGCTGACTATTACAGTGTAAAGAGCAAGCCACGTATTCTAATCCTTGATGGGTATGGCTCTCATCTAACATGGCAAATTTTCGATTTATACTTGAAAAGATAAATCCACCCAATTTGCCATCCTGCACACTGTACACACATCGTTCAACCTCTAGATGTTGGGCTGTTTGGTCCTCTGTTGCGCTGCTCCAGTAATGAACTGGATATATTGGTTAGAAATGGAGGGAATGCAATTAAAAAAGGACAGTTTTATAAGTAAGTCCACTTGCTATACCACTTTATACTCCACTCTAAATCTTTCCTACAGCCTTGTCACACATGCTAGAGCTGCAGCATATACCAAGAACAACATCATGAGTGCCTTTAAGGGAACTGGGATCTGGCCTCTAAACCCAGGCAAGGTTTTTCTTGGGCAGTCACAAAATATCGGTCGATTGGAATCTCTGCCAGCCACTCCCACCCGACTCCTCAATGCAACCCCCATGCAGGTCAGAACTGTAAGCTGATTAACCTGCAGTGCACTTCACCTTGTCACTCGACAATCGCCTTCCTCTCATAAGCTGAAGGCTCTTGTAGCACAGCTTGGAAGGTCAGCTCAGGGTGCACTTGCCGATCAGGAATTAGGAGATGATATGCTGAGAACACTTCGCTCAGGTGCCAACGACACCAATCTTGTAGCAGCAACGGAGCGCAGCCACCTTGGTAAAGCTCGTGTATATACAGCTGAGGATGTGGTTCAGCTCAGGGAAGAAAGCTTGAGGCTAAAAGAGACAAAGTGACCAACGCCAAAATGCACCAAGAAAAGGCTGCAGCAAAGGTAGTATCATCTGGAGAGGGATCAAAGATCTCTAAACATGTGGAAGAGAAGATCATAGGTACAAAGAAGGCACTTGAAATTGTGCTTCGTGATTGCGAGGATGAGGAAGAAGATATGGTGGGTGGAGTGGGGTGGGATGAGGAGGAGAATGGAGTGGAGGAGGACTCTGTTGTATATATTGGTAATATGCTGAACCTAGAGGATGCTATGGAGTATGAAAAAAGGAGAGAAGGGGTTAGTAGTCAACCCCCAGTAGTGACTAGGTCAAGGAGAGTGGTTAAAACAGGGCATTTGGGTCAATAAATACAACCTGTGGGTGGTCGGTTTCCCAGTCATGGGCGGTCACCCGGTTATATACGTTAGACTGGCAAAAAATGCCACCAGGCACACCCCGGCCTTCATCAAAAAGTCGGCGCTCAAGCTGCAGTGCCCACTTAGGCACACTGTGTAGGGCATGATGATGGAAGGACTAGTCCGTCCTGGGCAGAAATCTCCACGACCAAGACCCCATTGTTAGCGGTTGTCTCCTAGCAGCGATAATGATACTTGATTTTGGATACAGGATGCATACATATCTACGATGTGCAAAACACCTATGCATGTATTATGCAAGGGGTCAGTAACATGCTAGGTGGTGGGAGTGCATGTTAGTCGCGCGAAGTGTGGGTACTTCATTCATATCTCGCTACTCTACGGGACATGCCTGGTCATATTGCATGGCAGGTGTTAGTCAAACGCGGTTAAGAGGAGTCCTCTTCCCTACCCGTAATGGGCAAGGATTCGAAGAGTCACGTTCCGGTCTAGAGAATTGTCTTGGCCTTAGCATGACGTAACTGAGGGATTGATGAGGTAGTCACCGGCGTAGAGGGAGCACCACTTGTTAGTTCAGGAAGTCTGGATCGCAATGTAACCTCGTATCGGATACAAACTCACAAGTGAATTATCTATGTTGGCATAGTATCGGTTGGTCGCTGATTAAATCTATGACGCAATTAAATCACTCATGTTATTTTCGCGATATAAAAGGCGATCAGCATCATCAACGTGGTTGGTAGATATTCCGACTACTGACTCGTACTATTGCAAGATGTCTGAGTTAGGAAGGGATAAGCTGACATCATGCGATGGATGGCCTGATTCTTATCAGGGGCGTAAAGGGTTCCTACCATATTGCACAGACAGAATAACCTGCAAGTGTCATTACACGTTATCACTGGGCGCAAAGAGGCATGGCCTACATAACGCTATCACACCTGAGGACAGAGTGAGGGCAATAAACAGCCAGCGTTGTTCAAAGAAATAAGGGGACATCATCCACAAGATTAACTTTCAGAGAACACCAAAGACGATCTTAACACATTATGTAAAATTCTCTCTATTCAAAATTACTTGCCTCATTCATACCAGAAACTGGGCACTGTATGCCAGGCCCTCAATATACACCAGCTGAGTACGTACTGCAGAAGGTTGTCGAGAGTTTCTGCAACATGCTTTTCAAACCAGCCAAGCACCATGTAACCGACACCTACGATGTGGTTTTCGTTTGTGTCAGATGGAGAATATCGACTTCCTGCTGCTGAGATATCTCAACACTGGCGTTTTACCTGCTGAGGAATTTAGCGAGGAGTGGTTGCATAAAGGGGAGGTAAAATCATTCTGTGTATCGGAGACGGTCAGTGGTATCGTGTCGATTTGGGGAAATGTGAGGAGGTAGCATTGGAATTAGCAAGAAGCGAACTGGGAACTCTTGCACAAGGGCAAGTGGTTGAGTCTTAGGATAAGATGAGCAGAGAAAGAGTTTTGATAGGCGGCTGTTCTTAGATGCAATATATATTGTATTGATTAGTGGGATCCACATACTCCTGGAGCAGTGTAATATTGTATGTACTCTGCGCTGTTATCTGAGACTGGATCACGACATGCAGCTTCAACTACATGACCCCAGAGTGACTTAATCCATATATGAAGCTCTCTGAGGTCAGAGCCTGTTTAATATGATACCCAAACGTTCCCAAACCACATCTTATCGTTATGGACAATTCAACAATTGACAATATATCTGAGTTTGAAGTGGCAGAAGTGCAATGACAACTTCTGTTGCCTGTATTTGGGCCAGAGGACTTGCAGCACACATTGCCGCAGACAAAATTGCTTCTGTATCAGCTGCCAGTTATAGAATATGGAGGGAAAATGTGGTGCACTAATCTGCCAGAAGTGTAACTTCATATCGGATTGTTAAACTTATAAATAAGGTGGCAAGGTTAACGGAAGTGATTCCTATATACTGCAAAGATATTGAATCAACAATTGCCAGCTCAGTAATTTTCCACACCGGGACGAGGCAATGGTCAAACTGAATAGTATTATACCACCACCTGATTACAGTCATATAATGAGAGATGGCAGACACCAGACTGAGGCTAACATTCAACAGCCGGGTCATACCTCCCAGCAGCACAAGGATTGAGAAACCGCGATCCCCAGCAGGAAGGGCTTTCCCCAAATGGTGCCATGAGTACAGAAGAATAACCGAGGCCACCCGAAGGGAACACTTCTTACGAAACAGTTAAGAGGAATGCGACGCAGCACAATGTAACCGAGATGGGGAAATCACTGAAGCGAATACCGACTTAATGCAAAAGCAGTTATCGCAACTTGCTCAACAAATTGTCCATGTTATACAGGCATGTAATGAAGAAAAGGATGTATTACAAGAGGAAATCGACTCCTTCAAAAATGGAATAAATATTATGGAAAGTTGACTTCAGAAGGAAAAAGTTAGAATCGATTCCAACGTTCAGGGAGTCGGATCAATGATGCAGTTCCTGCCAGGAATACTGGAAGAAATACGCTCATGCATTCAGATCCTGCAGGAACAGGACAATCAGATACTGGGAGAAGCTTCAAATTCATTTTCCTTGATGGGACAGGAACTGGAAGCTCATAATACGATGATTTTTGTCAATGGTCTTCAAATTCTTGCAGCTAAAACATCGGTTCCAGCTGGTCAGAAGACATCGGAAGTACTGTCTAAATGCATAGATGAGGTGAATAGGATATTGGCATCTATTACGGAATCCATGAAAAATATTCCTTCCACATGAGAACTACGTCAGCTTCAAGTAATGATGCATGAGAAATTAGGCAAAGTAGAAGAATTCAATACGGGGCTAACTACGGCTATCGAGCAATATAAGTTCTCTGTGTCTACACCCTTTGGATTTCAACAAAGTGTTGCCAGTCCCTTAGGGACTCAACATTTTGTTCCTCCTCAGAGACTTGCTACCTTTCAGTCACCATCAGTATCTAGACTTAGAGATTGCGACAATTCCTCTATTTGGCTGAGTGGAATCCGAGGTGGAGCACGTAGCGATGTCGCACAGGGCGGAGGAGCAAGAAGAGCAGACAGGTGAGGAGCAAGGGGAGCAGTCAGCGGAGCAGCCTGAGGAGCAGATGCCGGGGCAACTGGAGGAGGAGCTGCAGGGGATCATACACCACCACTGGATCCACAACCATCTGACCATGGAGGAGCAGGAGGTAGGCAAATGTCTCGAAGAGAAAGGCGAATCAGAGAACTAGAATTTGCAAAACCTATTGAAAATATGGGGCCTAAAAAGTTATACAGAAACGCTGGCGAAGATTTTGATACCTGGTGGGTGTTGGTTATGGACTGTATATAAGACCAGCCAGAGAATTACCCGAAGAATGAACAAACCATTGACTGGACAGGGTCCCTGATCTAGAGTTATTCAGCATCATGGCATATTGAGTGGCATGAAGAGGCAATGGCATGGATACATCCGTAATCGATGACTGGATATTTCATTGTGCTTAAGCTAAGATTGGAGGATATTCGTGCCAAGGACAAAGCCTATACAGACCTTGAGAGGGTTTGACATGAAGGCTGTATACGGGATATGTTCACAAAAATCCAAACCTCTCACGATAAAGCTATGGCTACAGGTGTGGCTATGATGAAATTTATCCTCAAAAGATAAACTCAAAAGAGCATCGAACAAATTAATACTGTGGATTTAACGGGGAAAACTGTCCAGCAAATTCTTACCATTAAGACCAATGCAGGAAAAAATGTGGAAAAATGTGATGCCACAAGGAGGAACCTTGGGCATAAGGCTGCTTTGAAGTCATATGATGAAAAGTATCTGAGTTCAAACGGAAAAAGGATACGCTGGGAAGGATTGAATGGGAAATCAATGGGAGATGAAGTGAGCCCTGATAGGAATGGAAAAAGTTTAAACCGGATTGTTCGGAATTGAAGCTCCTGAAGGATATTCCAAAGACAGAAGGTATAGAGTCTTTGGAGTTAGAACGACGAAAGGCAGCAGGAGAATGCCTCAGATGTGCATGGCCCGGAGACAGAAAAGGAAGCCATAGGGTGAAAGATTGTGTTGGGCCACTAAAGCTGGATAAAGGAACCGAAAAATATCCTAAGGCCAAGGATTATCAGAAAATGAATGTCACCAGGTTGGGACTGAATAGCGATGATGAATATTCTGACGAGGGAGAATCAGAAGTATCCGACACTTTGGACTCTGTGAGTGATGACTCAGTGGAGCGAAGCTATGACGAACATTGCGATGAGGTAGAATCAGAAGGTCAGTATCTCGATGAGTAGGGAAAAGACGAACAACAACAAGTGGAGGAACAAGGAAATTGGTGGGATTTGCCACCAGATTCGGAATAGATTAGCAAACCACATTATGCTTGAAGGTCGAAAATTAATGTTTTAATATACCAATCCTGATAGCAAGACGTTTTTCCTTGTAATTTTAGTTTTCTCTGAGAATGAATGGAAGATCGAAATGGCTAGTCCGTAAGGAAATATGACTTATTACCTATGAAACCAGCATATATACCTTACTTCTGCGCTTACCACCTGATCATTCAACACTTTGTGGTTACGCAATTGTCGAAAGAATAGCGATGCCCAAACGCACAGCGTCTGAACCTCTGGAGAGCAAACTTTACAAAATTAATACACCTACCGATTTTGTTTACTATGAACCAGTTCTCCATTCGAAAATCCGTAAGGTGTCGTCTTGAATGATTGGCCAACAACCAATTTACTGATCTTTTATTGATTACCATGGCAAACATGGTCCTTTGAGATGTATGCTCGATTTGGGAAATATCTCTGTTGCCATAACACCCGGCACGGCAAAAGCCTTTTTGATACCGGTTGGTAAAAGACCCAAGCCAATAAAATCTGGAGATGTCTTGGGAACCAGCCTTAAGACCAAGAATGTGTTTACGGTTCCGTTGAGAATATTTTCTGGCAATCATCGGCCTTATAACAAAGCAGATCATACCATTGAAGTGAGAAAGACTTCGGGAGATTATGATGCATTAATACTGGCATGGTACTTTGAAAAGAATAAGGCCAGCGGAACGTCTACAAGTAGTGTGCATTTTCGCCATAGCCAATCCGAGCGTTATAATCATGGACAGATTCATGTGGAATATTCAATTACATATGATAACAGGATCGCATGTAACAATAATGCAATACATATCTGTGCAATAGTTATGAGCAATCCCTCAATAGCTCAGAAACTACTGGAGCATTATGATTTGTTTCTATTGGTGTTTGATCCCAAGGCATCGGAAAAGGTATCCGATAATACAGGTTGCGACCATCTGATCAAATTATAAAGCTCAGAAGAAAAGCTACGAATCGGTCCATTTTTTCAACTATCACAAGTAGAACAAACAAGATTAGTTAAGTACCTTGATACTATGGTAAAGGAGTGAAAAATCCAATCTCCTAATAGTACCGTGGGATGTCCTATCTTATTTGTACCAAAGCCTAATTGGTGAGGCCTACATCATTGTATTGAGTATCAACATCTAAATGATCATTCAAGGAAGGATAGAACCCCATTACCAATATTGGAAGAACATTCAGCTCTAGTATCAGAAGCTACGCATATTACCAAAGTCGAACTGAAGTCGGGTTTTAACTTAATAAAGAACGCACTTAGGTAGGAAAGATATACGGCCTTTCGTACTAAGTTTGGCCTACACGAAGACTTCGTTATGCTGTTTGGACTTTTTAATGCACCTGCTAACTCCCAAAGCGAAATCAATTGAATTCTGTCAAGTTAGTTGGGACTGGAGTTGGTGATTAAAACAGACGTTCATGTCGACGAGGACCAGGGGATGGTTGTAGTAGTATATATCAACGACATATTGATAGCTACCAAGGGATCACTCAAGAAACCCCACAGGCAGGTCTCGAAGGTATTCCATCTGTTGATGGATAACCATATATGCATCGAAATAGACAAGTGTGTCTTCGATAGTTCCAAAACTTTCTTCTTGGGATTTCTGGTTTGCAGATCAGGATCGCGTATGGATCCAGCAAAAGCAAATGCAATCATTGATTGGCCCCGACCAATTTCAAGGAAGGAAGTTCAACAATCGCTTGGCGTATGGAATTCTTATCCAAGTTGAATCCATAATTTTTCATCAAAAGTGTCGCCAATTGCTCATTTACTTTGACAACATAAGAAGTCTAATTAGGCACAAGCTCAGGAGACAGCTTTCTTAAATATTGCAATATGATTTACTCCCAGAAAAACACTGATTTTCAGGTATTACGATCTAGATAGACCCGTATTGCTAGAAACAGATGCATCTGGTTTGGCCATAGCTGGCATATTATCACAAAAAGTCGAGCATAGCAAGATTCATCGCGTCATATTTGTATCAAGAAAGCTTGATCCAGCAGAATCAATTATGATGTTTTTGATAAGGAAATGTTAAGCATAGTATTTTCCCTTCGGAAGAAACAGCATTATCTCTAGAGCATAGAACATGTGACAATAATTTTTTTGGACCATCAAAACCGTATGCATTCTAAATCAGCCATTTTGCTTAATCGGAGACAAGCCAGGTGGGCTCCAGAGCTTAAGCAGTATAATTTTCAGCTGTTGTATCAGAACGGGTCTTCCAATGCCAAAGCAGATATACCTTCAAGGTACCTGGCGTTGTCCTCTAAAGAACAGAGTACAACTTCCGCAACAAACGAAGCGATGTTACCGAAGGAAAAATGATTGCCTATTGCGGCTATGGAATTAGATTTCGACATTAATTGCGAGTCAATTCAAATATTGGCAATTGAAGTAAAACAACTGTTACCAGAAGCAAATAAAATGAATTGAGGAGAAGGCTATCCTAGACGATGGATATAGAGAGCTATGTAAGCAAGTTTTGTTGGGAGGAAACATTGAAAAAATATTTTCAATATCAAATGAATTGCTTTGCTGGAAAAGTAGGATTTACATACCCAATGGTCAACAGCAAAGAATCATGAAGTCTGAGCACAATTTGAATGTAGCTAGACATTTCGGTAGAGAAAGATTGTTGGAATTGCTTTCAAGGCACTTCTGTTAGGCAAATATGGAATGCGACATTCGGATGTACTACAATGAGTGTAATACATGCCAATGGACCAAAGCCCCGATGCACGCATAGCATGGCCTCCTTCATCCATTGCAGTTCTCATTTAAACCATGGACGCGTATTAGTGCAAACTTCATTACGGATGTTCCGGAATCTGAAGAAGCTACGATTATTCTAGTGGCGGTGGATCGGTTTACCAAAATGGCGCATCTGATCCCTATCATGAAAATCAATTCAACAATGGTTGCCAGAGCCTATTTGGAAAATGGGTCGAATTATCACGGGTTACCAGAGGACGTACTAGCCGATAGGGATTGATCATTAACATGTAGCTTCTTTACAGACCTGTATGATTATCTAGGGATCCAGCGTACCATGTCAACTGCTTACCATCTACAGACGAACAGCCAAACAGAATGGTTGAATCAAGCAAACAAGTCATATTTATGATGCTATTGCAATTACGAACAGAATGATTGGGCCTCTATCTTAGCAATGGCAGAATACGTCTGTAATAATTGGACACATGCATCAATCAAGATATCTCCTTTAAATGCGATTTACAGATTTCAGCCACATATGACCTGGCCAACAGGGATCCAGTTCAGGAAACCGGTATCTGAGTAATATTGGCACTATATGACCAGTGTGCACGAGAACCTTATGAAACTGTAGGCCGATTTGTTGGAGATGATGCAAAACCATTATAACAAAAAGAGGAAGATAATGGAACGTTTGAAAAAGGGAGATTTGGTGATGCTTAACGGATGGAATATTTGGGCGAAACATGCGTGCCAGACGCTGGAAGATAAGATGCTTGGGCCCTTTAAGGTTTTGTCGGTTGGGAGTAATAGTCAGTATTGCAAGTTGAGACTGCCAGACATGTTGAACATACACCCGGTTATCAACATCGAATTGCTGGATCGATCATGGGGCAAAGACCCAAAGAAACAAGTCATCGAGAATGAAGCAGGTGGTAACGACTGGGTTATGGAATCGATAATTGCAAGTGTATCCTTGGACAACAATCCAAAACGACTTATTTTCTTGGTTAAGTGGAAGGATTACACATATGAGGAAAATACATGGGAAACGTAGGAAAATGTAACAGAGCATGATTTGGGGTTGTTGAAAGAATATTACGATTGGAATCCCACGTTAGAAAAAAATGGGAAGTTTGTAGCAGTCAAGGAAAAAAGAAATACAAAAGGAAAGAAGAATGGGAAATAAAAGAAGATTGTCGGTGGAGATGGGAATTGGTCTCTTAAAGGATATTTGATTTCGTTGTATTGGACAGAGCACTATTGAGGTAACTGGTCTTAGAGAAGGGGGTGATGTTAGGGGTTTTCTCTTAGCAGCAATAATGATACTTGATTTTGGATACAGGATGCATACATATCTATGATGTGCAAAACACCTATCCATGTATTATTCGAGTGGTCAGTAAGATGTTTTTTTGCGGGTGTTCATTTTAGTAGCGCGAAGTGTGGGTACTTCGTTCACGTCTGTATACTCAGTGGACATGCCTGGTAATCATGCACGGCAGTTGTTAGTCAATCACGATCAAGAGGACTCCTCTCCTCTACCCGTAACAGGTTAGGACCCAAAGAGGCACATTCTGCTCTTGAGAATTGTCTCAATCTAGGCATGACGTAACTCAGGGATTAATGACGAAGGAACCGGCCTAGAGCGAGCACTACTTGTGAGTGCAAATAGTCTGGGTAGCAATGTAACCTCGTATTGGATACAAGCTTACACGTGAATAATCTAGTGTCGCATTGTGTCGGTTGGTCACTGAATCAATCTATGACGCAATTAAATAACTCATAATACTTGAGAGAGTTAAGAGGCAATAAGTATTATCGTCGTGGTTGGTGGATGTTTCAACTACTGACTGGTACGATTGCAAGGTGGCTGGGTTAGAAAGGGATAGGCTCATAACATGCGATGGATGGCCTGATTTTTATCAGCAGTGTAACGCTTTCAAACCACATTGCAGGGAAACGATAACCTGAGAGTGTCGTGGCAAGTCATCACAGGGCGCAATGAGGTCTGGCTGAGTTAATGGTATCACACCTGAGGAAAGAGCGAAGGCTATAAAGAGCCAGCGTTGTTCGAAGACATCAGGGGACATCATCCACATGATTTGCTTTCAGAGAACACCAAAAACGATCTTAAAATATTATTTACAATTCTATCTATTCAAAATTACTTCCCTCAATGATACCAGAGACTGGGCGCTTTATGCCTGGACATCACTATACAGCAGCTGAGTACGCAATGTAGAAGGTTGTCGAAAGTTTCGGCAGCTTGCTTTTCGAATTGCCCGAGCACCATTTAACCCGCAACTATGGTTTAATTTTTCCTCTCTGTCAGATGCAGAATATCGACTTCCTGGTGCTGAGATATCTCAACACCACCATTTTACCTTAGGAGGAATGTTCCCAGTAGTGATAAGACCAATGAACAGGTTAATCTTCGGGTATATCGGGGACGATCAGTGGCACCGTTTTGATTTCGAGAAATTCGAGGAAGCAACCTTCGAATTAGCATGTTGCAAACTGGGAGGTCTTACACAAGGGCAAGAGGTTGAGTCTTAGGATAAGACGAGGAGAGAAAGAGTTTAGGTAGGTGGCTGAACTTTGATGCAAAGAATATTGTATTGGTTATTGGGATCTAAACACCCCTGTAACACCAGTACAGCTGACTGTAGTCATAAACATGGTAAAAGATACTACATCCAGTGTGGGAATGACAGTTCCAGGACACCGTATTTCGGCACCAATCTTTAGCCGTGCTGAACGTTTACTGAATCTAGGATCTTAATCTTCATCAAATCAGATATCATTTTCTGGGTGGGGGCCAATCAATCCATTCTAGGGTCCCACAGTCCTGTAGACATGTAATGGAGCGCCATCTGTTGCAGGCAGCCCTAAGGTTCATGATGGTCACAATGTCATTAGACTTCACACCACAACTGCCCATTTGGACTTCACACGATGCTTGCCATCATGCATATCATATTTGTAATTCACCATTGTCTATCTCTCTTGTAGCTACAATAAACTCACTGATTCACATTAATAGGTTTTGAGCCCACCAGTTGCTACTGACTAAAATGACATATTTTTTTTTCTTTCTCTCAGTTCCCTGGCCTTCCAAAAACTTCATCGAGTACAAAGACCTCTGAAACCTCGAATACACTATCCTCCCAACCTTTCCATAGATTCACAAACCTTGAAATTACAGTCCCGCCACAATCAGCAAGACCTCCAAAACTTCCGCCCTCCTGCTCTTACAAGACTTTCAAAGCCTCAAACACATCACCCTCCCCAAAAATGTCTACCAAACCTTTCCAGAACATTTATTGCAACTTCACTGTATTGACTGAGAACAACTAACCTATGTGGATGGAGAAAGTGCAGTGAGTAATCATGGCAGCAGATGGTTACAGAATTATGACTAGGGAAGATTCTGAGCCAGAAGGCAAAACCTGGAAGGGCAGTGCCACCCTGGGACACTGGCGAAAACAACGAAATAATGCCCCAGGCATCATCTTGATGGGATTCTGAGACAAAATGCTCCCACATATCAAAAACTCAGTTGACCTAGCAGAGATGTGGAATATCCTCCATGTGTTTTTCGATAACAGGCACTACAAATCCGGCCGAGCACAGATCCTATCCAACATGCATGCCTGCCAACCAGCGAAAGAGAAGAACATGAATATCTACTTTATGTGCCTAATCGACTGCCGCAATCAGCTGACTGACTCTGCCCAAGTGATCATCGATGACAGCTTTGCCACACATCTCTGGACACACATCCGCAAGGGATTTGGAACCACAATCAACTTCTTGGAATGACAAGCCCTGTCTCCCGTTTCACAACACGTCATAAATTGCATTCTATTTGGACAAAGTGAAGGTTGCCTTCATGACCGAAATTGCAGATGCTTGGACTTGCGTTGCCCTGTATTCTTAACATGAAGGTTATCGTGGTAATGGGCATCGGCATGGTGGAAGTGGGAGATGTGGTTGACAAAAGATACGCCATAGAGCCAGCTGCAAGATGCGCAATAAGACCACTGAAGGATGCGGCATGCGGAAATGCGCTCTTAGCGGAAATCGCAAACATGGAAAAAATGGCAATGCTGTCAGAAATGGCAATTCCGGTGGAAATGACAGCTCTGGAGGAGATAATTCTGGAGAAAGCGACTAGAAAGCTCGCTACCATTGCACGATCCCAGGCCGATACAGACCTGATTGTATTCACTGGAAATGAGCAAAGGAAACTCTCAGCAGAGTCCGCAAAGGCACAGTGTCAATCAGCACCGCTGGAGATGGACATCTGCTCAGACTGGCAGGTTGTGCTCTTACCGCCTCCTCCTCCACCAATACGTCTTTGGTTATTGATTCATGGGCCTCTCAGTATATAATCCACAATCGCAGCTCTTACATGTCATTCAAGACACTACGTTGACCTATGTTCATTCATGAGCAAAATGTATTTTAGTCACTAGAAGCCTCCAGGAGTGTCCGAGAGGATATGAAGTGTAAACTTACACAAGTCAATTGCAGGAGAGTATGAGACCCTTGGAGGGCATTCCTGCTGGCTGTCAGAGTACCTGGGAACGCTGGCGGCAAGCCTGGGAGCACAGACGACATGCCTGGGATCACCTGGGAGCGCTGGCGACAACTCTGGGAGCGTCTCGAATCACAGTAGATCAGTCTGGGAAAAACATCATCTGCTTTGGCAATACTGCTGGTGCAAGCCGCGAAATCATAGCTACTACTTATCGTTCAACGAGTTTTCAAACTCATATACTTAGTTTGTATTCTCATCTATGTATCAATGTATCTATATAGCTACCCATCTACACAGGGTATATCTGGACTGGCGGCAGGAGGTGCTTGAGAGCAATTTGAGGGGCGGCTGAAAATGAGGATCGAGTGAACTCAGAGATACACTCCAAAGCCGTGATTGAGTCAGATTGGAGGCCGTGACTGAACGAGGTTAGCGATACACTTGGAGGCCATGATTGAGCGAGTTTGGAGACTGTAACTTAGCGAGTTTGGAGATGCACTTGGAGGCCGGAATTGAGCGAGTTTGGATATGCCGTTGGAGGGTGTAATCGAGCATGTTTGGAGATACGGTTGGAGGCCATGATCGAGTCAAGTTCGAGACGCACTCCAAGAGCGTGATTGGGCAAGTGTGTAGATGGACTTGTGGGCCATGAGTGTGCGAACATGTAGGCAGTAATCCAGCGACATTGGTCGGGTCCAGATGCGCAGTCGATGGACGACACGATGGCTGCCCAGACACTTTTCCTCAGTTAGTTCACTCACAACCATCTGAATATGACAAGGCGACTTTACCTTTGACCTCTAATTGAGACGTGCCTGATGGCAGTTGACTGTGTAGGGAGGAACGCTGGAATCTGAAGCTGCCTTCAGAGGTTAACTCGTAATCATGAAAATGAAGGGAACATGAACAATCTTGGGTGTACACTGTACTTGGTGTGTATTGTACTTGGTGTCAACTCATAATCATGACATGCAGAGAGAGGGAGTAATGACTTAATATGCTGTTCTCTGATGATGGTAGAGTTGTGGACAAGGAAGTGAGAGATGGGGGATGAAGATGAGAACAATGTGGAGGATTCGAGCGGATGTGAGAAATTAGGGGTACCACTTGCCTGATTAGGATTAGAAGACCTTGTATCAGTGCAAGTACATGTTGGATTGGGAATTGTACCTGCCGTCTAAAGGATCGTCAATTGACTTGCACACGAAATTCTCTTGATTCCAAGTTTCTCATGATGATATCCCTCATCTCCTCTCATCTCCCTCTTTCTCGTCCTCAAATCTACCATCAGCTAAGAACACAAAGTTATGTGATCGCTCCTTATCTCTCGATGCCATGAACAAGAGTAACCACTGAATACAGCATATACACCGAGTATAGCATACACCCAGTACAGCATACACCCAGTACAGTGTACGCTGAGTATAGCATACACGGAGTACTGAGGCATCTCAAGATCAAGTGTCGCCCGCTCCCAGCCAGTCCCTCATCTCTCGGCAGACCATGTTGTACTCAAGCCTCCACATTCATACAATTACAAGGAAACCATTCACCAGAGTCTCTGCTCCCGTTGAACCCCTCCCAAACTACTGCCTTCACATTTACCGCCTCCTAGTACTCCTCCAATCTTGCTTAATAGTGGCGTCGAAGTTTATCTCCAAACTCGCTCGATCACAGCATCGAACAGTATCTCTAAACTTGCACGATTATGGCCTCCAAACGCATTTCCAAACTCACTCAATTACAGTCTCCAATCTTGCTCGGACACGGCATCCAAGTTTATCTGCAACCTCGCCTTGTTACAATCTCAGAGTGCATCTCAAAACTCGCTCGGTTACAGTGTCCAAACTCGCTCGATTAAGCCCTCACAGTTTACACCATCATAGCCTTCAAGTGCATCTCCAACCTCGCTCGGTGACAGAGTTCAAGTGTACCTTCAAACTGGAACGATTATGGCCTCGGAGAACATCTCTATGTTCACTCGATCAGGGTGTGGTGGAATGGTGGAGCACAATGCCTGACAGCCTGTCATCAACACCCTGCTGCACCTCACGTGGTATCCTGTTAGGGGTTCTCTCATGATGGTATAGATGGGCCTTGAATGCAAGGAAGCCCGTAGATATGCCTTTAGCAGGGTTTATATCTAATTACGTCTCAATTGGATGAGCAATCAGCTTAGCCGATCCATTAGAAGCATTGTGCTGCGGTAGCTGATTTCATAATGCAATAACTTGCCAGATTGCAAGGACGTAAGTCCTGCTGAGTATGTTATTTTCAACCAGATTCACATTTAGATACTATGCTGGAGGCAGTCATGCAAGTAGAGGGCTCGCCAGTTTTGGTGGACCTGGTCCATAGGTGGGGCATATCCGGATTTAATTAACAACCAAAGCACATAGGACTGAGGGAATATGGCGTTGGCAACCAGCCAATCACGGATGTCACTCATTGACTTGAGTGGAAGGTTCTGCAAGAAAATCTAGAGAGCTAGATTATGTGCATAAGTTCCAGGTCGGTATAGCAGTCGATATTGCAATCAGTTAAGACTATGAGTTATTAAACTCGTAATGAGTTAATAACGCAAGAGACAAGTCACCAGTGCTCATGCATTCCAACAACCGAAAAAGATAAGACGATAGCGAGATGACAAACATAAAGTTATGGTCTGATTGCAATTGCCGAAATGGTATCATGTATGAACACAATAACCAAAGGGATGGGTGGTCACCTATATCAGGCGCATTCTATGAATGTCAGATGCACAGATATGTGGCTATCATTGAGGGATTTAAATTATAGTTTGGATCAGAGGATCTTCGAGAGTGATGCCAAGCCCATACTGTATGATAGCAGATCATTGTGAGCCATACTAAGCCTGTACAGTCTCTCCGATAAACAATAAAGAAACCACATCGTTCTGGCAATGAGAAGGACAAGCTCTTGCAGCGGAAAAACATCAATACCTACCAGAGGAAGAATATCTTATTTATAATTGAATTTTTATGATACCTATATCTGCGGTTATATTATTACAATTGATTAGGATTGTGTAGCGACAGCCCAGACCTTGAGCATTCCTAACCAATGCCGATTACCTTCGACAACGACAATGATGTAATGATATACGCCTTGGAGAACATAATCTCCTACACCAGAAGAACTCAGCAAATCTTTGTGACTCAGTGCGTTTGGTGGTTAGCATGAGTGTTCGGTCTCGAATAGGGATTATTCAATCATATTGATAATCTACATAAACTATATGAAGCACCTTTCGAAATGGAATTACGAAAAAGAGAGGTTTCAGTAGTGTCTCAAGATATTCAAATAGAAACCAGTGATGAAGGTCCATCAGACTCGGCGGATAATATTACATCATCAGCAACAAACCTAGTTTCCGTCAGGAACAACCGGGTGTTTCCGACGGCCCTGACGGCTCTGACGGAACCTCCTACCCCCTGACAGAGAATCAGACGCGACCCGTCGCCTAAGCGACGGGTCGCGTTGCATACCTCCCTTGCGGGGACTATTATACCATGCCTCTTATTCTCGTTCCGTTGTATATTACGCTCTCCGCCCCGGCGTCAGGCTTCCTTTACTTTGCGTCCGGAATGTGGTGACGTATACGCACCATCAGAACGACACGTATGTTACACTCTTCGCAGCACTTACGTTGTAGCCATTTACCCAACGCCTAGCGCTGTTTATGCCTTTCACCGGCCGAGTGCCACATTTTAACTTTGAGATCTTGTCACTTATTACAATACAGTCTTCGCTTCGCATGCATCGCTTGCCGTTGCATTTGCTTCGCCATTATCGTATTTTACAGGTCTGAAATACACTGTCCAATCTTCACACTCTCTAGTAATATACCCTCAGTCCTCCAAAGTCTGCGTTAATCCTTCATCGGCTTGCGATGCTTCTTCCTCCTCATCTGCATCCGCATCGTCGCCATCGTCGCCCTCATACCCGTCCACATCACTGGTTCCCAGGTCAAACCTCTCGAGTTCAGTTGCGGCCCGTCGTCGCCGGCTGGCGGTGGGGATGGCATCGCTCTCGTCGATTTCGTCCCGTTCATCGTCGTGATCCTCGCAGCCCCCTGGCATCCCGAAATGCAGTTCGTCATCCGTACAATTGTTGTCTATCGGGATATTTGGGTCAGTGCTTCCGATCTCAGGCTCCTCAAGCGCCACCTCGGAGGTCTAATAGTCAAGAAGAATAGCATTGTCAACACGCGCTGCTTCCGTGCTGATGACCGCGGCAGGCGTTGGGTTCTCCGCCTGGTGGATCTGACGCTTGACTGTCGCAAGAGTGTTTTTATACACCCTCTGTTGGTAGCTCTCCGGTAGTGTGTTCCAGGTATTCATCAAGAATGTGTACGTGTCTACAACACCAGGCGAGGTTAACAACTTGCGACCCGTTGCAGCGCAGCAGGATGCGATCTTACCACCGTCATTCTCGTAGTTGAAGTAGTTCGAGCGATCAGGTCTGTCCGCTTTCAGCTTTGCCTTGGAAGCTTTCGGATGAACACCTTTGTTCTTTTGCCACTCCTGGAGAGCATGGTGCAACGCGGTGCAGGTAAACATGATCAGTGGCGAGGGTATATGACCGTCCTTGTCGTCAATCATGGAATTATAAAATCCATCAGCATACTTACCGCG
>Ga0307515_10003106_pt1 | contig 35159 bp, 43 predicted proteins | sample 17_EM_MG_FD_194513 | JGI IMG/M metagenome (GOLD analysis project Ga0307515, IMG submission 194513) | Populus trichocarpa ectomycorrhiza microbial communities from riparian zone in the Pacific Northwest, United States - 17_EM | ecosystem: Host-associated > Plants > Roots > Unclassified | place...
TGTTCAACCTGTTTCACTTTTGGATCCCGTTGTTGAGGACCCGTTGGAAGGGCAGGTAGTAACCCCCCCACCCCCTGTGGAGGTTGAAGGCGAGGAAGAGTATCAAGTATCGAGCATTGAGGACAGCCGAGTGTATCAGAGTCAGTTACAGTACCTTGTCCGATGGACGGGCTATGATTCTCTTACCTGGGAACCGGCAAAGTTTGTCGATGGATTACAGGCTGTGGAGGAGTTTCATAAACAATACCCAGGAAAGCCTGGACCCTTGGAAAATGCTCTCGGAGGACCTCGAGCCTAAGGGGGGGATACTGTCACGGCACAGGCAGGTACGGTGATACCTGGGAATAATAGAAGAAAGATACGGGTGGTGCGGAAGGAATTGTGTTACGGAAAGGCGGAGACGTTGGAAGACGTGGAGAAAGCGGCGAGATGGTGGCGGTACAATTTAGTAAAGATAAAGAAGCGGTCAGAGGTGTTGCGATGTCGGACGATATGGCGTGATTGTTATGATAAGGAATAACGGAGTGGTGTGTAAGATCATGGGATAAGATTCGGATGGTATATTGGAGCATGGAGAATGGTTCGAGAGGTGGCAGGCGAATTGTATATAAAGAGAGTGTCGATGGTGTTGGAGGATTTCCTTTTCTTCTCTCTTTACTCGTTCTCTTGTATAAGCAAGCAATAGCACGACTTTGAAAGATATTTTGATTCTTGTCCTCTCGATACGCATTTCGAGTTCAGTTCCGCAAACATCCATATCACCTGCGCCCGATCCCGCCCGTTACACTCATCTACTCCGCCAATGAGGAGGAGCACGGAGACCATGTCCGAGAAGAGCTGCAACGCCTAGTGGAATTCGGACTCTATTCAAACCCGAAAAGTGCCGATTCAGAGTACGGGAAGTCGGCTTCTTCCGATATGTCATCCATTCGGATGGAATCGGCATGGAGTCACACCGTATATCCACGATCGAAGACTGGCCGACTCCGGAATGAGTTCGGGATTTGCAAGTGCTTCTTGGTTTCCTAAACTTCTCCCGGAGATTCTTCCGGAAATATGCAAAGGTGACGGCTCCCATATCAAACTTACTAAAGACACAAGGCTTACGGAAGTGGGAATGGACTCAGGATGCCGAACTCGCATTTCGAAACCTCAAAAAGGCCTTTACCGAAGCACCAATCATCCAGCATTTCAACTCGCAAAAACCAATCATTGTACAGACCAAACCAAGCGGGTTCACAATCGTCGGCATCCTCAACTAGTATGACGGATTTGGGATTCTTCACCCAGTCAATTTCTACACCCGAAAATGCTCTCCCACCAACCAGAACTACGACTTGTACGATCGGGAGCTCCTGGCGATTGTCGAGACAATGATACAATGGAGACACAATCTCGAGGGCGCCAATCACAAGGTCCTGATCCAGTCCCACCACAAGAATCTCGAGTATTTCCAAACCTCCGAAGTGCTCCCCCGAAGACAAGCCAGGTGGGCGGAATTCATAACATCGTACAAGTTCGTCATCGAAAACCTGGAAGGAAAGAAGAACCCAGCAGATGGACTATCAACAAGACCTGACTACAAGATAGGCTACGAGAGGCCAACCGCGCAGGTGCTGGGAACCTTAGCAGCTACTGCCGTTGAACTGTACGATGACATCCTGCAAGAAATCAAACCAGCCCAGGCTATCGACGCATTGGCTGGCGGTGTGAAACACAGGATCATCACCACTCCAATCGTAGATATCCCTGACTTGCAAAGAATAGACGAATCAGAGGAAGAATCGACCAACAAATGAAAAGTCACCACCGGAGTTCTCACCTATGGAGGAAGGATGTATGTACCAAAGGATGACCTACTTCACAACAAAGTCATAAGCCTTTTCCACGACAACCCAGAATCCGGTCACTTCAGAGCTCTCAAAACTGCCGAGCTAGTGCCATGGGATTTCAACTCGCCAGCGATGGACGCCACCGTACGAAAATACATCGCCGGATGCAAACTATGCCACCGAATCAAGGCGCCACGGCGCGCCCATCACGGCACAAACATGCCACCAACACCACCCTCACGGCCTTGGGAAGGAGTGACCGTGGACTTGGACATGGACCTCCCTGAGTCAACCGCCTCCGGGTACACGGGAATCTTGGTACTGGTTGATCGACTGACGAACATGGCAATCTACCTCCCCTGCAGGAAAGATATCGACTGACTAGAGCTGGCAATAATGATTTTCGAACACGTGATCTGCAAACATGGCGTACTAGACAATATTGTTACCGATCGCGGAAAGGAGTTTACCAGCCGATTCTGGAATCGAGTGTGCTCTCTCCGTAGTATTGACCACTGGCTGTCGACCGTCTTCCACCCACAGACCGATGGCCAAACGGAAGGGCAAAACCAGACCATCGAACATTACTTACGGGCCATCTCCAACTACAAGCAGGATAACTGGGTAGAACTGTTTCCGCGGGCAGAGTTTGCTTACGACAATTCAGTCCATCACTCAATGCGGATGACGCCATTCTGGGCCAACTACCACTACCACCCCCCAATGCAGTTCAAGCCACCGAAAGCCCCATCAAATCTGAGGGTGGAAATACTGACGGACGTAAAGGTAGCGGGAATGGAAGTCACTCACCGGCTTCTCCGCGAGAGCTTGTTGGAAGCCCAGGTACGGCAATCCAAATACGCGGGCGGGAAGGACGTGACCTGCGATGTCGGGAACAAAGTGTGGCTCTCGACTCGACACTTTAGGACGACTAGACCGTCAAAGAAGCTCGAGTACAAGCACACTGAACCATATATGGTAAGTAAGATCATCAGTAAGACTGCTTACAAACTAGACTTGCCGAAAACGAAGCGGAATCACAATGTCTTCCATGTGTCACAGCTCGATCACGACACATTGCCAGTCCCAGGACAACCATCCTCGGAACCACATCCAGTAATTGTCGATGATTCAGAGGAATGGTAGGTTGAAAGGATTATTGACTCTAAGCAGCGTTAGCGGAAGCTACACTACCTCATCATCTGGGCCGGGTACAACCACGTACGCACGAGCTGGGAGCCTCTCAAAAACCTCGAGAATGCTCATGAACTAATCGACAAGTTCCATCGAGACCACCCGAACAAGCCACAGAGGTGAAGGAAGTCGGATCTTGGATGTGGAGCAATTGACGGAATGGAGATATGGAGGCTTAGGTCATTTGGGCATTTCCTTCTGTCTATTTCTTTTTGTTGGGACCCGGTCATGTACAAATGGCGTCGGCACTGGTTTCACCAGCTGCGGAATCCAGGCAACTGGAGGTGGAGTTTCCTCGTGCACTGGAAGGTCACCCTGGACAGTACTGCTCAGTCGGGGGACTTATGAGTTCGTACGAGCGTGTATCCAGGTTATTTCCATGATAGTTACTTGAATTTAGCGGCCCGCGAGATCTGCCCTACAAGAGTGGGATGATGTAACGGCGTTGTCAAGTAATGCGTGATTAGGGTTGCTGGACGGTCACGTGACGTGGCCAGTGCCGGGTAACCGCCTAGCTTATATTGACATCGCGAGGGAGACTTGGCTCCGTACCGAATATCTTACATCTACCTTCTACATTTGATCTCACTCGCGCCCGTGTGCAACCGTATACCATATCATATCCTTATCTTGCCGAGCGCCGGCGTACGCGCCCTTACATCGCGATGCTTTAAGCTCTGCCAAAGGGACATTTCCACCGCGAAGCTGATGATGTACACAATCGCTGGTTCCAAGTATTTTGCAAAAATTGAGTGCAATATGATCGTAATTGCACCAAGAAGGCAGAAACACCCTTGAAGTCGTGCAAATAGACCTTCAGACGTTGCTGTAACAGTGAATATCAATCCTGAGTTTAATCTTAGTTTAATCTGATGGCAGTTAACTCTATAATTGAATGGTTTTCAAGGGATCTGGTCCCTGAGTATCGTCAGAGGCAATAGATATTGAGAGTCTAGCACAGTATACACTGCACCTCCCATCATCTCGAATCCCTCCCTTGTCGCTCAAATAGGAGTCCACCTCGCCTGCCATAGCATATGCATGCTGAGACCCTTATTCCTACATTCTTAACATCGAACATCAATGTTGGAGTATGCCTTCCCAAAGCCCTCACCCTCACTCGACTCCAGTCATATGATTCATTCAGAAACAACAAAAGCGTTGGCCTTTGGGGAATTCTCAGCTTGCCCGTGCTAAGAGACGCCGTTCCACATCGGCTGGCAAGAGGGATTCCCCTCATGAAGGGAGTTCCGTCGCCACTACCAACCAGGGTCGGAACTCCATCCCATCATCTTCATTGGTCAATTGTTTCACGCCAGATATTAGTCGACGCGCGACTTCCACTCCGTATGCTAGACAGCAATGTTGAATAAATTCTCTTACTGCGATGCCTGGAACAAACACTCGTAGCACACCAGCAGCCGGAGGAACCTCTCAGGCAGATTCAACGGGTCACGTTGAATGCAGCCTCACATCCTCCATTGCTAGCGCTCCACTCCCCTCAGGGGTCTTGACAACCTGCCTGCACCCCATTACCAATCCAGAAGCCCATGCGACAATTATAAATCCACTGCGAACGGGAGCTACAGAAGGGAATCAGAGACAGAGGCAGTGCCAATTGAAACTACAGGCAGTGTCTACACCTCGATCAATAGGCTCTCGCATTCACAGCATCCATTGATTCGACTACTCAGACATGACCCGTCTTGAATTTGCAACGGGCAGACTCATGGAGCTCCCTATGTGGAACCGATGGCCGTTTATGAGTGCAAGGGACTTGGAGACGAAAAGTCATTCGACACTATGCGCTGCGACAGCGTTAGCTGAAGCCCCGGACTGGCAGATAATAGAGAAGTACTGGAACACTGTGATGCAGAAAAACCACATTTGGTACACAGCATTCGAGGCACTCACGAAGAAGATCTTGAAAGAGGTATGCTGAAGCAATGGCCCATGTTGGCAATTTCATATTCAAACAGGTACCAGGTTCAAACACAGGTTGACAATGTTCAATCCCATTGTATTTCATCCGCAAGTGACGATATAGCAAAGCTTCATGATCTCCACCGCTTAGAATCCGACACAGAGCATTTGATATTCATTGATTCCCTTCTGGCAAATAATAATTAGCTTCTTCCTCTGGCAGAGCATGTGGAAGGTGGTGAACACTGCCCGAATCCAATGCAGAGAGTGTCCAAAGTAGCTAATGAATGGCCAGCATCAACTTTACATCCTCGCGGAAGCAATCCTGAGGTATATCTGCATCCGAATCAATCTTCGGATGAATAACCTCGGCAAGTCTGCTGATGGATTGTATAATTGCATGATTGATGACAACAACGGCCATATACCCTGCCACTGATCATGTTTACCTGCACTGTATTGCGCCATGATGTCCAGGAGTGGCGAAAGAACGAAGGTGTTCCTCCAAAGGTTTTGAAGTCAAAGTTGAAAGCGGACAGACCTGATTGTGCGAATTACTTCCACTACAAGAACGATAGTAGTAAGAATGCATCTAGCTGAGCTGCAATAGGTCACAATCTGTTAACCGCGCCTGGCATTGCAGATAGGTATACATTCTTCACGAATACCTGGAACACACTAACGGAGAGCTACCGACAGAGGGTGCATAATAACATTTTTCCGACAGACAAGCGTCAGATCCAACAGGCGGAGAAGCCAACCCATATCGATGTCATCAGCGCAGAAGCAGCGCGTGTTGGAAATACGATTCGTCTTGACAATTGGACCTCCAAGGTGGCGGGTGAGGATCCTGAGATCAGAAGCACTAACCCAGATATCCCGAATGGATACAATTTGAAGGATGACAAATGGCTTTCCGGGATGGCAGTAAGCTTCAAGGATGATCACAATAATGGCGATGAAATCGATGAGGGCAATGCCATCCCCAGCGTCAGCAGGCGACGACGGGCCGCAACAGGACTCCAGAGGTTTGTAGTGGGAACCAGTGATTTCGATTAGTATGAGGGCAAAGATGCCGATGATGTGGATGCGGATGAGGAGGAAGAAGCATCACAAGCCGATGATGGGTTAAAGCAGAATTTGGAGTACTGAGGGCATAGTACTACTGACTGAGAGCATAGGAGTAGAAAGTGTGACGATTGGTCAGTATATTTCAGGCTTGTAAAATACGATAATGGTGAAATGAATGCTGCAGCCAGCGATCAATCTGAACGGAAGACTGTATTGTGATAAGTGACAAGATGTCAATGTCGAACATATATGGGAGAGTGCAGCATCTAATAAATTGCAATAACGGAGATGTGAAATGTGGCACCTAGCCGGAGAAATGCATCAACAGCGGGAGTTGTTGGTAAAATGGCTACAGCGTCACTGGAGCCTCTGCGAATAGTGTAACACACATGTTGTCCTGATGGTGCATATATGTCACCACATTCTGGAAGAAAAGTAAATCAATCGCGACTCCGGGGCGGCATGATATATACCGCAATGCGTCACACGAGGAACGGACATGGTATTGTAACCGCCACTGGGTAGGTATGCAATACGAGCAGTCGTTTGGGCAACTGGTCACGATTGATTCACCGTCAGAGAGTTAGAGGTTCCATCAGTGCCGTGAGGGCCATCAGGCACACCCGGGTGTTCCTGATGGGAACAATGTTTGTTGTTTATGTTGGTCATGGTCGTACTAAGGGCATCCGAGAATCTTTCAAACACAATAGACTGTGGAAGCTTAGCCCATGACCTAATGTGCCCCTGCCATCAGCAAAATTCACCAGGCCACTAAGAAAAGACCCCTGGTCCAGCCCTCCCCTTATTTGAAAACTAGTGCTAAGACCAGCCTGGCCTTGCCTATACATTGCCGTGCTGGCCTGGCCTCTTAGGAATACTGTAATAAATAAACATGCTCAACAGATAGTGAAATTCATGAAAACAATTCCGTTTGGGTGTGAAACACAAACCCTCATTGCAGTCCTTATACTTCAGAGTGTTTTTCATGCATTCTCCTGTACTGCTTTAATTTCTTTTCCACCTCCCAACAAAACAATCTACTCTGCTCTCCATTCAAAGTTTGGAATGCATTTCAGCGATTTTTGTCCTATGGGGAGCAGCTGTGTACTTTGTGCACAGCTCTCGTTGGGTTGGGGTGAACAAAGACTGTATGGCTAGTGAGTACAGAGTGATTTTGTGATGAGCCAGAATGTGGGTAGAAGCATTTATAGTGAATTGACTTGTAGCCTTCAGATAATCGATTACAGTGGTATGAGTGTACTGAACATACTCGACAGTGCGTACTGTGGTCCTCAAAATATCATGAGGCTATAGATAAGGGCAATCAGCAGAATTGGTTAAAATGTAGATACCAATTGCATCTTGACATTATCGGGAAGTGATATTAGGTTCCGTTCTGATCAGTCACATTGACACACAACATCTGCTTCTTTTACCACTCTATAATTACATCTATTCCAATTTCCTTGTGCTGGTTTCTCAGTAGATATGAACAATATGTTACCCTTGTATTTGGAATGATTGATGTCTAGAGACTTTCTCATGTTTGACACCCGTATATCTTAAACTCACGCAGAGTGGATTATAGTCAATGCTCTCAGCACAGTACTGTCCATGATTTGCACGGTTGCAAATCAAGCTTAATAGCTCCAATTCACAAACTATTACGAAATTTAGAATCTGAATGACAAGGCACTTTCATTCTATCAAGTGAATATATCAGAATTCGTTGGTCCCTGTTTGAAAAGTCCACTGAGATGATATCAAAACCATGTTCAATGGTAAATATTTTGGCACCGATCTTAGTACTGTAGCAGTGACTAACATTCACTGGGATATATCTAGCCACTGGCCACATGTCAACATTCCATTATACCGATTTCTAGCTACAAATCTCCTCAGATGGTGAACCCTATATACGAGAACAGAAGAATAGGGAAAGAATCAATCGACAAATCATGTGACATTTCCAATTACATGAACTGGTAAGTCCTCCACCTGCTACTTTCAACGTATTTGGAACCTTTTACTGCATCTGGAACACAGGCAAACAGAATCACCGCTGGCAGGTGGTAAAAATCTATTTCAAAGTCATATGTACTGAGTCGAAATCCAATGATTACAGGAAGTGAAAACCGATCAAAGAAAGAATAAAACATGCAAATGTAACCCTGTCCTGAATATCTCCACTGATGAACCAATACAACACGGTTTATATATAATATTTATATAGGGACACAGCATGTGTCTCTTTCAATTCTGATTGGTTGTAGTTCTGACTCTGAGTGGCTGATTGAGGCAAGCACCAACCACTGAAATACCGATCCCAGATGACCTGCAGTTTAAATTCTACAAGTTTTGCACTGATTACACAGTGTCCAATACATATTAGGTGCATAACTATGTCCACTCACCTGCAGGTCTTAGATTTATGATATCTCTGATATCGAGTCAGAGATTGTGAATCAAGAGTATGTTGAAGCATCTTTTTCTGGCTGCACTCTCAATATTCGTAATATAGTAAATTGGAGACCAGGAAGTGAATCAGGACCTCTTTATGCATAGTTCATGTATAGCACACTTTGAGCTCAGAGCAAACCTCATGGACATAAATGAACATGAATGGATTGGAGATACCAAGCAGTAATCATCTTCCCAGTTACCAATATGCTCCCTCAGGCCGCCAAACCGATAGAAACCAACCCAGACTTGGAGAAATATGGTCACTGAGAGCTGGCCTTGAGATGATCGAACAAATTTTGAATTCTAGAAGCATGTGACAGCCATATACATCTGGAAGCATTGAAGCTGTTGAAAATTGTAACTCTGGGTTGGCTGGGTTGGTGATCAATCAGGGCACATCCAAAGGGCGGCAAAGCCACCACAGTACGTTGGAGATAGTATGTATATGATGTCAGTGTAGGTGATTGTCAATGTAATGAGAGTGGGTCAGAGCTTCTGAAAATTACCTGACATCATTGGGAGCTTCTGTGGACTTCATTCTTCAAAAGATTTGTTGATAATGAAAGCTTTATGTCAATTTCATTATCCATTGATGAACTTCATTTATTGTCATCTAACACCTAAGCATCTGGAAAATTGCTACTGTTACTATGTTCATGCTTGTCTGTAATTACTTTATCTTATGTGCATTATTTCTTCATTTGCTGTAGAATATCTCTTGTAGCCAATGGTTATTGGTTAGTCGCATAGACTGCCAGATGGTACTTAACTAGATAGTCTTTTTGAAGAGTGCATTTCTGTGATCATATGATTAATTCCATCATTGAGCTCTTGAGTAGTTTGGTTAGTAGACTATTGATGGACTTATAATAGTTACCGGTTGACTCTTCAGTAGATTCATCAGGGTGGGTTACAATACACTGCCACTGGTCATGTATCCACTCAATGATAGGACTCTAGAGCACAGTCATGGCTATCTCCGCAACTTGATGATTTGCTGCTCCACTCACTACTCAGCTGCATATCTGATGATGATTGCCAGATTAGTTCAATACCGCTAAGTACTTTGGTAGACGTTTGGTGATCCACTTTACTATGTCATTTTGTTGGCTTATACATCTTTCAACACTCTGCTTCTCCAGACTTTGGAGATGTTCAATAATAATTGTCTCCACATTAGTTTTGGTTAACTTGCTACATCTCTCTTGGTGTGATTCATATCATTTTTCAAAATACTTTGTAACATTCTCACTCTTGCTTCTGGGTCATCTTTCCTCTGGATCTGGACAGTGATTAAATCTGCACTGTAAATGGAACTACTTTGTGTTTCGACTTGTGCTGTGTTTCCACTTGCATTATATTCTACCCAGCATGGGGTTTCAATGACTTCAATTAGCAATTGGCGTCTTCATTCGCACTGACACTTCTCATTCCCATTCATGACATTTTATCGATTCTCCATGTTCATACTGAGTTTGCCCTTTTGTGTTGATATCACTTACTGGATTGTGGGCATGACAACTATGCCAACTTCCGTTTTAGGTGTTCAATTGATGCTGTCAGTATTGTTTATCATATTGATTGGCCATAACTAATGGAACATTCGTTCAACCTATTGTGATGCCTGTTGTAGCGATCTGATATGGAACATGCATAATGATGTTAAAACTTGTAATCCCATAATCGAAATGTACTTGGATTCTTAGTAATCTTCACAGTTTCAAGGAAGCTTCATCCAAGCATGTCAATGTATGAGAATACATAGAATACACTTGCAAACAGAAACTCAAGTAATCTTACTGATATATTCAATAGTCAAGGGTTAGATTCAGATGACAGTGCTGAAGCGGCAATCTGTGTGCATTTGTACTGGCCTGGCCTTGCAGTCACAGTGCAATAATAGAGGTAACATGATGAGATTGAATATGTGCAGGGATAGCAGGAATGATCCGAATGAGGCGAAGTCCCATGTGGTCGGGGTATGAGTAGTGTTTGCTATAGTGGTGGAGGTATTTTGAATTAGAAGGAAGTGGGCTGACAAGTAGTGATGTCTTGTAATGTGGCCTGGGTGTAGATACGAATTATATTAAAAGTGTAAAAGATCAGAGGTGAAAATGTGGATTTCATATTGACACATCAGGGAAGATTGGATGGGGGTGGACAAACGGTATATAATGATCTGTTGTTTCACATTGGAGGATATTCTGTTCTTCTCCCAATACTTACGATATTGTATAGCAAAGAAATATCCAGGTATGGAAATAACCTCGAGCTTTTTATCTTCTTTTTTGATTTGAATCTCCAGTTCAGATGAAATCACATTGTGATACCCAAAAACCTACATATCATCATGTTAGTTTTCCTCTGCTCAGATGTTGACATTATAGTATTCGAACAGTTGGCCCCTTAGAATAAGATCGGATCTGCTGTATGAATTTACCACTTTCTTCTATAACAGTTTTATAGAGCTCTGCCAGCAAGGTTGCATTTTAGAGTAGTTGTCTGTATATACATTAAAGAAGAGCTTTTGGTGTCTCTGAGATTAACACCTTGTCTAGTGATAAATCATGTCTCCATAATCTGGGTGTAGTACCAAGCAGCATTTGACAAGGAAAGCATTCCCTTCTACTGCATTTGATAATAGGTGGAACTCTCCAATACCGCTCTTCTCTGCTAAGGAGAGAATCTTCTATCCTTATCTCAGTGCCCTGTATGTTCTCTTTTTGTTGGCGATTGACCTCTCTATAATTGAAATTTTTTCCCCATGAAGACTAATATCACTGTTAACTACTCAGTACTCCTGCATGAACAACTTCAGCTGTTAAACTATGTTATTCATCTTCAAATACTAACATGGCAAGTGATTAGACACTGCAGTTGGGAAATTGAATAAAGAATGGTTCAACCAACAGTGGATCTCCTGGATGTAAGTATTCCAATGATTGGCTGCTGTGGATAATGTATCATATGCATGTTAAATCCCTGACATCTGTAACTGTGACACCTGACCCAAAGTGGAGTAAGCATCAGTGTTAATAGATCTCTGTAATGGCACTTACCTCTGCATCAAATATCTTACCACTTACTCCTGCATATAATATCACTCAATGCCATCTGCAACATTGACACTAAGTCGTAAGTCTTCATTCATGCGTTCAAGTTTGTGTCATTAAATTATCATTCAGTACCACTCAGCAGGAACTTCAAGACATTCTGACTGCTTTGGAATTTTCTGCAAGGGACGCAGCTTCTCATTACTACGTGGCTGCTAGAAATACTGCTGCTTGTTCAAGTTTCGTTACAGAAAATGTATGTCGCCGGAGAGAGAAGTCAATTCACTGACTCCCACAGAACATCACATGGCGGATTCATTAATGGTGTGTACCACAATACCCCCACTCCGTGAGTGTACTGGTCCATTTGTGCCACATACATTTCATATCTGAATTGAATTCAACCAAAATTCAAATCTCATTGTACACTTTCCATTATTATAATCCCAGTTATTAGATAAGCCTCTCCTATGTGATGTCATTCAGCTACAATTACCATGCGCTTTGAATTTTAATGAGAAGCCATATCATGTTCTTTGTTTCAGATTTCCCCATCCATCATCCTGGTTCAGATAGACCTTTCGGATAAAACAGAATCAGAGTATTATATCATCAATACCTTTACATTGGCAATCTAATCGAGTGTGCTCATCTGAGGGCTGATTGCATTCCGGCTGCTGAAGGGTAAGTTTACAATCGCGTACCTTCACGAATGTCCAAACTTGATTGTGAACAGTTACCACATGGTTGTCTATAATGTTCCTATTATAAGCACGGCACTGGGTACCATATTGACCCAGCAAGGCATAGCCATTACAATGATACCCATGGTTGACTTTAAACGCCCTACAGAAGATGCAGGTGTGTTCTGGTGAACATATATCCTAGACTGCAATCTTTGTGACTACAAGATTATCCCAATGCTCACAGGCAGCCCAGTCATCCCCCTTGCATTAAGTCAACAGCCACACTGATTTGGCTCTGCATAACTCCTTGAATAGCCTAGGGTCTGCAGATATCCAAATCAGAAGCAGACAGGATTGTTGAATCTGCGAGATATCTTACCTCTCATAGTTATCAGAAGACATCTGGCAGCAATCTGTGATACCTGGTGTGTATCAATGATATCTGGCAGTATGAGAGCGTATGCAAATACCACCAAATGTGTGGTTATTTATGGATATCTCCAGGATATCTATGAATGCCTGCAGGTTTTACTATCCTCCACATGTAAATGACATGGGTATAAGAAGCAAGCTTTCTCTGTTTTGAAAATAATTTGCATAGAAGAAGCTACTATTAACCATGTATTTGCTGCAGTGGCAATTTCTCCCCATATTTGAGTTTATCTGGTGGCACTCTAAGCCAGCCCAGCTTTGAAATCTAAAGCCTGACCGCCTGGCGTCTGCAATACCTATATATTTGGTTAACAAATGCGGCCCAGGGATAAACCGGCCTGGCACCTAACTGGGATCACCCCGTCCGGCCTGGCGAAAGTCATACAGGGAACCATGTGAACGCCTGCGAACACTGGATCCACCTCCTCAAATACTTCTACATTATTGACTATCTTATATCTCTTTTCCATGGATGTAGATCATTTGTATCATCGCAGATATATTTGGCAGGGCTTGAGATCTTACTTGTGCTGGGCTAAAGATACATAGTTGCAATGTGCTGAATGCAATTAGCTGCACTGATGGAATTCAGCTACATATGGCCAGCTGAGTACGCACAGATGTGTGCAGAGCATTCACCAAGTGTGTACAGTCCGTGAATGGACCAGTCCACTCATGGAAGTGGGGTACAGGGGTACACTCCGCGAATGAACCAGTCCTGTCACAGAGGGTGGGAATCTGTGAATGGACCGGTCTCTCCGCGGAGGGACAGCCTCCGTGAATGGACTAGAACACTGCTCCTTCTCTGACCAACAAGCTGCTGCTGTGCATACAAATTGGTATTGGCTACAAACAGCCCCATGATGGAGTTAGTAAGAAAGAGATTGAAGATTTAATGGGAGTGTTGAGATCAATCGAGTACGAATAGAGATATTGAATTGACTATCATACAAAAGTGATTGTCTAAAGAGCAAAGAGAGAGAAAGACAGGCAAATATATATGGGAAAGAAGAGGGCATACTCGGCTTCGCCGAGTATCACATCCGGAGACCGATGCCGAGCATCACTGCCGGGGCTAGACCTACTCTTCAGCATGGGGGTCGCATGCCATCGGGCCAAATCCCGTGCCAACAGGGAGTGTTGGCATCCAGCTCAGAGAAAGAGATGGGCAATCGGTTCTATGCTTTGTTGGGAGGGATAATAGGTTGTGAAGGATTTGACTGGGAAGCTCAGGAAGATCTTACAAATTTTGACTTGGTGTTTTGAGTGTTTCCCTATACTGCTTGGCCAAGTGATCAGCCATGATCAACATGGCTCGCTGAATATTTGCATCACCTGCATCGGCAAAAGTGCAAGTCGACTATAGGCTGTGCGACGCACACCCCACACACGCGGAGCTCATAGCAAGCTTCCCGTGGACCCCTGCGTGACGCACTGTCTACAATCAGCTATAGTCGATTCATCGAGATATGCTCGTGGGCCTATGAAACTATATCCGGCTTGCGGCTGGAGATGCACCTATACCTGTGTTTGCTGCCTGCAGTCTTTGCTGTTATACCGGTACTGTACACACTGTCGCTGCGAGTCCACTTGAGAGCCCGCTGGTGCTTGAGAGCTTGCTTGAGAGCCTGCTTGAAAGCCTGCTTGATAGCCCGTTTGAGAGCCTGCTTGAGAGAGCTGTGTTTGAGAGAGCCACGCTTCGAGAGGAGTAGAGTTTTCCATGGGAAGCTTTTGGCCGATGAAAAACTTTGAGTGTGTGGAAGCTTTGATGCTGACGTTGACGTAGCGAACCTACTTGTCTAAGAGCTTCTGGTACTATGATCACCATCACCGACACCATCACCATCACCATCATCACCATCGTCATCATCACCATTGCCATCATCACCACCGCCATCATCACCATCAGCCCCGGACCGAATGAGCACACATACGCCGACAATCGATGTGAAGCGGGCAGCAGATTCTGCTGGAACATCTGAGTCGGAGATCTGCTCTCCCCAAGATCCAATTGTCCACCTTTCCTGCAGAATCTAAGGCTGCAATTGTCAACGCCATGACATTGAGGCATCGTGAGATCTCGTCACGGTGGCCGCGCTAAATATAAGGTTCAGACTATGATATCGACCGACGTCATGATTTCGGCCAGCAAACGCCACCCGCCACCCGCCACATGCCACCTGCCTCCCGCCTCCCGGTCCCTGGCACTGGCAACTCAGCGAGTCTCTGGATCGAGCACTCAGGAGCATAAATGGGAGCTCATAGTCCAGTGAGAGTGGAAGTGTCTTGCCTCTTGAGAGTGTACTTGGGAGCGTAGAGCCAAGTAGGCTGAGAGTGTGCCATCGAGTGCAATTGGGAGCATACTTGAGATTGTGCTTGGAAGTGTACTTGAGAGCGAATTGGAGGTGCACTTGGGAGCATACTCGGATGTCTCCTGGGAGCGTACTCGGAGGTGTACTTGGGATTGCCTTGAGAGCTTACTTGGGAGTGTACAGTCCAGCAGGCTAGAAGTGTGCCATCGAGTCCAATTGGGAGCGTACTTGAGAGCATGCTCGGGAGTGTACTTGAGAGCGTACTCGGAGGTGTACTTGGGAGCATACTCGCAGGTGTACTTGGGAGTTTCTTGAGAGCTTACTGGGAGCGTACAGTCCTGCCGGCTGGAAGTGTGCCATCGTGTGCAATTGGGAGCGTACTTGAGAGCATGCTCGGGAGTGTACATGAGGGCATACTCAGAGGTGTACATGGGAGCATACTCAGAGGTGTACTTGGGAGCATACTCAGAGGTGTACTTGGGAGTTGCTTGAGAGCTTACTTGGAGCGTACAGTCAAGCAGGCTGGGAGTGGGCCATCGAGTGCAATTGGGAGCGTAGTTGAAAGCAAGCTCGGAAGTGTGCTTGAGAGCGACTCGGAGATGCACTTGGGGTCGCACTCAGGTGTACTTGGGAGCGTCGAATGAAGTGCATTTGGCAGCTTGGTTTCCATTTTATTGTATGCAGCGTGATGTATAGTATTAAGTACACATAATCACATGCGTATCATAGTAATCTAGTCAACGCGCAGATCCATAGGACCTCATAGTGCCATGCATCAAATATGCTATGGATTACCGTCCCAGAAACAGCTTGTTTGTTGTTGTTTAATCATACTGTATTGACTCTAATTAGAGTATGACAGGACCCTGATATGCCCTCCGCTTCCGGGCGAGCCGGCAAGATGGCGGAGCTCCCCCCCCGCTACCCTTCGTCCCCGCTGACAAATGAAAGGTGAGAGAAAGACAACAAGGACAAGAAAGAAAGAAAGAAAGAAAGAAAGAGAGAGTAGTATAATCCCGTTGCCGCAAGCGCCGCCCCCGAGCCCCAAGCCCTGAGCCCGCTCCATACCGCTACTTCATTTGGGCGGAAACTTCCCAACCTCAGTGGCCGCCAAGAAGTCCATCACTGCCTGGTCGCACTCCTCTATGGTAAAAAGCTCTGAGATCTGCACGAGCCGGCACCTTCCCGCTTTCCAGCCAGCTGCCTGTCCCACTGTCTTCTAGAGTGTCTTCTGCCGGTCTTTCCATCTGCTGCAGTGGCGGAAGAGGTGCTCCATCGTCTGGGACACATTCCCTCCACACCACCAGCATTTGTCGTCGTCTCGGTGGCCGAACAGCTTCAGGTAGACTCCATTGGGTGCGTGCCCGGACTTCGGTTGGTAGAACCTGGCGTCCAGCGATTTGACGCTTGTCATCGGGATAGGTCTCTTGGTCCCCGCCTTACCCTTGAGTCTGTAGCTGAAGTGCTTGCTGCACTTGTCGGCCTCCCACTACTGCATAGCTGCCAACCTTCCTTCAGAGATTCGTCTAGCCCTGTTCGAGGCCGAGGTGTATGGCCGCGCTATCACTGTGCTCCCGCTTGCGTCTCGGGCCAAGTTGGCCTGACGGTCAGCTTGTCAGTGTCCGGGGATGCCGGAGTGTCCCGGGACCCACTGAGTCTCGATTGCCATGCCGTGGGCGAGGAGACTCCGCGCCCTTCCGTTTATCCGCCTCGCCAGTCGCTGCGCTGGACCTGGCTCAACGTGTGCTGCTCGTCAAATTGCAGCCTGTGAGTCGCTGCAGACTGCGACCATCTTCACTCCATGCATCTGGAATGTTTCTCTCTTCTCGATCGCTATGTCAAGCGCGAGCCCGATCACCCAAATTTCCCCGTCGAAGACTTCCATACGTCCAGTGCCCAGAATGCTGCAGCGAGACCTCCATTCATTTCCGTGCTTACACCCCGCTGCGGCTCCCACTCGGCCATCGTCTGCGCATGATCCATCTGTCCACCACATCCAGACCCCCGCTCCGGTTTTGGCTTCTTCCTCTCTTGCCCAGCACTGTCCGGCATTTTTGCCTGCCCATGTGTCGTCCAGTATGGTGGTCCTGACTGTTGGCTCTTCACCCGGGGCCGGCCAGTTGATGCCTTCGGTTGTCCGGCCATGCTCATGCTCTTTCCTGACCACTCGGCATATCGGCGCACCGGAGGAGGGGTTGCTGTGTAGCTCCTCTAGCTTGCTGCTGAACGTGTTGTCTCGTCTCGCTGCGAATCGCTGTTGTCTGGAGTCTAAGGTCACCGGCGCCGGTGTTTGCCCTGACTCTGTCATTAGTGCACCTCGCGGGGTCGTGGGCAGCGCGCCCAGGATGGACCTGGCTTGTCGATTGAGGAGGAGTTGGAGGTTGTCTCGGCTGCCTACTTCCCTGGGGTCCCAGCAGAGCTCGCTCCCATATAGTGCAACCGCTTGGACGCACGCCACTTGGACAGCCTGTACGCTCTCAGGAACAACGCCGTATGGCTTTGTAAGTGATTGGTGTCTGGCTTCTGCTGCCCTGGCATTCTTCATGCATCGGATATGGTGCTCCTTAAACGTTAGATGCGCATCCATCCAGACGCCCAGCCAATGTGTCGCCTGTGCATTGAATCGTATGGACCTGCTTCCGACTCTTATCTTTGCTGTCAGCTTTGGCCGGAGGTGTTTCCTGTGGCCCCGTCTGGCCGTGAACAGTGCCGCCTCCGTCTTTGCCGTGTCGAACTGTAGCCCTCGTCTGCTTGCCCACTCGATGCTCATTGCTGTGCATCTCTCAAATATCGAGACGACATGGTTGACATCACTTCCGGTTGCCACCCAGCTGAGGTCGTTTATACAGGATAGCCCCTCGGCCTCTGATACATACTCTTCGACCCACTTGATTAGTCCTAAGGTGTAGATCGCGAAGAGGATCGGTGACACAGGCGAGCCCTGCGGGACCCCTGCCTCCACTGGGTGTCTGTCCATGGCATTGCCCTCGATTATCATCTCCACCGTTCTCTCCGACAGACAGCTTTCCGTCCATCATACAAGGTCTCTGTCCAGTTCCTTGACCTTCATCAAGTTGACTAGTCTTCCATTTGCCACGCTCGGGAAGGCTGCCTTAATGTCCATGAAGAGCCCGCCTGTTATGTGGCCGTTTGCCCATGCTGCGTGAGCTCTGTCGACCATGATGGAAGCCGCATCGATGGCTCAACGTCCGTCTTTGTTTCCGAATTGTCCGTCGCTCAGTTGCCCCCTTCTTTCGGCCTCCTCTTACAGCAGCTCCACGGCTACTTTCTCGACCACTTTTCCCATGCAGCTGAGCAGCGATATAGAACGGTAGGCCTTCAGCTTTGTGTAGTGGTCTTTGCCAGGCTTGCGAATCACCACGTGGCTAGCCCGCTTCCATACCGCTGGGTGTCTCCCAGTGCAAATCGCCGCCCTCGTCAGCCTCACGATCCTCTCTTTGTCCCACTTCCAGAGCAGCCGTATAGCGCCAAAAGACTTTTTCTCTGGTCCCGGTGCTTTCTTGACTGACTGTGAATATAAGGCTCGCTCGACTGCTTGGTCAGTGACGCGTGTGTGTGCGCTTCCCGCTGGAGGTAGTTCGTAGTCCTGGTCGCTGTCGTTCGGGGGAAAGCATTCGTGCCTCAGCATCTCCTCCTTCTCCAATGATGTGTTTGCTCGCTTGGCATCTCTGTCTGTTAAGGCCTCCACGGTCATGCCGGCTCGGGGGTTCGCGTATCGCGCCGCTCTCCACACCTCGGCCCGCCAGAGGTTCTGCAGGTAGTGGCCCGACATCTTTCTCTTGGACTGCCGGATCGACTTCTGGAGCTCTGCCTTTGCCCGGGCAGCCTTCTCCGAGTGCCATCATCTCCTTCTCTCTCTGCCGACCGTCCTTCTTCTTTCTTTGATGTCGGCGTTCCACCACCTCTTTGACCTGGCACAGGTCCTGATTTTGTTCGGCGTGGCGTCGAGAACGCTGCTCATTGCTTCTTGACAGCATGCGGCCTCCTGCTCCACGTCGTCCTCTGTGCACTCTGCATCTAGTTGAGCCCTCTCCTTAGCTAATTCCCTCCATAGCTTCTCTGCTGCTTCCGCGTCCTTCTCCGTCATCGCCGCTCAATTCCACCCTACTACCCTCTCGTGATCCGCCTCCTCCTGCCTGTCTACTGCCACCTGCCATTCTATGACCTCATGGTCAGATCCAGTGGCGTGATCATCAGCCAGTATGGTCCAGTTTACTATTGGTCGATTTGCCAGCGTCAGGTCAATGACCGATTCGCCTTCCTGGTCCTCTCTTGTCCAATGGTGGGTGGGCCTGCCATCATTCCCAATCTCCATTCCATTCTCATCAATCACGCCTTCCCAAAAAACAGCATCCCGCTGCACGTGGCATCATGGGTACCATCGCTTGCTGTGGGCGTTGGAGTCTCCTGCGAGGACAGTGCCGCCGTGCCGAATGACTCTCTGCCAGTTCAACTTTCGTGCCGGTCTCTCTCTCTCCCCCGACTGCGCGTCTTGTTGATCGTGAATATTGACGATGCTCGTAATCTTTTCACCTCTTCTCCTGACCTCGGTAGCGATAACATCGTCATTAGCCCCTCTGCTCAAATCCGTCCTCTCATGAACCACCAGGCCACTCCCCTTCCGTATCGCCGTCCAAACTGTATTTCTTTGTCTTATATCGTATGCGGAATGGCTGATCCCAATCTCTCCTCTTGCTCTCGGTGGCTCTTGCAAGCACACTACCTCCGCCCTGCGTTCGACTCCCGTCTCCAGCGCCGCAATTGTCCACTCGTATGACCTTGCGCAGTTATGCTGGATCACTCTAATCATTGGTAGCCAGGGCTCCGGTTTCAATCTCAGTTTCGGTATCAGTCATGGTCGTGGTTGCGGTCTCAGTCTCGGTCTCGGCCATTGTGACGTCTCTTGCCTTCCCGGCTGCCTCCTCTTCGTCCACATCCGCCATCTCTTCTTCATCTCCCCGTCCTTCCGCCACCCCCTGGGGCCGAGGGCCAAACACCACTGTGATCGAGCCCGTTGCCATGTCCCGGGCTGCCCTCGCAGGAGCTCGTCCTGCTAGCCCTATTTTTCAGTTCTGCCGCGCCGTTTCGGTGGCTTCCCTCCTCTTCGCGCACCTGCTGCTGAATGCGGTGTGACTTCCCTTGCAATTAGGGCACTTCTCCAGCGTGTGGCCGCAGAGTGATCCCTGCTTTGCAGTGCATCCCACCACATTGCACTTGTGGTCACCTGTGCGGTGATGGCCTGAGCAGTAGCCGCATGTGGGCTTGCTGCCGCACTTCTTCTCGATGTGGCCCCATCCACAGCAGAGCTCATGCCTGCTGTCCGGCCCTTCGTTCGTGTACGTTTTGACTCAGTACCACACCCCTGCCGCCTTGATGCCTTTCCTGACTAAACTCCGTGCCACCTTGCTCCTCTTTACGAAAAAAACTACCGACAACGCGGCAATTTCTCCGTTCTGCCTCCTCTCCCTGATGGTCCGGGGGTTCGCCAGCCACATTACTTGGGTGGCGATCACTATACCCTCGTTCTCCGCTTCGGATTCTTCTCGCATCTTCTACAGGCCTTCCGTGCCCCTCCCCATCTACTGTATACGAGGGACTGGGTGGATCTTTAGCCGTTCCCAGGACTCATTCTCTTTATAGTCCATGACTCCTTTGTCGACCGTCCTCGCTGCGGTGATGATGATGTCGCGGTTCTGCAGAGCCTTCTCTGCTGTCGCATTCGGGTGAGTGATTGCAGTAATGGCGCCCTTGGCATTCCTTTTGGCGATCATGATCCTAATGTGGGCCGGTGAGTTCTGGTGGAAGAGCGCTCTGTTGATCTCTGACACGATATCCTGGTTCATTGTATTGGAGAGCGGTACGCTCTCGTCTGTTCTTAATATCAGGCGTCTCTCTGCCATGCTTGAACCCGATGGCGGGGCGAGTCCTGGGCCTGGGCCTGGGCCTAGGCCGACGGGTGCCCTCTGACTCTTGGCTCAGGGTGGGACGGTCTCCCACCGTCTAGCGGGTGAGGGTGTGGGTGCTGAGTTTGGCTTGGGCATGGGCTGCGGCTTTGGCTGCAGTTTGAGCTGCAGTTTGGGCTTGGGCCTCGGTTGCTGCTGCTGCGGCTGCTGGCGCTCATCTGGTCCCTTTTCTCGTGTCGTGTCTGCATGTTGGGAGGCCTCCAGCCCCCCACCGTCCGTCCTCGCAGTCGCTTCTCTTTCTCTCTCTCTCTTCCTGGCCATGTGCTACCCCTTTCATGGTCTTCGCAATCATGTGTGTGATGCCCGCCCCACACACTTTGTCGTCCTTGTAGCGGGCATCCCACTTCTGCTCTCTCTCTTGCATCCACGGCATCATTGCCAGCCGCTGTGCCTCCTCGCGCGCTGCCCGGGCTTCCAACAGGTTGGCGAGATGTCTAACAATTCGGTGCAGTTGCGTCAGTTGCGGTGCCTGCTGTCGTATCATCCTCTCCATGCGTCTCCTCCAGTCGCTGGGGGCCACCGGGGCCTCGCTCCTCCTTCTCCGTTTTCCGTTCTCGTTTCTCTCCATCAGATCAGATATGGTTGTGCCTGAAGCCTCCGCGGCGATGGATGTCGCCGCCGTCGCTATCTCTATCGCCTCATCCATAGGCGCGTCACTCCTCCCATTCTCAGCTCCTCCCGCGTCGAGGTCACTCCTCCCGCTCACTCTGAATTCGGTCATCACTTCTGTGAGGCAAGCCTCTCAGTCCTCGTCGTCGCTTGCTCGTTGGCTGACGCGTCGTGTCAGTCGCGGTTTATGCCAAGCTTTTACGCGAACCCACTCCATTGTGTGGATTCCTCTGCGCGCCCTCCTCCTGCGGTCTCGCTGGTGCTGGGACGCTCGCTCCGGGGTGAATTCGACTTCTAGAATCGATTGCCGCAGTCCGTTTTTTAATTGCTATCGTTGCTGGTGACTTATCGCGCTGTTTCTGCTTCGCCAAGACTTTTGTTGATGTTCCCCAGAAACAGCTTCTCTATGAGCTGCGCATCGTGCATGGTTATTTTTCCCGGTGTGAGGAGCTATAATTATCATCAAGGTTGAGAATGGCTGGTGAAGCCTCGGTAGTAGGTGAAGACACATCTGGCATAATGACTGATCAGTGCTATACCACTGTAGGTGGTGGTGGTAGTCTGGAGGTGGTGCACTTTGGGACAGAGTGATCATCCATGATGCGGAACTTGGCACTTTGTTTTTTCACATTTTTTGGTGGGGATGGTGGAGATGAGAGTACAAGTGGTGGGGGTAGGGTGTTGACATTAAGATTCCAAAGTCTAAGGGCTTCTCTGGTCATGGTTGTTGCAGTGTGGTAGAGGGGAAGTGGGAAGGTGGTTGCTGCTGGGCTGGAGGATGGTACTCTCACAATCTCCAAAGCACAGGATGTATATGCAACTCAACACCCCAGAATTTGTCACACTGCCACAAGAATTTACAAATAGAATCTTCTACTAGTTGTCTTTCAATTGATAGTACTCTAGAGGGTGGTTTAAGTGGGTGGCTGTGCTGTGGTAAGTGACAAGGCACAGCGCACGTGAAAGCGGGCCCTTCGTGGGCCCACTCCCGCCAAAGGGATTCAATTTCTCCTAGGGCACCACATAAACAAGTCAAAGGAGTATAAGACATAATTTCTCACCCGGAATACTTAGCCTACTCAAAGTCAATCTTCGAAATGACACTCTCACTGCGCACAAGTAAGAACTGCTATCATATGACGTACCAACCTTATCGCTGCGCAAAGTCATCTTATGACGTACCAACCTTATCGGTGGGTACACAACGTCCAATCAGGACCGAGCAGACTAATGCAAGTGGTACTGGTTGCACCTGACTGAGAGGCTGCCACACCTCGCCCAGCCGGATAACACACGCGAGTACCAATTGTATCGGTCGTTATTATTACACTGCAGCTAGCTGAACTTTAGCGACAGCCTCATCGTTTCGCCTTGAAAGATCCCCGCTCGGGGTCATAATCACTATTTATCTAGTGCCTTAGCCCCGTAGCTCAGGAGTTAACGGTCGCCATAACCACACCAGCTATGGTATCTCCATTATGCCGTCCTATTGATAGATTTTATACTGATGGTAATAGAGTTGCTTCCTCGACGTACTAGAAGCATTCGACGCTCCATCGCATAACGTCGAGTGGGTTACATTCCAGCCCAACCTCCGAATCTCGATTGCTGACCACCGGTTATGTTCAGTATCGTCTTCATTCACGGCTTGAACCCACTAGGTCTGGAGAACCATGCATATAAAACGTGGTCACATGGAACCGTCTTCTGGCCACGAGACCTACTGCAGTCTCGTATTCCCAATGCCAGGATCTTAATCTTCGGGTACAATTCAAATGTCGCTTTTGGGTCCTCGGCTACTGGAGTGAGAGTATGTATATCTTCACTACAACTGGGGTCGAGCATGACTGTAACATGTGGCTCCAGGAACATGCCGACATGCTCCTTGACCGGTATAAAGCCGTACAGGTATGGATCTTGCTATAGCACTATGAAGACTATCACTGAAGCCATAGGCTCCTGGAATTTCAACTATCTTCGTTGCGCATAGTTTGGGAGGACTGGTTGTGCGTCAGGTTTGTTTCCTTATGCAATATATTATTCTAGTGTAACTGTCGCTGATACAGGTAGTTTATAAGGCTCTGATCCGCGCGCAGAACAACCACAGAGTTTACGGAAATATTAAAGAACGCACGAAAGCGTTGATGTTCTTTGGTGTTCCCCATCATGGTGGAAACGGTGTAGGTGTTGGCAAGGTACTGGTCCAAACATTTTGTCACTATTTGGTGGCTAGTACTGACTGTGAATGAGGTTTGTGCAACAATTGCGAGGTGCATCAACGGCTCTTCGAGCAACGACATTCTTAAAAACCTCGAGAAGTCTTCCATACTATCTCAAGAGGCGTGGGACATGTTTAGAGCCCAATTGGAAGACTACAAGGTGGTGTCTTTTTACGAGACCCGCAAGAGAATGGTCAAGCGGTTTGGTATTCGGCTTGGAATGGTGAGTAGTATCTTGTCTTGCGTTCTGATACGCTACTGAAGTTAGCAGATTTTGGTTTCGAAGGAATCAGCAACACTTGGGCTAGCTCTCCATCGAGAAACGTGTCTTCCGATTGATGCTGACCACTCGATGATATGTAAATTCAACTCGGACGATAGAGCTTTCGAACCAGTCGTCGATAATATGAAGGATTTGATTGCTTACTCTGTCGCCGCTCATCAAGCAGTGGGCGTTATTCCAGCAATGCCGTCTGTTGCGAGTTTTGACATTGGCACAAATCCAATCCATAAGACTGCGGAAACTATTCCGAACAAGACCACATCTGACTGTCTTCGGAGCCTGGCTCCTGTTGATCAGCGAAGTCTCCTCTGGAATGCTCTTCGCACGCCAGTTGAGCTCTCCCCATACCAGTGGTTCTTTGAGACGAAGAAGTATGTCGAATGGATTGAGTCGGAAGAAAACAACGTTCTATGGATTTTGGCGGGTCCCGGTTGCGGGAAGACTACTTTGGTGGCTAACGTCTTGAAACGTGTTAATGGCTTCCCTGGAAACACCCAAACTTCTGGGCCCACAGAGCCCTTGACGCTGTTTTATCTTTTTGACAACAGCAACCGACAAATTGAGAGTACTGCAATTTCTTGCATTCGAACTGTCATCAACCAGGTGGTTGAGCATGTCCCGTCTCTCCTACCATTGGTTGTGGAGACATACTTCTCTCTGTCCAAAAAACAAACCTTTACTTGGACCTGGGACATTCTTTGGACCATCTTCCTCAACATGCTCCAGGAGTTGAGCAAGCTGGGTCATCGTTCCGTGAGATTGATTATTGATGCGATTGATGAATGCGATGGCAAATCCCAAACTATACTATTGGAGGGTCTTCAATATTTGCTAGACACATCTAGGTCTGGACACAGACTGTTCTGCATCACTCATATCTCAATCCTGATATCAAGTAGGATCAACTTTCAACGGAATCTGTCCCCCACAAAACTGTTTGAAATGAGCTCGGATTATACTGCAAGTGATATGGAAGCTTTTATCCGTTCTGCGGTAGGCGAGTTTGTACAGGCAAGGAGACTTTCACCTCTGGTCGGAGATAAAATTGGTGATTTTCTAGAGCAAAAAGCCAACGGAATGTTTCTTTGGGTTAGGCTAGTTCTGGAGGAACTTCATAGACGCGATGTACCGCTGACGGACAACGTGATTGAAGAAAAACTTCAAACAGTTCCTCTACGGATCAGTATCATATACGATGAAATTATGCAGGACATTCGAAAGATTGGTCGCGATGATGTGTGGGGAATCTTGCGCTGGCTGATATTCGCACGAAGGTCGATGACGGTCGATGACTTAGAAGCAGCACTGTGCATTGAGTACGACTTGCCCCATTGGTACGATCTCGCAGGGGACCTCCAATTCATCTGTGGGCCATTGATTCGGATTGATAACGAGGAAGTCAAGTTTGTCCATGAGACGGCCAGGGAATATCTGTCTGAAGAGTTTAAGAATTGGAGGCCGGCAATATCTGTAGAGGAACGAAATCCTCACGACAAATTAACAGAGATCTGCCTACGTTTTATATCCAGATATGAGTTATCGAGGGTTTCGTACGCATTACCCAAGGAGCCCTTTTTAGCCTATTCAACAACTGCCCTTGGATATCACCTAGCTGCGCTGTCAAATCCCTCACCTCAGTTGTTTCAGTTGGTGCTGGATTTCTTCGAAGACCAGCGGCGTGTCGACTTCACTGTGCGTTGGTATTGGCGTCTGGCGAACGACAGCCCTGGAATGGCACCGCGGGGTGCACAAAGGCTTCATATCGCTGGTTACTTCAATATTTTATGGCTCATTGACGTCGCACTCGAGAAGGGTGATGCCATCGATGTGGGCTCGGTCTCTGGAATGAAAGATAGTCCCCTCGTTTGGGCGTCAGAAATGGGCAATATCAAGGCGGTCGAGAAACTGCTCGCTGCAGGAGCTAATCCCAATCAACGTGAGACGGACAACTGGACGGCGCTGCATTGGGCCGCAGCAAATGGTCATCATGCAGTAGCTCACGCCCTGATGCAGGCAGGTGCAGATCGGGAGTGGAAGGACGCAAATGGATCAAGTCCAGTCCACTGGGCTAAGCGGATGGGGCACTCAGCGTTGGCCTCAGCAATTGAAGACTTCGGGGAACTGACGACAGTGGTAGCACCGGAAACTCAAATATGTAAAACTGATATCGATACTGGGATGCTTCTAGATAGAAGCTCAAGACTATGCCCCTTTGCGTTATCTCTCTCAGGAAACGATATGGAACCCTCACAAGGTTTTGCAGCGCGACTCCGATATGCTTCATCTCGCTTGGGAGATGATATCGAATCCTCCCCACCCATATCTAACATCACGTAAGTGAACCTCGCCCAGAGAAGACACATCTTCACATACCACAACCATTGACTGACAGAATCAGGCCATTGAGGTCATCCATACCCAATGCAATCGAGCTATATCACTCTCATGGGACATACAATCCCGATCTTAGCGTGGGGTCTAGTTCAAGCCGATCATACCGATATAGACGATGCTTCGAGACTCGGGGTTGGGAATACGACCCGTTCCATCAGGGCGATGAAGAGTCGGATGGGGCAGATCCGAATAGGGAATAGCTACAGCTACTATATGAGTAATTGACGTGTGAAGAGCGTGTAAAGCTGAGGTTAGGGTGGGCTTCCTAACAGGATGGGATTTGTGCATCAGCACCAACAATGGATTCGCAGACTTAATGAAATTACTGAGATATGATTGAATTGGCCTGAGTTAAGTGATGAGCAGATAGTACAGCAGACTATCCCGTAAACTCTAGCTGGTGTCGGGATTGTTGCGACCCATTTGTGGTAGCCGCCCATCCATGAACGGGCAGTACCATCCATGGTTAGGGCGGTTCCATAAATGGTACCGGGCAGCGGCCTATAGCTTCCTAACTGCCAAAAATCCACCGCCAAAAGTCAAATGAAAAAATTCAAAGTCCAAGCATTAAAAAAAATCAATATATGGATAGATACGGTAGTTATATGTAAGAAGAATGCCTTATGAGGTTTCTCTACAGGCGGTATTGGTTGTGGAGGCGGTGCTGGAAGCTTGCGGTTGACAAAAAGAGTAAAATGGCGGTAGTACGGCAGGCCACTAGAGAAATGAACTTGCACGATGCGTGGCTCATAGAGAAGCAACTTTTTGGACAGTATTCTATAGGATATTTGACGCATGGAAACTATGAAGTCCTATAGACCTATGCATTGACTAGATAACTATAATACAGAGCCAAATACCTGCACTCGATACTGTACACAGCACACTTGACCCCACACTTCCAAATCCACTTCATTGCTCGCTCCTAAGTTCGATCCCAAGTACGCTTCTCATTGCACTCAATTGCGCACTCCCAGCCTGCTTTACTGTACACTCCCTAGTATATTCCCAAGTACACTCCGGAATACACACCCATGTACACTCGATTACACACTCCCAGTCTGATTGACTGTGCGCTGCTAAGTAAGCTCCCGATTGCACTCAATTGCACACTCCCAGCTTGCATCCTCCATTACCATCATTTCCGTCATTGTTCCCACCATTATTATTTCCATCATTCGATCCGTCGCCTCCTCTGAGTCCTCCGAATTTAAAGCCCAGTTCACTATCGGTATCTCTTAAGCTTTCCCTTGAACCAACAGAGTTATCCTCCGGGGCATGTTGACTAGGGATTTGGCCCGGTGGCTTCCCTAGTGTTCGGTGCTGGCGGGCTCGGGAATGTGGCCGGTGGCTTGCGGCTCCCATTGGCCTCGCCTGCCCCCACCAGCCTCACCTGCCCCCATGGCAAGGAGGAGGGCTCGGCATTGGTACTCGGCATTGGGCTCCGGCTTTGGCAGTCGGCATTGGGTTTTCCTTCTCTCTCTTTTATATATAAGTCCATAGTTTTCCTTCTCTTATCGACAGACAATCCATCATCTTCTCGTGTCAACAGGGCATAATCGGACCCAAACATGTCGCTTCTTGATGGATGTATACCGCATAGTCCTGCGGCTACCGACCTTGGCCGATGGGATGTACTCTCGGAGAACTTATAATGTCCCATCGCAGTTGTCAAGCCGGTATTAACTTCTTGAACTCTTGCCATCGCAACCTCCATAGCTTTGGCATGAGCTCTTAGGTCGTCCTTTGTTGGTAGATCCTTAATTCGTTTCTCTATGAGCTCGACCTTATTCTCAAGAGATTGCTGAGTAGTTCTCCACAATCGGAAATCATCCTTTAACTTAGATATCATGGCCTTAATTGCTATTAGCTGTACCGTATTATCGATATTTTTCTTGGCGGCATTGGCAGGTTGTCGATGGATCCCCTGAAAAACTTCTGAGGCCTCTTCTACTATCGTACTATCCTGTTTCTGCAGGATATTGATCCCCGATCTAATTTCTTCCAAAACTACCTGCTGTAGTCTCATTTGGCTGCCAACTCCGGAGACTTCTCCGTGGAACTTCGCTTCATCTGCCGGAATTCGGGCCTCCAATATTTCTAGGTCGAAGCGAACTGACCCGAATTCAATGATTCCACCAGTCCGGACGGACCCAGTCTGGGGTAGGGCTCAGTCCAGTCCAGTCCAAACGGAAGGTTGGACTAGACTGGACCACAGACTGCCAGTCTTGGACTGGACGGGCTTGATCTGGACCAGTCCACACACGCTTACAATTTCGACATTGTTTCATAGTCAAGTATAACTGAAAGCATGACTTATCCTCACATTTGATAACCACTCACCTCTGAATACCCACTCTGGGCGAAATTATGACAGTTCTGTCTGTATATTCGGTACCATCGAGATATATTTCTCCCATTAAAAGACAGATACAGTGAGAAATATACCCTAACCCTGGACACAGCTCTGGACTGGTCCACAGCAGTCCAGTCCAGTCCAGTCCTGGTCCAACAGAATTGGGGATTGGTCCGATCCCGGTCCAAAATTTACTCGGACTGGACTGGACTGGACTTGGACGGACCCGGTCCGGACTGGTCCATTGCTGGACTGGTGGAATCATTGCTCGAATCTATCCATGATGGTTCCGTTCTCTGTGTTGCATGCCTCCACGATGTGCATTAATTGCTGAGCCAACCTTGCCAGTTGTTCTTGCACTACGTCTCGTGGCTGATCTCGCATTGCCACTTCTTCTATTCCCAGCTCAGCCTCATCTAGTTCCTCTTGTTCCTTCAGAAGTTGGTACTGGTTCTGGGCTTCCAGCAACCGGGACTGGTAATTCTGGCACCATGATGGTACATCCCGGGATCTGGCGGGCGTTTCCCTCCAGTCGATTTCTCGACTCTCGATCCACTCAGGGCCCACACTTGGTTCCAATAGGTAAGTCTCCTCCTCAGTGTTGCCATTGTGTAGTTGTATTGAAGGGTGTGTAATTGGTGTCGTGAAATAATCGGTTAATACTAGAACCGGTTTGTGATGTTCGTTCAGGTTAAATACTCGCAATCAACCTCTTCATAATGTTCGTCGCAGACCTTGCTTAATCTGAATATTGATTGTCCGTTAATGACACCAATAATGTCCAGGTGATAACAACAGGCTGTATTATTACAGTATCGACAATCCTGCGTTATGTTATTGCGGACTTCTCATTCAATTAAGCACCTGATGCAATAACAATAGCTCCAAGGGCAGTGACAATGACAATACTTTATGTCCTCAATAAGACAACTGTAAGAATTCTCAAAATCCTCACAGTTCACTAACGAGCAAAGTACTCTTAAAATATTATACTGTTACGGGGGTACTAAATCTCAATAACTAATATAACATTTATTGATTTAAGTACAGCCACCTATTCAAAACCTGTCATCTCTTTTTTCCTCGTCTTTCCCAAGACTCCACCTATTGTCAACCAATCTGAGAGCAGACTACGCCGGGAAAAATGACCTTACGCGACGCGTAACTCCTAGAGAAGCTGTTTTTGGGATGGTAATTCATAGCATATTTGATGCGTAGTACTATGAGGACCTATGCGTTGACTAGATTACCATGATACACAGGTGATGTTGTCCCCTGGATACTACATATCACGCTGCATACAACAAACTTGAAAGCAAGCTGCCAGATGCACTTGATTGCACGCTGCCATGTATGCTCTGAATCTGCCGGCCAGGTCAACCCTGGGCGCTCTGCCCATGACGCCACTAGGTCCGCTCATGAGATTCAGGAATCACACCTGCACCAGTAGCCCTCGACTCTAGGTAGCAACGATTCACTGCGAGGACCGCAAATGCATGCGTGGGCTCAACGCAAAAGAAGACGTACAATGACCCCTTGTTTGGCACACTGATATGTGGGGTATTCAAAAAGGAGCACAAACGAGGCCGAGAGGCGGGGACCATGCGCTGGCCCCGCCCGGATGAATAACTGGCAGTCAAAATGTTCATGCTGAGCATTGTCATGGCAGCAATAACAGAAGCGATACGCTGGTTGAGAGAGAGCGGGGATATAGTGGGAACAGGGGTCTGGAACTGCTGGACGGATGGATCGCGATACGATGATGTCAGTGTGGGAGCCTCCACATTATGCAAGAACGGAGCCTGCTAGACACCTATTTGTAGCCTCCTTGGCACTCGACGGATAGAGGTCTGTGATGCAGACTATTGGGCAATCGGACTGGCACTCTGGGAGTCAGTACAGAAAAGGGACACACCAAAGACAAACAGTGTGATGAAGGTAGCAGTCTTATGCGACTTGCAACCAGTCTTACGAAGAATGGAGCACCTGGAACCTACGGCACGGCAGCTTCTATCCGGGAGGATTAACCAGAGCGCAAGGACCCTACACGTAGCCAGCATAAAGACTGAAATCCACTCCCTCCCAGGACACACTAGTATCTCCGGAAAAAAGAAAGCAGATTGGCAAGCAAATCTAGTGAGAGAGGGCCGACGAGCAGGCACAGTAAAAGAGTGAGCACACACCTCAGTGGTGAACAGAACCAGATGAATGTCTAAAGCAAGACAGCGGTGAAGGTTGAGTGTGAGGCCAACGAATGCAGTAAACATCACTGCATCTGGCTGAAAAGAAAAGCTGGAAGCAAGAGAGTCATCCGAACGAATAGTGTGAAGCGTCTCGCAGCCAGGTTCTACTTTCTGAAGTCCAGACACTCACCAGTGGACACAGACCAAAAATGGATCAGACACAAAGATGATAACATACGCTGTTGGTGCAGTGGCAGCAAAAGGACAGTGCCCAAGATGCGGTATGATCTCTTGCATCACCGCAGCTGATGAGAGACCGGCGGAAAACGCTGTGGAAACAGGTGGGTAAACTATGGGATGGAGAGCGAGCAGATGCCAACAAAGGCAACTCTATGCACAGCTCTCCATGGAGAAGTGCATTAAGGCGGTGATGGACTCCCTAATTTCTAACTGTATCAGGAAGTTCCTACCCAAACCAGCGGTGGAGGAGAAGTAAGAACCGGTGGGCTACCCCTGTTATCATCTCATTTCCTTGGTAGCTTGTCAATATTGTTTAGATGCTTTCTTTAATCAGAATGGGATGCGGTGTTTTCACCGGTCCGGGAGTGGACCAGTCCGGGTGTAGTCGAGTACGGTCGAAGGATTTTTTGCACTGGGATTGGACCGGTCTGCAATTTCATCGGACTGCATGATGTTACCCAAAGTCTGAGGCATAGCCACAGTGGTACCGCTCATACAGAGTCATACTCGCCAGACTGCAGCAAATAATTGATTATAAACCAGTGGAGTGCGAATGCAGTGGCAAGTGGCAAGTGGCAAGTGGCAAGTGGCATATGACTAATCATACATGTGTATACCAATGTGAGTCTGTGTTGTGTTTGTTTTATTCAGCAAGTATGAGTCTACTTGGCGACCGCACTTCAGAAGATTCTAGCATTCTGATGAACCTCGGGTGAAATCTTGAATCAACAATTGATAGGTGGCTCAGAGCATCTGGGACCTCACTGCAGAACTTTCTAGCATTGTGATGGCCATTGGGCGCAATTTTGAGTCAACTCTTGCCACAAACCATTCCAATTCATTATTCCCACAGAACCTCTGCAATTTTGCTATATATAAGGCATTGGTTCTACCTGTGCGGAGAATAATCGACTTGATCTGCACTTCACAATTGAACACCACTGTCTCCGTGGTTCAACAACGTCATGTCCGGTCAAGCAGAGGACACCCAACTTGTTACACCTTCACCTCCCTCTCCTTTCCACTCTTCATAACAGGTTTCCTCAGTTCCACCATCTCCTGTTCCCTCTGAATCAAATACTACCAATGTTGCCACTACAACAGCCCCTTCTCGACCTGCCAGACAAATCCGTATGACATCCCAGATTCATTCACATGGTCCACTGTCTGGTTCTGTCAGAGGAAAAATTCAACAGTGTGCATACTGTAGGACAACAAGCTTAACCTGACAAATTCAAAATTCGGTGTAACTCTGATGGTGACAATGTAAACAGACTGAATGACTTACAAGATATGAGGGGGAACCACAACGCCTGCACTGCCCTTGCGATAACACCACCCCATGTAAATTGATGCCGATGCTATGGGTGGAATCGATCTTACTCAAATCATCAATTGAATATTGAATGCTGCAAATATGGTTGAAAGATATCGAATCAGCCAAAACCAACCCAATGAGCTCCTGGTGCTCTGGATTATCCACTCGAATCTTCCCTTTAGTGTCACATCAAGTCCGTATTTTCACAGTTTTATTCAAGATCTCAACAAGCAATTTCCAATCCCTCGGTCACCAAACACTATGAAGACACGTATTCTCTGTTCTCTGGAATCCCAGCCCACAGATCGGGCTCATGGCATGCAACACGCATTATTCCCAATCCATTTGCATTTTGATGGATGGCCTAGTCCACATCAGACAAGGCCATCCTTGGGATTGTTGCCCACTTTACAGCTCGGTCCAGACAGCCGATTGATCCAGTCATTGGACTTCGGCTACTTGTGGGGTCACATACAGGGGCTGTAACACCGGGAGATCCGCCCTAAGTCCTAATTAACAAAAGCCCTTAAAGACTTCCGGACTGATAATGATAAGAATAATTAAAGCTTCACTCAGAATGCGTATAAGGTTTACCACCCAAGGAAACAAGGTAACTGTTCTGTTCTCTGCCTGCGAAAGATTGTATCGACTAAATAGTATCGTCTTTAAGATATCAGTACGCTGATGTACATGACTCCAGGAGAGCCTGAAAGAAGTATCATCTGATCCACCACACTATCGTGATGACTCTCGGACTTCCAACCCATGGTAGAGTATCGTCCGAACAACCGGCACTTATACTCGACAACTGACTTGTCCAAGAATGTGACGACTCCAAGTATCGACTTACCTTGTAAGAATCAGCACAGTAGTTTCGCCTCAGCAGAAGGAGTAGTGCCGACTCATGAGTATCCTAGTGGAAGTATGCTCTTAACCACCACGTTACCGGGCTGGGTCTTCGGACTCCCTTCGGACTCTAAAGTATCATCGTTCTTTCTTCCCGATCAACGACTTGCTTCGACGAAGGTACTAAGAATGACCATGTATAGAGAGGGATAGGTTTATCCGTGATATAGAACTGAAGAGGAACGTATAACTCCGGACTTTAATAAAGAAGCAAGCTCGTTGACTTCAATACAGAACTAATCGATAATACACGGGAATAAAGTTAAGGATTAACCTCCAGGTCGACAAGGTCAATAGGTATATGTAGGTAAATTTCATTGTAGATTATCCAATAGAATGTTATCGGTGTCATTCCTCCATGTCGGTATCGCTGATTTATATCGGACAATCCACACCCTTAACAATCCTGAGACTGCCAAAGCCTGTTTCGGAGTTCCCATACGTTACTGCCTTATCATCCTTGCCTTCTACCATTGATGGTCGAGTTCAAACTCCCACCAGTATTAACTACGTCATCGAGGTAATGAGCTCGTATTGTGACACTATGTAATGGCAGACATGATTAGGTTCTCGGCAATGGCACGGACATGTCCAGGGCCGGGTACCCGCAACCGTATATAGACGACTCGCGATCTCTCTGAGATCGCCAGCGAGAATCTTACCTATCAACTAATCTATTATATTACCACATCCACGTGTGCAACCGTATCTTCTCATATACTCTCATACGCGGCCATATACGGATATACGGCCTGACACTATTATCGCTCTTAATCAATTCGATACGTTTCCCTCACGGGATCTCGCGATTTACCCCTTTCGACAGGTCGCCACGAAATAATGCGTTTTATCAATAAACATGACTCCAAAGAAGTTTACTAGAACTCAATTGCGCGTCGCTGACATCCATGACAGTGATGTCACTCTGCAGCCAGCGGCATCGATAGGTGAACGCGCTACTCCAGCAGCTTTACCGGAGGCCGAGATTGATGATGACAATGATCTCGACGATGACCTCGGAGATCAAGCAGAGGAAGATAGCCCGATCGACAACGATATTGGTGATCTCCGTTGCCAAATTACTGATGAGGATCGTCTATATGTGGTGACTCGAAACCGGTTAATGCTGGAAATGCTGCTCGAAAATCAAGCCCAGTGCGAAGCCGAACAGAGACTCGAACGGGAGAGGATGGCAACCGAACGGGAATGAATCGCTGCAGAACGGGACCACTGGGCTGCCGAACGCGCCGAACGTGCTGAACGAAGCATCACAGGCGCAAGACCGAATATCTACAAGATGGTTGACCCTGTACGGCCCTGTGGCGGTGCGAAAGAGCTGGACCGATTTCTGGACGCGTTACGCTCAAATTTCAACTCCCACCGCCACCTATTCCCACGCGGTGGACCCGATCACGTCAAATACGCGATCTCTCTTCTCGACGCCTGGAGCAATCACCAAAACCCGGCACTCAGACAGACGGCGAAGACGGAACCTTCGGAATGGGCGGGCGACTTCTCTGCGGAATCCGGCCCATGCCTACAAGACTTCGACCTCTTTTCACAGGAGATAGCCAAGGTTTATGGGGATAAGGATCGACGTCCCGTGGCGGTGATTACGCTCATGCAGGAATACATACAACTTCCACAAGAATCGGTCAGAGCCTATGCGAATCGTGTGAAAGCTAATTGGAGACAGGCTGG
>Ga0307515_10003107_pt1 | contig 35155 bp, 36 predicted proteins | sample 17_EM_MG_FD_194513 | JGI IMG/M metagenome (GOLD analysis project Ga0307515, IMG submission 194513) | Populus trichocarpa ectomycorrhiza microbial communities from riparian zone in the Pacific Northwest, United States - 17_EM | ecosystem: Host-associated > Plants > Roots > Unclassified | place...
TATAGCAAGCAATAGTCCGACTTTGAAACATATTCTGATCTTTGTCTCTCGATACGCACTTCGAGTTTAGTCCTGCAATATCCACATCACCTGCGTCCGATCCCGCCCGTTACACCTATGCCCTAAAAATGAACGTCAACGGAGCGTCTACGATTTTAGGCCTTGCATCATTGTTAACCATAGGACGGTGCGGGGACATTGAATCATAATTGATCCATTGGCGGCCTTGTGAGGGAAAAATGTTTTCGACGATATCGTACTTAAGCCCTAACAATAAGCGTCAACAGAGCGTCAACAATTTTAGGCCTTCCATCTTCGAAAATCAACGGGCTGTGCAAGCACATTGTTCCGTAATCAACCTATCGCGCGCCTTTCTAGACAACAGGGATTTCGACAACGTCGTACTATATCCTAAAATGAGTGTCAACACAGCGTCAACGGAGCGTCAACGATTTTTGATCTTGCATCTTTGATAACCTAAGGGCAATGGGGCGCAGCAAACCCATAATCGACCTGGCGGCAGCCGTTATATGGCAGAAATACTACCTTCGTTATCTCGTCTGCCTTCTACAATTGAGCGCCCACGGAGTGTCAACAATCTTCGTGGAGGCTCAGTAAGCTACGCAGCAATGATATGCATTGCACTGTTCCTAAATTGAGTTTTATGTGGTCAGTCTTTTCAATATGTCCTTGTATACAACTTCACAAATAGGCATGCAATGTATCACAGATCTGATTTTTTTGCTTGTAGCTCTAGAGTCAATATTTAAGAACCAGCAATCTGCTGTACTATAACTTTACTTTCAGCAGTCACTCGAGTCGTATTACCAAGCTTTCTTATTCCTACCGCCATGTCTGATTCACAATCTTTATATACCATGATGCTAGAGGTTATGATCTCTTCCAAGAATGAACTTGTCTTCATTTGGGATTTGAGCGACCTTACTTTGCAAATGGTCATCGGTGCTGGGTGGGATTCAATGAATGTTGACTCAAAACATCCGATTGCGTGGAATCATTCTAGACATGTGCCTTCGTGGCGATGTTACTTGCACTGCACAATTGAAGGTCCCGGCAGCTCTGGAATCATATGTATCGTTTGTCACCAAGTTCTTCGCCATCCATCAGAACATGGGACTAGCTCAATGGGGAAACAATTGCTTACAAAAGCTCACATCACAAAATTAAACGAACTAACAGACTAAGAAGTAACTGAATTATTAAGTTCGACGGTCGATGAAACAGCGTTCGCCATCCTGAAGAGACAGGGACGTCCAGGAATTACAATAGTACTTTCGCAGAGGGAATTCATCTGTGACATCCAGGTTGAGCCATATTGACCGAAATGACAGACTAAAAGTTCCGAACTGGTGGCTAAGGACTTTGAAACTTCCGAATTTCACCATGACATGTGGAATCGCTACCTCATGTTGGGATTTGTTCCGGCTCATATTCCATGGAATGCGATATCAGATCTTGAGCTGTGACGGTCATATAAGGCATTACGCGACGACCCAGTGCTGCCATCCGTGACGACCCTTAGCAACATTTGCCGGAGGGATTATGCACTGACCGTGGATGCAATCAAGAAGCAATTGCTGTCACAAAATACAGTCAGTTTTGCTTCAGAAGGATGGACAGCAACAAACAAACTAGCCATAATGTCGGTCATTGCGTACTATATGGATCGAGATTGGGCATTGCGTGAAGTTCAACTCGCTTTCGATGAGGTTGATCTCTGATTCTTTTCCGCATTCGAAAGGTAATTAAGGATGATAGGTCAAGGGCCAACATACTTGAGCAAGGCTAGCCGTACATTTCAAAGATGTCCCTGATTGTTTTGAGCTTACTGACGGCCGCTTGATTGGTATTATGACTTATAATGCTTCCTCGAATTAGTCTTTAACACGCGAGCTGAAATCAATGCTTGAGGCCTCCGGAATTGAATGGCCTACGCTGAGGAACCACATACCATGCATGGCGCATGTCATTCAGCTGCCTTTGGGTGCGTCCATGAGCAGTCTCGGTGTGAAAGGCCGCACCAAGTCTTGGGAAGCCCATGAGCACGATTAGCAATTTGGAGAGGATGAAAGCATAGACAGTGGGAAGAGTCAATGACTTCGAAAAGAGGGCAACGCTAGAATCAACAAGGTGTCAGCCATGTAACCAGGTTCAGCAAAGATAATTGAGAAAGTATGTATTTCCTGATATTTTGAAAGTGCTGAAATTGACCGTCATATAGCAGAGAATGCTTGCGGTATGGATTATTCTGACACCGGGTTGTCGAAACAAGTTCATTGAATGTCAAAAAGCCAAACTGCATATCGCGGTACTTCCGACTATGGATGTGAAGACACGTTGCAACTCAACATTGGAGTTGCTGGAGCACGCCTACGGATTACGGGTATTCACGCGCGAGTGGCTCCAAAATCCAAACTACACCGATTACCGGCCACTCTTCACAACACAAGATGAGTCCACGATTGTCAAGTAAGTCATGGAAGTATTGAGGCCATTCCAATATTGGACCCTGTGGTTGTCGAAGAGGTATACCATCACATTGGAACACGTGATCACAGTGTACCATGAGATGTTCGATCACAGGGATGACATTATGCGTGCTTTGGCTAAGAAGAACACTCAATGGCAGGAGGACTTGTTCTGTGCTGTGAAGTTAGCTGGCCAGAAACTGTCTAAGTATTGTGCTGAAGTGACTCCAACGATGGGTATGCTGCTCATTTCAGCACATATCCTCGATCCGTTCCAGATGTCGTGATCATTTTGGAAGTGGGACATGGCAATGGATATTAATCCTGAGCACGAGACATCCTGTACTACCCAATACACGGACGCCTTTCTGAAGTATGTGGAGAATGAATATTGTGCCAAACATCGACGTGTGCCGGTCGATGAAGCAGAAAACGTACAGTGCAGAAATCCCGTCCCCTCCGCAATGGCTTCAGCATCCCGTCAATTATCTTTTGCTCCATATGATTTGTCCGGCGATGATGAAGAATACTTAACACCTACCAATGTACCTGAAACACAAGCCGGACGAAGTGATCATGCAACACGCTTATCGACCTCCGCCAGACTCTATTTGAATTCACTGCCTGAACCACCAAAGAACTGGGCGCACATGATTCCAAATCTCAATGATTACCACTCCGACCGAATGGAGATTAGTAGCACATTATGGATACCGGACATAACCAACTGGTGGCGGCAGCAAGAGGAAACACACTCAAAGTACGCCGATCTGTCCAATGTGGTGCGCGATATATTCTCTATCATACAAAATGGTGTTGAAGTGGAGTCCAGTTTTTCCCTTGGGCGAGACGTTATTGGCTGGAGGCAGTCAAAAACCGCAGGCGACACCCTTCACGAAAAGGTAGTTGTAAGGCAGTTTACTGGAGCCAGTCACGGGATTTTGGCCGGCAAGGACCCAGAATCGGACACGACAAACCACGAAAATGACTCGGAAATGAACAAAGCTGGGGAGGAAAGGAAATTGTACAGATTGGCCAAGGTCCACGACTTTTTGAAGATGTGGCAGGGCAGTCAAAACCTAAGTGCTACACAGAAGGAATCCCGCGCCCAAACCAGGCAGCTGACAGCCATAAGATGCATTTCTGACACGGCAGCGATCGTCAAAGCATTCTGGTCATTTTTTCACCTTGATGGTGCGGCTGCATTTGAACTGTCAGAAAGATCACCTTTGCCACCAGCTTTGTCTCCAAAGGACATCCCTGGAGGATGAACTCAGATATTAAACGTCCGCCGAATCCGGAAATTCAACCGTCATCCACTCGAAAGTGATGTGGATAGTGCACCCGAAAGCATTTCGGACACCAAACATTGGCTGAACTGGAATGGCAACTTGGATAATCCACATGACACAGAAGATGATTGGGTGGCACACGTTGAATCTGATATAATGCAAGGCAATGATATCGAGGATCCGGAATGCCCAGAGCAGCAGGATGTGAGTGCCGCGCCGAATGTTCCCGGATTGATTCAGCCAACATGGAAGTCAAAAAGACAGGCTGCAAGGGTGTTTGTGACGGTTAATGCAATTGAAACGAGGAGGAATATGGGAGTGAAGCAAAATGATGACAGAATGCGTCGTGTTTCAGTTAGAGATATATTATGGGCGAATGGTGAGCAGCTGCTTGTGAATACCGGTTGATAAATAGATGTATAGCAGGCGTAATGAAGCTTTTGACAAGCTATATAAATTTTAGTGATGTGAGAGCGAACAGTGCAAGAATGTTTCTGCGCTCGGCTTTGTCAAAGTGAGGAGTCTCTATCTACCAGAATGTCAACCAATGAGTTCAAATCAAGATCAAAACAATTATTGATAGCAGCATATGTTGAATGGATAATCGATTGAAATGAGCATCAACGGAGCGACAACGATTTTCCATCTTGTAAGTACTGTAATTAAACAGTGATCTGGTTGCTGTTATGCATAACCGACATATTGGCAGCTTTTATAGGCAAAAGAGACAGCAACATAGTCACCGCCCCAGTGTGAGAATGAGCGTCAACCAAGCGTCAACGATTTCGACCATTGCATCTTGGGTAATTTACGATCTGATTGGTTGCAGACATCTATTTATGCGATATTGGCAGCCTCTGAGGGCAAAGACAACAGCGACAAACTCCCTGACGCATCCTGAAAATTAGCGTCAAAGGAGCGTCAACAGTTTTAGGTCTTGATTATTTCGTAATTAAGGCATCGCGCGGATCTGCGCCCACATAACCAAATTACTGACCACCTGGATCGACAAAAATACAATATATCAAAGATGAAATACGGATTCCAAATTGATCGATATTGCAAACTGCAAAACATCCAAAAACATATTATAGGTTGTTCAAAACGCGATTTTGATAAGATATTATTAATGAACTGCAAAGACAAGAGGCTTACATGAATTTATAAATGGACCCGCTGGGCGACACGTCGAGAACCCGCCCATTTCAGACCGGTTGGCAGTATGCCATCGAACTGTACCCCAATTGACGTTTTGGGATTATTGACAACCCGGAGCGCCAATTGGGCAACGGTTCGGTTTGGACCCAGATCGTGACCCGAAATTACAGTCCGGAACCGGTGCCTACACTCGTTGTTGCGTTTCCTCAATCACGGCGCGCGAAAACCCTTCTTTAGCCATTTTGGCCATATTCAAGGCAAGACGTATGTCGGACTGTTCAAGCTGTACCCGACCTCCTTGTTATGCCATCGTAGCTGACATGTTGAAAACGTACAAGAAATTAGTCGCTGCTTCTAGAGTGAGAATCTGCTGTTACCTCAACCATATACGACTCCGTAGCCTCCTCTGAGGTCTTTAAAGCCTGTTTTGTCCATTCCTGGGGACGTTTATCACCAAATTCATCTTGGCAAATCCCAGAACTGACAACATTGTGATATTCGATTTCGCAGACTGTGCAGACAAATGCCTTGGCCGACAATGTAGGTTCCCCGTTACGGGCAGTGATGAATTGTTAACGTAGCTTTCTCCGTACCACAGCTGTGCGTTATACTATTAGTTGTACGTCGTCTACATCGATATGGATTGAGTCACATCCGATCGCATGCTGCTTGTTATTCCTGCTGCTGCTGGTTTTACGTACTATCAGTAAATGTGCGTCCTGGGTCATATTTTCGATCGCTACAATTGCAGCGTCGCGGTGAACTAACTGGTGTCTGCATTGCTGCTGTGTATCACCTGGTGTCATAATGTTTGAATCGCCTGTCATTCGGCTCGATTCTGCTTCAATCGCGCCTTGTTGAAGTATTTCTGGAGCCATGACTTGCTGTTGTGAAATGGTGAGGAAGATGATCACGAAAAGAAGTGGGAAGTCCTGAAGATTATATAGTCAGCTACAAGTCAAAATGGAACGAGTGACAGCCAACTGGCACCTTCAATTGGAGCTGGATCCGGCTGCGTATAGCTGCAGGGGATTCCAACGGTCCCGCGATTTGCAGTAAGTCAGTTCAATCTTGTTTGTTTGTTGGCAGGGATATATCGTGATGAACGACAGATGATATCTCATTGTTAATAGATATAAAAAGGACATTATTCGACAGAAAGAACGTCTGGTGATGTTTGTCTCAAGACATTGCCAGGATCTTACATGAATCACACACTAACGATCATGTCTTAATGTACGGTTAGCATGACTATTCCCAATGATGTGACGGTCACAATGCTGATTTTGCTTTGTTCTAATTGATGAAACCTACCAACCTTGCCATAAAAGATGCAGCTTCCCTCCATGTGGTCCATATCTTGCAACATCCAACATCTCACCCAACAACAAGGGCAATACAAGATACAATGGTCCATGCTCCGAAGAAGAACCTTTCGCCAACTAAGGCGGCCAAATACAGCAAATCGACGAAGAAATCCATAGGACGATGTCATCAAGCGCATAAAGGCAAGAGTGGCTTGGCGGCAGAAAGGGTCCGAGCGTTGGGAGCATTGCGCAGCATACGATCTAAAAAGAAGCTTTCGGCGGAGAAAAGACAGGAAACTCACGTTCTAAGCAATGAAGAAAAAGAGAAATGGATCGAGGATTATGTGGATAGAGAGACCGCAGTGGCCAGAAAGCAAGTTCAAGATGCCAAGACAGCGATTATGCAAGAGTAGGATCATATGAAGAATGTTGAAAAGACGCAATCCACAACCACAAAGCCTGCAACACCATTTGAGGAGATGTTAAATGCTGTCGGAGACAGTCTGAGCGATCATGCAAGTTCCGAAGATGGGGAGGATGGTGAAGACAAGTAGGATGATGAAGAAGATCCAGAGCTTGGCAAGCTGAGCGAAGATGATGAACCTGGCTCAGTGATGGGCACAATCTCCAAAACGGTACAGCTCCGCATGGAGAGCTTTCGGCAGAAGCAGATAAAGCTTGACGAACTGACGCACCTGGGATGGGGGGAAGCCGCAGACTACTTCCATAAGAGAGATATGAAGTACGGGACGACTGAACTGACGGTTCCTGCTGTTGTGAAGCCCCAAACAGACTCAACAGCACCCGCACCATCACTGACAACATTTGGAGAGCTTATGCAGGGTCTTGATATTGTCCCCGGACAATCACAAATGCCGCGAGTGACGTCTCAACAGGGAAGTAGTCAAATGGGCTGGGTTCGGAGAAACCTCAGGCAGACAATCACATAGTTTCTCTCATGCCCAACGTGGTAGCCGATTCGTCACAGAGGGAGATTGCGAAGCCAGTTCAACCCGTGAGCATTTACCCCAGTGTATCGCGTCGCTAGCTAATTACCCTATAGAAATCGGATTCGGATGAAGCCATGGTAACGGCTCCTGCGTCACCGGAGGAATAGATTGCCTAATAGGATTTCTTGACGACGTATCTCAAGTAAAAGCAATTTGTACCTACTGTGTTGCGTGTCAGGTTGTTCTGGATTTCAGTGACCAAATTGTGAGACAACATTATTCGTCAGTGTGTGTGCAAGGGGTGTACGGGCCATGCAAATGTTCTAGACACCAAATCAAGTAGATTGAGGAACAATGAGATGAATATGGTGTTGCCTGTTACGGTTAAATGAGAAAACAAAACCTAAATTTGGGACGAAATTTAATAACACAGTTTAATTCAGTGATGTCATACGACTAATAGAAGGAGCGGTCAAAGCACATCCGAAACCCGGATGAATGACAGCCATCAGTCTGCATTAATCCATTCAGCCAACTACATAACTATCCGCTCAGACCTCCTGCACAGGGTCAAACAATCGAATATTGCCTATGGTATGTCATGGAAATCGAGGGGAATGAGCTGGATACAGAATGGTGATGACGTCGGGCTATAAATATCTAAAACTAGTGCATGGATTGTTATGCGGTAAAATGCCGGCGGAAAGCTCTGCAATGCGATGGACACATGTCATTCATCATTCAAATGACGTGTATAGTGGTGGCTCAGAAACTGAGATGTCTCAAAGATTTTGGATTCGAATGATAATACATAGAAACGGTATACTGGCTGCCAAAAAAGGCTCTATGGATCGTATGTACAATTGTTGAGCACCCAAAGACTGTAAGTATGTTTCTAAGGTGAGCTCAAAGGTGAGCGTCAATGGAGCGTCAACAATTTTTGACATTGCATCATGGAAAATCCAGATGGTTTCGCTGCAACGTTCATTCATAATTGAACTATAGCCGGCCTTTCTCTTCAAAAATGGTTGCGACAACATCGCTACTATGTCCTAAAAATAAGAGTCAATGGAGCGTCAACGACTTCTTGCCTTGCATCTTGGAAAATGGAACGGCTGAATGGCGACATTGCGCAATAATCGAACTAACAGCCGCCTCTCTAGGCAACAATGCTTTCAACGACTTCGTCACTATGACCTAAAAATCAGTGTCAACAGAGCGTCAACAATTTTAGGCCTTGCATCCTGGAATATGATGGGGCTATGAGACTACTTTGATCCACAATCGAACTAGCAGCTGCCTTTCTAGGCAAAAATGCATTCAACGACCTCGTCACTCTGACCTAAAAATGATCGTCAACGGAGCGTCAACGATTTTACGCCATGCATCTTGGAATATCAAGGGGCTATGAGAGTACTTTGACCCATAATCGAACTATCGGCCACCTTTCTAGGCAATAATGCTGAAGACAAGATCGTTACCAGATCCCAAAATGAGCGTCAACAGAGCGTCAACAATTATTGATCTTGCATTTTGGATACTCCAACTGCAATGGAACGTAGGTAACCCACAATGAACCTATCGGCACCCTTGATTGGCAAAAATGCTAGTGGCGATATCGCGTCTGCCTCCTACAGCTGAGTGCCCGCAGAGCGTCAACAGTTTTTGTGGAGGCTCAGAATGCTACACAGCAATGAACTGCATTCTGCTGTGCGTAAATCAAGTTTTACGCGGTCAGTCTTTGCAATCTAACCTTGTATTCAACTTCACAAATATGGATGCAATGTCTTACAGATTTGATTTTTTCAGTTGTACCAGTGGAGTCAATATTTAAGAACACGAAGTCTACTTTGCTGTATGGTTATTTTCGGCATTCTTTCGAGTCGGAGTACCCAGCTGTCTAATTCCTACCGCCATGTCGGATGCAAAGTCTTTGAACACCTCATTGCTCGTGGTTATTACCTCTTCCAAAAATGAACATGTCATTATTCGTGATATGAGCGACCTTACTTTACAAATCAGCTTCGATGCTAGGTGGGCTTCAGTGAATGTAGACTCGAAGCGGCCGATTGCTTGGAATAATTCTTGACATGCACCTTCGTGGCGATTCTATTTACACAGCGGAATTGACGAGACCGGCAGCCCTGGCATCATATACATGGTTTGTCATCAAGTTCTTCGGCATCCACCAGAACATGGGATGAGCTCAATGGGGAAAAACTTGATGGCAAAAGCTCACATCGCAAAGTTAAACGAATTAACAGAGTCAGAGGTTACTGAGTTGACTAGTTCGATGGTTGATGAAACAGCTTTGGCCATACTGAAGAGGCAAGGAAGTCAAGGAATCACAATAGTAAGTTCGCAGAGGAAGATCAGATTTGACATCCATGTTGATCCATATTCACAGAGGTGACAGACAAAACGTTCCAAACTGGCAGCGAAAGACTGTGAAACTTCCAAATTTCACCATGATATGTGGAATCGCTACCTCATGTTAGGATTCGTTTCGACTCAGATTCAATGGAATGCTATATCAAATCTAGAGCTACGACGGTAATATAAGGCGTTAAGCCATGACTTAGTGCTGCCATCTACTACAACCGTCATCTAAATTTGCAGGAGGGAATATGCACTGACCGTGGATGCAACTAAGAGGCAATAGCACGCATGAAATGACGTCAGTTTAGCTCTGGACGGATTGACGTCAACAAACAAACTTGCCGTGATGTGGGTCATTGTGTACTATATGGATCGAAATTGGGCATTGTGTGAAATTCAACTCTTGTTCGATGAGGTTGATCTCCTGTTCTTTTCACATTTCGAAAGCTAATGAAGGATGATAGGTCAAGGGCCAACATACTGGAGCAAGGCTAACTGTACATTGGAATGACGTTCTTGATCGTTTTGAGCTTACCGACAGCCGTTTGATTGGGATTACGACTGATAATTCCTCCTCAAATTACTCGATGACACGCGAGCTGCAATCAACACTCGAGGCCTCCGGAATCGAGTGGCCTGCATTGAGGAACCACGTACCTTGCGTGGCACACGTCATACAGCTGGCTTCAGGTGCATTCATATGCAGTCTCGGTGACAAAGGCCTCACCAAGTCTAGGGAAGCCCATGAGCGCGATCAGCATTTTGGAGAGAATGAAAGTGTAGACATTGGGAAGAATCAAAGGCTTCGAAAAGAGAGCAACACTAGAATCAATAAGGTGTCGGCCATGAAACCAGGTTTAGCAAAGATAATTGAGAAAGTACATATTTCAAGATATTTTGAAAGTCCTGAAACTTACCTTCTTATAGCAGAGAATGCTTACTGTATTGATTACGCTAACACCTGGTCGTCGAAACGGGTTCATTGACTGTCAAAAAGCCAAAGTCCCTGTCGCGGTTCTTCCCATTATCGAGGTGAACACCCTTTGGAACTCGACCTTAGAGTTGCTTGAGCGCGCATTCCGAATACGTGAATTCACCCGCGAGTGGCTGAAAAACCCATACTACATCGATTACCGGCTACTCTTCACAACTCATGATGAATGGACCATTGTGAAGTATGTCATGGCAGTGTTGGGGACATTCCGATATTGGACCCTGTGCCTGTCGAAGAGGCATACAGTCACATTGCATCATGCTATCACAGGGTACACTGATATGTTCTATCACATGGATGGCATGATGCGCGCTTTGGCTAGGAAAAAGACTCCATGGAAGGAAGACTTGTTCTTAGCCGTGAAGTTAGCTTGACAGAAGCTGTCCAAATATTCTGCTGAAGTGACTCCATCAACTGGCATGCTTCTCATTTCAGCACATATCCTCGATCCTTTCTGGAAGTTGCGATTGTTCAGAAAGGGCGACAAAGGAATGGATATTAATTCTGAGGACAAGACATCCTATACTACCCAATCCCATGTAGCATTTCTGAAGTATGTGGAGAACAAATACTGTGCCAAACATCGACGAGTGCCGGTCAATAAACACGATAGCTGAATGAGGAGCAATCCTACCCCCTCCAAAACAGTTCTAGGATCCTGTCGATCATCCTTTGATCCATATGATTTGTCCAGCGATGATGAAGAATACTCAACGCCTAACAATGTGGCTGAGACGACACCAGGACGAAGTGATTATGTAGCACACTTATTGACCGCCCCCTGGCTTCATTTGAATTCGCAGCCTGAAGCACCAAAGAACTGGGGGCAAATTAATCCAAATCTCAATGATTACCACTCTGACCCAATGGTGAGTAGCAGTACATTTTGGTCACCGGACATAACGGACAGGCGGCGTTAACAGGAGGAAACACACTCGAAATACGCAGAGCTCTCCAATGTGGCACGCGACATATGCTCTATCATACCACGTGGTGTCAGAGTGGAGGCCAGTTTTTCCCTAAGCCAAGATGTTATCAGCTGGAGGCAGTCAAAAACCCCAGGCGAGACTCTTTGTCAAAAAGTTGTTGTTAGAGAGTCTGCTCGAGCCAATAACGGGATTTTGGCAGGTGCTGACCCAGAATTGGATACAATGAACACAGAAAACAACTCCGAAATGAAGAAAGTGGCAGAGGAAAGGACATTGCACAGAATGGCCCAGGTTCACGACTTTCTGGAGATGTGGCGGGGCAGCCAAATCCTACCTGCTACCCAAAAGGAATCTCGCACTCAAAACACACAGATGACCGCCGTGGGACACATTTCGGACACGGAAGAGATCGTCAAACAATCCTGGTCCCTCTTTCAACATGACGGTGCAGCTGCATTTAAATTGTGAGAAAGATCTCCATTGTCACCACCTTTGTCTGCGAAGGAACTCACTGGAGGACAAACTCAAAGATTGAATGTCCACCGAATCCGAAGAGTCAACTGTCATCCAGACGAAAGTGATGAGGATAGCGCACCTGAAAGAAGTTCACACACTGAAGATTGGCTTCACGGGAATGGGGACTTAGATAATCCAAATGACAGCGAAAACGATCGCGGAGCAGACGTTGAATCTGATATAGAGCAATACAATATCATCGAGGATCCGGACTCCCCAGAGCAGTGGGGTGTGAGCTCCGCGCCAAATGTTCCTGGATTGATTCGGCCAACACGGAAGTCAAAGAGACCTGTCGAAAGGGTGTTAATGACGGTCAATGCAATCGAAATGAGGAGGAACAAGGGAGTGAAAAAAAAGCAAGACATAATGCCTCAATCTTTCACCAGCTTCATTATGTATCTTGAACTAGAGTTTTAGTTAGTGATATAGTATGGGCGAATGGGGGGCAGTAGCTTGTCAATATCGGTTGATAAACAGATGAATAGCAGGCGCAATGAATCTTTTGGCAAGATACATAAATTTTTGTCGTGTGAGAGCGAACAGTGCAAGAATGATACTGTGCTCGGCTTTGTCACCAGGCCAAGTTTCAATCTGGCAGAAAGACTACCAATATGTTCAAATTATGATGAAAACTATTATCGATTGCAGCAGATGTTGAATGGACAATACATTAAAATGAGCAGCAACGGAGCGTCAACGATTTGTGGTTTTGTAAGTACAGTAATTCAACAACAATTTGGTCGCTGTGATGCACAACTGATATGTTCGCAGCCTTTATTGGCAGAAGAGACAACAACATGCTCCGTGCCGCATCCTGAGAATGAGTGTCAACGTAGAGTCAACGATTTGTAGCTTCGCATCTTGGGTACTTTATATTCCGATTGGTTGTAGACATCTATTTGTCAGATATTGACAGCCTTTACTGGGAAAAATTAATGCGACATGCTCCCTGCCACATCCTGAGAATGAGCGTCAACGCAGCGTCAACAATGTGTAGCTTCGCATCTTGGGTAATTTATGTTCCGATATGTTGTAGACATCCATTTGTCAGATATTGACAGCCTTTACTGGGAAAACCTACAGCAACATGCTCCCTGCTGCATGCTGAGAATGAGCGTCAACGGAGCGTCCACGATTTTTAGCCTTGCATCTTGGGTAATTTATGTTCCGACTGGTTGCAGAGATCCATTTATCAGATAATGGCAGCCTTTACTAGGAAAAACTACAACGACATGCTCGCTGCCGCATCCTGAGAATGAGTCTGAACGGAGCGTCAACGATTTTTAGTTTCGAATCTTGGGTAATTGATTTTCCGATCGGTTGCAGACATCCATATATCAAATATTGGCAGCCTTTACTGGCAAAAACAACAGGGACATGCCCCCTGCCACATACTGAAAATGAGCATCAACCGAGCGTCAACAGTTTCGGTTGTTGCATATTTGGTCCTCAAGGCATCGCACTGATTGCCATGTTCATAACGGAATTATTGACCGCCTTGATAGACAACAATACAATGTATCAAAGGTAAAACACCGATTCCAAATTAATCGATATTGCAAGCTGCAATGCATGCAAAAACATATCCTTGGTTGTTGAAAATGCGGTTTTGATAGGTTACTATTCACATACTCCCAAACCAAGAGCCTGAATCAAATCTATGGATGGACCCGCAAGTGGACCCGCTGACAACTCACCCAATTCAGACGGGTTGGGAGTTACCATCAAATCGTACCCGAGTTGACGGTTCGGGTTTATTGATAACCTGGCCCGCCAATTTGGCAAGGGTTTTGGTTGAAGCCGGACCCGGACCCGAAGTGAGGGTCCGGAACTGTTGCTAACCCTACTCAATGGTCAATTGAGTTCTAGTGGAGCTAAGGCACGATTTGCAGTGGAGCTATGGCACGATCGCTAATAGAGTTCTGGTAGTCTACGAGGGTTATGGTACAATTTCCAGTGGAGCTATGGTACAATGGTCACAGAGTTGCAGTAGTCTACGAGAGCTATGGCACAATTTCCAGTGGAGCTATGGCACGATCATCATAGAGTTGCGGTTGTCTACGAGGGTTATTGTACAATTTCCAGTGGAGCTATGGTACGATGGTCACAGGGTTGCAGTAGTCTACAAGAGCTATGGCATGATGATCATAGACTTCTGGTAGCTGGAAGGGAGCTAATGCACGATTCAATTCACACTAAAATATAATCTTTCACTAATAAATACAGTACGTTTAGCAGCACGTCTAGTCTATTTGCTAAACCGTAACTCTACACTGCAAACTTAATTTGTTTCTTTCGCTAAACTGTAACTCTACACTGCAAAAAGCCAAACCATAACTCCACACTGCAAAAAGCTAAACTGTAACCCCACACTGCAAAAAGCCAAACCAACAGCCCACACTGCAAAACCAAATTCCATTCATTAGCCAAACATACGGACACCGTCCTCTCAAACCTCACCGGCAATACTACCCCAGGTGCCATGCATTCCACTGGATACTGATTAGCATGGGGCACATGACCTTGGGTATACTTTGTTACCTTACAGATGATAGCAATCATTCAGACTGGTCCCAGTCTTGCCGCGCCTCTAAAGCCGCTAGTCTTTCCTTCATGTGGTTGAGGTTTTCCTCGCAGGCTGGGAACGCCGTCGGTTTTGGGAGGCTTATATGTTGAGCCACCTTGCCATTGTGTCGTCGGATATTGAGAACCTTATGTCTGATTACGCCCATGGCAATATCTGACGATTCCGGCATCGTATATGCGCTATCCCACATCTCCTGATGCCTCTTGTATATCGCTGCGACGGTCAATTATTGTGCAGCCAACATTGGAACGATCATTCACCGCTGGCATTTATCAACTTAAATAGCAGGGCTTGTACACCCTTGCCAGTGGCAACGTAGGTGTGGAGGTGCCACTGGCGAGCAGTTGCCATTAGACAGATGAACTCGGATGACATTTGCGCCAGAAAGCGCGAACCTTTGATGCCCAGGGATTTGTTCGCTTTGAAAAAACAGTGGTAAATGGTGGTGGCGATGTAGGTGCTAACGTATGGCTCCTTGCAAGTCTGAGGATAAATATCACCATTATTCCTGCCAGTGGATGTATGATACCTGCCTCCGCGTCTTTCTTCTCAAAGATATATCGCTCATTGTCGAGTAACCAGCGGACCTCACTCTTCCTCTTTGGGGCCTCCATCTCCAGGAGTTGGTAAATTGCTTTGAGTGTAATGCCAATCTGCAAGACTGCAGTGCTTCACACGGAATAGCGAAATCCTCTGATCTGTAGCTGATGGTTAATATTGGTACCAAAGACACTCTAGGGGACTTCCATAGGCCACGTGTTCAAGCGCCAGTTGTTGGGGGACTCTGTCATCGAATTTCCACAATCCACTGGCCTTTATCCAGGCAGCAGCAGCCATCTCATCTACATCTTCCTGGAAGCGGTTATTGAACAATGTCTTCCACCTGATTGTTATGGAAGCTTGTTCCACAACGTTTCTAACTTGTGGATCCGTGAACTGGTTGATACCTCTCGACTTCTATCCTCGTTCAGTCTTTTTGGCGTCCCGAGGTTCGGAATCACAATCAGCCGCAGCTCATTTCTGCTGGGAACTCCGAGGGCTTGAATGGATGGTCACTGGCATCAAGGCCCTTTCGCAGACATTATCGCTTTGCTGGGAACTAACAGGACCATATGCCGGCGTTGACAGGGGGTTATCCACTGACGGCGATGATGAGGAGGAGACCTACGAGCGTCTTGTGGGTTCTTTCTGTGAGGTCTGCATTGGTAGTTGTTTGAGCAGGGGTCGACCAGCATCCGGTGGCTGCTTTCAACTTTGGACTGTTTGGAGTAGGAATGACCGAGTTCCGGAGAAGTTCGTCATCCATATCGTCGAAATCGTCCGGTACATCTGACAGTGGGTCATCTGTCAGTTCAACATCTGGTGGATTCTATCCCACATCAGCATGGCACCCAGGCCACAGGGTATAAGCTTACCAGCGGCCGAGATGAGGACTTGGACGAAGGGTGTGGGGTTTCAGTATACCCAAATCTGCTTCCGGAAGAAGGGATTTCTTCCTGTTCCTCCCTGTCTTCCCTTTTCTTGAGCGGTCTCGTCGATCGGCTTGTGGCTTGTGATTTCGCTACATCATTACTCCTGGGTCTCCGAGTGTTTCTTCTTGCCATTTAGAAGCTAATGGATAAGGTGAATTGAAAGAATAGCAAAAGTAGTAGGAGGAGGAACGGAGAGTATTCTGCACAGTGCAGTCGTCATAGTATATGTATCTAGTTGGTGTCCGGGCCAGGCACGTGCATCAGTGAATCTCCACTAAATTCCGCTAGACGAAGATTTTGATGTAGATCTCTATAACTGAAATTCCACTAGGTGAACACTTAGATCTCTGTAACCTTAATCCTGCTAGATGGAGATTTTGATCTAGATCTCTATAACCAAAATTCTAATCTCCGTAACTTTGTTCTCGCTAGACGAAGACTCTGATCCAGATCTCCGTAACTTTGTTACCGCTGGATGAAGACATTGATCCACATCTCCATAACGTGAATCCCGCTGCGCGAACACTTCGATCTCCGTAACTTTGTTCCTGCTGGACAAAAACTTTGATCTAGATCTTCATAACCCTGATCCCGCTGGGCGAACACTTAGATCTCCGTAACTTTGTTCCCGCTGGAAGAAAACTTTGATCTAGGTCTCCATAACCTAAATCCTGCTGGGCAAACACTTAGATTTCAGTAACTTTGTTCCCACTGGACGAAGACTTTGATCCAGATCTCGATAACCTAGATCCCGCTGCGCGAACATTTAGATCTCCGTAACTTTGTTCCCACTGGACGAAGACTTTGATCAAGATCCCCCATAACCTAAATCCCGCTGGGCGAACACTTAGATCTCCATAACTTTGTTCCCGCTGGACGAAAACTTTGATCCAGATCTCCCATGACCTACATTCCGCTAGATGAGCTTAATCTAGATCTCCATACACTTATTTCAACCGGATGAGCCTCACAGGCGACTGGGAGTGATGCACAAACCATTGGATAACGATAGGATAAGATTGATACGGAACACATCCGATATACAGATAGGGTAAGGACATCCACACGACGATATCCAAACGACAATAAAGAAGTAAACGAAACAATGCAGCCAACGGATTACTATCCAAATACCAGGTCAAGAGCCCCAAGATACATGACCATCAGGATATCTCAACAAACGCCCACGAAATATCTTCCAAATGACATGAACAGGCGCCCTTGATATGTGACCGGCGGAAAACCAAACAAATGCCCACGAAATACTTTCCATATGACAGAAACAGCGGCCCATCATACGTGACCAGTGGAAGACCCAACTAAAGCCCGCCGAATACCATCCAATAATCAGAATCCCAAAGACACATGAACGAATTCAAAATCCCAGTCTGTACCACTAGCCAGACGAGGTTCATCAACCTGGTGAATGCTGTTAACTGCAGCCAGCAAAGGACCCACCAAACTGAGGCCAGAAGCCTACCGCCATCGGCATCGGGCGCATCTTGCGGCAACACAAGGAGGACCGAATTCGGGATATCTTTGTGACAGGTAAGTTTGAGCCAAGTTGAGATGTACTCGTCCCGCTCGATAAAGACCATTCTCTCCCAAGGCAAGGACTGTAGAAGCCCACCGGACTTATATACTAGGCCGATGAACCTCACGCCAGGTTGGCCGTATCGCCAGACGTCCTGCAACTTCGGCCCCCGAATAGTCCCATATGACCACCGGAAATCCATAATCCGGATACTATGCTCGTCATCATTGCGGTATCTGACACAGTTGGCGACATAAATTGCGCAGTGGTGCCAGATCGGCCAACTTTGTGCCACCCATTTTGCCTGTGGGTTGTGATCATCCAAACCCTGCAACCCGCCACCAAACAATCCGCCCAGGGTGTCTGCCACGGGAGGAGGGCGAACCAGAAGAGGGCGAACCAGAAGAGGGCGAACCGGAGGACTTGCAATCACGGGAGGGCGAACCCCAGGTGTGGGATCGGCCATGGCAGTAGGATCGGCCACAGGAGTAGGATCTGCCGTGGGAGTAGGATCGAGCGCGGCAGTGCGATTGGAAGAGTCAGGCGTCAAGTGTTCCGGTTGTCTAGAGGATCCCGGTTGTACCGAGGGTCCCAGTTGTCCAGGAGGTCCAGAGGTCGTTGGTTTCTTAGGGGTTGGCCCAGGGGTATCATCGGTCCTCTTTCTTTTCCGCTGGCTCTTTTTGGCCCACTCCTCCAAGATGTGCATCAGTGCCCACCAGACAGCATCCTCCCCACATTGACCATCCAAACCTTCGCTACTTCTTCTTTTGGCTCCATGCTTCCATGCACCACAGGACCGGGCACATACGGCAAATCCAATGACTACCTCGTCAGTCACTGTCCAGAAGTCTACTGACATCAACGGATTCTGCTTTGTGATTCCAACTTTCCAGCATTCCAACGCTCAAAATCGGTCCTCGGTGTGCCTCCAGGGGTCATCCCATTGTGCCGTCACATCAGCAGACGGCCTCCGGACTACGAGCCATGACGATGCGATTTTCATGGTTGGGAGTGTGCATTGTGTTGTCTAGACGGTCAGTTCCATTACAATGGCTAGATTCCAGATAGAGAACTTACAAGTTCCATCGCCAACTCTTTTCGTGAGCACATGGGCAACCACTCGAGGGTTCTGGTATCATCGTCCTCAGACAGATTGTCGTCGTCCTCACCGCATTGATCTGGCCGAACAGATTCCTTTCCTTTACCAGTGTTGGCTCGCTTGTCTTGCCCACCGCCCTTCGAATTGCCATTGCCATCATCATCATCTTGATCATCGGAAAGATCGCAGTTCCAAAGCGCTATTTGCCGTTCCGTATTTTCCCGCCACTGGCCACCCAGTGTCTCCACTGCCCACCAGACGAGATCCTCTCCACACCTAAGCGAGACCATGTCATTGACGTCTTCCCAAGTAGCTGCTCTGGAGTAGATCTCGGCTACAGCGCCAAGTAAAGGGCAATGTTGTGGGAACATATTTAGGGCTTCTGTCACGTCTTCGTGGAACCGTCTGGTGCCCTTGTGTCAGGGGTTCCCTCTTAACAGTGACTAGGGTGACATTGTGATGAATGTCTCAGCGCCCGTGATTACTTCCTTTAGCGGGGATTAGTAATTAATGTCGAGTGGATCAAATTGAACACTGGTTCAAGCAAAGTCATATCGGCGATGCAATAACTCAAGCCAGATCGAAAGGACTGAGTTGTACCAAGCGTGTTATTTTTGAACATGTACCTTCAGATGATCGCGTATGAGGTGATACTCTAGTACAGGGGATAAATCGATGTGAGTAAGTGGGTCTTGCTACCTCTCCGCTTTGGAGTTGGATCAATAGTGGTACGCCCCGGACTAGACAGCCTAAGCAGAGCGATTATCCGGGGACTATGCAACCATGACACTTCGTCGCAGAAGCAAACAAGATGTGGGGCATAGTTCTAAGTGGCAAGGCAATTGACTGGGTTCAATATAACTCCTTGTTTGCACTATCTGCGTGTGTGTTGCAAGATATCTAAGTTAAAGCAAAATGGTCTGATGGAATCTTCTCGTGTGAAAGGTACCCTGGGTGGTAGCCAATCGCGCGAGTACACGATAACGTTGGGGATGCGTGGCCAGACCGTGAAGGAGCAATTCCGAAGGCAAGAGGCAGATGATATCATAGTCGGAACGGTGAAGATAGGGGAAGCAGGGAGTGGCCCCCAAAAGACCCAAGAACCGTCATGCGATACAAGACTATACAGAGAGGACGCTGCTCCGGCAGCGGAGAAGACAACCTGATAAGAGCATACGATACGATACCTACCTGCCAAGAAGAAGCGGAAATCTCATTATAGTTTTCAGTTCTTATTTTATTATTATACTATAAGTTTTATTACATACAAACTATTAGGATTGTACGCGGTTCCCCCACCTCATGACATATCATTCCTTCGATAACGACTAAGACGTGATTCTTTGGGCACTTAGTAGTTTGTTGAATCAATTCGAAAAGGAGATTAAGTTATTCGCGGCCCAGTGTGTCTGGTGGCTAGCAAGCATAATCCAGTTTACAGAGATATTGACTTACTATCGACAATATCGGATATTCCTGTCAGAACATATTGGAGATCGCATTGTGACTCCCTCGCTAGTAAATCAGGATTGCGTCAAGACTACTTTGCCAATTGATCAGGATTGCGTTCAGACTACATTGCCAATGGATCAGGATTGTGTTGTGACTCCTTCGTCAATGGATCAGGATTCAGATTCAATTATCCTTCGGAAGAATTATCAGCGGATATTGAATACAGAAATAAGGGCGCTGGAACAGAGAGTCATTGATAACCAAAAGATAACGAACAAAAATTCAAATAAGGAATTGAATAAAACGCAGGGAATTCTGGATCAAAAGAAACGGAAGTTTGTTCGAAACCTTCTGTGACGGCACGGAAGATAAGGGTGCGTAGACTTAGTATTGAGGAAATAGTCTTGGAAGACAAGGATTTGGAAGATTACACTACAGCGTAATATTGCCGATAATATCAGAACACCAGTATTATCTAGGATATTGAATAGGGGAAATTGCAAGATTAATTATACGACGCTACATCACAATATTGATTAATCACCAAGATTAATTATACGAAGCTACGTCACGATATAAGTTAATCGCCGAGATTAATTGTACGAAGCTACGTCACGATTTTAATTAATCATCGAGATTAATTATATGGAGCTACGTTGCAACATAAATCAATCACTAAGATTAATTATATGAAGCTACGTTACGATATTAATTAATCATCGAGATTACTTATACGAAGCTACCTTACGATATTAACTAATCATCGAGATTAATCATATGAAGCTACAATACAATATTAATTAAGCATCGAGATTCAGTATACGGAGCTACGTTACGACATCAATCAATCATCGTGATTGATTTCACGAAGCTATGATATTTAGTTAAAATCATCGAGGTTGATTTACTAATCTACGTTATGGTATTAATCAGTCATTTAGATTGATTATCTGAAGCTATCAAGACATCAGTGTAGAAGCAATTAAGGACTACGGCAGATAAGGAAACTTAAGCAGTATACATAGGACAAGTATAGCTGATTAAGTGGAAACGACCCAGTAACACCTTGGCGGTGGTGATGATTGAGAACGCCCTGGTGTTGTACCATATTTCTTGAATGGACTGTGGGCTGGTCTTCAACAATCCTTCGTCGACTGCGAGGATGGCTTCTGCCATAGCCGGCTGCATGTCATACAGATTGCCTCTTCTGAGAGACCGGTATCCCTATACGGCAGTCAGGTATATTCCTCTAGATGCCCAATAATACTTACTATGTATCCATCCACTGTCTCCCGGCTGATATAGGGCAGATAATCATCCTCTTGATCCTCGTCGTCCTCGTCCTCGTCATCCTCGTCTGTCTCCACCACCGGCTGTTCGTTGTTCGGTTGCTGCTTCCACTCCTGCTCCTACTCCTCGTTGCTCAAGCTATCATCGGAGATGGTAATTGCCTTCATTACTTTTGGCATCTGGACATAGATCGAGCCACCGGTTTTGACCTTGGCCAACCCCGGCTTGCACTTGGCAGGCCTGGCAATGTCTCTATTCTTGTGGTCCATCTTCGTCCGGTGGCCTCCAGGGTGGTTGGGGTTCCATTGATTGGGTTTATCGGTCAGTGACACCACCATATATAGGCTGTATCAAAGTAACCTGCGTTGGTATCCCCTGTTCTGGTTGTGACCATAATTCGGTGGTGAGTATGATCACGTAGACAGGGTGAGATCGGTAGCTTTAGGATCAGAGGTCGGAGGGTTGGGTGTGCAATCAGTCTGGAAGTGGTCAAATCGGTGCCGTTGATATTTCAGTCGTCAGGGGTTGAATGTGGATCACATGAAGTGTAAGGAAGATGGAGGAAACGGGTGCGATGGCTAGAGATAGTCTCTATATATACTACTTTTCAGCTGCGACTGTGGGCATATGGATAGTAAACTCGATCTAGGAGAATTTCCTATGAGATTCCCAACTTCCATCAGTATACCAACGCTAAATCGCCACTGGAACAATGAAACCCGCCGGAACTGGCATCTCTGAAGGATATGTTGCTACGAAGAGCCGATTCAGTGTTTTCAGCTCTTCCGGTAGATGAGAGAAGGCCTTTGGTGATCATCGAGACTCGCGATACTTGATGGTCATCAACATCCTTTAGCCAAAGAAATGGTTGAGAACTAGCTGACGTCAGTCTGCCGCACATGTGCACCCACACCGAGATTTGCCGCTGGTACCCGTAGCTAACCAAGGCAATCCATCGGCATTCTCCGCCGGCTGGACCTATCTCATCCTCCAGGCTTGAGTGTATCGTCAAACTATTTATGCATCATCAAACGTTACATGCATCGTCAAACTTTATATTCATCGTCAAACTTTATATGCATCGTCAAACTTTATATGCATTGTCAAACTTTATATACACCAAGGATAAAATGATCGACAAGATGGCTCTTCTTTGTTCAAGCATTGCTGTATTCAACGCACACTCTCTGACCTTCTGACAGATCTTGAGCGCTCTTTCCATAAGCACTTCATCAAAAGCATCGCTATTGACCCTTTCCTCGGGCTTTTTTTATGTACGAACAGGCGACTTCGTTAGTGAGTTCATCCAACAGACCGCAAACACTCTCTAACTATTTGGCAGACCTCGAGCTATGCCACCAGCATGCTGAGCACAGATAAGCGCCCTAGACGCACTTGAATGCGCATATCTTGACTGCATGAGGATGTTTGTCCGGCGGGGACACCTTAAACACCATCTGTGAATCATCCATCAGGGTCAGCCGCCGCCACCAGCCAGCCATCGACAGAGCCACCCGCCGCGTCGACGACTGTAATCACCGCATCGGCACGGTCCTACAGAAACCCCCAAACCCGATGCCGGTATTCCAGGCCCTGCAATCGACGAAATTTCAGACGAAACCAACTCCGAGGATGATGGCCTCTACCGACGCATCCCGCAACCCCTTCCTGCGGCCCTTCAATCCGATACAGAGGAGGCTGACCCCGGGGAACCTATGATGGACGAGGACAATCCAGACATCGAGTTACCTCACATGGCTGGGAGGACCTCCAGTGACAATCCCGATGACAATCAGTTCCGAGATCTCATCAATAACCCGTGGCAACTGTTTTATTGCGCTGATGACCTCAAACGGGCCATCAGATTCTTCGAAGCCCACTGTCCTGAGTCTCAAATTGATCGCCACTTCAACCAAGGTGGATGCAAGATTCCTGAGCACTTTTCTTACACCTCCGAATGGACGATGTACGATAAAATCTACGCGATCGATAACCAGCTGCCGAAATGCAGAGAAGCCTGCAACTCCACACGAAATGGTCGGAGGTTTTTCTATTTTCGAGACCCCATAGAACGTGCGCAGTACCTCCTTCGCCAACATCCATAAAAAGACCACATGGTCTATGGATCAACCCGGACCGTAGATGCAGAGGGTGATTATGTGTATTCCGAGATAAATTCGGCAGACTGGTGGTGGGAAACGCAGGATAGACTTCCTCCAGGGGCAACAATTGTTCCACTGATCTGTGGATTGGACGAGATCCAGCTCGTGGACTTCTCTGGCGACAAGAAAACCTGGCCGATTTACCTGATCATTGCGAATATCCACTCCTCTACACGGAACAAATATAGCTACCTCACGCTAATTCTGCTTGCCTTCCTCCCTGTGCCGCCGAAATTCCAACCAAATTGCACATCCGATGACCGAGCCCAGTGGGATATAAACCAGCAGGTGCCGTGCGATATCACCAAGATAGTGCTGGAGCCAGTCATGCGATTTCCCGAGGGTGGAGACATCAATTCCAGTACACTGTGGCCTTGTTCCGACTGCAAAATGTGCTGTTGCTGGCCAATTCTTGCGTCTTGGCTAGCGGATCACATGGAGCACGCCAACCTTATGGGCGTCAAGTACAATGCTTGCCCTAAGTGTCAAATTCCAAAGGACGAACTGGGGTCGCTGATTCTTCCGCCACACTTGGAATCCCACCGGCGAAAGTCTGCGGTCTTTCAGCAGAATCATTTGGAGTACCAGAATGCCAAAACAGCTAGCGATCGTCAGGCTATAAAGATCACCGAGGACTGGTTTGAGTCCGTCAGTGGAAGGCCAGTCCTGTGTATCTTTTGGATCTTCCGCATGTCGAAGCCTACGACCTCCACGGGCCTGATATCCTGCATAATGTTACTGGGGTTCTTAGTCCCAATAATCAATATATATTGAAACTAAGTACAGCCGCCTATCTGAGAAGCTCTTTTTTCCTCGTCTTGTCCCAAGACTCAACCTCTTGACCTTTTGAAGAGCAACCTACAAACTATCTCCATTGTTGGAGTCGTGGGAGTCCCACACTTTGGTATGTTCCTCGAAAGGTAATGAGCCCGTCGACAGAAACTGACACACGTCGTACTCGAGTCCAAGTATAGAGCTGTAGTGTAACACCCAGCTGCACTGATAATGATCGTGGCATTCCTCATAATACAGAAAGAGTTCTCTGAATCGTAACACGAGATGATGGTGTGCAGTACGTTGATTGATGGTCCTCAACGATGGCATAAATCACTTGAGACTCTTGACGAAGTAGGGATGTAATGATGAGGGTAGATATAAACAGAATTCTTAAAAATATTTTATGATCGTCTTCGGTGCTTCTGTGTTGACTGTGGATTGCTGCTGTAGCTTGTCCTTCTCATTGCCGGAGCAATGCTGTGTCTTTATAGTCAATGTTCAGAGCACCCCCACTCTGACACTATGACTATGACTCTCTTGATAGCTGATCGCGGATACACTCTGCTAGCGCCCGGTGATATTAAGCCACGCATCCCAAAGGTTATCGTGTACATACAATGTGGTTTTAAAGCATTACGCTCCTGATAAGAATCAGGCCATCCATCGCATGATATCATTTAGCTTTCATCAAGCAGACTTGAACTTAGTCATCTTGCAAACGTATGAGCCGATAGCTGGAACGTTAAACCACTCAGATAGTGATAATGCTTATCGCAATGTAGATGCCTCACACCAGTATGTGTTTGGCTTGCGTCATAGATTTAATTAGCGACCAACCGATACTATGCCAGCGTAGAATTTAGACGCGTCAGCTCGTATCCAATACGAGGTGAACGTTGCAATCCAGACTGACTCAAACCAATGAGCAGTGCTTGCTTCTGGCTAGAGCCAACGTCATAATTCCCTCAATTATGTCACGCTAAGGACGAGACTTCTCTCCAGACCGGAACGTACCCTGATTGCTTATCAATAACTGATAAGGTCAGAAGGTTCACTTACTCGCATATTGACTTATCAACTGTCGTGCATGTAATTCGAGAAACCCTCTTCTCAGTTTACCATGCATGTAGTATCTAGAAAGTGAATGTTCCCGAAAACTAGTAGCGCTGCTAATGCATAAGCATTCTAGACATGCATAATAGTTGTGTCGTCACTTAAGAGTCCGCTAAGCACAATAGTTTATTCAGCAACACGTAACTCATATGAACTCCCGCTAAAGAGCATCTGACTGATCAACTTGTGGATATGCATAAATAGGTGTTATGCATGTTACGCAGTAGTAACATGTATTGATTAATCCAACAAGTATCATTATCACTGTATGGGGAGAACCCCTGACACATAACATATACATCGGAATGTTCGATCACCTTATGACCTGGATCGTGGGCTTCCTACAATGCCATGGGAAAGCCACGGTATTTGATGAGATCTGGGCTGGCATTCCTGCATACCCTGATTTCTACCACTGTGGCAAAGCCTACTGGCAAATTTCGCAGTGGAGTGGTAAAGAGATGCGAAATTTGAGTCGAATCATCAACCCAGCATTGGCATCAGCATTGCATGACCCACTGCCCCGTCACCGAGGGGTCTTCCAGAGAGCATTGACCTGCGTTCAGTCAGTGGTCCACTGGATTCTTGTGGTACAATACCGAACCCACACAGCCGAGACTCTCAACTATCCAGCGGACTATTGAGAGGAATTCCATGAAACTAAGGACGTTTTTACCACCTACCGGACGCCAAAGGCCACAGACAGCATCGCCCATGCACGCATCAAGGACCTAAAGGTGCAACTCAAGGCCGAACATGCCATTGAGGATGAAGAAAGGTCCGAACGCGGAGAAGCTCTTTCCCGCACCCACAAAGAACACCGAAAGGCAGAGGACAAAAAGCACCTCCAGGATGTCTACAATTCAACGGTACTCGAAAGTACCAGCTTCAACTTCGTCCAAATTCACCTCATGCTGCATTAGGAGGAATGGGTTCAGCGCTTAGGACACATAGTCTAATACAGCACTGAAACGCAGGAAATGAACCATCCAACGATCTGTATGGGCCCTTGTCGATGGTCTGATCGCAACTTTTGGTACGAATGGCAGATTCTCGATGACTACTCACGCATCCATGTCGTCCAGATGCGCTGCCTTCACCTCCGGCAGCTGGCTAAGAAAGGCCACTGGACCCCCGAAATCCAGGATGCACTTCAGTTATATCGACCAAAGGATCAAATTGTTGTCAACAAATGCGCCCATGAGCAAGTGCCGATACCGGAGAATTTACCCCTCAGCTTCCACAGGGATGTGGGAAATATGCAAGCCTGAGGGTTGCGATCCCCCTGACGAAAGGGCTTCTTTGTCATGAACGAGCGTCTTCCAATGTACAACTTTCCACTCGTAGAATACATATATTGATACTATATATACGACCTTATCATACCCACTGCAGATCGGTGCGGCATCGGCGAGATGTGTGACACCCAATTCAACCTACTCTTTGTTCCGGTGGCCAACTTCCAGTCCTTCAGGAGTCGTGATTCCACCGCCCATAAGTTGCGCTGCACAGACGACCAATCGTTTCACAATGCTGAGCCTCGGAATGACTTTGTGTGGTTCTGGGTAGAAGAGCCGCCGAAAGGTGATGTAGGGGACTTACGACCGGCACAACTTGTGAGGATTGTATGGCTACAGCATGGCCTACGGAGGAGATATGTAGTTATTTTAAGGGAGCTCCAGCTTGAAAACCAAGGCATTCGTCTGCCGTCCAATGGGCTGCTTAGAGTCTGCGACAAAGTTTTCCGTCGGAAACAGGCCGACCTTGTCGTAGTTAATATCAAGTGCTTATGGGTGGCCACACGCCACATTCGCATCCCTGGTACCAGATACTACTATGTCAATAATACTATCAACCTAGTTGTGTTCAATCATTTCTGGCCCAAACCACCGCAAGCTGAAGGTGACATGCAGACTGACGATGACGCTGCTAGGGCAGAGGAATACCGCTGGAACAGAATTGCCAGTGTTGGCGAGAACGAAGAGGACGAAGTAGAGAAGGAGAAGGAGGACGAGGAGGACGATGAAGAGTAGGCAAAGGTACGGTCTCGACAGGGCCTCAGGTGTTCTATACCTCCGACCCTCCGGCGTTTCATGGCTTGATCTTGATAAATCCTTCCAGAGGTATCAGGCCTCCAACTCACCCATGATCCATAGCTCGATAAATAGAAAGTACTTGACCAGAGGCATCAATCCTGGCTCTCCCATGAACCATAACTTGATATGTAGAAAATACTTGACCAGAGGCATCAGACCTGGCTCTCCCGTGATCCATAGCTTAATCTGTAGAAAATACTTGACCAGAGGCATCTGTTCTGGCTCTCCCGTGAACCATAGCTTGATCTGTAGAAAAAACTTGACCAGAGGCATCAGTCCTGGCTCTCCCGCGAACCATAGCTTGAGATGTAGAAAATACTTGACCAGAGGCATCAGACCAGGCTCTCCCGTGATCCATAGCTTGATCTGTAGAAAATACTTCACCCGAGGCATCAGACCTGGCTCTCCCGTGATCCATAGCTCGATATGTAGAAAATACTTGACCAGAGGCATCATTCTGCTGGCTCTCCCACGTTCCATAGCATTACATGTCAAGAAAAACTGGCCCCAGGCAGCAGGCCTCTGGCTATCCCGCGTCTCATGGAATCTAGTGCAATTTCTAGTCATCATGTACAATTGATATAATACTGTCCGCATCCACACGCAAGTCCATAGGACTTCATAGTGCCATGCGTCAAATATGCTATGGATTACCGGCCCACAGACAGCTTCTCTGTGAGTTACGCATCGCGTAAGGTCATTATTCCCGGTGCAGTGGGTTGTGAATATCGGTTGATAAATAGATGTATCGCAGGCGCAATGAATGTTTTGGCAAGATATATAAATTTGAGTCATGTCAGAGCAAACAGTGCAAGAATGATACTGCGCTTCGCCTTGCCAAAGGGCAGAGTCTCAATCAGACAGAGAGACAACGAATAAGTTCAAATTATGATGAAAACAATTATCGATTGCAGCAGATTTTGAATTGACAATAGATCAAAATGAGCTTCAACAGAGTGTCAACAATGTGTGATCTTGTAAGTACGGTAATTGAACAGTGATCTGGTCGCTGTTATGCATAACCGACGTATTGGCAGCTTGTATAGGCAAAAGAGACAGCAACACGGTCACCGCTCGATTCTGAGAATGAGTGTCAACAGAGCGTCAACGATTTGTGGTGTTGTACATACAGTCATTGAACAGTGATCTGGTCACTGTCATGCATAACCTCCGTATTGGCAGCTATTATAGGCAAAAGAGACAGCAACACGGTTACCACCCCATTCTGAGAATGAGCGTCAACACAGTGTTAACAATTTTCAGCTTGGCATCTTGGGTAATTTATGATCTGATTGGTTGCAGACATCCATCTATGAGATATTGGCAGCCTTTGAGGGCAAAAACAACAGCGACATGCTCCCTGCCACATCCTGAAAATCAGCGTCAATGAAGCATCAACTGTTTTAGGTCTTGCATTATTCGTAATCACGACATTGCGCAGATCTTCACGCACATAACCGAACTATTGACCGCCTCAATAGGCGAAAATTCAATATATCAAAAATAAAACACAGATTCTAAATCGATCCATATTGCAAAAAGCAAAACATCCAAAAATGTATTATTGGTTGTTAAAAACACTATTTTGATAAGATACTATTAACAAACTTCAAAAACAACAGCCTTATATCAATCTATAGATGGACCTTGTGACAACCTGACCAATTCTGACGGGTTCGGAAATTACCATCGAACGATACCCGAGGCGACCGCTGGGTGTATCGACAACCCGGAGAGCCAATTTGGCAACTGTTCGGTTTGGACCAGGATCGGAACCTGATTGGATGGTCCGGAACCGTTGCTAACACTACTTCCAAACTGTTTTACAATATGCTAATACAAGTAGGCATTCAAGTAAGCTTCAAAGTGGGCTCTCAAGCAGTATCTGAAGTTCCAGCAGGCTATTCAGGAGACTCAGTGTGTGTCCGGTACTGGTATAAGAGCCAGTCAGTAAAAACAAGTATAGGTTTCTCTCTGGCTGCATGTGGTATATTGTTCTATAGCCAAATATACACAACTGTATAAATTTACTATAGACAACTATAGACTACACATTCTATTAGGGTTTACGGGAAGCTTGCTATGGATTGTCCATGTGCATGTGCACACAGCACAGCCTAGAGTCAATTTGCACTTTTGCAGATAAATACTAACTCAGTTTCTTTACAATCTAATACTAGTGGCATTTCCACTCAATAACTTGGCCAATGAGAAAACAATTAATACAGCAAGAGTAGAATTAATATACACTTAGTAGAATAGTGGTGTAAGCCTCAAGTTTATAAATCTAAAACTCATACTATAATTATACAGCAATCACAACATATCCTGGTACTATAGTATTATATTACTCGCAACTTCAGTCTTGGTGCAAACACCATTATTGGAGAACATATGCCTCATCCTGTATATTGTCAAGCTTATATGCCATAATTGTCCTGTTGTAGACTCACTGGCCAAGTAAGATATCATCTTCAGAAAAGATTGAGTAAAGGAGGTACTCGGACTCACGTGACCTGTCCAGGGCCGGGTAACACCCGTTTGATATAGTCGGCTCGCTACGAGCCTTAGATCTTTAGCGATAATCTTGCTACATATCTGCATCGATAATCACTCGCATCCACGTTAGCAATCGTATTCTCCCAAATGTTATCCCAGACGGTACGCAGCCGAGCGCAGCCATACGTGCCCTTACAGCTCGATATAATGTCAACCATAGGAAGAATTAACTGTAGCTTGGCTGTAGCGGAAATGGTGGCCAGATCAATTATGGAATTGATGAACTAAGAAATGATGAATGCAGGAACACCCAGTTGTGAATGGTGGCGGCAGAGCCAATGATACCGGCAAGATCTGTTGACAACAAGATGTGGCAGTGTGCATGGAGAACTACTCCATCGTCTGGATTCTAAATAGTGAGAATGGAAAAGCAAAACGCATATGTACATAATGTCTATAATACAATATTAGAAATAGCAACCAACGTAACAGCCAAGCATTCACATTATGCCTATTGCTGATCTCAGGCGAAACCTCAGTATTCCATCAACAAGGCCAGCGGTGCCGGCAAGTCCGCCACGTGCCCAGGTTCCAATACAATGGAACCCCTGCACTTGGAGTCAGGAGTGGAGCTAGTCAATGAAGTGGTAATTTGAGGGATTGTCGACGAAGCCAAGATCAAGGCACACTGCACGGTAATCTGGCCAGAGTGCATGACATTGGACACAATCCCGGGAATGGAGGAACTCTCAGAATTCGAGCTGCAAGTCAGGGAATAGTACCACGATCTCTTTCACGAGTCAGAAGGACTACCACAGCCACAAGTGGCAGGCGGCTTCCAAATCTAGATGATGCCGGGGATAGAGCCTTCCCATTGCAGCTCGAACCAGCAGACAGCCGCCAAATTGGAGGAGTAAACATGGCAGATGAGTAAGCTACTGGAGAAATGCAGGATCGGGAGTTCCCACTCGCCAGAAGCTGCACCAGTCTACTTCATTCCGAGAGGGGATGGCACATTCGGAACGTCGACTACCGCTTGCTCAACAAAATTAGTTTCAAAGATTATTTTGCTTTGCCGCATCTGGAGGATCTCATCTCCCAGTTACAAAGGTGCGAAGTGGTTCTCCAAATCTGGCTTGCACAGCAGTTATCACCTACACCACATACACTTAGATTGAATCGAGAAGACAGCATTTGCTGGCCATGATAGTGTGTTCAGATGGTTGGTGTTGCCGTTCATGTTACCAAATACACCAAGCAAGTTCATGAAACATATAACCGACTACTTATGGAAGCCAATCGGCAGCGGATACTACATACTATTCCTAGACTATGTTATGATCTAATCCAAAGACAAAAAGTCATACGAGAAGCACGTGCCGGTGGTACTCAACTCTGTTCACCAGGAAGGCTTTTGATGACATTGCAAGAAGCGTCAGATCAGTAGACCAGAAGCACCATTCCTAGGATTCATGGTCAACGGCGACGGAGTCTCAGAACAAAGGAGAAGGTGACTGAAATTGCAGATTAGGCTAACCTGGAAAGCCCAAAGTTGATGCGCTGCTTCGTCGGACTTGTAGGAGACTACCGCCGCAGTGTCAAAAACTTCACCAAAATCGCTACCACTCACCATACTGCTTAAGGTATTACCAGCAGAGTTCAATGAAGTTCGGAGCAACCCAGTCAGGTGGAGAGAAGTCATCCGCGCCATCGACACCCTCCAGATAATGATGCTTGCTCATCCGGCTCTGGCACTTTCATCGAAGGGGGTCAGTGCCTAGACAGTACAGACATGTCAGACTTCGCGATTGGAGCGACACTGCAGCAGATGCAACAAAAACAAGGAAGACGGCAAGTGAACAGACCAAATCATTGCTTACTTCTCCCGCACATTACACGACGCTGAGACATGGTACTCAAAGTACGATGGGGAGCTTCACGGAGTGAAGGCCACGATTGAGCATAATTCACGGTGTCCAAGAAGCAGGTCTTCTCTATCGTAGCTGTTCGAAGTGTTTGGGTAGAGTATGCTCTCCTCAGCAACTCTCTTCATTGAACTCACTGTGCTTTCATACCCAAAAACCATGTCCTTACTGGCTTGTTAATAGCATCGTATGGCTGGTGTAAAACATCTGAAAGAAGGCGAGTTGCCCATGTAGGGGGACTACCGGTCAGTGTTGATGCTGAGTGGTATCGAACAGTGGAATGGACGAGGTACACTCACCAAGTGGTAAGCGGACACACCCAGGTATGCGGAGGAAGCTAAAGTAAACCGAAGATATCGACGTGATTGGTGCACACCTCATGCATATGGCCCAGGCGCCTTATTTGGGGTTTGGGCGCGTCCAGCGCCCACACCTAACAAGCTGCTAGCGTGGCACCTCGTAGCCACACTCCTACCAGAGCCACCTGCCACGCTTCCAGCTCCCACATCTATTCAACTTTGAGCTCAATTAACTCCTTGAGTTTTACTTTGACCAAGATAATGTTTATATATGAAATGTAGTGACCTGAACCAGTTCACAGACAGTTCTAGTACCTGCCCAAGGATAACACTGAATCCATCTACATATAGTAGAGCTACTCTATGCAAAAGAGCATGGAATTTGACCAAGAATTGGCGGATGTAGAGAGGTGGCTGGTAGGGAGGATGTGGAGGACACCACACCACCCCCCTATAGCTCCACCAATTGTGGAACAAATTGAACGTTCTTTGGCGCAGAGTAGCTCTAGTATATGTAGATGGATCCTGCATTATTGTTAGCCAAGTACTAAGATATGCTGAGGACCACTAGAGGGGTCCGCTAGGGGGGGTAGTTAACACACCCTCTCCCATCGATCCACAACCAGTGCCAGTATTAGGCAATTGATAACGCGCAATTGATCTACATATAGTACACCTACACTGAGCCATTGGGCATGGAATTTGACCAAGAATTGGCAGACTTATGGTGTTGGTTGGTAGGTGGGCAGGAGGAGAAGAAGGAGGACAACCTACCCAACTTGATTTCTCCACTAATTCTGGTTGGAATTCAGTGCCCTCACTTCCAGTGTCTCTTATGCATGCTAGAAGACTATTCAGGGTCAGCTTGGTGGTTTCTAGATAGTGTAAAATGTCACTGGGTGAAAATTCCCTGAGTTATGCTGCTGTAGAGTGTCTCCCAGTATTCTAATTTCAAAATTGTATCTATCTCAACAACCACCAACCTGAATATGCTAAGACCAGTACCAATTGACAACCATCATGCCATATATGCTCTTGTATCACCACTAGCCAATTCGATTTACAATTGGTGATGAAACAGGGGGTCAAAAGATAGACAAAAAATCCGCCAGCTTCATGGACTCTCACTCACATTTTCAACTTGCTCAATGTTGCATGATCCTGACCGAGCTGAGCTTCAGCTGAGCTGATGTCAAGGCCCAGCCGGTAGGGCATAAGGCACCCAACTACCTTGTATATATCTCGCGTCTTTCTCCTGCTCTCCAGTCTCTGTACCTAAGTCTATTCACACGGTTCTCCCCTTCAATATTTCAACACTCAAAATTGGTCCGTTTGACTTGATTTTTGGATGCATATTTAGGCCTTGCAGTTACCTATCATACTGCAGTCTCCGATCTTCTCTCCGTTGTATTGTTGTTGAGTAACTTGCAATTTTGAAAAAAATACCAGGATTTCTTAGTGCAGTGCAAGGCGCCCCGCTAGCGGCTTGTTACGTGGGTGCCCCTCATAAGGCGCCTGCTGTATGCATGAGTTGTTGGTGCCACGTAAGAAAGTCTTGGCATAGCGCGCTGTGAGGGTCGCCTAGTTCGTGTTCGAGTCAAAACAAAACCGACTAGTAAGCGAATCGGAGAACACGATAGTTATGTTGAATCTTTTGTCGTTTGTTGCGCACTCAATTAATGACAAACTCGACCCAGTTACCAATATGCAATAAATTCCGTCTCAGATGTAACAATAAAAATCCAAGAAACCAACAAACAAGTGCACCAATAAAACCTACCACCATATGCCATACCCATATAAACTCCGCTCTATTAAAAAGTACCCTTTTAAAAAATGCATAATACCGCTAAGCTTGCCAAATCATCACCTGTCTAGGGGGGCTACATCAGTCCGGTTAAAACAGCTGAGTAGCAAGAAGCATCATACATTCTTTCGGTTAGGGAAATAAATACCTCTAACTTAGAGACACGTCGTAGGCACATCGCGGACCTTCTACTTCATCTCTAACTTGATTAGATGCTCCGCCGGACGCTTTAATTCTGGATGTCCTTGATCTTGGTCGATTTTGGGAGAACGAAGAACAGGTACTTCAGCCATCACTGAAACAGCTTCTTTAATGCGACCCTGCGATTCATATGTGTGAACTATGTTATTCATGGTAGTTAATATATCTAGATGCTCCTGACCGAGCACCCTCTTTCTCGCCTCCACGACCTTCACCTCAATCTTCAGTGCGTCCTTCCACCTCTCCTGTTTACAGTATGTTGATACAAGGTTGGCGATGCTGGTCAAGGTATCTGGATGCACTCGACTGAGCACCCTCGAACACATCTCTGTGGCTTGTACTTCCAGCTCCTCGGCCTCTATTAGTCGTTCCTGGTTGCAGTATGTCGATGCGAAATTGCCCATGCTGGTCAAGGTATCTGGATGCTCTTGGCCGAGTACCCTCTTGAACGTCTCCATGACCTGCACCTCCAACTCCTCGGCCTCCTTCGATCGCCCCTGGTTCCTGTATGTCGATGCGAGGTTATTCATGCTGGTCAAGGTAGAGGGATGCTCTTGGCCGAGTACCCTCTTGAACGTCTCCATGACCTGCACTAACAGCTCCTCGGCCTCCTTCCATCGCCCCTGGTTGCTATATGTCGATGCGAGGTTATTCATGCTGGTCAAGGTATCTGGATGCTCTTGGCCGAGTACCCTCTTGAACGTCTCCATGACCTGCACTAACAGCTCCTCGGCCTCCTTCCATCGCCTCTGGTTGCTGTATGTCGATGCGAGGTTGGCCATGCTGGTCAAGGTATCTGGATGCTCTTGGCCGAGTACCCTCTTGAAC